>Ga0256405_10001297_pt1 | contig 69282 bp, 62 predicted proteins | sample RumenRJG_02DNA_FD_189096 | JGI IMG/M metagenome (GOLD analysis project Ga0256405, IMG submission 189096) | Bovine rumen microbial communities from Lethbridge, Alberta, Canada - RJG_02 | ecosystem: Host-associated > Mammals > Digestive system > Stomach > Rumen | place: Canada: Alberta...
TTGGCCTCCTTTCCCTGTTCGTACTTCCTTACTTTCCCAGTATGGTTTCTCCGCTATAGATAACATCGTTAGGCGTTGCCCTCTTTCAAAGTCAACCCTTACGATGGTTAAATTGAGTGGGTGTTTTGGTCATATTCTTCCTTCTCAAAATGCACCATAGATAAATGCCGTATTTCCAAAGTAGCCCATTATGAATGTCAACCCGATGAAGGTAAAGAAAGCAACCTGATTCCAGAGCTTTGATAGATCCAGAACAGGATAGAATCCTTCGATAATCAGCGAACCTGCTCTATCCTTCTTTCCGATCTCTTTACTATGCAGCCATGCAACTATGGTTCCAACGATCAAACAAGCGATAGCAAAGAAGCTCCAAGTGTACGGCTGGTTAATGCCTGTATGTGCTGTGAACATACCTGTCCACACCTTGACTGCAGTTGGAAAACTGTCAGCTCTGAATACTACCCAGAATAGGGTAACAAAGATAAACGTGAAGGCTCCATTTACCCATGACCCAAGCGCCTTCAGCTTCTCTCCAAACGCTCTATTTACACAACTTGCAACACCGTGTAATGCACCCCAAGCAATAAAAGTCCATCCTGCCCCATGCCACAGTCCCGAAATAAGCATTACAAGCATAAGATTGATATAAGTTCGAACTTTTCCCTTTCTATTACCGCCCAGTGGAATGTAGAGATAATCTTGAAACCAAGACGAAAGGCTAATATGCCAACGCTTCCAGAATTCAGAAACATTCCTGGAAATATAAGGCAAATTGAAATTTGGTTTGAAATCGAATCCAAGTATTTTTGACACACCTATAGCCATATCTGAATAGCCGGAAAAATCAAAATATATTTGAAGGGAATAACTGATAGCCGCAAGAACTGCGGTTCCAGTATTAAATGCTGTAGGGGCACGAAACACATCATCCACGAACACACCAAGATGATCCGCAAGTACAATTTTCTTAAATAAACCGAATAAGACAGTCGGTAAGCTCCTGTTCTGCCCCTCTGGTCAGCGGATTGTAGACACCTTCGTATACGGTCGGTTTTACCCAGCCGTGTTGGTCACAGATGTGCCAGACCTCAGCCATCATCCATGCAGGGAAATTACTCAATCCAAGCTCCTTAAACTTCCCCTGGTCATGGAGGTCTGCCATGGCTCCCAGTACACTCTCCACTGGAGTAGCCGGATCGGGGAAATGAAGAAATACCGTGTCGACCGAAGGAAGATTTAAGCTCTCAAGAGAGGTGGACAACTGCATATATGCAGCATCAGCGTCCAGCTTGCCTGTTATTCTGGGATTGACCTTTGTGCAGATCTTGAAGGGACGATTGAGAGAAGGCAAAACCTCTCCCAGAAACTTTTCGCAATTCCCTTCGTTGTAGACATAGGCGGTATCCAGTTCATCATAGCCAGCGTCAAGGAATGCGTTTATAAAAGCATCAACATCAGGTCTGAACACAGATTCGCCAAATGTCATTGTGCCGAGTATTAGTTTCATATCACAGCTCCTTTACCAGTTCTTCTGCTTTCACGTTCTCGTAAACGGCTTTATAGACTCTTTCACTGGTTTCGACAGGAATATGACCATAAGCCATCAGGCCATCATAACGATCCTTAAACTCCTGCTCAGTCAGAGGATTCTCTGGCTCACCCTTGGGGAAATCAACGCGGTCCGTGTACTCTCCATCCTTCGTCTTAATCGTTACAACTGCCGCCTGGACACCGGGGAATACCTTGCTTAATTCTTCATCAGCTTCGACTCTCACCTTCCTAGTCAAAGCGACAATCTCTTCGCCTTTAACAGCTTCCTCTGTGAATTCCTGAAGGCCAGCCTTGCCAAACATCAAACCAGTAGCTGTCGCATAGGGGATGCTCATCTTCGCGCTGTAGCTACCAGGAATATCCGTATGGTCATGACCAGATACGGCGAGGTCATACGTTTTTATCTTGATTTCTTCCACATCCGATGCCTTGACAGACGGGCGGAGATGAATCGCGGCTTCAACAGCGGGATGTGTGTAGCGACAAGAAGCGTAGGGCTTGGTATAGCTCTTCATGATCGCATAGGTACCATTCAACAGCACAGGCTTCAGTTCAACACTATCTCCGCCGGTCATCATCTTCAGGAAGCCACGGCCGCCAAGAGGATCGGGATGACCCTTAAAGCCAGCCTTACCGAGTTGGAGAGCTGTTAAGCTCAACAGAGCCGTCTTGGCCACGTTGTAAGGCTTCAGCTCGCTTCCATCGTCCAGCACCTTCAGCATTCCACTTGCAGCTACACACGCACTCGCAAACGCGTGGAATCTCTCTTCATTACTAAACCCCAGCATATAAGCCCCCGCCAGTGTCGCTCCATGCGTTCCACAGGTTCCTGTCGCGTGATAGCCCATTGCTTTATGACCAGGCTGGATAGATACAGCCATAGTATAACTCGCTTCATACCCGACAATCGCAGCCCTCAGCATCTCATCTACTCCAATTCCATACCGCTGAGAAAGTGGAATCAGAAGAGAAAATATAGGAGAACCCAGATGAATAATGCCGCTGTTCGTCCCATCGTCAAAATCCAAAGCATGACCATTAAGGCCGTTCAGGAACACGGCTTCCTTCAATGCCAGATCTTTCCCCGTTCCAACAGCTCTGAACTTTCCTTCTTCCGGCTGGGCGAATTCGTAATACTTCTCCAGCTTATCTTTCTGAAACTCTGCTCCGGCGCATGTCACAGCCAGATAATCAAGAAGGCTTCTCTTAGCCCTTGCCATGACATCTTCGGGAATCTCTTTCTTCCAAACGCTGTCCACAGCATTCAGAAACTCGATTGATTGATTCATGCGTCCTCCTATATGTTTGATAATCTTTTGCCTATATCAACGGGTAAAAATGAAGGCCAGCATTTTTGCAGCACATCCATGCTGGCCTATTTTTTTACTTTTCGCCTTCTGTTTGAGCATTCTTCTTTCCGGGAGTCAGAGCCGTTTCACCGGCCAGATACATAGTTAAGAGGCCGAACAGGATTAAGATGGTCGACGTTTTGATCATGACAGGCACAAAGGACTTATAAATCCATGTGCAGATTGCCGTAGCTGTCTCACCGCCAATGATCAACGCAGTGACATATCCGAAGAAAGTCAGACCACCTGCAAAGAGGACGATCATGATGCCATAGCCGAAAATCAGTTTGAAGACATCGCTTATTTTCTTCAATGTTTCTTTCATATCCGTCCCCTCCTTAATTCAGCCCCATGATTGGTAACACACCCATCAGTACGATGACTTCCATCACGAACTGGGCGGCCACCCACCACAAGTTATTCTTGAATGTTTTACCAAAGTCGCTGTTAGCTAGACTCATACCCGCGTACATACCCAGCCCCAACGGCGGCGTAATTCCGCACATAACACCGCAGATGCAGGGCAGCATGGCGGCGGCCAGAACAGGATTGACACCCTTTGCGGCAAGGATTGTGATGAACACAGGTCCAAAGATGACCACCAGTGAGGAGCCAGGAATGACCATGCCTAACAGGCAGGTAATGAAGCAGATGAACATGACAATTCCGAACTTACCCATGTTCAATCCTTCCATGAAGGTCAGCATTTCATCGGTAACCCCAAGATCGGTAAACATTGCACCAATCATGTAGCCAATCACACACACACCAATAGCCGGAGCTATGGTCTTGATACCATCGGCAAACATACGCGCGATAGCATTCGGAGTGACCTGCTTCTTGTCCCTAGCGATGATCACAGCATAGATGGAAGCAAGACCGCCAATGAAGATGAGCAGTGAAGAGCTCATCGCAGATGCTCCGCTCTTCCCCAACCTATCCGTGAAAAACGTAGACTTGAAGAAATAGTCCAGAACGAACGGGAGCAGGATAATGATCGGCAGAAGCAAACCCTGCCAGCCCTGTTTGAACGTTTCCTTCAGACTCGGCAGATCTTCCTTCGCAATCGGTGCAACTTTGTAGTATTTGCAGAATGCAAATACCATGATAAGACGCTGTAGAATGAACCAGAGGCTGCATCCCCACAGGACAATCCAAAACTCAGCCTGGCTTATGTATCCCTCGCCATAGGCAGCCATGCCGGTCAGGGCACCAAGAGCGGCAGTGATATTTCCAGACGGCGGGATCATGTTGCCGAGATAGCTTGCGTTACTCTCAATGTTCGCCGCCAGCTCCGCCGGGAAACCGGACTTCTTCATGGCAGGAATTGTAATGGAACCGGTCGCCATGACGTTACCGGGGCCAGAGCCGGACAGAGCCCCCATGAAGGAGCTGGCGACTACAGAGACATAACCAGCGCCACCGGTAACACGGCCCAGCAGAGCAAGGATGACTGCGATTGCACTGTCGATGACCTTTGTTTTCGTAAGCAAGATTGACATTGCACAGAAGGCCGTCATTGAGTAAAGCAGTGAGGTTTTGAGACCTGTGTCGATATATGAACCAACATGTCCCCAGGTACCAGTGATCGTCAGCAGGATGATGAAGCTGATCAGAACGGCCTCATAGACCGGCCTTTTCAGCAGCAGGAACCAGATGATGATCACCACGAGCATGATCGCCAGATAGGTTAGTGCAGCTGGCATTTTTCAAGGTCCTCCTCTTTCTTGGAATTCTATATACTCTGCCGCCGTGCTCTTTTGCTTCCCTTTACTTCTCCATCCGAGCCAACGCTTGTCTTCTCCACTCCGTTGACAATTTTGGATGATATTGAGATTGAAAGGCCGTAAGCAGGATATACCATGTATAAGCAATAGCCTATAGGATAGGTACAAAACTACCATTCAATGGAATGGATAACTGAAACAAATTCTTCTGCTACTTTAGACAGCTTCCTGTCTTTCCGCCACATCACTACTACTTCTCGCTTGGGGAGAGTAGGGATAAATGAGTAGAAGGTAACTTCTTCCGGTTTGCAAAACCTTTCTATGCCACTTGGCACCAAAGCCATTCCCACCCCGGCCTTCACAAACTCGATTTGAGCTTCCAGAGACTTTACAGTAGCTGCAGTGATCGGTTTTATCTTGTAGTCAATCACAAGGTTGTAAAGCTGTTTCTGCATGTACTGGGTCTCTGTGAGCATCACCAGTGGCTTCTTATTCAGCTCCTCTATTTTGATCGCCGGAAATTTGCGATCTGGAAGATGGGTGGCGGGAATCGGAGAACAAGAATGTGGAACCGCCAGTACCAGTTCCTCCTCCATAACCTTCTCCCAGGTGAATAACCTCCCGTCAATAGGGAGCAAGGTTAGAGCAAGATCATACTCGCCGTGCTCCATGCCTTCCACCAATTCTGCTGTCGTTCCTTCTCGCACAACCAGATGCATACCGGGATGAAGCGATTGGAAAGAGCGAGCAATTGTTGGAAGCATGGAAGCAGCCCGGTACGGGGCTGCCCCGATGATTAGAGAGCCGGTTTTATAGGCCGCAAGATCCGTAAAGGAACTCTCCATTCGATGCTCGAGGTCGAGAATCTTCCTGCCAGTATCGATATACACACGCCCTGCATCCGTTAGCCTTACGTCGCCGTTGGTGCGATCGAAGAGGGAGAGGCCAACCTGCTTCTCAATCTTCTTTATGTACTGTGAGAGACTGGGCTGGGTGATGTTCAGCACGTCAGCAGCCTTTGAGAAGGAACCTTCTTGGGCGAGAGTGATAACGTAGATCAGTTGTTTGGTGTTCATTAATGCTTTCTCTTTGCCATATCTTTCTTATAGGTCATTGCGTGCTCGATAGCATAACTAAAGAACGGGATCGGATCTCCCCAAGAAAAGATATAGTCTTTACTTTTTCTGAAATCAAACCAACTTGGTTTGGCAGAAAAGCGATTAGGTGATTTCAAGAGCCACATGATATCTGTATGAAAATAACGTAAGCCCAAGCCTTCCTTAATTTTATCCTTCTTCGGCGTCATCTTTTTTCCGTATGCGCGATCCAGAAGGTATTTTACAGGAGTACAGCCAGCATATTCGACAATTCTTACTCCCGCTGAAATACGCCCATTAATTTCCGTAACTTTGGGTGTATTATCCCTGGAATCCATCATGAAACTGACCTGCCCGAATCCACTCCACCCTAAAGTCCGAAATAGTTTAATAGCATTTTCTGTTACAAGAGGCTGATCAACGGTTCTAGCAAAACATCCAGCGCCACCATCAATGGGGTACCATCTGTAAGTTTTTATAGCGACCGCGTACATCGGATTATGTTCATCATCCATCATGACATAACAGTTGCACATATATTTATCCTGAGGTATGAACTCTTGGAGAACATATTCATCTACTACTATGTTCCCATCCGCGATATATTTATCCAGTTCTTCTCTGTTATGGACTTTCTTAAATCCAGCTGATCCGCTCCCTTTTCTTGGTTTCGCTGCCAGAGGAAAAGAAACCTTTGCAAGGAATTCTTCCATTGTCTCATCATCCATTTTGGTGATTGGACATGGAATTCCATTCTTCATGCATGCAGTCATGGTTTGCTGTTTATCATAGGCTTTAAGAAAAGCGGACCGAGGAGCACAAAGTACTTTTAGAGCACCAATACTTCCATCCTCAACATACTGTGAAACGATGTCAGTTGAGCCCTCTATTACAGGAAAAATAACATCATATTGGTTGGAGGCTATTTCTCGGTCGATTATACTTTTAAGCAGTTGTTTGTCTTCACGCAGACCTTTGGCCACAATCTTTTTATCAGCATATCTTGATGTATATCCGACATCCAATTTTGAGTCATTTACCGTTGTGACAATACATCCCAACTGATGCAATTGACGTAATAGACTCGGGATTTGCCTACCATAGCCATCTAACAATAGCACTCGTGTTCCTTGATATTCTTTGTTGCTCATTGCTAAACTCTTCCATTCTTTTTGATATAGTATTTCTTATATGAGAGGAAGAAGTATTTTTTTACTTGAGAAAAGCCAAGATTAACTGTTGCCAAGCAAAAACTTGATATAGGATTCATTCCTTCTCCCACCCGAAACACATCATAATGTGACTTTATAAGCTTTGATACTTTATCATGTGAGATGGATTTTTTTCTGACTCTGTATTTAGCCAATATTTCATCTAAGAAATAAAAGTCGGTCTTCTTAATCACCTTAAGCCACATGGCATAATCATTGTTTTTCTTTAAGTCAGCGATCTGTATCAATCCCACCACGTTAACATCATACATAGTTCCGAGGCATCCCGGCCAGCAATACATATACATACCGACTTTCCCGACATGCTTAGGACTACCAACGTACCTTTTCATAAGGGTACCATCTTCATGCATACTCTCTCGTGCGGTGCAGGTAAAAGCATAGTTATTCTTCTTCATGAAAGCGATTTGCTTTTCCAATTTTTCGGGATACCACAAATCATCGGAATCCAGAAAAGCAATCCATCTTCCCTTTGCTTCTCGAAGCGCATAGTTCCGGGAAACAGCCGCACCACTATTCTTTGGATTCTTGAGATAGTGAACCCGTGAATCAGCAAGATAAGGTTTCACCACTTCATCAGTATTATCAGTAGAACAATCGTCCACTATTATCATTTCCCAATTTGGGTATGTTTGCGCAATGACAGACTCTATCGTCTCGCCGATAAACCGTGCCGTGTTGTATGAAGGCGTGATAATTGATACAAGATCATCGATCATATTGTTTTCCCTTCCCAAGGCGTGAATTCTTTACCTTCCAAAATATCAGCAATACGTTTGCAGGCATGGCCATCACCATATGGATTACAAGCCTTGCTCATCTTCTCATATTCGTCCTTGTTTTCGAGCAGCAGCTTAAACGTGTTATAGATCGTCTCCTCGTTAGTTCCCACCAGACGGAGAGTTCCTGCGTCAACGCCTTCGGGTCTCTCGGTTGTGTCACGCATTACCAATACTGGTACACCGTAAGAAGGACACTCCTCCTGGATTCCGCCCGAGTCAGTCAGGCAGAGGAATGAACGAGCTTCAAAGTTGTGGCAGTCAAATACCTCAATTGGCTCGATGATATGGATTTGCTTGCAATCGCCTAATTCTTCATCCGCAGCCTGACGAACAACAGGGTTCATGTGAATCGGATAAATCGCTTTGCATTCAGGATGCTCATCCAACACGCGCCGAATTGCTCTGAACATATGGTGCATGGGTTCGCCGAGGTTTTCTCTTCTATGAGCCGTGATAAAAATGAGCTTCCCATCACCAACCCAATCAAGCTCAGGATGTGTGTAGTCCTTCTTGACAGTGTGCTGCATAGCATCAATGACTGTGTTGCCCGTGATGTAAATGGTATCGGGATTTTTGCCTTCCGCTTTTAAATGATCGGCGGCCAGCTGTGTCGGGGCAAAGTTATATTGGCTCACGATACCCACAGCTTGCCGGTTAAATTCTTCCGGATAAGGGGAATAGATATTGTATGTCCTCAGACCCGCTTCCACATGTCCCACAGGGATTTGGAGATAAAAACAGGCAAGAGCTGTTACAAACGTGGTACTTGTATCACCATGCACTAAGACCACATCCGGTTTTTCTTTCTCCAGCACATCTTTTATCCCGTTGAGGATATTCGTAGTAATGTCGAATAGAGTTTGCCGATCTTTCATGATGTTCAGATCGTAATCCGGAACGACTCCGAATGTCTCCAGGACTTGATCCAGCATTTGGCGATGCTGTGCTGTGACGCATACCACAGTCTGAATGCCCTTTCTCGTTTTCAGTTCATTGACAAGCGGGCAAATCTTAATTGCCTCTGGTCTGGTCCCGAAGACCAACATCACCTTTTTCATAAGCCTGACTCCTTATCTATTAAGAATTATTTTCTTTTACCAATTGTTCGTTTAATTAAACCATTGGCAGAATTAAGCAGAGATAAAATCGTATCTCTTTTCAATACGCATATAATAATATAAGATGCAATTAACACAATTAAGGCATAATGAAAGTCTATCGTAACCAGAATAGCTGAGAGAAACAGCAAAGCATACGACAACACAGTTTGCATGATGGGAACGTTAACACGAACAATATGCTGAATAACGATGATCCTAACAAACCACACTATAAAGAAGCTAGTGGCAGTTGCAATAGCGGCACCAAGCACACCTACATCTCTTATTAAGAAATAATTCAATATAATATTAATAAACGATCCAGCTAAAACTGTTACAAATAAGCTTTTTGTCTTTTTGGCTGCGCGATATGCTGCTGCCAAAAAACCCGAATGAGATGAAAACATTGCGGCAATTATAAGCATGGGTACATATTCCCAAGCAATAAAGAAATCTTTAGCGAACAACAATCGTGCAAGCCATTTTGAAATCAATATTACAAACATGCATCCACTTATGCTAACAAAATCCAGTCCCTTATAAACAGTTGTAAAAAAGTCACTCTCATCATCCGATCCATGATTAGAGATTACAGATAGCTGCCATGCTTGTGTAAAGACGGATAGGATTGTTGTAACTATGCTGGGAATTTTATGGGCAACACTATAAACTCCACTAGCTCCTATATCGTACCTCCAGATTATCATGTATTTGTCGATACTCGTATTAATTGCCCATGCTAGAATCGTGGGAATCATTGGAATGCTATACTTTAGCATTTCCTTTAATATAGAAAGATCGATTATAAACGGAATAAGATATTTATAGAGCCTTGCGCCAAAGAACATTAACAAAATTGGAACACAATATCCTATTATGGTACTAGCCAGATATCCATCTAATCCAAGTTTAAAAACGACAAGAAACAATATATTGCATGATATAATAGTTGCAGTATGTACTAGACCCTGAACAGCAAATAGTGTCGTTTTACCTAATGATTTTACAAAGTTTGAAAAGTAATTATGCACATTAAACAGAAAAAAATTGAGTACAAAAATATGCCAGTATTGTTTGAGTGAATCATCAATTAGTGATATTGCAGGATATAAGATTAAAAGAAATACCACAGAAAGCGCAGTAAACACAGTTGATACAACAAATACTGAGTTTTTGTCAACTTCCTTATCTAGAGCAAACCTTAAAGTAGCATCAGCAATAGCTAGAGTAAGTATAGGATAAATAAAATGAATGGTAGTAGTAATAAGATCTGCAACACCATACTCATGAGTTGCTAATATACTTGTGTATAGAGGCGTCAAAAGAAACACAAGTATCTTTGATCCAAAACTGCTTATTGTAAACAACATAGTGTCTTTAGCCAAAGACTTGTATTTTTTTCCTCTACTTTCGTTGCTCATAGCAGATCCCTCTCGCTTATAATTCCTTAAACTTCTCCATGAAACAATCCATGCTTTTTCTTTCTTTTAGTACAGAATTATGGATCGCCTTCTGGAAGCTGCCCGATAGCATATTATTAAATTGATCATAAAAATCTTCCTCATCATTAAAACTAATTGCAAAACTTTTCTTGTAATAAAATTCGGGAAGTCCAAACCTATCATTCAGTAAATCCAAATACTTAGGAACATATCCTTCATTGAAACCTGAGTAATCAAGTACAACTGTGGGAGTTTCCTGAACTAAGCTTAATAGTGTTCCGTGGAAATACCTTGTGATAACAGCTGATGCATCGCCTAACACGCAAGCCCACTCAAACGGATTTAGATCATACAGAAATCCATCACAAACGCCGGAGTTCACAAATACAGAGTATATATTATAATTCGTCTTATACTTTTCGTATACTCTATGTAACAATTCACTCTCAGGTGCCATAAAAATTATATAAGGTTTGGATAAATCAATATTATATTTTTTTAATACTCGTTGCTTGTAGTCACCAGCACATTTGTGAACTTTATCTATATCAATAAACACAGTAGGATCACAGCAATGAATAGGTTGTGATTCTGGAGAACAATAGTGAACAAATTCTTCTGTGGCCGAATCACGTACACCGATTATTTTCATATTGGAAAACGCTCTTTTGCAATACTCTTTTTGAGTTGATGAAATCTCTCGATATTTAAGACCGTGCACCGAAGCTGCATAGGATACTACAGGAATGCCAAAATCATTGTCTGGAATAAATGCAGTCGGGAAACCAGTTTGATTCCAATTAAATACGGCATCACTCCCTATTACTAGGCGATCATAATTACTTGAAATGTACTTATAGAGTGAACCCAAATCTCCTGTAACCATTTTTTTTTCTGATAACGGAAGAAGACTTTGGGCTTTAAAAAAAGTCTTTGTCTTCTCCCAACTTCTAATTCCTTCGTTAATGCCATGTCTTTTGAATGTTCGTAGGATATTTAAATATACTTTTCTATTCTCCAATGGTGGAACATAATCTATTATCTCCACGGTGTCATGAGGAAACAAACTACCAAGCTTGGAGGATAATGAAAATGCTTGAAGATACGCGCCATAGTTAACTGGACGATGAAATGTCAAAATTCCTATTTTCATAACGCACTCCTAACCGCATTATTGTCGTTATTGTATTTATTTGAAATTATAAATAATAACATAATGAAATATACTGGAGTTTCAAAAATATCAGAGCAGATCATTAAAAGCGCAAGAACAAATAAAAGTATTTTGGAGCACCCATCTGTTCGTTTTATGGCTACAGGCAGCAAGAAACTGAAATAGATACAAATCCCAACCACACCTAGATCGCACAATGCTGAGAAAAAACCACTCATGTAAGAAACGTGCGATTCGTCTACTATATATCTTGTAACAACACCATAATGACTATAATAATATGAGTATCCATTATACCCACATCCAAACACCTTGTGTAAAATATCCAAATCGCTAAAACAATAAAACCCTCTCAATAGGCGTAATGTAAATGATGATGTCGTATCAATATCGTTATAACTGCTCACTTTCCTTTCGATTTGATGCTGAATCGAAGGGATTGTCAACAGATAAGAAACTATTGCTATAATTGCTAAAACCATAATAATCGCAAGAAAGAAATATTTGGGGCTTTTATTTGATTTTTTTAACATGTGGAATATATACACAATCCATATCAGGGAACAGCAAGCTAATGCAGTAAAAGACGCCCCAATACAGAGAACTACAGTTACTCCAAGGGTTCGAATTATGTTTTTGACACTGTTATTTTTATCCTCTTTATACAATGATAATCCAATCCATGGTATCACATACTCAGCTTGATGTGCAGCTTCAATAAAATATGAAGATGGTCTATAGAATCTTCCTGTTAGTTTGTTTCCAATAATCACATTACTGCTCAATTTTGACATATAGTTTAGCGTAGTATTGGGTATTATCAAAGCTGTTTGAGTACCCACTACGACATACATTATATATTGAATCAGCACACTTGCTATTATAATATAGACTATCTTCGTATATATAGAATATGCACAATCAAAGTCAAAATACAGAGATCCCAATAAATAAAATACTAATATTATCAGTGATAGCCTTCCTATCTTTAATACTAACGACGAAGCAGTGATTCCACTGTAAGTAGAACACATTATTAATGTAACCAGCAAAGCATAAACGAAGTATAATAATAGTGTTTTATTTCTAATATGTAATTTTCTACTACCTATCAAATGCCATGTTAAGGAGATAAGCATAAAAAGATCCAAAAATGATCCGACAAGCAGAACATATTGGTTAAGAATTGGCAGTAACAAGACACCTATTGTAAAAAATTTTGAGAGTCCGCAGATCTCAACTTTATTTATCACGTTTGTTTGCATTAGCGTACTTCTCATTCTACTGTAGCCTTTTTATGATTTCCTCTCTTAGTATATGGACTCGATTATCATAATCAATTGATTCCATATAACACTTTACATTAGTTTTATACGTCATGTAATCTGATTGAAGCTTTTTAATTGCTTCACTATAGTCTCCCTCTTTAGATACAACCCCTACGCCATAATCATTACATAGTCTTACATGTGGAGGATTATCACTTAGCAACACTGGCAACCCTTCAAAGAAGCCCTCATACAATTTCCCCGATGCACAATAAATATTGTTAATTACTGTGAGATTGAATAATACTACGTTGATATTTGACTTCGAGTACAAGTACTTAAGTTCTGCCCGTGTCAAGCGCCCTAAATAATTTATATTGCCAACATTTTTTGCATTGTGTTCTATCAACGCATCGACTTCTGGATCATTTGCTGTCTTCCCCGCAACTATGAGCTGATAATCACGGCCCAACTTTTCAAAAGTCTTTATTAATCCGCAAATATCTCTTTCTTTCTTTGCAACTAATCCTCCAGTATATATAACTGTAAATATGTTGTTCTCAAACAAATGCCCATACTTGTTTTCACAAGCCTCATAATCAACAACATCATCAATCCTGTGTATATTGTCAAACACAAGCGGAATATCATCGAGTCTAAAATAGCCTTTAGCAATATAAGCTCGTTCAATGTTAGCTGCCATTACCAAATCAACTTCTCGAAGGTGTTCATATTCTTGGTCTGTAATCAGGTATTTCGTTATCAAAGGATGCTTTCCCTTAATATGGCCTCCAATTCTAAGCTCGCTCATGTCATAAACAATTTTGCATTTGGGAAGCGTCTTTTTTATATATTGAATGAAAATCGCACAATAATCGTCGTGGAGAAAAACTATATCTGGTTTTACGTCTCTAATTACTTTTTTTCCAAGTAAAACAAATTCTAAATAGCTTTTTTTCTTTGTTACATACGGATCAACATTATTTGGAATTGTATTTGGATATGAGTGTGTGACAAAAGAAACATGCCCCAATTCTGACAGGCACGTTAATTCTTCTGCACCTCTAGCTTCATAGTTAACATTATCATAGTAGCAAAAAACAATCTCCATGGCGGTACCTCACTCGTGATTATTATGCTTTTATTCTATTCCTCAAGAATTCAATATACTGAGCACTAAAATTATTTAGATCCATTTCATCTTTGTAAAGCCTGCAATTTTTCACATACTTTGAATAGTTTTCATACAGCATTAATTCTTTTAGTGCTGAAATTAAATCATCAAGGCTCGTATGGTCTACAGATACTCCAACGCCCATTTCTTCGACTAAATCGCTTAAATAAGTATCTTTTGCTACTATTATTGGTAACTCGCAATATATTGATTCATACAATTTATTAGGTAGCGCTATTCTACAATTTTGTAAATCCGCATTATATACAGAGTAAATAACATCGCATTTCTCGTACAACTGTGCTGCACTTTCACTAAAATTGAATCTACCTATTCTTTCTACAAATCCCTTCCCTTTAAGAGCATTCTCGACTTCATCACCATCAATTTCGTCTCCCGCGATCAATAGTCTAATTCCCAACTCATCAGCAGCTTGTATAAGATTAATTAGTTCTCTTTTATATCTGATTACTCCAATAAAACCAACAGTAAAATTCTCATGCTTTGTCTTCTCATATGATTCAAAAGCTGTTAAATCAGGTACATTGGGAAAGTAGAACACTTTACTCCTGTCAACAAATTTTGAAAAGTGAACATCATAATATTTTTCTGAAGTAATCACCAATGCATCCGCAACTTTACAGCACTTTTTTTCCATATAGCGGAAGTATTTCTGGGCTATATTTTTTATTAATGAGTTTTGTGGTTCAACCACCATTCTTAGAAGATCTGGGATCTCATAAATGATGTGTGGTTTTTTCTTCGCATGCTTATAGTACTCATAACCGATCATAGCCATATGTAGTCCTGGAGTATGCAAGATATCAGGTTGAATTTCGTTTAGTTTTTGTATAGCTTTCTTTTTGTATTCAAAATATGGCTTTATCCTGGTAGCAAAGTCTAGTGAGGATTTAATTGGATATATATATTTATCATATCTTTCGTCAGGAATAGTCTTTCCTTCTCCAGATTTATCCCAACATATTAAACTTACTGAGCTATGCTTTAGAGCTAAATTGATTCTTTTTTCTATCCTCGGCTTTGGTAGACCGCCCAGTAAGAATACTGTTCTTAACCCTTTATTCTCCACTTTGCTTCCTCTTTTCAAAGTATAATGCATATTCGCCGTAATTAATAAGCAATGTTTGTCTATATATGGTACACGTTATATATCTTGCAGATATTGTGGCAGTCCAGAACGATCTTTCCCGCCAACTTATCCATGTTTTCCTTAATCTCGTTGTGTTTGACCATGATGACCACTAGGTCGACATCCGTTAGGAAGTTATCCAGATCATGGTACTGATTCTTCACAAGGTCATGCTCGATCCAAGGGTCATAAACCTTGAGAGGCTGTCCCAGATGTTTCCTCTGCGCCTCCAGCAGCTGAAGAGTTGGGCTATCACGGTAGTCATCAACATTCTCTTTGAACGTCAAGCCGTAGAGTCCAACCCGGCTCACATCTTCGATACCCTTATCTTCCATGATCTCTGTGATGCGCTCAAGCACATACTCTGGCATAGAAGCGTTCACTTTGAGGCTTTCACCAATGACATGTGTCAAGCTCGGATAATCACCAACCAGGAACCAAGGATCAACTGGAATGCAATGTCCACCAACGCCGGGACCAGGATTAAGGATGTTCACGCGAGGGTGCATATTACAAATCTTAATGACCTCATACACATCCATTCCATCGTGGCGGCATATCTTCGCCAGCTCGTTCGCAAAAGCGATGTTCACGCAGCGGAAGGTGTTCTCGATAACCTTGGTCATCTCTGCGGTCTTGATATCGGTAACTACGATCTCACCCTGGCAGAAAGAGGCGTAAAGTTTGGCGACCTTTTCACCGATCTCCCGATCATCCGCTCCAATCGTCCGATTGTTGTGGAGAAGTTCATAGATCATGTTCCCCGGAATGATCCGCTCCGGTGCATGAACGAGGTGAATATCCTCCCCAATTTTGAAGCCTTTTTCTTCAACATAAGGCCGTACATAGCGGTCAATGGAACCCGGACTGATTGTGGACTCTACCACAATCATCGCGCCTTTCGGTGCAACCTTCAGAACATCACCGATAGCAGCATTCACATAGCTCATGTCCACTTTTTTAGTGAACTCGTCGTATGGAGTCTGAACAGAGACGATATACACATCCGCCACCTGATACTCCGTTGTGAATTGAATGCCACCAGCCAGAGCAGCCTGGAAGAGTTCGTCAAGCCCTTTTTCTTTGAAGGTTGTCTTGCCGCTCTTCAGCATGTCTATCTTCCCTTGGCTGTGGTTTGTTCCAACCACCTCTACGCCATGGGAAGCCATCATAAGGGCAGTCGGAAGTCCGATATACCCAAGACCGATCACGTTAACCATTGATGCACTCCTTTGAATAGTCAGATTGACCTGGCTGGCAGATCACGCTGCTCGACAGGTCTTATTTGTTTGACCCGCCAACCAGGATCGATGCTGAGTATTGTTGGGGCAGTGCTGTTTATCTTTGCACGCACGAAGCGTGGGATTGATTAGATGTGATATGTACCAGGCAGAGGGCAGATGTTATGGCAGTCCAGAACCACCTTGCCTGTCAGTTTGTCCATGTTTTCCTTGATCTCGTTGTGCTTGACCATGATGACCACGAAGTCAACAGCATTCAGGAACTCGTCCAGGTTGTGATACTGGTTTTTCACAACATCCTTCTCGATGAAGGGGTCATAGACTTTCAGACCGGTCGCAAGATGACGCTCCTGGCTCTCCAGCAACTGAAGTGTTGGAGACTCACGCATGTCATCTACGTTTTCTTTGTAGGTCAATCCGTAAAGACCCACACGGGTGATATCAGTCATGCCCTTTTCCTTCATGATTTCGTAGATACGATTTAGCACAAAATCAGGCATGCCATCATTAGTCTTCATAGACTCGTCGATAACCTTAGCAAGAGACGGATAATCACCTACAAGGAACCAAGGGTCAACAGAGATACAGTGGCCACCGACACCGGGGCCCGGCTGCAGGATATTAACGCGAGGATGCATGTTGCAGATCCTAATGATCTCGTACACGTCCATGTTGTCATGACGGCATATCTTCGCCAGTTCGTTTGCAAAGGCAATATTTACAGCGCGGAAGGTATTCTCCACAACTTTGGTCATCTCAGCAGTCTTAATGTCGGTAACAACAATCTCGCCCTGGCAGAAAGAAGCGTAAAGCTTTGCCACTTCTTCACCGATAGCCTTATCGTCAGCACCGATGGTCCGGTTATTATGCAGTAACTCATAAACCATATTGCCGGGGATAATCCGCTCAGGAGCGTGGACAAGATTGATATCTTCTCTTTCTTCAGCTGCCAATACCGGCCTAACGCTCTTCTCAATGGTTCCGGGGGAAACGGTAGATTCGATGACGAGAGTAGCGCCCTTCGGGGCAACCTTCAGCACGTCCTTCACCGCTGCGACGACATAGCAAGCGTCAACCTTTTTACTGAATTTATCGTAGGGAGTCGGAACAGACACGATGTAGGTATCTGTCACTTGATACTCCGTAGTAAACTTTATCCCAGCCTTAAGAGCATCCTGGAACAGTTCATCAAGGCCATCCTCTTTGAATGTTGTGTGACCGGCATTCAGGGTTGCGACAAGTTCTTTGTTATAGTCCGTACCGATAACCTCAACGCCATGAGATGCCATCATGAGGGCGGTAGGAAGTCCGATGTACCCGAGTCCGATTACGTTGATCATTTGATTTTCTCCTTTTATCACTCATTATTTTGAACTATTGTTCTCTGAATTAATTTTGCTTCCTTTGGTTTCTTGAATTCCTTTTTCCCGCATACCATCTGAAGAATAGTAACTACTGTCCTCCACACAATTTGCAGATCATATAGTGCGCTGCGATGTTTCACATAGTATAGTTCAACATCCAGCTTTTGAGGCTCAAACTCTCTTACATAATCCTCTTCATTCTCATATGTTTCACCATGCGTGTAATCATAGAGACTGGCAGGACTGCTGAGTCCTGGTTTTACACTCAATATTTCTTTGTACTTTCCAACATAGAGCTTATCAGCATTAACCTTGTCCTCTGGGCGAGGTCCTATCACAGACATCTGGCCCTTAAGAATATTTATCAGCTGAGGAGTCTCGTCAAGTTTGCTCTTTCTTAAGAAGGAACCAAACGGAAAGATTCGTGGGTCTCCTCGTAAAGTAGTAGCATGGATGGCTCCGCTATCTACACGCATAGATCGGAACTTGTACAAAGTAAAGGTCTTTCCTTCTTTTCCTACTCTCTCTGGCTTGAATAACACTGGTCCAGGCGATTGGGTTTTTATCACAACGGTAATAATCACCCAGGGGATGAGAAAAACTATTGTAGCCAGTAGGGATGCAACAATGTCAAATATCCTTTTTACTATTCGGTATCCCATAGAACCATCCTACTCTATTGATCTAAGCAGAATAAAACTCTCTGCTGCTAATAGTCCTACTCTATTTCCTTCTGCTGCATCCGCTGTCCTTAAGTACTGGATGCTTCGTGGGTGTGGATACTCTCTAAGCTCCGTCTCGTAACACTCCATGGCTTTATATTTTTTCTCCGCAAATTCTCCACTGATGTCCTCATACCAGTTAGGAAGGAATGCACTGGATGCAGTCTGAACGTTCCACTCTGTGGAAGAAGGGACTGAGTAGAGAAATAATCTCTTTACGCACTGCTCGGAAACTGGGCGGCAGGCAACAAGCGTGGATTCATAAACTCTACGATGATCCTTATTGACATCACCGCTAAAATGGGTGAACACAATCGATGGCTGGAAATCAGTAATAGCATTTTCAATCACACGATTGATCTCGACGTGCGGGGTAACATCAAGCTTCATATCGGGGAGTTCACCATAGAATACATGCTTCACACCAAGTACAGCCGCGCAATTGGTGGTTTCTGCCTTCTTGGCTCTGAGTATCTCCTGTAGCTTCGGATCGTTCCTGTACTGAGAAGTACTGCCATCGGTTACAATAAGAACAGCTACTTCGTCGCCTTTAGAGACATATTTTGCGATAGTGCCACCCATTCCCAGAACTTCATCATCCGGATGAGCGGCAATAACTAAGATTCTTTCCATACTTTATTCTCCGACTAATCCTTACTCGGTATAATATGTCGTTTTAGTCTTCCTTCAGAATAATTCTACACGGCACACCAACAGCCGTAGCTCCTTCTGGTATATCTTTGTTCACAAGAGTGCAGGCACCAACCACTGCATTTTGTGCAATAGTGATACCCCCCCCCGCGCGCATGATTTTTGTGCATTTTTGCTAATTATTGACGCTCTCATTCCTATGTAAGCACCATCTTCAATTGTTTTAGGGTAGTGGTTCTGGTGTTTTCCGTGGCACGCAAAATAGACACCATAGGAGATAATCACGTTGTTTCCTATCTTCAAAAGATCGTAGCACATATCATCCAAGTAGCAACGCATTCCAATAAAGACATGCTTGCCAATTGAAAACCCACATAAGCGATATAGGAAAATACGAATATTATTAAACACACAATTTGGCGCAATAACTTGGCATATCCATTTTCGAACAGGTTTAAAAAGCAATTTGTACAAAGTATAATCTGCGTATCTTTCCGGTGGATCTTTATGTTTAAGTGCTTTGTACAATGGATGCCACCATCTTTGTTTACTCATCTGTTTCCTCCCGTTTAGCTCTAATGGGTATTATCCATCTATCCGCAAGGTGCTTTACACATCACTCCGGCCACTTAGTTGATTTGTATGGCACCAATCTAAGAATTATCCTTGAAAAGATACCATAGCCGAGCAGGGCACCAAGTGAGTTGCAAATCACATCATCAAGTTCACACCAACCAAGAACAAATACATACTGGATAACCTCAATCAGCAAAGAAAACAAAACCGCACAAAACAATACACTTTTCCAGCCTTTTTGCTTCCATGGGAAAAGCATTCCAAAGGGGATGGAGAATAAAACATTCTTTATGTTCTGAATGACTTCTCTTTTCCCATTTTTACTTCCATTTATCCAATCTCTGTACGACCAGAACAGTTCCATTATTATTTTTCTTTCCGTTCCTGGATGCCTTTTTAGCAACGTCATCCACAGAACGAAAATGCAGTAGGCAAGAAATACCGAAATAAATAATACTTTTCTATTTCTTTTCAAGCATTTTCCTCACCAGTGTGTCTATCGATTCAACGGAACCGTTGTTTACTGTCTCTATTGCCGAGGATAGTATTGTTCCCAGATCCTGAGGGCTCAGTTTCATCACCATACGCTTCGTCTCTGCACTTAGGCTGTTCGGCAACTGCATCCTCGCCATCTCTGGAAGGCAAGCCGACTTACACGCCTGATCTAACAATTCTTCAAAAGACATTTCATGCGCCCCCGCGCATTCTATTAATCTACGGTGTGGCTATCTACGCACCTCATGCATATGGAGCAGACACCTCTATACCCACCTAATTCATATCCAGCCGATGCCAATTTTTCTCTGTACATACCTGATGCATATCCAGCCGATGCACATATATGCTCTCATGCATATCCAGCAGATGTATTTCTACACCCCTGATTGATGTCCAGCAGATGTAGCATCGTCCTATCTACAACCCTCATGCACATTCAGCCAACATCACCGGAAGCACCGATGTATAATCTCAATAATCACGTTCTGCTGCTCTTCCGTCATCTTGTTATCGCTGGGAAGACATAACCCTCTCCGGAATATATCCGCCCCAACGTCGATTCCAGAGCCTTTTATATAGGCATTTGTGCGGCCTCTGCCGTTACCCTCAACGGTGACAAACGGGTTGGTCCGGTATATCGGCTGCATATGCATGGGCTTCCAAATTGGACGACCTTCCGCACCGAAAGCAGCTATTGCATCCAGGATTTCCTGCGGGCTACTCTTGCCGCTCTCACTCGCAAACAGATAGTCCTGTTCACCACGTACCATCGGAGCCATCGCATCTTCATCAATGAGCAGACAACTCAACCAGAAGTTAGGCACACTCTTCTCCCGATCCCAGGGGTTCATAGACACCGGCAAGTCCGCCAGGCCTTTCTCATACCGCTCAAAAATCGAACGCTTCTGGGCGATGTGTTCTTCCAAATACGGGAACTGTCCGCGAAGGATTCCGGCGATGATGTTGCTCATGCGGTAGTTGTACCCGAGCTCTTCATGCTGATACCAGGGAGCCGCTTCACGTGCCTGTGTGGACCACTTCCGAGCCTTGTTTGCATCCTCCTTTTCATCAGTGAGGAGGAAGCCACCACTGGACCCGGTTACTATCTTATTACCGTTTCCAGATAGGATAGATTCTGTGCCAAAGCAGCCGGTTTGCACGCCTTTGTATGTAGCGCCAAATGACTCCGCAGCATCCTCCACGATCAGCGCACCATGTGCATCCGCGATAGCCTTGATTTCATCAATCTTGCCGGGCGTTCCATAGAGGTGAGCCACGACGATCAGCTTTACTTCCGGATATAATTCGAATGCCTTCTCCAGCGCCACAGGATCCATGTTCCATGTGTCACGCTCGGTATCGATGAATACCGGAATACCGCCCTCGTAGCAGATCGGATTCACTGTCGCGTCGAAGGTCATATCGCTGGCGAACACCCGCTTACCTTCCAAAGAACCGTGTCCAACAGGAGGCTGGCCATACAGCTTCTCCCCGCAAAGCTTGATGGCAAGGTGAAGCGCGGCCGTACCGGCGGAAAGCGCCACAGCATATTTCCTGCCGACCTTCTCAGCCGTCAGTTTTTCCACAGTGTCGATGTTCGCTCCAACAGTAGAGACCCAGTTTGTCTGGATCGCTTCATCCACCCACCGCTGCTCATCGCCGTGCATCGTGGGGGAAGACAGCCACACTTTTGACTTAAACTTTTCAATTCCAGCAAAACGTGGGTCATTAATAAAATCGTGCATCCTTTACTCCCTCTATTTTCTCCGGTGAGACAGTCGCCTCATTCTTAGCTGCGGGAACCCACAGAATTGTAGGAACCACAGCCGCCAGTAGTTTCAAAACAAATCGTTAATTTGCTTTATGTTCAAAAGCTCATATCAGGACCCGCTTGATATCCTCGGTGTCCTCATATCAACCTTTCAACTCATACTCCGCTCTTTATAAGTGTCTCGGTTTTCTTTATGACCTAACCCTGCTTTTTCAGACGTTCCATGATGTTTTCATCCCCCAATAGAAAAACCGCTCGTAACCTTTCCTTTTTTTGATCTCACTAAGGCCACTTCTTTGATACAGTTCATGATGCTATTGGAACATCTCGATGATTTCTCTCAATGGCAGTCCGCTCTTCCATGTACTTGTACATTCCATTTGTACCTAAATAAACTCTTCGAGACGGTTCTATACCCTGTTCAACGCATACTGTCATAGCAGGATCGTCAGGCGGTATGTACGCTCATTTTTTACTTCAATGGATACCGCTACCCATCAAATGTATAATAGAGTGCATATAGTGGATATATTGCCCAAATTACGCGGCTTTTCTTGCATATTTGTTGCATAAAACAGCATCATTATCCATCTCGAAGACGTTTACAGCATGGAATGAATAGCTTGTTGCATCAGCTATCGCTCCGCAGTACTTTTTCTCAGGTTTTTCGAGTTTTCCGGCACCTGTTCTGCTCACGATGCGGCTTGCCCCGAGGCTGTGAGCGCAGTCAGCTACAACGGCTACACGGCCAATAGCGTGCTGAAGTCTACTGCTCAGATCGGCGAGAGGATTCGAGTGATCGTCCAGAGGCTGGAAGATGAAGCGTTTCCTCTCCACAATTCCAAATATCCGATCATAGTCACACACGATACCGCCGAGATCCACAGTGATGATCGCTTTGGTCTTTTCCGTGATAGCTGTTTCCAGAGCGTCATAGTCCATCTCCGGCATGTGGGTAACAGGATCGCCGTCTTTCTGGATGTCCACAAACTTCACAGTCGCTCCGCAGTGGATCGCTGCACTAGCACTTGCTGTGTATGTATAGGCGGGAACGATGACCTCATCACCCTCACGGACACCAAGGATGCGGAGGTTCAGTTCTTCCGCTGCCGTTGCGCTGTTCAGGCACACAACCCTCTGGTTGTACTTTTTGATAGCTTCGTTTGTGGTGCAATCAACGTCTGTTCTGCCAGTCTCAACATATGCAGCCAAACGGCACTCCAGCATTTTGGTACGCGGACCGGTGGTAATCCATCCAGAGCGAAGCGCTTCAGTCACTTCAGCAATTTCAAGTTCGGAAATATCAGGCGGGCTAAAAGAAATGATACGCTTCGCAGTAACTTCACTCATTTTGATTGGTCTCCCCATTTAAGAATTTTCATTTCACACAAGAATTATCTTTTCACACGCGGTTGGAACCGCGCGGTCATATTCAATAGAGTCTTGACTCTTCGCTAAAACAGACCATATATTGCACTGTCAGGCACTCCAATAAGTACCGTTTAAATTCTCTCAACGCATACTCCGCTCTTTATAAGTGTCCCGTTTTTCTTTATGACCTAACCCTGCTCTTTCAGACTTTCCATGATGTTTTCATCCCCCAATAGCAGAGCCCCTCATAACCTTTCCTATTTTTGATCTCACTAAGACCGCTTCTTTGATACATTCCATGATGCTATTGGAACTTCTCAGTGATCTCTTTCAATGGCAGTCCGCCCTTTCATGTAACGGGATCCGTCCCCTTGGAAGCATACAGCGCCCGGCCGATCTGCTGCTTGTAGATGATGGGAGACACCGTGGGGCGGAACAGGATAACGCCGTTCACATCGTCCACGTGGATCCCCTCGTTCAGCATGTCGATAGTGAAAAGGAGCTTCAGGTGGGCGGAATTATCTTCTTTAAAATCCGCAAACGCCCTGCTGGTCGCCGGATCGTCGGAGTAGGCATAGTAGACATGAGGAGCCGGATCCACTTTGCAGAACCACTCGCCGACACGTCCCATCATTTCCCGCATATGCTCCAGATTCGAGCAGAAGACGATATACTTTCCGTGCCGGTCCTTCATGTGCTTATCGAAGATCACGTCCAGTCCGTCTGCCATGTCGAGAGCACGGCGCAGGGCTTCAAGGGTCTTCTCAGCCTCGTCCCGCACAGCCTTGTTTTTCTGCCGCCGAATCTTTTCCCTCAGGCGGTCGTACTCCTGCCGGTAGGCAAAGACGCTCAGGACATAGGTCGGCGGATTCAGGATCCCCCGGACGATCGCGTCTCCTAGGGTTATCTCAGAGGCAATGTTCCCGTCAAAGAGCTCCTCCGCCATGTTCCGCTGGTTATCCAGATAGCGGACGGCAGTGGCGGAAAGGCCGAGAACGGGCGCTTCCGGAAAGAGCCGCAGAAGAGTCTGCATGCCCTGTCCCCACTGCTCCGCACCGCAGCGATGGAACTCGTCCAGAACGATGTAGTCCAGACGGATTTCGGAAATCTCCTCCTCTGTCATGTTCATCAGACGGGCATAGGTGAAGAACCGCACATTCTCCGGCTCCCACCCGGCCGAAGCCTTCTTCAGGTTTTCGATCTGGGTACGGTATATATATTCGGAAGGGGAAAGCCAGCAGACCGTCCTGTCCGGGTACTCCTCGCAGAGCTTGAAGCCAATGAAGGACTTCCCTGTCCCGGTGGGATGAACCACGGCGGCCTTCCCTGTTTCCTCCAGCATCTCACGTGCGGCCAGCCAGGCGTCTTCGTTATGCTTGTACAGGTTGATCGCCATGCTGATCGCTCCTTTCTGCTGCGTTTTAGTAAACTGTCCGTTCAATATCCCGCCTTCAGAACTAGTATTGTGGTTGCTGAAATAATACTGCGCTCTCAGTAATCCCCCATCACCCCAGGAGGTGTGCGCATCCTCCTGAGATGATGAGTTTATCTATACTTAAGGGTTTCCCCGCAAGTGATAGACTTCGTGCTTTTCTCCATTTCATCTTCTGCATTTTTCCTTTCCCATATTTGAAGGCTTTTTCTTGTTCCATGCTTGTAATAGACAGTTTTGATAAGTATCAGAATAATTACTGGAGAGACTTTATCCATTAATCGGTATGATTCAAAACCTCTCTGTAGTATCTCTTCAACTCCTCCGGACCCATGCTCCTGATCATCTTCTTCTCGTCTTCTATAATGCTCTTCACCGCCTCAAAAGGCGTCGGATCGGGAAGACCTGTCTCGTCCAGCGGGGACAGTCCTTTTTCCCGGAGTTTTTTGAAGATCTTTTGTTTTTTCCTGTTTCGCATTTTATTGCCCTCAACTTGTACCGAAAAGGGCGCACTTTCCCCTTGGCGATGACATCAACGTCTGCCCCGAACCACCTTTTCCTCGGATTATCCGACATTGAGGTGTGGAAGGCAGGAAATGAAGGAAGTTTTATTTTGTCAGGCCCTTCAAATACCCGCTCAGCTTGAAGCCTTTCACGATGTGCGCTTTCTTTCGGCACCTCGGGCAGATATCAGAATGGCCGTGGTATTTGCAGTCTTTCCGTTCCAGGTTCATATGGAACTGTTCATTAATGCAGGAACGGCAGATATGCCCACCATAAACACGTGTGATAAGGGAAATTGTCAGCATCGCAATCCTCAGTTGTCGTCGCCGTGCGTGTGCAGGATCTTCTCCCACACGAGGGAATTGATCGGCTCACGCGATCCATGCTCGATTTCACGGATTCCCTTCATTAATAATAGAGGCAGCTTCTTCCGGTGTCCTCTTCAGGAGGGCCTTCTGCGTCCGCTCTCCCAAATCCTCCGGGAGCATATCGATCGCAGAGCCGGGAAGAACGTGCAATTTCTCGATCTCAGCCAGAAAGAGTTTGAATTCATCCATAGTCTTCCTCATATCAATATTCTGATCTATGATGTGTAGAATGCTTTTTTCACGTCGAAGGAGATTTTCTCGCCGCCTTCTTGATCTTCTCGACTGCCTCATACGGCGTAAGATCAACCGCCCATGAGTTATTTCGTCTGGATATGGATTCTTCCCTCTTTCCGCTCCGGCGCAGAGCCCTTTGTTTTTGTCTGTTCCTCATAGTTCGTTTTCTCTTATCACTAAACGTTTCATCATACTTGTGACTTTATGTTTCTTTGTCCGCCCGTCGAATTAATAGTCCAAAATCCCTCCACATTTGTGCGATGTAACGGAATTTTAGATTTGAAACTATTTTACCACAAATTCCGCATGGTGTCAAGGATTGGGAAGAAGGATTTCCGCAGGACCTAAAATTTTTGGTAAAATCGGAGCGGTATATTAGAAGGACTGCGTCTGGGAAATGGTTACGGTTCTAAAAGAATGTTACCTCACCCCGACGCTGAGATCATATTTTAAATCGGGGTGATTTTCATGGCAACCACTGAACCTATCCGCAGTAGAGATGACCTTCACGCCCTCGCACGCTTCTTCCAGCTCAAAGGTCAACTTCGCAACCACGTCATGATCGTGCTGGGAAGCTGCACCGCCCTTCGTATCAGCGACTTGCTTCGCCTAAAATGGACCGATGTCTATGATTTCCACGCGAACAAGTTCAAGAAACACTTTTCCCTCCGGGAAGGGAAGACGAAGAAAACGAAAACCGTTTCCCTCCACCCAAAGGCAATCGAAGCCCTCGCCGCGTGGCTCCAGTACCGTAAGAGCGAATACATCTTCTCCAACGGACGAAAAAAGGACGCTCCCATCAGCCGGATCCAGGCCTGGCGTATCATTCACAAGGCGGCGGAAAAGCTCAAAATCACCGGTGTCATCGCCTGTCACTCGCTCCGAAAAACGTTCGGTTACCATGCCTGCGTGGAAGGGGAGGTAAACCCGGTAATCCTCATGGAGATTTACAACCACAGCTCGTTCGAAGTAACCAAACGCTACCTCGGGATCACACAGGACGAGCTTGACAAGGCATACCTCACCGTAAACCTGTTCTGATTTCCCCTTTATACAGGTAAAAAGAAACCCCAAAAACGAGCTCCTGTGAAGCCCGGTTTTGTTTGTGTGCCTTTCAACACTTGTTGCCTCATTGAAAAATCTTGTGGGATTTCGGTTTTCTGCCGTAGATCCGACGGGATTGATCAATGGCTTTTAAGAAGAAATACTCATTGTCGTTGTACACATTCACGACTTCTCCCGCCTTGCCCGGAGCACGAAGGATCTTCTTGACATCGTGGAACTCTTGAACCGGAAGGGCGTGACGCTCGTTTCCAAGAAAACATCGACATGTCCACCCCGACCGGAAAGCTCATGCTCACCATGATCGGAGCCAACAACGAATGTGAGCGGACGAACCTTCTGGAACGTCAGCGGAAGGGAATCGCCATCGCCAAGCGCGACGGAAAGTACACGGGAGGCAAGCGGAAACAGATCCCGCACTTCTCCGCGTACTATGAGAGGTACCGGAAAAGCCGTGTCACAAAGACAGCCCTTGCAAAGAAACTCAGAATCTCCCGGCCTACTCTTGACACCATGATCGCAGAGTATGAGCGTGAGCATCCGGCCCCTTGACAGAAGAGCGGGAAATCCCCCGCTTTTTCTGTATGACGGTTCAGAGCATAATCCCCGAATCCTTCGACGGCTGTCCGTCGTGAATTGTTCACAGAGACATCCGACAACTGTGGATCTTCCGCAGAACGGATCGTGTGACCCGCTCTCCGGAAACGCCGCCGCATAAGACAAAACGCCCGCCCGAAGGCAAGCGTCCGTCTGTGCCGGATTTCTCCTGTTGTTTTCTGAACTTTTGGTAAAAATGTGGTACGGCCCTTTACGATACCTTCAGACCCGTTGTCCCGCAAGGCGTCCGGGCATCATGAGGGAAAATGCAAGAGATTTTTCCTCCTCCGTGAATAGAGTTCCCCCGCCGCGGCAATCCTTTCCGCGTACTCCCGCGGGATATGCGGGAAACAGAAAGGGGAATTACCGATATGACGCTCAACGCAAAGGAATGCGGACTTGTGAAGGATCTGAAGGGCCAGGAGGAGCTCTGCATCGAAAAGTACTCCAAATACGCCTCCGAGGCGGGAGACAGTCAGCTGAAGGAGCTGTTCACCGGCATCGCGTCCGCGGAGAAGCAGCACCTCTCCACTCTGAACTCCATCGAGGGCGGCGTCGTCCCGTCCACCGATACGAGCGGGTCCTCCTCCAGCCTGCCCACGTCCTTCTCCAAGGCCCCGGCCTCCGCGGACTGCGAAAAGGACCGCTTTCTCTGCACGGACCTGCTGACTACGGAGAAGGGCGCGTCCCATCTCTACGACACCTGCATCTTCGAGTTCCGGGACGAAGCCGTCCGCCAGACCCTGAACCACATCCAGAAGGAGGAGCAGGAGCACGGCAAGCTGCTCTATGACTATATGAAGGTCAACGGGATGTACGAGGCGAACTGAACCGGAAGAACCAATCAAAAAGCGGACCGCTTTGCTTCTCCTTTTCGGGGAGCGGGCGGTCCGTTTTGTTCGGGGGCGGCGGTCTATTTGTATTTCTCCGGCTTCACGGGGTAATACCGGAAATCCCGGCCTACCTTCCAGGCGTTCTCCCGCTCCAGATACGTCTCGTTGACCGTGGTCTGGTGGGCGCGGTATTCCTCGTCGCTCATGCTGTACAGGCGGCGGTACAGGATCTGGGGCGGCTCTCCGTTCAGATCCTGCATGATGATCCGGGTCTCGCGGTACTGGTAGGTGGCGTCCGGATAGAGGATCTCGTAATACATCGCCGCGGCGAAGGCCGTACTCTGCCCGACGGCGCAGACGCCCAGCCAGCACGTGGAGCCGGACGCCTCCCAGACCTTCTCCTTCTGATAAAAGCCCGTCGTGACCCAGAGACTTCCGTTTCCCAGGGTCTCGATGCCGAATCCGCCGGTCTTCACCTTCCGCAGTCCGTTCTGCACGAAGTAGACGATGCGCCCGTCCTCCTGGATCCGGAAATCCGCGGTCCTCGAGGCGAGCTTCTTCGGCTTGTAGGCGACGACGTCCGACCGCCACAGGGTCCCGTCGGAGCAGAGCCACACGCAGACGTCCCCTCTGGTACGGAATTTCACCGCGTCCCGGCCCATGACCTCCGGATTGTCCGCGTTGGGATCCCGCCGGTACAGATCATAGCCCGCGCCGTTCTCCCACCGGCCCAGATAGAGGACGTACTTCCCCGCCGCGCCGCAGTACGGAGAGGTATAGACCGCCAGGGTCTGCTTCGAGCCATCCTCCGGATCCATCAGCAGGACCCGGTATTCCGCCTTGTCCCACCGCTTTCCGTATACCGGGGACTGCAGGACGATTTTTCCATCGCAGATCCCGCAGGCGTCCGCGGTCCCGATGCAGATCCGGCAGGCCTCCCCGGTGCCGAGGTCCACGGAGGACAGGTATTTCGTCCCGGACGCGCCGCTCTGGGATATGTCTTCTCCGCTCACCATGTAGAGCACTCCGTCCCGGATGACGAACATATAGCAGGTGCGGTCGAAGAACTCGATCAGCTTGCGGAACTCGCCCGTTTTCACGTCGCACCGCATGACGTAGCTCCGGACCGGAATTCCCTGCCCCGGCGCGGCCTCCTCACCCTCTGCCCGTGGCTCCTGCCGGTAGCCGATGAAATAGAGGTTCCCGTCCCAGTACTGGACGTAGGAGCCCGAGATGTCCATGCCGTGGGTGCAGGGACCGGCCAGGGGGCAGTCCGGGTCGGAGCAGATCCGGGAGGGGACTCCGTCCGGGTCATAGTACACGATCCCGTCGTTCCGGTTGTACTGCGCGCCGTCCTCCCGGGACGCCTTCACCGTCCGGAACACGAAGACGCCGCCCTCTCCGTCCTCGAGGAAATCCCGCATCACCCCCTCGAAGGGCGCGGTAAAGGTGACGGAGCGGCCCAGATAGTCCTCGAAGCCCTCCGTGAAGCCGGTGATCTCGGGCAGGTCGTAGCCGTACTTGCTGTCGTATGGGACATAGCCCTCCTGATCCTCCCTGGCCTGGAATTCCTCCCGATACCAGTCCGTGTCGATCTCGATCCGGCCGGTTTCCTTCGCGGTCTCTGCCTCCTCAGGCTCCCGTTCCGCACAGGAGGCGTACAGGAACAGGAGGAAAGCCGCCGCGCACAGAACTGACCACATCCTCTTCCCCATCGCCATCACTCCGCACCTCCGATCCTGCCGCTTTGGAAACGGTCCGTATTTCTATTATACACAAATTTAGAATCAAGTTGTTACACAAGCGTAAACAATCAGAGGGATGTCCGGAATCCGCAAAAAAAGAGACCGCCGCACTGCCTCCCAAACGGAAGGGATGCCGCGGTCCCTGCTGATCGCTGAAAAAACGCTATTCGCTGACCATAAAGTCCGCCTGACTGCCCCAGGGATCGATGAGAACGGCCCGGTCCTCCTTGGATTTGTGCCAGACCCGGGTGTCGTCCCAGCGCAGATCCGGCTCCCCGTTGTAGTGGTTGGTGCCCACGGACAGGGTCCCCCCCGCTCCGAGGATCAGCCCGTCGGGGAACCGGAACAGCTCTCCGCCGGTCTCCGACACGATCCACCAGCCGGTCAGGTCAACGGACTCGTCCCCGGTATTCTCGATCACCGCCAGCTGATCCGCCTTGGAGACGGACACGAACCGCACGGACGCCGGATCGGGAACGGAGACGTCCTCCACCCGGATCTCCCCGTCCGCGGCCACGGTCGCGTCGAAGGCCACGGGGGTGTCCTCGGTGATATAGGTCTCCGCCCCGATCTTTTTCAGGGCTTTGAGGATGCTCTTGTGGGCGGTATCGCTCTCCTCCTCCCGGTTTGCGCAGATCACCGCGATCTCCGGGGACGCCTCCTTGAGGAAGGAATCCGAGGTGGCGTCCTTCTCGCCGTGGTGTCCCACCTTCAGAAGGTCGCAGCTCAGGTCCATGCCGGCGTACATGAGGGTCTTTTCCTCGTCGAACATCATGTCGCCGCAGAACAGGAGCGACGCGCCGTTCACCCGCAGCTTCAGGATCAGGGAGTTGTTGTCGTCCCGGGGATTGTAGCGGATGGGACCGAGGACCTCGAACCAGACGCCCGCCCCGGCCTCAACGACCTGTCCGGGATCCAGAGCGGTCCGGGGCGTATCCCCTCTGAGCCGCTCCACCTTGTCCCAGTCGGCGGAGATGGTGGAGGTGTACACGCCCTCCACGGGGAACATGGAGAGGAACTGCTCCATGCCGCCCACGTGGTCGTTGTCCGTATGGGTGATGAAGATCCCCCGGAGGGAATCCAGCTCCAGGATCCGCATGCCGGCCTCCAGCATGGGGATCGCGGATTCGGTGCCGGTGTCGATGAGCCAGCCCTCCCCGTCGATCTTCAGAAGGATGGCGTCGGCCTTGCCCACGTTCAGGAACAGGATCCGCACGTCATGCTCCCCGGAGGGGACAACGGACAGATAGTCCTCCGACACGGGGCGGTCCTCCATGCCCTGCGCCGCGGTTTCTGCGGTCCCGGGCTCCGGGGAGGTTTCCTCGCTTTCGGCCGTCTCCTTTTGCCCGCAGGCCGTCAGGCACAGAAGGGTCAGGATCAGAAGGACGGCGGGAATCAGTCTTTTTTTCATATACCTCAGGATTCGTTTTTTCTGATTTGGGATCGGAATCAGGCCTTCCCGGCCATTTTCGCAAGGGCGGCGAACAGGACGGCGGCTTCTCCGCGGCTCACGGTCTTCTGCGGTCCCACGGTCCCTCCTCCGAAGAACAGACCGTTGGTCCTGCACCAGGCGGTTCCCGGGATCGCCCAGGAGCTGATCCGGTCCCGGTCGGGGCAGGCGTCCAGCACGTCCGGCTCGGCATCCCGGCCCACGCCCAGAAGGGCTCCGCACAGGGCGGTGATCTTGTACATCTGCTCCCGGGTCAGGGGAGAATCCGGATCGAACCGGCCGTCGCCCATGCCGTTCACGATGCCCTCGGACGCGGCCCAGCTCACGTAAGGCGCGTACCAAGTCCCCCGGGGCACGTCCCGGAAGGAGGTCCAGTCGTAGAGGGAGACGTCCGTGCCGAAGAGACGGCCCATGACCGTCACGAACATGGCTCTCGAGAAGGGAGCGGACAGATCGAACCGGTCCTCCGACACGCCCTCGAACAGCCCGGCCTCCCGGACGGTCTTCACGGCGGGATAATAAATGCTCTCGGCGGGCACGTCCTCGAAGGGCAGGGGCGAGGAGGACGCTCCCAGGGTGTCCAGCACCGCCGAGGAAACGGGTTCTCCGCCCTCCAGATTCGGAGAGGGAGCCACCAGATACTCAAGCGTCCCCTTGTAGACGTTGGAGCCGTAAACGGCGCCGCCGGGGGACAGGACCGGTCTGCTCTCGCCCATGTCGGGATCGCAGAACCAGACCTCCCCGGGGGTGTTCACCACCAGACTGCCCTTCCACAGGGACAGACCGGAGAACACGCCCACCCAGTACCGGCGTCCGTCGTCTCCGTCCATCCAGCGGTCCTCGAAGGAGAAGACCTCCTCCCGGCCCCTGCGGTTCAGAGGGGAGCGGTAGACCTTCCGGGCGTCGGGGTCGATGTAGTACCAGAGTCCGTCCGCGGCGATCATGCGGGAGGTGACGCCGGCCCAGAGGGGATTGCGGACGTAGGTGTCGGAGGTGCAGGTCACGGCGCATTCCCAGGAGATGTGCTCCTTCTCCCGGATCTGATCGTCGGTCAGGAGGAAGTAGTCGTGCAGGACCCGTCCGCAGCGGTCCGGCTGAGGATCGTCGTACACCAGGTCCACGTGGTACCACTCCCCGTCCACCTTCACCACGTTCCAGGCGTGGCCCATCTCCTCGCTGACCGCCAGGACGCTCTCCATGCCCAGCTCCCGCAGAATGGCGGAGTAGGCCAGAGCGTATGCCTGACAGACGCCCTTCCTTGAGCGGAAGAGGTGGTAGGCGTCGTAGATGGTCTCCGTGCCGTCGTAGGCGAAGGACGCGATGAGGTAGTCGTGGACGAACAGGGCCCGCTCCGCCTCGGAGAGACCCTCCGGAACCAGGGACACGATGTAGGACAGCTCCTTTTCGTAAAGAGCCGACGCCGCCTCCCGCTCCGACGGGTTCATCTCATACTTGAAATAGACGTCCACCACGCTTGTGGAGAACACGCCGTCCATGGTGTGGTAGACCACCCGGGGAGAGAGGAAGAAGAACTCCGGCGCGGTGATGAACAGGTCCGAATAGATGTCGAGGAAGTCCTGCACGGACACCTGATACTCGTACAGGTCCAGAGACGGCTTTCCGGAGGCCACCGCGTCGTACATGGCGTCGTACACCCTGTCGTAGCCCGGGATCCTCGCCCGGTTCGGCGAATAGGAGGAAAACTGGTTGACGGCCGATACGGGAAGAGCCGGCAGCATGACCACCAGCAGAGCGGCCATGCAGAGGGCGAACAGCTTCCGCGCTCCCACCAGCCGGACTCCGGGACGGTACACCCGGGCGGGAGAGGAGGTTCCGGAACCGGAATCGAACGGCGGATCCGGCAGGAAGGAGAAATCCTCCTCCTCCGGCGAAAACGGCGGTGAGGTCCGCCGATTCCCCAGCCGTTTTTCCATATATTCTACAAATTTCATGAATTTTCCCGGAATCAGATTTGACGTAACCGTGAATGAAAGTCCCGAAAAATCCGCCAGCCGGACGCATGGAGTCTACGCGCCCGGCTGATAGTCATTCAGAGATGTGCCCGGATCAGGTCCGGATCATTTCGAGAAGGGATCGATGAGGCAGTGCATGTCGCGGACCAGATCGGGAACGTCCACGGTCCTGCCGCACTCGAAGGCCAGCCAGCGGTCGTAGCCGGTCGCCTGGATCGCCTTGAAGATATTGGCGTAGCAGAGCTCTCCGGTGCCGGGCTGGTTGCGTCCCGGGTTGTCGGCGATGTGGAAGTGGCCGATGAGGTCGATGTTGTTGGTGATGTTGCGGATGACGTTGCCCTCGGAGATCTGCTGATGGTAGATGTCGAAGAGAATCTTGCAGTTCGGGCTGTCCACGGCCTTGATCATCTTCACGGCCTCCTCGGTGGTGACCAGATAGTAGCCCATGTGGTTCACCAGGATGTTGAGGGGCTCCACCACGATCATGATGCCCTCGGCCTCGGCGATTTCGGACATCTGCTTCAGGGTCTCCACACAGATGTCAAACTGGGCCTCGCGGCAGACGTCGCTTCTCTCGTTGCCGGTGGTGGCGATGATGTTGGGCACGTTCAGCTTCTTCGCCACCTCCACGCTCTCGCGGAAGGACTCAAGGAACGCCGGACGGGAATCCTCCCAAACCATGCCGTGGCTCCACGCGGTCTTCTCCATGTTTTCCTTCTTCACGGACTGGATGACGATGGCGGTGGAGGTCACGCCGGTTTCGTCCAGCGTCTTTTTCGCCAGGTCGAAGTCAAGTCCCAGCCAGCCGAGCTGTTCCACGCCCGGGAAGCCGTATTTCTCGCCCAGACGGACTCTTTCGTACCAGTCTTTTCCCCACCAGCCGCCTGCTGCCGAAAATTTCATAAAGGAAGTACCTGCCTTTCACGCGGTTATCGGGCTGCGTCCGCAATCCCGGATCGTTACCATTTTACCCGAACCGCTCCGTTTTGTCAAGGTTCTTGTTGTGAAAATTTCCAGAGAATCCGCCGCGGAACGCTGTCTTTTCCGTTCAGTTTTTCAAATTCCGCCTCTGCCATCATTTGACCGTTGACGCGGGCACGGGAGGAAGGTATAATAATACGGAACGAATCCATACTGAAAAGAGGCGGACCGCATGAAAAAACCGACCTTCTCCCACCTCTTCCGCCGGGCGACCGCCCTCGTCATGACCGCGCTGACCGCGGCATCGGCCCGGCTTCTCGGCGAACTTCTGACCCTGATGCCGGGAGCCGTCCCTTCCTCCTCGGTTCCGGACAGGCTCGAAGCCATCGCGGGCGGGGTGGTCCTGTATCTGACCGCCGCCGTCGTCACAGCCGAGGTGCGCTTCGCCCGGGACAAACGCTGACCGGGTTCCCCGGAAAGGAGATTCCATGACCGTTCTGCAGTTTTACAACACCCTCTCCCGGTTCGGAATGGACGCGCTGATGAAGGAGCGCGGCTCTGTGCTGGCGGCGTTCTCCGGGGGAGCGGATTCCTCCTGCCTGCTGGTCCTTCTGCGGGACTGGTGCCGGGACAACGGAGTCGCCCTCTCCGCCGCCCATGTGAACCACATGATCCGCGGAGAGGAGGCGGACCGGGACGAGGCCTTCTGCCGGGATCGGTGCCGGGAGCTGGGGATCCCCCTGACCGTCCGGCGGGCCGACGTTCCGGCTCTGGCGAAGGAGAGAGGTCTGGGTCTGGAGGAGTGCGCCAGAGAGGTGCGGTACGCCTGCTTCGACGAGCTGGCCGGTAAGGACGGACTCATCGCCACGGCCCACAACGCCTCGGACAATCTGGAGACCGTCCTGTTCCGGATGCTGCGCGGAACCGGGCTGAAGGGACTCTGCGGCATTCCTCCGATCCGGGACGGACGGTACCTGCGTCCCCTGATCCGGGACGGCGGGGAGGCTGTCCGGTCCTTCTGCCGGGAGAACGGGATCCCCTACGTGACGGACCGGACCAATCTGGAGCCCGGATGCGCCCGGAACATCCTGCGGCTGGAGGCACTTCCCGCCCTGAGGACGGTGTTCCCGGATCCGGAGGCCGCCGTGTTCCGCATGACGGAGCTGCTGCGCCGGGACGAGGAGCTTCTCGAGGAAAGAGCCGGGGCGCTGGTGCCGGACGGGAAGGCTGAAATCTCCCGGGCGGTGTTCGACGGACTGGCGGAGGCCGAGGCGTCCCGGGTCCTGCGGCGGATGGCGGAGCACGCGGGAGGAAGAGTCCCGGAGGCGTCCCACGCTGAGGCCGTCCTCACCCTGTCCCGCGGCGGGTCCGTGGGATCGGTCTCCCTGCCCGGCGGCGTCCGGTGCGTCCTGGACCGTGACACGGTCCGGGTGGTCCGTGAAAGCCGGGATCCCCGGGAGGCGGCTCCGGAGGTCCTCTTCGGCGCGGATTATCCCGGAGGGATCCTCAGGGAGGACGGATTCTGCCGCCTGATCTGCCTTCCGGAGGACGGGGAGGGCCCGTTTCCTTCCATAGATATTTATTCCGAGGAAAATATTTACAAATCGTCAACATCAGTGTCTTTGTGTTTTGATAAAATAAGCTTTGCCTGTCGGACCAGGGTCCGGCGTCCCGGCGACACCATCCGCTTCGGCGGCATGACGCGGCGGGTGAAGACCCTGTTTTCCGACCGGAAGCTGCCCCCGGAGGTCCGTTCCTCCCTGCCCGTGATCGAGGACGGGGACGGGATTCTCTGGATCCCCGGATTTCCTCCCCGGGACGGGACCCTCTGGACTGGAGAAGGGCGGCGTTTCACTCTTGTCTGTCAGTTCACCGGCACCCCGCCGGCCGACCGCATCGTATCGTCATAGACGGAGGTACATCCATGGCTACCATTCTGGACCGCGACATCGAACGGGTTCTCGTTTCGCAGGAGGAGATCGACCGGATCACCACCCGCATCGCCGCCGAGCTGGACCGGGACTACAAGGATTCCCGCCGGTTCCTGCTGCTGTGCATCCTGAAGGGATCCGTGGTCTTCATGGGGGACCTGATGAAAAAGGTCACCATTCCCGTGGAGATCGACTTCATGAAGGTCTCCTCCTACTCGAAGGGCACGGTGTCCTCGGGGCGCGTCAACATCCTGCTGGACCTGAACCGGCGCGATCTGTCCGAATGCGACGTTCTGATCGTGGAAGACATCATCGACAGCGGACGCACTCTCTCCTATCTGGTGGAGTATCTCCGCCTGAACGGGGCCCGCTCCGTCAAGACCTGCACCCTGCTCGACAAGCCCGACCGCCGGGTGGTGGACTTCGTTCCCGACTACCGGGGGCTGGTCATCCCGGACGAATTCGTCGTCGGCTACGGCCTGGACTACGCCGAGCAGTACCGCGCGCTTCCCTACATCGGCGTTCTGAAGCCGGAGGTCTACGAAAAGCGCGTCTGAGAATTCCCATTTTCCGGAGGTGTACATGAAACACGGATTCAAAGTCGCCCTCGTATATATCGTGATCATCGGCATCCTCGTCATCGCCGCGGCGTATCTCTACAACATGACGCCCCAGAAGGAGCTGCGGTATTCCGACGTGGTGGAGCTGTTCAAGGCTGAAAAGGTCTCGGAGTTCCGCGTCGGCGAGGACAACACCCTTGAGATGACGGTGCGCGATACGCTGCAGGACGGCACGGAGACGGCGGTGCGGTACAGCTACAAGCTCCGCTCCCTCGAGCTCTTCATCCGCGACCTGGGCGACGTCATCGACGAACAGCGGGAGGCCGGGATCATCACCGCCTACGACTACCCCGCCCCGGTGGCGTTCCCCTGGTGGGCCAGCCTGATCCCCTATCTGGTGGTCATCATCCTGCTCATCGTCATGTGGGTGTTCGTCATGAACCAGGCCACGGGCGGCAAGGGATCCAAGATCAATTCCGTCGGCAGGGCCCGCGCCAAGCTGGTCACCGCGGACAAGGCGAAGGTCTACTTCCGCGACGTAGCGGGAGCCGACGAGGAAAAGGCGGAGCTGGAGGAGATCGTGGAATTCCTCCGCAATCCCTCCTACTTCACCAAGCTGGGCGCGAAGATCCCCCACGGCGTTCTGCTGGTGGGCCCTCCCGGCACCGGCAAGACCCTGATCGCCAAGGCGGTTGCGGGTGAGGCCGGCGTCCCCTTCTACTCCATCTCCGGCTCCGATTTCGTGGAGATGTACGTGGGCGTCGGCGCGTCCCGGGTGCGGGATCTGTTCGACACGGCCAAGAAAAATCCCGCCGCCATCATCTTCATCGACGAGATCGACGCGGTAGGCCGTCACAGAGGCGCGGGTCTCGGCGGCGGTCACGACGAACGCGAGCAGACCCTGAACCAGATCCTGGTGGAAATGGACGGCTTCGGCTCCTCCGACGGCGTCATCGTCATGGCGGCCACCAACCGTCCCGACATTCTGGACCCGGCTCTTCTGAGACCCGGACGCTTCGACCGGCAGATCACCATGAATCCCCCGGACGTGAAGGGGCGCGAGGAAATCCTGAAGGTCCACTCCCGGAACAAGCCCTTCGAGGAGGACGTGGATCTCTCGGTCATCGCCAAGACCACCGTGGGCTTCACCGGCGCCGAGCTGGCGAACCTGCTGAACGAGGCGGCTCTGCTGGCCTGCCGCAAGGGCAAGAACCTCATCGGCATGACGGACCTGGAGGAGGCCATGATCAAGGTGATCGTGGGTCCCTCGAAGAAATCCCGGGTCATCACCGAGGCCGAGCGGAAGCTCACCGCCTACCACGAGGCCGGCCACGCCATCACCACCTGGGTCCGCCAGCCGGAATCCCCGGTGCATCAGATTTCCATCATCCCCTCGGGCCGGGCGGGCGGCTATACCCTGTCCTTCCCGAAGGAGGATCAGTCCTATATGTCCCGCCGCATGATGGAGAACGAGATCCTGACCCTGCTCGGCGGACGGGTTGCCGAGGCCGTCATTTTGGGCGACATCTCCACCGGCGCGTCCAACGACATCCAGCGGGCGTCCCAGCTGGCCCGGAGCATGGTCACCAAGTACGGCATGAGCGACAAGCTGGGTCCGATCCTCTACGGAAGCGAATCCTCCTCCGACGAGGTGTTCCTGGGCCGCGACTTCAATCAGACCAAGAACTACTCCGAGGAGACCGCCTCCGTCATCGACGCGGAGGTCAAGGAGATCGTCATGAAGGCGTACCGGGACTGCGAGCAGGTGCTTCGGGACAACATCGACCGTCTGCACTTCGTGGCCGGATACCTCATGAAGAACGAGATCATGGAGGAGGAGCAGTTCGTCCGCGCCATGACCGAGCCCGACGTGACCATCGAGCAGCTGGAGGAAATGGTGGCCGAAAAGCGGCGCAAGAGCAAGGAAGAGAACGAGGCCTTCGCCCGCCATCTGGAGGAGCTGGAGAAGCAGCGCGAGGAGGAGCGGGCCAGAGAAGAAGCCCGTCATCACCGCAGCGGACCCGCCTCTCCCTACTCGCCCATCCCGCAGGAGCCCCTCCAGCGGGACGACGACGAGGACGACGACAAGGGGGACTGATCGAATCAGTCAGACAATACCGAAGTATAAGCCTCACGGATCTGGAAAGGGTCCGCGGGGCTTTTTCCGTTCACGGGAATCATTCCGGGGAGACTTCGGCACGGGGCGGGAGGCAGAGAAATCGAAAAAACAGGAACGCGGCGAATCGTTCCTGTTCTCAGTTCAATATATACGCTTATTTCTTCGCCAGGGAGTCGCGGATCTCGCGGAGCAGGAGAACCTCTTCGCTGGGCTCCGCCGGTTCCTCTTCCTTCTCCTCCTCGGCCGCTTCCTCTTCCTTCTTCGCCTTTTCCTTCAGCTTGTTGATGCCGCGGACGACGATGAAGATGCACAGCGCGACGATCAGGAAGTTGATGATGGACTGGATCAGAGCGCCGTAGCGGATGGCAACCTCCTCGACGCCCGCCGCCTCGTCCGCCGCGGTGAGGATCACCTTGGCCGCGGAGAGGTCCACGCCGCCGAACAGCTTGCCGATCAGGGGATTGATGATGTCGCCCACCAGGGAGTTGACGATCGCCGTGAACGCGCCGCCGACCACAACGCCGACCGCCATGTCCATGACGTTGCCCCGGGCGATGAAGGTCTTGAATTCAGACCAGAACGAAGACTTTTCTGCCATGACTGCTTCCTCCTTATAGAGATTTGTTCAGTTAGATCCTTCGGAAGCGGCTTCCCCCGGCGACGCGGGAGACTCGGCCGGGATCACGACCTTCGACGGATCGATCCTGCCGTGGACGCGCTCGTGGTAGGCCACGTTCTGACGGATAAGATGGAGCATGTGGTTGTTCACATCCCGGCCCTCCGCCTCCGCGACAGCCAGCATCTTTTTGTAGAGCTCCTCGTCGATCCTGACGGTAAAGGTGATCCTGTTCTTCTGTGCCATGACGTTCCTCCGAAATATCCTGCGGCTATTATAGCACAGTCCGGGGAGAATGTCAACGGAAACGAAACAATTTACGGATCAAAATTTAAAAAATCGTAAACGATCTGTGAAAAGCAAAAGAATTGTCCCGCGTCCTTCCGGAGAGAGCACGCGGGACGCGGGGATGCGGGAAATCAATATCCGAGCTTTTCGTACTGGGTGTCCACGAAGTTGTGGTTGTAATCCGCGCCGCCCGGGAAGTTGGCGCTCTTGAACACGGCGGGGGTCTTGCCGTCGGCGATCATCTTCTCCACGCAGACGGAGGTGACCGACCACATGATGAAGTCGGAGGCGATTCCGGACGCGGCGGCGAAGCGGGGCTCCAGACCCTCCACCTCCAGCATGGCCTCGGCGGCGGGCGCGCAGTTGTCCAGCACGGCGGTGACGAACTCATACAACTTCTTTCCGGAGGGATGGACGGGCTCCACCGCCTGAGCGTACACCATGGAGGTCAGGGCGATGACGTTGACGCCCTTTTCCATGGCGTCCCAGGCCAGGTTGACCACCGGCAGGGTCCTGCCGGAGACGGAGGACACGAAGAGCACGTCGCCCTTCTTCAATTCGGTCTTCCCTTCCTCGTAGTGCCTGTAGAAGGCCGGTCCTCCTCCGCGGTTCAGAAGGTCGTTCTCGATGGAGTGGCAGATATTGTTGAGGTAGACGCGGCCTCCGTTTTCGATGGCGTCCGCCATGAGGGTGCCCACCCTGATGATGGCCTCGCGCTGGGTGGTGCGGGCTTTGTAGAGGAGGTCGAAGGCGGCCTGCTGATAGGTGTCGAGAAGCATGGCAATGGTTCCTTTCAGAGTGAAATCAGTGAAATCAGAGGTAGAAGATATGGTCGGCGTACTCGGCCATGACCTTTTTGTTGTGGGCGTCTCCGCCGTCGATGTTGCCGCTCATGAAGACCGGAGGCGTGATCCCGGCCTCCAGAAGGAGCTCGCAGGCCCGGGCGGCCACGGCGTTGAGAACGGCGGCTCCCACCACGGTGGAGGTGGAGGACACCTTCTGGGGGAAGCCCTCCAGCTCCACGGAGGCGTCTCCCAGATCCCCGTGGTTGTCGATGAGAATGGAGGCGAACTCGTAGAGCTTCTTTCCGGAGGGATGGCGGGAGGTGACGGCGGTGGTGGTGTTCATGTTGGTGACCACGATGACGGTCAGCCCTGCCTCCCGCGCGGCCTCGGCCATATCGATGGAAACGGCGTTGCGGCCGGAGACCGAGTGGATGATCAGCACGTCCCCCTCCTTCGCCTTCATGTTGCCGAAGATGATGCGTCCGTAGCCGGGGATGCGCTCCATCTCACTGGTCATGGTGGGCGGGGACAGCTCCAGCATCATGCCGGGGGCGCGGACGGGATTCACCGTCACCATGCCGCCCGTGCGGTAGAACAGCTCCAGGGTGATGAGGCCCGCGTGGTTGCACCCGAAGGCGAAGATGGAATGGCCGGTGCGGTTGGCGTCGGCGATGGCCCGGGCGGCTTCCTCCATGGCTCCGGCCTCCTTGTCGAAGACCTCGGAGAGGATCTCGGTCACGCGGTTATAGTAGCGGAAGGATGCGTTCATATCGACTCCTGTATGGATCAGTTGACCGCGCCCCGTAAAAGGGCCGGGAACGCGGCGAAATACATTCAAATATGGCTTAAGCGGTGCGGGAGGTTCAGTCCGCCCTCTCTGGAACGTAATCCGGCGGGAGCTTGTAGCGGAAGGCGGAGAAGGTATTGCGCAGATGCTCCATATGGGCGCGCTCGTCGGTGTTCCGGTCCTCCTCCATCATGCGGAGCACGACGGATCCCACCAGGGGCTCGAAATCCGGAAAGCGGATCTCGGCGTCGGGATGGACGGCGGAAACCTCCTCCCGGAAGGCCTCGAACATGTGCCGGGAGCCCTTCCACGCGCCGCCGGAGGCGACGACGGGACCCACGAAGCTCCCTCCCCCGTTCCGGACCGCCGCCAGCACCTGCAGGGCCAGCTCGTGTCCCGCGTTCCGATAGATGGAAACGGCGGCAGGATCGTCCAGCGCGGCGGCCTTTTCGGTGATGTGGGTCACGGAAGCCACCAGGGAGCGCATGTCGGGATTTCCCGTAAGACGGTTCACCATCTCCCAGAGATCCTTCATGCCCCAGGCCTCCTTCAGAAGCTCCGGCAGAACGGACTTCGGACCGCGGCCGTCCTGGGACCAGATGGCGGCCCTAAGGGTTTTCAGGCCGATGTCGAATCCGCCGCCCTCGTCGCCCAGGGTCATGCCCCATCCGCCCACGCCCGTATTCACGCCGGGCTGGATGAAGAAGGCGTCGGAGCCGGTTCCCGCCTGAGCGGCCACTCCGTACTTCACCCCGGCGGAGGCCAGCGCCACATGTCCCTCCCCGTGTCCCCGGACGTCTCCCAGGGAGCACCGGCGGCGTATGGCGTCCAGATAGGGGGAGGCGTCGCCCACGATGGAGAAGTCCGCCGCGGCGATCTCCTCCACGTCCTCGGGGATGAGGGTTCCGGCCAGCTCCTCCGCCTCCACTAGGACGGCCTCCTTCGGACGGAACAGGGTGTTGGTGCCCTGAGTCCTTGCGGATCTGACCACATTCCGGTCCTCGTCGTACAGGACGGCCAGCAGCTTGGTCCCGCCTCCGTCCGCAGCGATATAGTATCGATGTGCCATAAGCTCCTCCCGGTGTGCTCGGATCAGCGCTATTGTAACAAAATCATCCTCCGTTGTCAAGCTGATTCCGTACAGTTTCCATAAAATCCGCCCCGACGCCCCGCTTCAGCGCAAGAAGGACAATCAGAACAAGTACGCCTGCCGTGATGCCGGACACGATCAGGGGATGGAGTGGAAAAAACTCCAGAAAATTCGTGCAGTCATCCCCCCGCGGCGCCTTCCCGGCCATAAACAGAACCGGCGTGAGGATCCAGTCGAGGAGAGAGGCGGCGCAGACGGTCTCGTACAGGGCAGAAAAGATCCTGTACACGGGACTGCCTCCCCGCTTGTACAGAAGGGCGTACACCGCGGCGGACAGAGCCGGGAAGACAGGTCCCGCGGCATAGAAGAGCTGTCGTGCGAAATACCCTCTGTGCCCGCCGTTCGTGGCCACGAAGCCACGGAGCAGGCTGAAGCGGGTAACCCTCGCTCCGGCAGCCACCGCCACGATGCCGTGTCCCAACTCGTGCATGAAGATGTACAGCGCTCCGCTGACAAAGCCGCAGAGGATCAGCCGCGCGACAAGGATCTGCGTTTTCTCCGGCATCCGCTTCATCCGGCCACCTCCGCTTCCGTTTTTTCAGGTCCATTGTAGCACAAAAACGGCGGCGAGGCAAGAGGAAACCGGAGGGAGGGCTGAAAAAGCACACGAACCGGCCGCCCTGATCCGTCAAGGCGGTGCGGGTCAGCCCGGCTTCTCCCACTCCAGCAGGTACCGGTAATACAGGCCGCGGCGGATCCGGGCTCCGGGCAGAAGGCGCGCCGCAATCCGACGGATCTCATCGAGGGATGTCTCCGGGGCCTTCACGGGCGCGCCGGTCTCTCCGCCGTTCCGCTCTCCGTGGAGGAGGGATCCGATCCGGGCCGGGATCACGCGGAGCGCCTCCGTCAGATAATCCGCCGCGCTCTCCGGCCTCGCCAGTCCCACCACCAGAAGCGCCCCGCCGGGAACAAGCAGGTCCGCCGCCCTTCCGAGAGCCGCTTCAGCATCCATATGGTGGAGGGAGGCCGCGAAGATCAGGACGTCGAAGGACGAGGGCGGGAGCGGAGCCGTCAGGAAATCCCCCCGGACCAACCGGACGTTTTTCATCGACCCGGTCCTCTCCAGCGCCGCTTTATACGCCGCCGGATCCGGTTCGATCCCCATGACATGGGAGCACACCAGCGCGAGCCGCTCCAGCAGAAGTCCGTCCCCGCATCCGACGTCCAGAACGGAACGTCTCCCGTCGGCGCGGCGGAGGATCCAGGGGTGATAGGCGGTATTGTGATTCCAGTACGCATCGGTCATGACAACCCTCCCGGCGTCAACGAAAAGCCCGCCGGTCCGGTGAGAGATCGGCGGGATATATTCAGATATGAATGTCATCGTCCTCCTCGGAGGCGCCGGCGAGAGAGGGAGAAATCTCCGCGATATAGCGGGCGACCTGCTCCGGGCACCGTCCGATATACAGGGACGGCTCCAGAAGATCGTTCATCTCCGCCTCGGTCATGGGGAATTCCCCGGTGGCGGCCAGCTTCTGAAGGAGCTCGCATTTTTCACCCCGCTTCATGGCGGCGGTAGCTTCCATGGACGCGGACCGGATGACCTCGTGGAGCTTCTGCCGATCTCCTCCCCGCTTGACGCCCTCCATCAGCAGGTTCTCCGTGGCGATGAAGGGGAGGTATTCCCGGACGGCCGCCTCGATGATCTTCTCGTTGACGCGGATGCCGTTTGTGACGTTCTTGCACAGGCGGAGGACGGCGTCGGCGCAGAGGAAGCCCTCCGGCATGGAGATGCGGCGGTTGGCGGAGTCGTCCAGAGTGCGCTCCAGCCACTGGGTCGAGGCGGTCATGGGGGCGTTCATGGCGTCTGCCATCAGATAGCGGCTCAGGGAGCAGATGCGCTCGGACCGCATGGGATTGCGCTTGTAGGCCATGGCGGAGGACCCGATCTGGGAGGACTCGAAGGGCTCCTCGATCTGCCGGTCGTGCTGGAGCAGGCGGATGTCGTTCGCCATGCGGTACGCGCTCTGGGCGACGGAGGACAGGACGTTCAGGATCCGCGCATCCAGCTTGCGGGGATAGGTCTGCCCGGACACGGCGAAGAGCTTGTCAAAACCGAATTCCGCGGCGATCATGCGGTTCATCTCGTCGATTTTGTCCCCGTCCCCGTCGAAGAGCTCCATGAAGGAGGCTTCGGTCCCGGTGGTGCCCCGGCATCCCAGCAGCTTCAGGGAGGACAGGACCCAGTCCAGCTCGTCCAGATCCGACATAAAGTCCTGGATCCAGAGAGCCGCCCGCTTTCCGACGGTCACAAGCTGTGCCGGCTGATAGTGGGTATAGCCGAGGGTGGGGGTTGCCCGGTACTCCATGGCGAACTCCGCGAGGGACTTCACCACGGCGAGGAGCTCTCCCCGGATATGGCGCAAGGCGTCCCGGTACAGGATGATGTCCGCGTTGTCGGTGACGTAGCAGGACGTGGCCCCCAGGTGGATGATGCCGGCGGCGGAGGGTGCGGCCAGTCCGTAGGCGTACACATGGGCCATGACGTCGTGGCGGACCTCCTTTTCCCGGCGGTCGGCGGCGTCGAAATCGATGTTGTCGATGTTGTCCTCCAGCTCCTTTACCTGCTCCTCCGTGACGGGCAGGCCCAGCTTCGACTCCGCCCGGGCCAGCGCCACCCAGAGGCGTCTCCAGGTGCGGATGCGCTCCCCGGCGGAGAAGAGCTTCAGCATATAGTCGGACGCATAGCGGGAGGAAAGAGGGGATTCATAACGGTCTCTCATGGGGATGCCTCCTTTCGCTTGTTTCCCGTCAGCGGAGAATGATGCTGTCGCGTTCGGGGCCGACGGACACGTAGCGGATCGGGACGCCGATCTTCTCCTCCAGATAGAGGACGTAGTTCCTCGCGGCCCCGGGCAGGTCCTCGAAGCGGCGGATCCCCGAAATATCGGTCTTCCAGCCGGGCATGGTGCGGAACACGGGCTCGGCCTCGTCCAGAAACATGGGCAGAGGAAATTCGTCGGTCTCCTCACCGCCGACGCGGTATTTCTCGCAGACGGGAATCTCGTCCATATAGGAGAGGACATCCAGCTTGGTGAGGGCGATGGCGTCCGCGGCCTGCATTTTCGCGCCATAGCGAGTGGCCACCACGTCCACGGGTCCCACGCGGCGGGGTCTGCCGGTCTTGGCACCGTATTCGCCTCCGGCTTCTCTGAGCTTCTCCGCTTCCTCCCCAAACCATTCGCAGGTGAAGGGGCCCTCGCCCACGCAGGTGGAATAGGCCTTCACCACGCCCACCACATGATCGGTCTTCACGGACGGGCATCCCGCGCCGATGGGGGCGTAGGCGGCGATGGTGTTGGAGGAGGTGGTGTAGGGATAGATACCCAGGTCCAGATCCCGGAGGGTGCCCAGCTGAGCCTCGAAGAGGATCCTCTTCCCCGCCCGGTCCGCCTCCTCCAGGAGCTTCCCGGTGTCGCAGAGGAAGGGCTTCAGCCGCTCGCCCCAAGTCCCAGCCCACTCCATGAGCGCGTCCATGGTGCAGGGCTCCGCTCCGTAGACGCCGGTGAGGGTCAGATTCTTCCATTCGAGGAGATCGGCCAGATGGGCCTTAAACTTATCCGGGCAAAGCAGCTCCCCGGCCAGGACGGTTTTCTTGGCGTATTTATCCGCGTAAAAAGGGGCGATGCCCTGCTTGGTGGAGCCGTACTTCTTGTCCGCCAGGCGCTTCTCCTCCAGCTCGTCCAGCTGTCTGTGCCAGGGCAGGAGCAGGGAGGCGCGGCAGGAGACCTTCAGGTTGTCCGGCGTGACGGAAACGCCGCCCTCCCGGACGGTGTCGATCTCCTTCATGAGGTTCTCCGCGTCCAGCGCCACGCCGTTGCCGAGAATGTTCAGAACACCCGGGCGGAAGATGCCGGACGGGAGCAGATGCAGGGCGAACTTCCCGTACTCGTTGATGACGGTATGGCCGGCGTTCCCTCCGCCCTGATACCGCACGACAATATCGTAATGATCGGTGAGGAGATCGACCATGCGGCCCTTTCCCTCGTCACCCCAGTTGACTCCGACGATGGCACAGTTTGACATAAATACTCAATCCTCCGGATTAAGGCAGGAAACCCTTCGGGTTTCCGGAATTGATACCCTGCTCAGGGCGAGAGGCACGGGGGGACACCAGCTCTGGCCGCAGGTTTCCCCCCGTGCGTGGGTTTCCTTGGCCATATGGCATAACCTGACAGCTCGTACCTTAATCGAAAATCGATTGTGATACCCAGGTTCTTGCGCGGACTGTGTTTGTGAAGCTGAAACATGCGATGAACTTCGTCGGAGACGCAGTTCATCGGTTTGCTCTGCCCGAGGGGGCTACGCAAACAGCGATCGAAACGCGCATGACAGGGGGAATTGGCTTTTCGTTCAGCTGCGGGAATAAATGTATTAACAACAGTAACGTCTGCTTTGCTGGAGGCATACCACTCTTTCCATCATTTATTATACCCTTTCCCGGATAAAAATTCAATGCGGATCGTCGTGGAGGATTGCACAAAGTTGAGGAGGATCGGAAGGGATTTTTTGAAAACGGATGAAAAAAGGAAGCGGGCGGGGTGCCGGGCTTCCTTCTCGGGGATCATTTCACGTGCACGTTCATGCCGTTGATCTCCACGTCCTCGTCCGCGGGGATCAGGATGTACTTCCGGCCGTCGATGATCCGGGTCTCCACCTGGACGGCGGCTTCGGGGGCCACGGTGATCTTCGCGTCCGGGGTCTCCAGGGTGACGCGGTTCGGCGGGACCAAATTGGCGGGCTGGAGGGAGTCTCCGCCGAACTTCTCGCTGCACTGGGTCCGGAAGGCGGCGACCTTTTCCTCCTCCACGCCGCTCCGGGAGAGGATGTCTCCCACCTCGTCGGGGGTGATCTCCAGAATCTCCGGGTCCCGGCTCTCCTTGTGGGCGGCGATGCGCTCCCTCAGCTCACCCTGAACGGCTTGCACCACCTCGAAGGAGCAGTCGTCCGCCAGCGTATCCGCCAGGACCTCGCAGAAGGTGTCCTTCTGTTCCGCGCTGCTCATGGGAGCGGAGGTGCCGAAGACCGCGTCGATGAAGTCCTCATGGATCTCCCCGGCGTTCCTGGTGAAGTACAGGGCGGAATAGATATTGGCGCTTCTTCCGTCGAAGGCCGGGAACAGAAATCCCACGGCGGGCGCTCCCACCAGCTGGCTGGGGACGGTGATATGGAAGGACGAATCCGTGTGATCGTAGCCCAGATCCGCCCGGCCGTCCTTCACGGGACAGACCGCGCAGAGAATGTAGTGATAGACGGAGTCGGAGCCGTCGGCGTCGTCGTTTCTGTTCCGCCTCGGCACGTCGTAGGATTCCTCGCAGAGAAGGATCAGCAGATTGGCGTCCTCGATGGCGAATCCGTCGATGACGGCGGCGTACAGCTTTTCCCGCAGCTCCGGATCGGCCAGGGACGTGCGGCGCAGCTCGGTCAGGAGCTTGTGCTTCTCGCTGTCGGCGGCCTCCGCGGTGGAAAAGGGGATGGAGAGGAGGTTCTTCCCCAGGGATCCGCCGAGAGCTCCCTTGAGGATGGAGAGATACTTTTCCTTCTCGGAGTCCGCCTCGATGCTGAGGGAGACCTCGGTGCGGGCGACAACGTTCTTCGCGGTATTGACGTAACAGCCGTACACCCTGCCGATGTTGGTCTTCTCGGGGTTGAAGCGGCGTCTGATTTCGTTCAGTTCCTTCTGATTCATCTGGATTCCTTCCGTGATTCGTTCTGATTTTGAGACAGCATGGTCCCATTATACATCAAATCCCTGCCGGACGCAAGAGGAAAATCAGGTTTTCCCGATCCTCTCCGCGGGCTCCTTCAGACGGCCGAGAGTCCGGACGATCACCCAGAGGGAGGCTGCGGCGGTGAGAAGATCGGAGACCGGCATGGAATACAGCACGCCGTCCAGCCCGAAGAACCGGGGCAGGAGCAGGGCGAATCCCACACCGAAGACGATTTCCCTCAGCATGGACAGGGCGGTGGAGGCGGCGGCGTCTCCCATGGCCTGAAGGAAGATGAAGGCCGCCTTGTTGACGCAGGCAAAGACGATCATGCACAGGTAGATCCGGAAGGCGCGGAGGGCGAACTCCGTATAGTACGCGCTCTCTCCGGCGGCTCCGAAGATCCGGATCAGCGCGCCGGGGAGGAATTCGACAATGATAAATCCAACGGCTCCCACGGCGGCTTCCGCGGCCAGCAGGCGAAGGAACAGGCTCTTCACCCGGTCCCTCCGCTCCGCTCCCATGTTGAAGCCCACCACGGGGATGCATCCGGCCGCCATGCCCACCACCACGGAGATGACGATCTGGAAGAACTTCATGACGATGCCCACCACGGCCATGGGGATCTGGGCGTACTGCTCCTGCCCGAAGACGGGGTCCAGGGCGGAATATTTCGCCACCATGTTGTTGATGGCAGCCATGGCGGCGACCAGGGAGATCTGGGACAGGAAGGAGCAGAGCCCCAGGGTGACCGTGGCCTTCACGATCCGGCCGGAGGGGAGGAAATCCCGGGCCGTCAGCCGGACGCTCTTCAGGCGGCGCAGATAGCACACGGCGAGAACGGCGGTGAGGATCTGACCCGCTACGGTAGCCACGGCGGCTCCCATCATGCCCCAGCGGAGGCCGTAGATGAAGAGAGGATCCAGAATGATGTTGACGACGGCCCCGGCCAGGGTGGAGATCATGGCGAAGCGAGGGCTGCCGTCCGCGCGGATCACGGGGTTCATGGCCTGACCGAACATATAGAAGGGGATGCCCAGGGCGATCCAGAAGAAGTACTCCTTCGACAGGTCCTAGGTCACGGGGTTGACGCGGCCGCCGAAGAAGGTCAGAAGCGGCTCGGCCAGCAGCAGATACAGGGCGCAGAGGATCATACCCGCGCCGACGGACAGGGTGACGGAATTGCCGAAGCTTTTTCTGGCCTCCCCGATCTTCCCCGCTCCCATGCGGATGCTCACGCAGGCACAGCACCCGTCCCCGATCATGACCGCCACGGCCAGCGCCACCACGGTCAGGGGAAACACGACGGTATTGGCGGCGTTTCCGCCCGATCCCAGGTAGGAGGCGTTGGCGATGAAGATCTGGTCGACGATGTTGTAGAGCGCTCCCACAAGGAGAGAGATGACGCAGGGGACGCAGTAGGCGCGCATCAGGCGGCCCAGGGGTGCGGAGGCAAGAAAGTCGGTTCCGCGGGTGTCGTTCTGATTCATGACGGTATTCCTTTCCGAAAAAAGAAAAGGCGCAAATCCGGTAGTCCGGACTTACGCGCTGACGGCTGCTCAACTGACGGTATTATACCACGGCGGAGATGGATTTGCAAGGGCGAATCTGACGGAATCGGACGGGGGAAATCCGGGATCCGGGGGCGATTTGACGGTTCGGACATGGCGGAGGTCCTCCGGGGTCCCGCTTTCATGAAGGGGGATGAACGGAATTGTAAATTCGGGAGAAAACGCGCGCATCCCATTGCAATCGGGGAAAAATGAGCGTATAATCAGGAAAGAGCATTCATAAATCCAACAGAAACGGAGAAAACCATGGCAGACAACAACGCGCCCAGGGGACGGAGACGCACCGACACCACCGTCCAGGGGCAGGACGTACACAAGCGGGGCGAAGGGCTCGGCACCGGCAAGGTGGGCTCCTCGTCCGGGTATCAGGGCAGGCCGGGTACAACCGGAAACCGTCCCCAGAGCTCCGGCGGAACCAGAGCCGGGGGAGCGGGCGGTCTCATCGGCATCGTGGTCATTATCGCAGCGCTGATCTTCGGAGGCAAGGGACTTCTCGGCGGGCTGACCGGCGGCGGATCGACCTCCTCCACGGCCGCGGACGGACTCACCATGTCCTCCTCCTCGGCCATGAGCGGCATGGATCTCTTCAGCCTCTTCGGCTCCTTCGCGGCTCCCTCCTCCTTCTCCCAGGTTTCCGGAGCGGGCGCGTCCTCTGCCTCCTCCTCCGCGGCCTCTGCGGCAAGCGGATGGAACACCTCCCCCAACACCACCGCCTCCACCGTGCCCGCGAACGGCTGGGTCATGACGCCCAACACCGGCAAGCTGAACACGGCGGTGGACTCCGGCGCGAGAGCCAAGTACACCACCATCAAGGGCAACGGTCAGGACACCGTGACGCTGATGGTCTATATGTGCGGCACGGACCTGGAGTCCAAGAACGGCATGGCCACCAACGACCTGGTGGAGATGACCAAGGCCAATCTGTCCTCCAGTGTGAACGTGATCGTCTACACCGGCGGCTGCAAGCAGTGGAAGAACTCCGTCATTTCCTCCTCGAAGAACCAGATCTACAAGGTGGAAAAGGGCGGCCTGACCTGCCTTGTGAAGGATGACGGCACCGGCGCCATGACCAGCCCGGACACCCTCTCCTCCTTCATCCGCTGGTGCGCGAAGAACTATCCCGCCAACCGGAACATGCTGGTCTTCTGGGACCACGGCGGCGGCTCCATCTCCGGCTACGGCTACGACGAGAAGAACTCCCGGGCGGGCTCCATGAACCTGACGGGCGTGAACAAGGCGCTCTACGACGGCGGTGTGAAGTTCGACATGATCGGCTTCGACTGCTGCCTGATGGCTACGGCGGAAAACGCCCTCATGTGCTCGGACTATGGCGACTACATGGTGGCCTCCGAGGAGACGGAGCCCGGCGTGGGCTGGTACTACACCAACTGGCTCTCCACCCTCTCCGCCAATCCCTCCATCCCCACGCTGGAGCTGGGCAAGCAGATCGTGGACGACTTCGTGGACGTGTGCCGTCAGACCTGCGGCAACCAGATGACCACCCTGTCCGTCATCGACCTGGCGGAGCTGGAGCACACCTTCCCCGCGGAGCTGAAGTCCTTTGCCCAGAACACCATCTCCATGATCCAGAACGACAGCTACCGGACCGTCTCCAACGCCCGGGGCAATACCCGTGAGTTCGCCACGTCCTCCAAGATCGACCAGGTGGACCTGGTGCATCTTGCGGCCAACATCGGTTCCGCCGAGGGCAAGTCCATGACGGAGGCGATCCTGAACGCGGTGAAGTACAACCGGACCTCCACCTCCATCAACAACGCCTACGGGCTCTCCATCTTCTTCCCCTACCGCAAGACCTCCTCGGTGTCCAACGCCGTGAAGATCAACGAGGTCATCGGCATGGACGCGGACTACAACCGCTGCATCCAGGCCTTCGCCTCCATGGGCGCGGGCGGTCAGGCCGTCTCCTCCTCCGCCTATTCCGGCGCGTCCGGCGGATCCTCCTACGGCTCGGCGGGCTCTCCTCTGGGCTCCCTGCTGGGCTCCCTGGGCGGCGCGGCGACATCCACCTCTTCCTCCGCCTCCGGCATGAGCGCGGACATGATCGGCTCTCTCCTCGGCTCCCTCATGGGCTCCTCCGACTTCTTCGGCCGGTCCATGAACGACACGCTGGACGCCGACACCACTGCCCTGTATCTCGCCGACAATCAGTTCGACGCGGATCTGGTCTGGCTGAACGGCTCCGACGGCATCCCGGAGATGAAGCTCACCGACAAGCAGTGGAGCCTGGTCAGCGATCTTGCGCTGAACGTGTTCTATGACGACGGAGAAGGCTTCCTGGATCTGGGACTGGACAACGTCTACTTCTTCAAGGAGGACGGCGCGCTGGTGGGAGCCTACGACGGCGCGTGGCTCTCCATCAACGGGCAGGCTGTGGCCTACTACTTTGAGGGCACGGAAGAGGACGAGGACGGCTCCTTCATCTCCCACGGCCGGATCCCGATCCTGGCCAACGGAACCCGCGCGGAGCTTCTGACCTCCGTCACCGAATCTCCCTCCGGCTCCGTGACGGCCTCCGTGGACGGTCTGCGCTGGATCTATCCCGACATCGACGATGCCAATGCCGTTGTGGCGAAGGCGGACAACGGCGAGCTCCGGATGACGGACGGCTCCTCCACCCTGACCATCGACTTCATCTGCGACTACTACTCCTATGGCGGCGACTATCTGAACACCTACCAGATCGGCGAGCCGGTGAAGCTGAAGGGGACCGTGCAGAACGACGAGATCGCTTCCGTGGACGGCGAAGGGACCGAATCCCAGGTGGTGGTGTACGATCTCTCCGAGCTGACGCTGGCGGACGCCTACTTCAACGCCGAAAAGATGAGCGCAACCTACCGCTTCACCGACATCTACGGCCAGACCTACTGGACGCCCGTGATGCAGTAAAGGGATATTAAAGTCAGCAATAGCAATATGTATATCCACCGATTTTGATTTTCATTTGATTTCAGCAGACTCTCCTCCCACCGCGAGCGGTCCCCCTCCCTCTGAGAGGGAGGCAGGAGAGCGGCCTTCCCTTATGGCTCCCTCCCAGAGGGAGCTGTCAGCTATGCTGACTGAAGGAGAGTCTGCCATAAACAGGAACCGCTGACTTAAAGTTTCCCTTAACCCAAACAGGAAGGGGCTGTCGCACTAACTCCTGAAATCGGAGAAATGCGACAGCCCTTTTGTGACCCAAAGGTATTCGTTATTCTTTTTCTCCTTTATCGAGGAGCCGCGCATAAATGCGCAAAAAGAACCAAAAAGAGGAACTCCCTGGAAGTCCTGAGTGTTCCGCAACTCTGCCGGGTTTCATCGTAGATGAAACCCATGCGGCTCAGGGCTCTGCCCCGAGACCTGGGGAGCTGCGCATCCCCGGCGACCGTTTTGTAAAAGGTCGATCAAAACTTTTGGACTATTTTGCGACAGCCCTTCCTGTTGTTTATTCTGTTCGGGACCGGAAATCCGGACGTCCGGTTCAGTCCTCCGCCGTCAGGTCCAGGAGGTAGTAGGCCACCCAGGCGGTACGGCGCTCCAGCCAGCTCCGGAGCCACTCCACCTCCTCGTCGAAGGGGAGGGTCTCGTCCTTGGCCAGGCCGGAATAGCGTCCAAGCTCCTGCCAGCCCGTCTGGTCGTAGTTCCGGCGGAAGGATTTTCCGTAGCGGGACAGGATCCAGTCGATGAGGCAGGGCCCCAGCTCGTTGTCGGTCCACAGGTTCTCGAGAAGAGGATACAGCTCCTCAAACCGCTCCAGCACCCGGGCCCGGAAGGCGGGATCCTTCAGGAGCTCGTGGAACCAGTAGTTGTCCATCCAGACGCCCTCCGCGGAGTCGCCGGATTTCGTGCCGAAGCCCCGGACGTTGCAGTAGGTGAAATACTTGTCCTCCCAGCAGGTCTCCGACACGTTGCCCATGGACAGGTCGTAGTCCCAGACGGGACCGGCGTAGAGCTTCCCGCCCTTCATGAAGTACCGGGTGGAGAAGTCGTAGACGTCGATGGATTTGGTGATTTCCGAATGGATGTAGAAGTCCGCGAAGGAGTCCACGTCGATGTACTGGGAATACTCCTCCATGTCGTGGGTCATGAGGGCCTTGTCCATGAGGTCGAAGAAATCCTTCAGAACGGCCCTGCCCTCCGCATCCACCTCCTCCGGGCGGTTCACCTTCATGCGCTGACCGTGCTTCGGCTTGAAGTAGTAGGAGCCGTCGTTGCGGTTCATGTCCACCTCAAAGATGAAGTCGTAGTTCTCCGTGTCGATCTCCACCCGTCCCCTTCCGTCGGTGATCGGCTCGATCAGGTTGTAGCTGCCCCGGTATTCGCCGTTGAGATAGACCTCCACGAAGCGGCACTGGGAGGTGTAGGGCAGGTTCATCTGTCCCGCCAGATAGTAGGCGATGTAGTTGCGCATGAGGGTCTTGTCGTAGAGGTTGGCCAACAGGCTCCACCTGCGGCCACGGTCCATGCCGAACAGGGACACGCGCTCCGAGAAGCGGATGTTGTAGGGAGCCTTCTCCGCCCCGGAGGTGGAGTTGCCGCGCAGGGAGATCTCCGCGTTCTGGTCCGTCACGGCCTTGTATTTTTCGCTCTCCGCGCTGACCGCGATGACGGAGCAGGGGGAATAGCCCCAGCCCACGCCGCCGTTGTTGATGATGTAGATCCGGGGAGTGTCGCCGCGGGCGTATTCCAACCCGTCCCGGGCCTCCTTCAGCCGCCGGTAAAGCTCCTCCACGCGGCCCTGATCCTCCTCCGCCCTGTTCAGCTGTCCCATGACCTCGTCCCGGACCTCCCTGTACCGCTCGAAGGACTCGGCGGTGTAATACTTCAGGGGAAGATCCAGATCCTCCAGCCGGAGCAGGGCCCGCCGGGCGGAATAGTAGTCCTCGAACAGGGACTCGGGCGCCTCGGTTTCCGGCGGCTCGGTCTCCTCCGTCTCCGGTACGGTCCCGGAGGGAGCTTCCGGCTCCTCCTCCGTCCTTCCGGAGCAGGACGGCAGGAGCAGGGCGAGGGCGAGCAGTGTGGCAAGGATGCGTTTCATCAAAGGAATACCGCCTTTCAGGGGGTGGATCAGAATCGGGTCAGTTCCGTGAAGCGGACGCCCTCCGGAACCGCGATGCCGCCGTAGAGGGAATCCGTGTGCCTCCCCTCCCGGAGCCAGTGGTCCAGAACGGCCCGGGCGGAATGAGGCATGGGCAGGTCCGTCAGCTCTTCCGCGCGGAACCAGCGGAGGACGCCCTCCGAGGAGATAAGGGCCCCGTCGTCCGGGAAGCGGTCCGGATCCGGGGAGGCGAAATAGTAGAAGTTCTGGCGCAGCTCCCCGTCTCCCGCCCGGACGGTGAGATACCGCAGGGACAATTCCTTGAGGCAGTCCGGGGTAAGGCCGGTCTCCTCCTTCAGCTCCCGGAGGACGCAGTTGAGGGGATCTTTCAGCTCCTCAGGCTCCACATGGCCGCCCGCCGTGGGACACCAGACCTCCTTCACCACCCGGCCGGAGGTCTTGTACAGAAGCAGGACCTCGTCCCCGCGGGTGAGGAACAGTCCGGTCATGAGCCGGAGCCGGGTTTCGGGGGAGGATGGGATCGGCATGGTCAGGGCTCCTCCCTTATTTCAGCAGACGGGGATGCTCCAGATTGACGAAGCGGAAGTTCTCCCCCTTCCGGTCAAAACGGAACTCCATGCGGTCGAAAACGGCGTCCATCGAAAGATCCCCGAAGTCGGCATCGTACCGGGACCATCCGCCCCGGAGCTCTTCGGTCTTCCGGAAGGAGCGGACGATCTCCCCTTCCCCGTTCACCAGCGCCAGGGACGCGGTGAGACCGGCGGTGTTGAAGAGGTTTACCCGCATGCCGCGGAATTTCCCGAAATCCAGCCGCTGATAGGGATAGGAGCGGACATACGCCCCGAAGGTCCCGGCGTTTCCGTCCGCGGCCTCGATCCGGACCGAGCAGTCGTCCTCGCACCGGAAGGCGGGATCGACACAGACCTCGCTGTCCGGGGAAGGATTCCACACGGGACGGAAGAAGAGATCCAGGATGTCCCCGCGCATTTTCGAGGCCCAGGTCGACGACGCGGCGGGATCGTACCAGGGGCGCGCCTCGATGTTGATATAGTTCTCCCGGTCGGTGAAGAACGGGAGGGTTGGATAGTCCCCGGCGAACAGGTTCACCATGGGCTCCATGGACTGGACGCCGTAGGCCGCGTGGACCGGCCCCGGGATCTCGGGGCACCACGCCGCCAGCTCCCGCGCTCCGGTGACCTCGCATTCCGCGGGAAGATACACGCCGTCCGCCCCGGCGACATACAGGCCGTGGACCCGCTCGCCCGGTGCGTTTCCGATCCGGACCGGGCCGCCCGAGAAGGTCAGGATCACCCGTCCGTCCTCGATCCGGTAATTCTCAAGGAAGGCCGGAGCCTCGGGGCGGTTTTCGTAGACGTTGGCCAGAGCCAGTCTTGCGGCCCGCTCCGCCAGAGGGTACTTGTTGGTGGGATGGATGGGGTGGTTGTTCAGGAAATATCCCCAGTCCGGGCGCAGATCCCCGATGGGAACCGAAATGAATTTGTCCGGAGCCTCCTTCGCCACGGTGACGAAGGCGTCGTTCAGATAGCCGAGGTTGCACTCGCCGGAGGGCCCGTAGGTCCAGGGATAGATCAGGGAGGAGATCATACAGAACCGCTCCGGATCGGCGGCAAAGCGGTCGGCGTAGGTCTTCTGATAGAAGCGGAGATAGTCGGCGTAGGCCTTCTGCCAGAACTCGCCGCCGCACTCGTTCTCCCCCTGATACCAGAGCACGCCGCGCACCTTCAGACCGTGCAGGGGAGCGATTTTCAGATTGTACTGGGCGGTGGGCTGCTGGAAATTGGTATCGCCCCGGGTGTTCCACTTCTCTGCGTCGGGCATGGTGCCGGTCCGGGTCATGACGGCGGTCATGTGGGCATCGGCCAGAACCGCGTCCCGGGGGAACCATCCCGTGATGGGCGTGCCGCCCCAGGAGGCGTTGAGGAAGCCCACGGGGACCTCCCGGCTCCGGTTCAGGGCGGGATAGATCTGCTCGACAAACTTCAGTCCCATGGCGGAGACGCCGGCCAGACCGCGCCGGTTGTCCGGTCCGATCCATTCGCCCCGGGTAAACTCGTCGGGATCCCAGGGGAAGCGGTTCTCCGGCACGTCGTAGGACACGGAGAACACGCGGATCTTCTTCTCCGCCACGGAGTCGTACAGGAATTCCGCGTCGGGGATGAAGGTGTTCGGCAGCTCCATATTGGACTGCCCGGACGCCAGCCACAGCTCGCCGAAGAGGATGTCCTCAAGGGTCTTCGTCTCCTCGCAGTCCGTCACCGTGAGGGTGTATCCGTCAAAGGAGGGACCGGGCGTCGGGATCGTGACGGAAAAGCGTCCGGTTTCCTCCGGCAGGGTCTCCGCGGTATGGAGAACGGCACCGTCCTTCGCGGTCAGGGAGACCCGGACCGGACCCGCGGCGGCTGTGCCGTGAACGGTCAGGACGGAATCCGCCTGGAAGAGGGCGCCGGATGAGAATACACAGGGAAGCGTGAGCATGACAATTCTCCTGACGTTTTTTTCTTTATTGTACACGTTTCCCCCATCCAGGTCAAGCGTTTTCGGTAAATTTGTCCCGTCGGTCTTGTCATTCCGGCCCGCGCATGCTATAATATGGACAAAGAACGAACGTCCGGAGCGGCTGTTTTCAGAAGGCTCCGGCGCGGCGGGAGGATCGGTTTTATGGCGCTGACAACCATTTATCACGACTGCGACTTATGCGTGGTGGGCGGAGGACTGGCGGGCATGTGCGCGGCCATCGCGGCGGCCCGGGGCGGCTCGAGGGTCGTCATCATGCAGGACAGGCCCGTATTCGGCGGGAACGCCTCCTCCGAGATCCGGATGTGGGTCTGCGGATCGGACGGCGGGGACAACCGGGAGACGGGACTCATCGAGGAGATTCAGCTGGAATCCCTCTTCCGCAATCCGGACAAGAACTACGCCGTCTGGGACGGGATCCTCTACGGCAAGATCCGGGAGGAGGAGAACGTCACTCCCATCCTCAACTGCTCCTGCTTCGACGCGAAGACGGAGGAGAGGAACGGAGAGCGGATCGTCACGGAGATCACCGGCTGGCAGACCACCACTCAGCGGTTCCACACCGTCCGGGCCAAATACTTCGCGGACTGCTCCGGGGACAGCATCCTGGCTCCCCTGACCGGCGCGGAATACCGGGTGGGCCGGGAGGCGCGGGACGAATTCGGGGAGAAGACCTCCCAGGAGACCGCGGACGCGCAGACCATGGGCATGAGCTGTCTCATCCAGTGCCGCCGCACGTCGAAGCCCACAAAGTTCATCCCGCCGTCCTGGGCGAAGAAGATGACCCCGGAGGCCATCGCCCTGAGACGCCCTCACATGAACTCCACCTCCGAAAACTTCTGGTACATGGAGCTGGGCGGGAACCGGGACTCCATCGGGGACACGGAGGAGGTCCGGGAGGAGCTGGTGGCCCTGGCCTACGGCATGTTCGACTGGATCAAGAACAGCGGCGAGGTGACGGACGCGGACTACTGGTCCCTGGACTTTCTCGGCTTCCTGCCGGGCAAGCGGGAGTCGAGGCGCATGGTGGGGGATTATATCATGTGCCAGGGGGACGTGCTCTCCGGCGGACAGTTCCCGGACACCGTCGCCTACGGAGGCTGGCCCCTGGACGACCACCATCCGGACGGCTTCTGGCATCACGGCAACCCCAACGTATGGGGACGGACGCCCGCGCCCTACGGGATCCCGTACCGGTGCCTCTACTCGAAAAACATCGGCAATCTGTTCTTCGCGGGCCGGAACATCTCCATGACCCACGCCGCCATGAGCTCCGCCCGGGTCATGGCCACCTGCGCCCTGCTGGGTGAGGCGGTGGGCACGGCGGCGGACATCGCGCGGGCGTTCGGAACCTCTCCCCGGGGCGTGTACCGGGAGCACATCGACCTCTTACAGCAGCGGCTCATGGAAAAAGGATGCTTCCTGCCCCGGATCCGGCGACAAATCCCGGACTTCATGCTGGAGGCGGAGCTGACCGGAGAGGCCGCGGATATGGAGAAGCTCCGGAACGGCATCGACCGGACCAATCACATCTGGGGAGAAGAGGATCAAGGCGTCACCGTTCCGCTGGGTCAAGCCGTGGGATACGTCTTCCGTGAGCCCGCGCGGATCCGGAACGTGCATCTGGCGCTGGACTCCGATCTGGCCCGGGTCACGCTTCCCGGGGACGACTGCGAGCGGCGGCACTCCATGCGGGCCAACGTCTGGTGGGAGGATCCCGAAAAATCGCCCGCCATGACCATGCCCGGGACGCTTCTCAAGTCCTATCGGATCGTCGGGCTGACGGAGGCGGGAGAGGAGATCGTTCTGGCGGAGGAAGACCGCAATCTGCTCCAGTGCGTGAACGTGAAAACGGACGTCGCGCTGAAGGAGCTGAGACTGATCCCGCTCACACTCTGGGGTGAGGGTGAGAACGCCCACATCCTCTCCTTCGACGCGCGTTAACCCATACCGGCGAAAGACCGCCGATTTTGTAAACATTGAACCGCCGCGCTTGACAAAGTCCCCTTCCTATTGTATCATATACCTATATGCGCCGAGGGTGGGAGGCTTCCATGAATAGACCGATTTACGTATCCACGGGCGCGCTGGTGGGCCGGGTGAACGGGTACGATCTCTGCGGCGGGCTCGACATCATCGCCGGGCTGTACGGTGAGGGACTCTGCCGGGGGCTTGAGCTGATGATGCTGACGGCCTACTATGACCGGGCCGGCTCCGTCGTGGAGGCTGTCCGGGACTGCGGCGTGCCGGTGCCCGTGATCCACTGTGAGAAGGGCGTGGGCACCCTGCTCTCCGACGCGGGAACGCTGTCCGCCGAGGGAAAGACCGATGAAGCGGAGCGGACCCGGGACGAGGCCCTGCGGCTCTTCCGGCTGAACTGCGAATTCGGGGAGGCCCTGTCCGTTCCCCGGATGGTGATCCATCTCTGGGGCGGCTACGCCTCGGACCGGCATGTGGACTACAACATCTCCCTCCTGCCAGAGCTCCTGAGCATGGCGGGAGAGCACGGCCTCCGACTGCTGGTCGAGAACGTGCCCTCCTCCCTGGCGGATCCCCTCTCCAACTGGAGGCGGCTGCTACCGGTCCTGGGAGACGGAGGGCTGATCTTTGACACCCGGTTCGGACAACTGCACGGGCAGATCCGCGAGACCCTGACGGATCCGGAGCTGTCTCCCCGCATCGAGCACGTCCACGTCAGCGACTTCGGCGGCGGATACCGGGACTTCTCCGCCCTGCGGCCCATTCTTCATCCCGGCGAGGGGACGGTGGACTTTCCTCTGACGGCCTCCCTGCTGGACGGCATGGGATACCGGGGCGGCGTCACGCTGGAATCCCCGGTCATGAGCCCGGAGGGTCGGGACACGGTCAAGCTGGCCTCCACGCTCCGGTATCTCCGGGACAATTTCTGAAACACACTCTATCCTGACAGGAGAATCACATATGAAAAGCTTTATGGGGCGGAACTTCCTTCTGACAACCGAGACCGCGAAGGCGCTGTACCACCGGTACGCGGAAAAGCTGCCGATCATCGACTACCACTGCCACGTCTCCCCGAAGGAGATCGCGGAGGACAGGCAGATCCCCAACATCGCCGCGCTCTGGCTGGGCGGAGACCACTACAAATGGCGCGCCATGCGGTCCTGCGGGATCCCGGAGAAGTACGTGACCGGCGACGCCTCGGACTATGACAAGTTCAAGGCCTACGCGAAGATCATGCCCTCCCTGATCGGCAATCCCCTGTACCACTGGACCCATCTGGAGCTGAGGCGGTACTTCGGCATCGAGGACATCCTCTCCGAGGACACCGCGGACATGATCTGGGAGAAGACCGCCGAGATGCTGGCGGAGCCCTCCATGTCCGTACGGAACCTGATCCGGCAGTCTAACGTGGAGCTGCTCTGCACCACCGACGACCCGGCGGATTCCCTGGAATACCACAAGCTCATCGCGGCGGACGAATCCTTCTCCACGAAGGTCCTGCCCGCCTTCCGTCCCGACAAGTGCTTCAACATCAACAAGCCCGGTCTGGCGGCCTACTATGAGAAGCTGGGCGCGGCGGCCGGCGTGGAGATCCGGGACGTGGATTCCCTGAAGGAGGCGCTCCGGCGTCGGATCGACTTCTTCGACTCCATGGGATGCAGGACCGCGGACCACGGGCTGGATGAGTTCCCCCTGTTCGTGAAGCCCAATCCCTATCTGGCGAACGAGGCCATGAAGACCGCTCTGGATTCCGACGGGAAGAACGTCACCGCGGAGCAGCTCTGCGTGCTGAAATGCGAGATGCTGGGATTTCTGGCCGGGGAATACGCGAAGAAGGGCTGGGTCATGCAGCTGCACATGGGCGTGGCCCGGAACACCAACACCGCCATGTGGAAAAAGCTGGGTCCCGACACGGGCTTCGACACGGTGGGCTTCACCAACGTGCCCGCCATTATTGAGCTGCTGGATCTGATGGAGAGCGGCGCGGGTCTGCCCCGGACGATCCTCTATTCCATCGATCCCACGGCCAACGGGGCCATCGGATCCGTCATCGGCGCGTTCCAGACCTCCGGCGACGGCTTCCCGAAGGTGATGCAGGGATCCGCCTGGTGGTTCAACGACTCCATCGACGGCATGCGGGAGCAGATGAAGTCCCTGGCCAATCTCTCGGCCTTCGGGAAGTTCCTGGGGATGCTGACGGACAGCCGCTCCTTCACCTCCTATCCGAGACACGAGTATTTCCGCCGGATCCTGTGCGATCTGGTGGGCGGATGGGTGGAGGACGGCCTCTATCCCTTCGAGCCGGACGCCCTGGCTACACTGATCTGCGACATCTGCTACAACAACACGAAGGATTTCTTCGGATTCAAAATCTGACGGGTGGACGATATGACAAACAAGGAATGGTTCAAGGCGGCGAAGTTCGGCATGATGATCCACTGGGGGCTCTACGCGCTCCCGGCGGGCGAATGGAAAGGCCGTCGGATGGAGGACATCGGGGAATGGGCCCAGGAGTACTTCCGGATCCCGAACGCGGAGTACAGCCGTCTGGCCGAGGCCTTCAACCCCATCCTCTTCGACGCCGAGGAATGGGTCCGGCTGGCGAAGGACGCGGGGATGCAGTACATGGTGTTCACCTCCAAGCACCACGACGGCTTCGCCATGTACAAATCCGACGTGTCGGACTACAACATCGTCGATTCCACCCCCTTCGGACGGGACGTTGTGGGCGAGCTCTCCGAGGCCTGCCGGAAGCATGGGCTGAAATTCGGCCTGTACTACTCCCAGGATCTGGACTGGAGCCATCCGGACGGCGGCGGCTACAAAACCGGCAAGACCTGGTGCGGCGGCAAGGCATACTGGACCAACAACTGGGACTTCCCGGACACGGAGAAAAAGGATTACGCCCGGTGCTTTGAGGAGAAGATCAAGCCCCAGGTGACGGAGATCCTGACCCGGTACGGCGACCTCTGCCTCATCTGGTTCGACGTGCCCTTCACCATCTCCCCCGCCCAGACCGACGAGCTGTACCGGCTGGTGAAGCGGTATCAGCCCGACTGTCTGGTGAACTCCCGCATCGGCAACGGATACGGGGACTACACCTCCGCCGGGGACAATCAGATCCCCGACGACGACAAGGGAGACATGCTCTTCGAGACCCCGGCCACCCTCAACGACACCTGGGGTTACAAGAGCTTCGACAACAACTGGAAATCCGCCGACGAGGTGATCCGGCTGAAGAATCACCTGAACGAACGGGGGATCAACTACCTTCTGAACGTAGGTCCGGACGCGCTGGGCAGAATCCCGGCTCCGGCCTGCGAGATTCTCCGGGAGGTGGGCAGACGCACGGGAGGAGACGCGCATCGATGAAGACAAGACTGATGGGGAGCTGGCTGGCCGTGCTGGTCCTCATGGCAGCCGCCCTGCTGGCCGGAGCGGTTTCGGCATCCGCCGCTGAGGTCCCCGCCGTTTACACGGTGAAGGAGGCGCCGCCCTTTACGATCCTGTCCGAACAGGACGGGGAGGGCCGGTGGATCCTGGGGGACGATCTGGGCTTTTACAAGGGCAGCGGGAAGAAGTTCTGGCTGTTTTTGCCCGGCACCGCGGACATCCACACCGTCACGGTGCGGTACGACGGTGAAAAGCAGGCCTACGACGACCGGACCGGCAAAACCTACGGTCCCGGCGAAACCTATGTCTGCGACTTCTCCGCGGACGACTGCGCGCTGTTTGAATACGACGCGGAATACGGGGTCTACGACCGGTACGCCTTCACGGCCATGCGCGGCGGTGAGCTGCCCGTGATCTACATCACCCTGAAGGACGGGGACGCCTCCATGCTCCGGATCAACTCCTCCCACGACGCGGTGGAATCCGGCACGATCCGCATGGTGGACACGGACGGCTCCGTCACCTACGAGGGCGACCTGACCCGGATCAAGGGCCACGGACTCACCTCCTACGAGGCCAGCCGCCGGGTCAACACCAAAAACTCCTACAACATCAACATCGGCGACAAGGCGGAGCTTCTGAAGGGAGCCGGGAGAAGCAAGAAATGGTCCCTGCTCCGGATCCGCACCTGGGGCGAATACGACGCCACGGGCATTTCCTACGTGACGGCCTTCGCCTCCTACAACGCGCTGGTGAAGGATCAGTATTTCAACCTCTGCTCCCGGTTCGTGGACGTGTACATCGACGGGGATTACCGGGGCGTGTACGTGCTGACGGAGCGGATGGACATCAACGGCTCCATGAACGTCACCGATCTGGAGGAGAAGACCGACATGCCCTCCACCAAGACCAAGACGGTGCAGGGCAAGAAATCCGATCCCGCCATCGCCAAGGGCATCCAGAGCTACAGCTACGCCCAGAACTCCTCCGTCCCGGAGGGCACCGACATCACGGGCGGCTACATTCTGGAGATCATGTGCGGTCACTACGGGGAATGCGGCTTCAAGACGAAGCAGGGCATGTACGTGAACGTCAAGTCTCCCGCTTATCCCACCCAGGAGATGGTGCAGTACATCGCCTCCTACGTGCAGGACTTCGAGAACGCGCTGTTCTCCGAGACCGGATACAACGCAGAGGGGAAGCACTGGACGGAGTACGCCGACGCGAAGAGCTACGCCGCACAGACCCTGATCTACACCTACTACCTGAACTGGGAGATCTACCGGACCTCCACCTACATGACGAAGGACGCGGGCGGGATCATCAAGTTCGGTCCGGTCTGGGACTTTGAGAGCGGTCCGGTGGTGCTGTACGACGATACCATCTTCGGCGTGCGGTTCGGCTACTCCGAAAAGCAGCAGTATATCTGGTTCGAGCAGGCCTGGAAGAAGGGCGACTACCTCCGGATGATCGCCGGGATGAACGAGGAGCTGAAGGGGATCCTGGATCAGATGCTGGGCCACTCCTCTCCCGAGGACGGACGGCGGGTCATCTGGGAGCTGGACGAAACGGCCTCCACCCTGCGGGACTCCCAGAACATGAACTGGGTCCGCTGGGATCAGCCCGACACCTACGACATCCGGTACGACTACATGCGGGAGGCGCTGGAGTACCGCTACGACCACTGGTTCAACACCCTCTGGAACCCCAACAAGTACCTGCTGGGCCTGACCGTGGACTGCAAGGACAACGGGGACGGCACCTGGACCCTGACGGCGAATTCCTACGGAAGGCTGGAGTCGGACTATGCGGTCTGGTATGAAATCAAGGATGACATGACCAAGGGCGTGCAGTTCGACACCGGCGACAGCGTCACGGTCCCCGCGGGCGGCATGTACTACGCCGTCATCACGGGCCGCAACAACGCCTTCTGCGACTGGGCCAGCGGCAAGATCTTCTCCGGGAAGAACCTGACCGTGGCCTCAAACGTCATCACCTCCCCCGACGATAAACCCCTCGATCCGGTCATCACGGGCTCGGCGCGGTATGAACGGACCGTGGACCTGAACAACGGACTGGTGGATCTGACGGCGGCTCCGGCGGAACAGGAATCCGGGAAGGCTCCCGCGAACCGGGACGAGAACCGGGTGAACGCGGCAGAAGAACAGGCGGAGTCCGGACGTCCCGTATCCGACGCGGAATGGGTGACCGTCACCCTGGCCGTGGTGCTGCTCTGCGGCGTCATGACGGCCTTCACGCTCATCAAAAGGAAAGGAGGCGGCAGTCATGCGGCTTAAGCATATGCTCCGGTTCTGGAGCGCGGCGGGTGCTCTCTGCCTGCTCTCCACTCTGCTGACGGTCCCGGCCTGGGCCGCGTATCCCTCCTCGGGAGCGGACGTCCCCGACGGCTCCCGCTTTCTGGAGGGCGAGATCATCGGTGAGAAGAACGGCTGGGACGGCTCCCCCGGAACAGGCGCGGCCGCCGCGTTCGACGGGGACGGATGGACCTACTACGATCCCACGGCCCAGGGGCAGGAATACGCCTACTGCGGCATGGACATGGGCGAGCCGGTGATTCTGACGAAGGTCATGGTCCTGCCCCGTGACGGATGGCTGGACCGCTTCGACGGGGCCTCCATCCAGGGCTCCAACGACATGGAGGACTGGGAAACCCTCTACGTCAGCGGCGGCGAAGCCCGGAACCGGGACTGGCAGGAGATCACGGACTTTGAAAGCTCCGACGCCTTCCGGTACTACCGCTACTGGAACGGCAAGAAGCACGGGGACGTGGCGGAGGTGGAATTCTACGGACGCTCCGCCGACGGCTCCTACACCGGTCCGGTCCGGCTGACGGGCGAGGTGATCGGCGAGGACCACGGCTGGGACGGCTCCCCCGAAAAGGGCGCTGAGGCCGCCTTCGACGGAGATCCGCACACCTACTACGACCCAACGATGAAATCCAACGACGCCGCCTACGCCGGTCTGGATCTGGGACAGCCCTACATCCTGACGAAGGTGCGGATCCTGCCCCGGGAGAACTGGCTGGATCGGTTCCGCGGCGGCTCCATTCAGGGCTCCAACGACCTGAACGACTGGGAAACCCTGTGCGTCAGCGACCACGCGGCCTCTTCCTGGGACTGGCAGGTCTTCGAGGAATTCGACGACAACACCGGATACCGGTACTACCGGTACTGGAACGGTCAGGAGCACGGAGACGTGGGGGAGGTCCAGCTGTACGGCTATCCGCTGGACGGGAACTACACCCCGCCCACTCCCGCCACTCTGGCCCAGCCCGCCGGAGAGGTGACGGTCTCCTTCGACATCCGGCGGGACACCATCTCCTCCGAGGCCCAGCCCATCACGGTTCAGCCCGGAGAGACCTACCCCGCCCTGCCCGGATCTGCGGTCAGCAGCTTCACCGGCTGGTACACCCTGCCGGAGGGAGGCGATCCGGTGAAGGAGGGAGATCCCGTGACGCGGCTCACCTCCCACACCCTCTATGCCCATTACAGCGGCGAGGAGGCGGAGGCCGAACCCGTCAGCGCGGAGGAACCGGCTCCCGCGGATCCCGCCCCGGCGGAGGATCCCATCCCGGCCGACGATGCCCCGACGGAGGAGCTTCCCGTGGAGGAAAGTGTTCGGACGGATGAGACCGAAACCGGAATCCGCATTCTGCCTCTGGTCTGCATCGCGGTCTCTGCTCTGTCCGTGGCCGGAACCCTTATGATCCTGGCGCGGAAGAAGGACTGAACACCAGGCAAGACAAAAACTCCCGACGATAAATCGGGAGTTTTTTCTGCAGGATGCGGGCTCAGCTTCTTCGTCTCCGGTCTCCGGAGTGAGGTCTTTCCCCGTTCCTCGGTCCGTCTCCGTCCGGTCTTCCGGGGGGATCGGCGGGACCCTCTCCGCGCGGACCGTTCCCGTCGGGCAGGGACTGTCCGGGTGCGGGCCGTCCTGTACCGCCGTTTCGCTTGTGGTCCAGGAAGCGGCTGATCTCCTCGTCCTCGCTCATGAACTCCTCGGCGGAGACGCCGTCGATGGGCGTGATGTAGCGCTTGGCCTGGGTGGTGAACAGCTCGTAGTAGACGCCGCGCTTCTTCATGAGCTCCGCGTGACTGCCCGTCTCGATGAGAGCGCCGTTCTCCAGCACGAAGATCTTGTTGGCCACGGTGGCGGAGGACAGGCGGTGGGACACGAAGATGCAGGTCTTGTCCTTCCGCAGGCGGTCAAACTGGTTGTAGATATCCTGCTCGGCGATGGCGTCCAGGGAGGCGGTGGGTTCGTCCAGGATGATCACGTCGGAATCCGAATAGAAGGCCCGGGCGATGGACAGCTTCTGCCACTGGCCGATGGACAGTTCGATGCCGTTCTCCTCGAAGTAGCGCATCAGCGGCGTGTTGTAGCCGTCCGGGAGCTTCTCGATGAACTGGCTGGCGGTGGACTGCTCGGCGGCGGTCACGATGTCCCCGTCGTCGGCCTCCCGGTCGATTTGGCCGAAGCGGATGTTCTCCTTCACGTTGACGGCGTACTTGCCGAAGTCCTGGAAGATGATGCCGAACATGGCGTAGAGGTCGTCCACGTCGTATTCCTTAATGTCGTATCCGTCCAGCAGGATCACGCCCTCGGTGGGGTCGTACAGACGGGTCAGCAGCTTGATGAGGGTGGTCTTGCCGGCCCCGTTGAGCCCCACCAGCACGCAGGTGTCGCCGGGCTCCAGCTTCAGGGACACGTTGTCGATGACCTTGCGCTCGGTGCCGGGGTAGGAGAAGGACACGTTTTTGAACTCGATGGTGTGGCCCGTGCCGTGATTCACCTTCCGGGGAGCGGGCAGGGCGGGTACCACGGTGCGCTTCTCGTTCATGAAGAGGATCAGGTTGTCGATGAAGAGGGTGCCCTCGTAGATGGAGGCGGTAGTGCCGATAATGGTTCCGATGCCTCCGGCGATGGAGCCCAGCGCGCCGGTGTACAGGGAGTAGTCGCCCACGGCGTACCGTCCCTCCGCGACGCCCTTGGCGATGAAGAGGAACAGGGCGCAGTTGATGGCGGTGGTCAGCAGGTTGATGCCGATGTTCCACAGGCCCTCGCCCACGAACAGCTTCTTCAGGCCGCCGAAATACCGCAGGAAGGTCTCCTGATACCGGCCGATGAAGGTGTCGGACAGATGGAAGAGGCGGATCTCCTTCACCATGTCCTTGTTGGTCATGAGGTCGGAGTAGTAGCTCATCTGGCGGCGGTCCTTGGAGTGCCAGCGGACATACCAGAAGTTCTTCTTCCGGTATGCGAAGCTGATGACGGCGGTCGGCGCGCTCATGAGAACGATGACCAGGGGCGCCCACCAGGCGATTCCGGCCAGGATCACCACGAAGGACACCATGCTGATGACCGTGGAGATGATGGTGAAGTTGCTGTTGAGAATGTTTATGGGGCGGTTTCCGGCCTCCCGCTTGGCGTTCTCGAACCGCTCGTAGAACTCCGGATCGTCGAAGGACGCCAGGTCCACCTCACGGGCCTTGTTCATGATCTTCAGGTTCGTGTGGTTGACCACCAGCTCCCCGGCGATGTTGTTGAGTATATTGGAGATGCGGCTCACCGTGCCCGTCAGGAAGTTGAAGCCGAACCGCAGCACCAGAAGCCAGATGACGGTGTCGAACATGATCTCCCCGCCGGAGGTCACGGACATATAGGCCTCCGCCAGCCCGTTCAGAAGAGCCGCGCCGATGTATGCGCTGATGACGGGGGTGACGCCGTTCCAGACCGCCATAAACACCATGAACAATAAGATCCACGGCTTGGTGTCCCACACCAGGCGGAAGATATAGAATAAACGGTAGAAAAATTTGGATACGAGCCGCTTCAGATAGCCGGGTACCTCGCGGATGCTCTCGGGCTTCGGTTCCTTCAGCTTCTCCATCATCTGTTCGCGGCGTCCTCTGTATCCGCCGCCAGGGCCTCCGGGTCCCATAGGGTCTTCCTCCTTCAGTCATGTCCCGCCGCGGAGCTCTCCGCTCCGGAGCAGGGATTCTTTGTCTCAGCCGGGTCCCGGTCCTTCGGCAGGGCCGGGCGCGGCGCGTCTGTCAGCTTTTTCAGCAGTGCGCAGAGGGTGGTCTTTTCCTCGTCCGTCAGGGGAGAGAGGAACTGCGCGGCATGGCGGCGGTGAGCCTCCCGAAAGTCGGACACCCTCCGGCTTCCCTCCTCCGTCAGGGACACAATGAGCTGTCTGCGGTCCTCACCGGACTGCGCTCTGGACACCAGTCCGTCCTCCTCCATTCTGACGATCAGCTCCGACAGGGACTGGGGCCGGATCTCCAGCAGCTCCGCCAGTCTGCTCTGGCTCATGGGGCCGTGGTCGCGGAGGGTTCCCATGATGCGTCCCCGTCCGTGCTCCCTCTGCGGCTCCGGGGATCCCTCCGGCCCGTTGTCGCCGGGATTCGGGGATTCCGGAGG
>Ga0256405_10001298_pt1 | contig 69279 bp, 51 predicted proteins | sample RumenRJG_02DNA_FD_189096 | JGI IMG/M metagenome (GOLD analysis project Ga0256405, IMG submission 189096) | Bovine rumen microbial communities from Lethbridge, Alberta, Canada - RJG_02 | ecosystem: Host-associated > Mammals > Digestive system > Stomach > Rumen | place: Canada: Alberta...
TAGCTGCTGTTCTGATACCTCGTCAAGCACCCCTGATTCCACCCTTTACAAGACCATCCTCAGAGCTGAGAACGGCGATTCTCTCTTCTTGAAAGTCTCTCAGTCCGATGACTTTCCTTCCGTCGATAAAGAGGATGACAGTACACCTTTAACCAGAGGAACACTTGTTTCCTCAATTTCTTCTTTCGGTGTATCTGCATCCGTCTATTCTTCCAGCCAGTCTTACACATCCAATCCTTGCGGTAACTACTTCTACAAGCAGCAGGTGACCGCAGGAACACCAACCAGTTACTTTTGGCCGACCAGTGCCTACCGCCTTTCGTTCTACGCCTATTACCCTTACGGGAACAGCGCGTTCACCGTGTCGTCGTCGGCATCGTCCAACGGCATTCCTACTTATGCTTATACTGTTCCGTCTTCCATCTCCGCACAGCAGGATGTCATGACGGCTCAGGTCACCAATAAGGCTTGCGGGTCTCCTCAGACACCCGTCAGCCTATCCTTCAACCACCATACTTCTGCCATCAAGGTCAAGTACACCAATGACGGGGCTTCGGCCGTCACCATCACTGGCATCTCCATCACTGGTGTCAAGTATAGTGGCACACTCAATAATGGTACATGGACGCTCGGATCTGCTGTCAACTCCAGTACCAGCAATCCGTTCTCGCTGTCACTTTCCACGAATGTCGCTGCTGGTGCGACCGTTGACCTGACCGGCACTTCTAATATTTTCCTCATGCTGCCCCAGACACTTCCGTCTGGTGCTAAGCTCGTCGTCACCACTTCGGATAACTCTTACGAGTGTGACCTCAGCGGTTCATGGGAGGCCGGAAAGAGTTACACATACCACATTTCTGTGGAAGATGCGTATGAGTATCATCTGAGTGTCGGCGCACCAGACGATTTTACTTATGCAGGAGGTACAAATAATTATAGTGTTTTGTCCTATAAAGAAAACGCTGGTGGAACAAAAACAAAAGTGTCATGGACGGCACAGTTCTCCACTGATGGTGGCAGTACATGGTCTTCTACCAAACCGTCGTGGTTGACAACATTTACAACTTCGGGACCAGGCATGACCCCCAGTGGTCCTTATATAATATTTGATGCCACTGTTTCCGCTCAAACATCTTCCTCCAGCACGTCCTCGGCTTCAAATATTTTGAAAGCTGCTACTGCCGTATCTAACTACGACCTCTCCCTTCATGATGTGCAGGGCAATACCACCACTCGTAATACTGCCAACTGTTACATGGTTCACGCTCCTGGCACTTATAAGTTGCCACTCGTTTATGGTAACGCCATCAAGAACGGCTCTACCAACTCGTCTGCTTATGATCCATCGGGCACCAGCGGAACAAACTTCTTGAAACCCTTCCTGAACCATGCAGGTTCGGGCATCACTGACCCGTGGCTAAAGAATAACTCTGCCACTCCTGACGGTGCAACCGTCATTTGGCAGGACGTGAACGGACTGATTAAAAATGGTAGTCTCGCCATCAGTGGTGATTACCTCACCTTTGAAATCACGACTGCTGCCATCGCTGAAGGTAATGCCGTTATCGCCGCCACCAAAAGCGGCACCGTCGTGTGGTCGTGGCATATTTGGGTGACACCTGAACGGTTTAACAACCTCACCACTGTCGCCACAGGGTCATACACTTACACCGTGACCCCTGTCAACCTCGGTTGGGTGGCGACTGGTAATGTCACGACTACGGGTTACGCTGGTCGCGAGGTCATGGTGAAGATTTCTCAGTCCGAATCTGACGGACTGAATAGAACTTTCACCATCAGACAGTTGGAGAACATCACCGTTACCCCTTCAAAAGGTGGTTATAACACTTACTACCAGTGGGGTAGAAAAGACCCTGAGATTCCTGCTGCCAACATGGCCTCTACAGCGCCTCATGCAGCATACAACATCTCTGGCTCGTCCGTGTTAATGGCCGTTTCTGCATCTTCTGTCGATATCAATGTGACGATTCAGCATCCTTTGACGCACTATTATAATTCGTCCAACCATGGTCCATATTCCACGGCACAATATAACCTCTGGGATGCTACCAAAGCATCTACAGGTGTCGTTACCAACGCCACCGTGAAGACTATCTACGACCCGTGCCCTCCTGGGTTCTGTGTGCCGACAGCCAATCTCTACAGTTACTTTGCCAGCAATTCTGGCTCAGCAACTTGGGATGGTACTTCGGGACAGGCAGGTCGAACGTGGACTAAGGATACACCAAACCTCTTCTTCCCTGCCTTTGGTTATCGTAACAGCAGTAGTACCGGCCTTTACTCCGTGGGTTCCGACGGTCGATACTGGTCGGCTTCGCCCTCCGGCACCGACCACGGTTTCATCTTAAACTTCAGTTCAAGCTACTGTGGCTGTAGCGGCGGCACTCGGGCGTGCGGTTTCCCTGTGCGGGCAGTCGTCGAAGAATAAACACAATTCTGTGTCATGATGAGAACCCCGACAGTTGTGAAACTCTTGGGGTTCAACAATAAAGAAAACCCCGAAAGTCATCTGACCTTCGGGGTTTCTATTCTTTACCAATCATTCATTTGGAACGTCACGTCTCGCTGTATGTTCCCCTCATTCTGAGGTGCCCAACACCCCCATCACGCCGTATCACTCTGATATACGTGCTGTATGTTCCCCTCATTCTGAGGTGCCCAACACCGTATCTTTGCAGCCAAAACCGACAGCATGAGCTGTATGTTCCCCTCATTCTGAGGTGCCCAACACCTCCAAGCGTGGAAACGCCTCAGATTCAATTTTCAAGGAACTTTGCGAGTGGAAATATCCCTCGCATCAAGGGTGTACAGCCACCCCGATTATTGGTTTTCGCCCCATGCTATTGCAAGGGTTATGAAAGATCTCCTTTGGTTTACGTCGCAAAGGTACCACCTTTTATACTCCCTACCAAATTTTTCCGTAACTTTTTTTCAAAAAAATCTCCTTTTCAGAGATTCACGATTTTTCCGTCAAAATATTTGGTGGGAACAACCTAATTCCATACCTTTGTAGTGCGTTTATTAACTAGAAGCCCCATAAGTCAACCCCTGACTTAGCTTCTTTTTTTAATATTTTCTCTAAAGGTTTCACGCTCGCGAGAGTATGAGCCTTTTTTATTTATCTCTATTTTGTTCACAAGCAAAAAGCCTCGCATCCTCACGGACACAAGGCTTTTCTCCATTAAATGAAAAAGAACTTATAAAGAACCCCAAAAAAGATATGAATATAGTGCTTAGACCTTGCTTAACGCTAATCGATCATATTCCCATAACTTGTATTGCTTTATCAGCTTCTCGCACAGCTGTACATAATTGGGATTGGTGGCATATCCGCATCGCTTGATATTCACCAACCAATTATGATAATCCAGTGATGAATATGCCCGACAACGTGCATACCTTTTCCCCATCAATAACTGGCTATGATGCTCGAAGCTCTCCTGCACCGTCGCGTAATTGCAGAACTTCTCGTTGGGCTTGTCATCGGAATGAAGGCTATACGGTTTCCCTGCTGCCAACCATTCCTTGCTGCACTTGATGCCAAACATGTTGTTTCCCATCACGGCCAAACGAGAGGTTCCCCATCCGCTTTCGTAAGCCAACTGTGCCAAGGTCACTGAGGATGGTATGCCATACCGCAATTGGTGTGACATGGCGATGGTGGCATATCGAGCAAGAAAGGCTTTGCAGTCAACCTTTGCAGCAGCTACGGCTTTCCCTGCTCCACCTCCTAACTTCTTGATGGATTCTTCCCTGACCTTTTTGATATAAACCAATACCGTATAGGGATTGGTGACTTTCCCATCTTTACGGACGGTGATATGAAGATGGGGTGCTGTGGATCTGCCAGTGTTACCACTGAGGGCGACCACATCACCGGCATACACTTCATCACCTTCACGGACATATATCTTGGAGAGATGACAATAGCTGATGGTGTATTCCCCGTGGTCAAACACCACATAATGACCGCTACGGTCATCACTGCCAATCGATTTCACCACACCGTCAAACATGGCCATCACCTCCTCATTCTTGGCTCGCAAGTCCAAACCTCCATGCAGCTTTTTTTCTCCAGTGAAAGGATCTTTCCTGTTTCCATAAGGAGAGGTGACGGTGATGGTATGTAGCGGATAGGAAACGGACAAGTATTTGTCAATCCAATAACTTCTGTCTCCCGATTCCTGTGCAAGGATCGGGAGACGAACGAAGAGTAATAACAATATTAAAAAACGCATGGCAAAAAGATATGAATGATGAACAAATGATTTTGACACAAAGTTATAAATTCATCTGAAAAACATCATTGTTTTGCCCTCAAAAAAGCGTGAATCTCTGATTTTTTTTTGAAAAAAACTCCTTTTCAGAGATTCACGATTTTTTTTACGTTTTTTTTGATATTTCCATATATTTCCCATAACTTTGTAACTGAATAACAATGACTAAAAAATCATGTGCCTTATGAAAGCAAATCAAAATTTTCAGGAATCCCAGATTCCTTACGCAATCCTGGCAAAGTTCGGTCTGACTAAGAACATGATCGATGACATGCCACAAGCTGTGATGTCAAAATTCTTGGACGGAAAGGAAACTCCTGTCCTTCCAGTGGTCTATGACAACAAGAGAGGTGAACGCATCCGTTCTTATGCTCGTCTCGCACTCACGAAACTGGAGGACGGCAAGACCGATGTCGTCTTCATCCCACAATGGAAAACATCTAAACTGGATTCGTTTGACATGCTCCAGCAACAGGCTCTTGTCAATGGTGACGTGGCCATCACTGAAATGCCAAATGTCGGACGCTGCTACATCCAGTATGATGACACAACGAATCAGGTGTTCTCGGTACCAGAAGACATCATCAACCAGAACCTGAAAATCTATGCCTTCCGTTACGATCTGAACAGTGATGATGAATACTATCTTCATCAAGGTAAGCCTCTCCAGTTCCCCGATGCCAATAATAAGATGAATAATGTAACCATCGGCATCAACCTGAAGGAGAACAAGGGTGTGCAGGTCACGAAGGGCGACGTGGAACAGTGGCACAAGGAAAAGAATAGTTCCAACCTCCCGAAATACAATTTCGGCGAGAACGGTTGTTGGGTGGCCGATGAAGACGGCGAACTGGAATACGTCGATAACGAACATTTCACAGAAGAAATGAAGGAGGAGATGAAGAAGATGGCCCTGCGCAACGCCACAAAAGCCAATCTCAATGCAAACGGCATGACACTCTAAGATTATTAACGTCCAATCCACATGCGGATGACAACATCTGTGTGTGGGTTGGCTAAAACATCATCACAATGGAATTACAAGGTTTTTACAATGAAGAGACGTTGAACGAGCTGCTTGACAACAAGCAAATCTCAACGATGGAATACATCTACCATCATTCACCAGAAATGAAGGAGGATTTCGTGGATTTCTGCCATGATTCGGGATTGGAAATGAACGAATCTGCGGCACAGAAATATATGGAATACCGTCTGACGCTGGAAAATACAGCTGACGTGTAAAAGTATCTTAGGATTTTATTTTGTTTGTTATTACTCTTAAATGGTAAAGGTTAAGGAAAGTCTCTTGCCCGTGAGGGTGGGGGACTTTTTAATTATTCAACGGTGGAAACCACGCGCTGCTCTCTGCTCGTTCTCTTCGGATGATTGCTCACTGGCTTCCAAGGTTGCGGAATCTGCTTGCGCTTGCTCATCCTTGACTTCCTCAGAGACATCCTGAGAGACTTTCAGACTGTCAATGTGCTCAATCACCATAGCGGATGATTTCTTCACATCCAACAATACGGTCTTGATGAATGACGGATCTTCTTTCAAATCCTTCAACCAACCTTTCAGATAGGCTGCCGAATCGTCTTTGATGTATTTCGTCATACCGTACCGCTGTGCCAAAAGTGCAGCTCCCAATTCTGCGACCAATTCTTCACGAGCATATTCCTTTGAACCGAAAGTACCTGGCTTCAAGCGATTTAACCTGCTTTCCGCACCTGTGCTGTGGATCATCTCGTGAAAGGCTGTCCCTGCAAAGGATTGACCGTCGTTGAACTGACGCTTTTCTGGAATGACTATCTTATCCTTGGAGATGCTGTAATAAGCATCATTTCCATAAACAGGAAAGATAGGACATACCCACGCTTGCTGCTCAATCAACTGATCCAGTGGCTCAAAGGTGAATGCTTCACCAGCTTGCCCTTCCTGATTGGCGGGCTTGGGCTGGAATGGTGCAGTCAGCTTCTCATACAGCTCCGGGCGAGTTTCCTTTAAGTTGGACTGGTCAATGTTGAAGACATTGTACACATGCCACTTGGGGTAAACGCTGTAATCCTGCTGTTCCTCTCGCGACAAGTCCTTGTAGTCGTCATAAGGTATCTTTTCCTTGGTCTCATTATTGACTACCGTAAAGGTTGTCAAGAAAACAGGAAAACTTTTCTCTCCTTTCAGGACTGTCACACGGGGCAGGTCATTGCCGTCCTTATCCTTGATTTGCTGCGACTGACCCTGTTTGTCTTTCTTGTAATTCAAACTGGTCAGACTGTTGAAGGTGGCAAAAACAGGGTTCTTGTAACCTTCTTTCTCGCAATGCAGCATGAGCATCATGGCATTCATGCCATTGTAGTCTCTGCCCGATAAGTTTCGCGGCCATGCCATCGTTCCCTCGGTAAACCAGGGCTGTTTCCAGTCGGCATTGATCTGACTGATTTTTTCAATCATCATGTCAGCAAAAAGGTTCAATGCCTTATCGGTGGCATCAGAACCTTTGTTGTAATACTCTTTCTTTCCCATAGGACTTACTGATTATTGTTAAACACCGTTTGGGCGATTTCCTTCACGCGGCAGTCAATGGAGATTTCAGACTTGTACACGCTGAACTGTAAATCACCCTTCACATCCACATAAGCACCGGCACGCATAAAGTCGGCTTCTACAGGGGTGAAGTTCAAGAAACGAACCCAGATAAATTCGGCTTTGTCGCCGTCCTTGTCGGTCGAGAATGCGGAAAAGGCTTGGAAAGGCTTGCCTTTCTTGTCATTTTTGACATCCACGCCATTTTTACCAATCTTTCCGCTGAAGGTCATCTCTCCCTCAATCTTGTCGGGTTCTGAACTCTTCACGACATCCACGCCGCCATCGGCACGGAGGTTGTAATAGACTTTGCCGTCTTTCTTGCGAATGGAAAGGTTGCCCAAAATCTCCACACGCTTGCCTCTGGCAAGGATGGAGGCGAGACCTTTGTCACCATCACAAGAAACACTCAGTTCCAACTCTCGCTGGTCGCCATCTCTTCCCTTCAGGGGAATCGTGCAACCGAACGAAACAAAAGACTTGCCGTCTTTACTCTCTTTGACTGTTGCGCCACGACTGATGACAGCGCAAACACTTACTTCTGATTTAATCATAATGTTGAAAATTTAATGATGAATAATAATTGATTATTGAATCACGGCACATGCCGCTTTTTCTTGATTTTATGCCAGTCGAACACCTTGGCTCTGCTGACGCTCTGGGTATTCTGCATCAAAGTTCATCGATGCGAAGGACTGCGCTTTCTTCACGTCAATGCCGTCACGTTGGCGACGGATGAAATTCTCCTGACGCTGGGATTCGCTTTCCGCTTCCTGCGGTTCTTCCTTTTCTTGATTGTCGGCCACGTCGTTGTTCATCATGGCTGACATCATCAAGAATCCGCTGAGCATCATGGCCACCAAGTCGGCAATGATGTCACCTGAACCGCCTAATCCTGCATCGCCGTTCTGGGAAGCCAAATATTTCAGCCAGTCGGACGGGTTATCGGAATTGGTTAGCTCTGACAACATCTTCTGCTGATCGGCTGAGAATCCGTTATTGTCTGCTAACAACTCCTGACTGGCTTGTGCTTCAGTACCCTGCTGCTGGTTATCTGCAAGCAACACACCTGACATGTTCTGCAGGTTCATATTTGACTTGTAACTGGCTAACAGGTCTTTGTTCGACGAATCACCTTTTTTCACCAAGGTGTTGGTGAGATTACCCCTAACGGCGATCTCGGAAAGATATTCGGTCGGATTGAGCAAGGTCTGATTACCGTTCTGGTCGAATTTCCTCACCACAAAATGCAGATGTGGCCCGCCTTGCTTGGCAATTCCCGAATCGCCTGACAGTCCGATTTTTTGTCCTGCCATCACGGTATCACCCACTTGAACATCAATCCTGTTCAAATGCGCATAGGCGACACGATATTTCGACCCGTCAGATCGCTCGTACTCCACATGGAGATACTTGCCGCTTTTGGAGTCTTCACTCACTTTTACCACCTTGCCATTGTCTTCGGTGGCGAGAATGGGCACAAACTTGGCTCGCAAGTCCAAACCGTTATGGTGACTGGATGCACCTTTGACAGGTGCTTTGCGATTTCCGAAATCAGAGGTCACAACCAACTGCTCCCCTTCCAACGGAAAGGAAAAATGACCTGTGGCACCAAAGGTTTTTTTCTGCGATCCAGCTCCATTTCCAGCTAATGATTGGCCGTTGGACACGGAACGACCAAGTTCCTCGGTCTTTCCTCGCATGTAGCCAATCTGAATGCCTTTCTTCTTGGCATCTTCAATAGCCATACGGTCATATTTGTCAAGACCATACGCCTCGATGTCTTTCTGGATGGTGCTTGCATAGTTTTTCGCTGTGGCATAGCCAGCTTTTTGCAAGCCGTTTGCCCATCCTGCATAGTCATCACTGGCTAACTGACGGCAGCGCGAATAACGGGGCTGCATGAGAAACTGCGAGTGATGGATCACGCTGTCACGGACACTGGCATAATTGCAGAATTTCTCGTTGGGCTTGTCATCGTTGTGAAGACTGTACGGCTTCCCTGATTCCACCCAACCAGGAGGACATTTGATGCCAAAGAAATTGTTACCCTCAACGGCCAACCTTGATTTACCTCCTGCACTTTCAATATACATCTGTGCCAACGTCACAGAAGCAGGAATGCCATATTTCTGCTGCTGTTCCATCGCCATCGGCGCATATTTCTCGAAAAATGCTTGTTTTGCAGAATTTGCCATAAGCTAATAATTGAATTGATGATTACTGTCTGCCCTTTCGGACTGATGGATTGAACCCAGACGCATCTCAAAAATGCGTCCGGGTATATAACTCTGTAAGTACATCAACGATGGAAACCTCCACGGCTTTCTTGGGTCTTTTCTGGGGCTTCGGCTGCTTTCTGTTCTTCCTGAACTTCTGCGTCGTTATGATCGCCCACTTGTGCTTGCCCACCTTCACGAAAGCTGACATCCTGACCAGCCTTGATGCCAAGCTCTTCGGCGAAGACATGGGTGGCCAGAGCCAAGCTGAAGGCTTTCTTGTCTTCCACCATGAACAACTTGTCATAGACTGGACGCTCAATCTCCTTGGACACCCTCTTGCCGTCAATGACTGCGGTCATCTTGAAGATGTCCTTCTTGCCAGCATCCTGCGCTTCTTTCTTCAAGTTCGCGTAGGTGATTCGGGTGATGTCCAACTCCTGATTGATGGCAGGTGTCACGTCACGCTTCAATTCTGGATGCTCGGTGACACGAACATACAGTTCCTGACCCAACTCTCTGCGCATCTCGTTGATGGCTGCGGAATCCTTGCCCTTGATGGCTCCCCAGAATTTCGCCAAGTCTGCATCGGTGGCTGGCACCACGAAGGACTTGATACGCTCATCCACTGGACGCACGTAGAAGGCTGGACGGTTGTCGTTCAAGGTGGTGTACTTCAATTCCTTGACTTCCACATAGTCGTCACGCTTCAACAGCTCGGAGATGTTGAGACGGTTGATAGGCTCAACCTTATACTGGTTCAGCTTGGCCTCAATCACTTCCTTGCCCTTGAAATAGCCGTTGGATTCCTTGAAACCAAGCTCTCCACCTGCATTGTAGAACTGCACATCTTCATAGCCTTCTTTCTTCAAGGCAATGGCAATACGCTTTTTGTTCAAGCCAGGAATCTCGTTATTCACCTCAGAAGAGGCTCCTGCTGGCAACAGCACAACGGCTTTCTTGGCTTCCAAGTCACGGACAATCACCATCGTCTTGTCAGCTGCACTCGGAAGGGCACTGATTTCGCGTGCGATGGTACGAGAGACAAGCTTGGCCTCTTCGGTACGTGGCTTGCCACGCATCTGAGAGTAATCCACCTGCTCGCCGTTCTGGATGCCTTTCAGCACCTTCACGGCATTGTTCACGTCGCGCTCGATGATGTCCACCAACTTCGGGTTTTCCTTCAATTCACGCTCCCAATAAGGCACGAGTGCTTCATTTTCCTTGGACAGCTTGGCTGGAAGACCTGCGTCTGCCATCATCACACCTGCTGCCAATTCCTGAACGAGCTTTTCCTGACGGACGGCGTTCTCTGGAATGTCAGAATCGGTGACACGGTTCAGACGCTCGCTGGCACCTGTGTAAGCGACAGCGGCACGGTAAATGTCTGCGACACGATCCAAGGCTTGGGTGCGCTCACTACCCACGACAGGGGTCTTGGCTTCCACCACCTGAAGCACATCCTGCTTGGCATCGTAGGCTGTGCCGTCAACATCGAACGGCAATACAGCTACCTTGCCTCCTTGCTGCTTGATGCTTTCCATCATTTGCTCACCCTTGAGGGCAATGGCACTGGCATCTGGGAATCGCTCAACCAGTTCGGGATCGTCAAGTTCCTTGACTACTTCCACGTTCTTGCCCTTTTCGTTCAAGGTCTGAACCGCTGCTTCCACAGCTTCAGGAGCCAAGACAATGTAAGGCTTCTCACCGTCATAATCCTTGGTAGGAAGCACGCTGAGAGCATTGGCTACATCCGCTACCTTGTCACCCATGATGACGAACTTGTCTTCGGATTCAGCCTTGATGATAAGCACCTTGTTAGGGTTAGCATTCACCAGACTTTCCAACTGCTCTGCCACCGTCATAACCTTGGCTGGTGCCGGAACGAGACTTGCGTACTCTTCCTGCTTGACGGAGGACATCGTGGTCTGGTCGATGTTGAAGACTGGACGGGCTTCATTGGCCACTTTCACCTTGTACAGCTCACGCTCTTCTTCGGGCAGCTTCTCGTAGTCCTCACGAGTGATGACATCGTTCTTGTCATACATGTTCTCGTAATTGTTCCAATTCTTGAAATTGTAACGAAGGCTCTCCTGATTCTTCTTGACTGACATGCCCTCAGACTGAGCCTTGCCAAAGTTCACATAGACGTTGCTCTTGAACTTGTTGGCATCAGAATGAAGACCCATCATCAAGGCGTTGAATCCGCTGATGATGGCAGCAGACTTGAAGAAGGTGGGGGCTGGCTTGGCCGCTGGGTTCAACCAAATGCCTCTCTTGGCTCCAACCAAAGCTGCGGCAATGGCCAAGCTGTGAGCTACGGCAGGAGCAACCTTATCGGACTTCTTTTCCTGCTTCTTCTGCTCTTCAACCTTCTTCTTCTCCTCTTCCTTCTTCTGAGCATTCTGCTGCTTGGTTTCCTCGACCTTCTTGGTCTTGGTTTCGTTCTCCTTACGCTTCTGCTCTTTACGAGCTTCAGCTTCCACACCGAACTTCTTGGCAATCAGCATCTCGGCTGTCACCTTGTTCAAACGCTTGCCGTCTTCGCCCTTGACAAAGTAATCGTGTACCTCGTTAGGATAGAGCTTCGCGGTCATGCGCTTGCCATCCACCAAAGCTGAAACTTTCCATTCCTTCGTTTCCTTGTCTTGGTACACGTTGGCTTTCTCAACCACCGTTCCCTCAGCCATGTGGTACTTGGAATAGTCGGCTTCTTTCTTCACATTCTCAACAGGCTTTTCAGACTTGTCTTTCTCCAAGTCGAAACGCTTCTCGGACTTCGGCAACTCAATGCCCATCGCCTCGGCTACCTGCTTCCTCAAAAGGATAGGAGCGAGACCCATACCATCGACCTTACCTTGCTGGTAGTCCTCCACATTGTTCTTGTAGAGTGGGGCAGAGAAGTCTTTCTGCTCACCATTGATGTCCACAACGGCATCAAGGCGCATTCCTGATTTCACCTCTGCATCCTCTACAACGGACGCACTCACTAAGGTAGCACCTTCGGGAAGCTGGTACTTGGAGTAGTCCATCTTTTCCCAACGACCTGGCTTCTTGGCCTTACCTTCACTGTCATTCACTTGGGCAGAAACTTCCTGTTCCTGCTCCTTCTGTGCAGCTGCTTCCTGCACCTCTTTCTCTTTTGGATCCATAATTGTACTGGATTTTAAGTTAATACTATTGTTATCTGAATGGTCTTCCTGCGAAGACTGGTTTTTCTGTTTTGTTTCTATGAAATCGAAGAGTTTCTTCACGGCCTCCTTGTCTTCGGGAGTTTTGGCAACCGACAACATTTGCTCTTCCGTGATCTCCTGATTCAAGAACTTTTCCATGACCTGCTGCAATGCATCCATCTTTTTCATCAGTAACTCCGATGAAACAAAACTGGAGGCATACTTCGTGCCGTGCTCATTCGTTTCCAACAAAGCGAAGGAAGCAAGGTCGCGCTTCTCAATGGAATAGCTCTGTGCAGGATAGCTCAATGGGTACATGGAATCAATCCATGTCCTGATTTTGTTGTACTGCTTCAAGGTGTCGTTCAATTCCTGCACCTTGGCATCCATCTTCTCATTCATGCCCTCACGCTGATTCTTCAAGGCATCCTTGGCATACTGCACGGCTTCATACGCCAATACAGCGGTTTCGGCTTTCATGGTGGTACCGTATCGCTCCAAGATGCCTGGACGCTTGATTTCTGCATCCTGCAACAGAATGGCGGTCGTGCCGGCAGCAACTTCACGCAACTCCTTCCAACTCTGAGCGAGTGGGGCTGACTGAATCATATCTGGAATGTCAATATCCACTAAGTAATAGTCTTTATTGGCTTTCTCCAAATGCTCGATGACGGCATTCCGAACCATGTCGTACTCTGCTGGAGTTACGTCAAAGATGTCTTCCTGCTCCTGCTTGGTCTGTTCGACTTCTTTGGTAGCCTCTGGCGCAACGCCAGGAGTAACGGTTTCCACTACCTGCATCTTCTTGTCATTGCCAACATCCTCGGATTCCACGTCAAGTGCCGCCGTGTCTTCCTTGATGTCAAGAGCCTTGCAAAGACTCTCCTTGAAAGTCTTCAATGCCTCCGATGCCTGGTTGATAGCTTCCTCTTTGTCGCATGGTGCTACAAATCTGGAAGAACGCATCTCGTAGGCATCTTCATACAGGGCTTCATATCTGGCATAGAGTTTTTGGACTGACTTCGGAAGAAGATCAATCTGCTCACTATTCGGATGAAGCACATCTTTGGTGGATGGAATGTCATCCGTGCCTTTTCTGAAGGAATCCACGTAAGCCTTGTATTCTTCAGGGACATTGCCCTTTGCCAGCGGATGGTTCTTACGCTCGATCATGGCTTTCAGTTCTTCATTCTTCTGAACTTTCTGCTGCTTAGGCAATTCGAGCTGGTCACAGATGGCGACGCGCTCTCCCTTATGGATCAACTTCGGCAGGTAGCTGTCAAGGGCATGGTAGGGGAATCCTGCCTGTTTGAGAGCCTTGCCGTCCAAACCTTTCTGCTTGCTGCTGGTTGTCAAGGTGATGCCCAAAATGTCGGCACATTTCTTGGCATCTTCCTGATAGGCTACATAAAAGTCGCCTGAACGGAATAACAGCAGTGCATCAGGATGCTTGTCTTTCAAATCGTAGAACTGCTTGACGATAGGGGAGAGGTTTGCCCTTGCTTCGGCTGCTTTTTTCGCCTCTTCCTCGCGCTGCTCGTCTAAGGCTACCACTGCCTCGGCAAATCTTTCGGCATCGGAACGACTGTAGAAATCTGCCCATTCCTCACCGTTGGTGACACGCATCGTGCCGCCATGCTCCTCGGCCATGTCTTCCTGCTCACCAAAGCTGACACGCATAATCCCTGGATCAAACTGCACATGGTACTCACCAAGCACGTCTGGGGTGGGGGCTTCGCCTATCAGAATCTTATACGGCATCTCGCCTACGGCTTCCTGCTGCTGCTGGGATTCTGCTTGCTCCACCTGACGCATTTCCTTGACTGCGGCATACAGGTCATCGTAGCCGTCAAGATACATCATATTGCCGTACTCGAAGGTTTCACGGTTTCCATCGACATCCAGACGATGACCGATGATGTTCAACTTGCCGCGTTCGTCGAATTTCACCATGTCGATATAGTCTTTCTCGACACTTTGGTCATCCTGAGATACAGGAAGACCATTGACGAAACTGATCTCCTTGTCTTCACCGATAAGGTGAGCGATTTGAGCTTCACGCACGGCAATCGTCAGGTCATACACAGCTGAATAGCCAATCTTGTCAATGATTTCACTAAGAGGATATTTTTCAGCATGAACGTCATAGAACATCGTCACGTCCTCGCCCTTGATCACTTCCATGAAGGCATGACCGTTTCCTTCATCCTTCCAATCTCCTTTTGCGGGAACAGAATCCAATTCGTACTGTTCACCCAATTCAATATGACCGTCCATGTCTATAAGGGCTTGACTGATAACATCCACCAGCTTCACCCTCGCTTCAAGAAGCTCCGAATCAAGATCCTCTTCGGGCTGCTGCTGCTCCAACAGTTCTTGTGGCGTTACATTCTTCACCATAAAGACAGTCTGGCACTCCGTGGGCTTGCCAAAGGCTGGACGACTGGTGAAGCCCTCGGAATCGGGAACCAACTGATAGGTGTAACCTGCTGTCTCTTCGATGAAATTAGCGATATCGTCCACATCTTCGCCGTCATCGATGCCGGTAAAGTCATCGTTGATGATGGCTCCCAATGCGAAGGTGGGCACTTCCTTTTCATCATAGACTACCGTCATCGGCTCCTTCATGTCGAAGAAAGCGTCAAACAACCTGTCAAGGACTTCCTGCTGGGCATCCGTAGGCATATCATCAAGGGAATAGCCCTTGTTGTTGTCAAAGACATCGGCCAGATTCTCGGAAAGAATCACGTTGTCTTTCTTGACAGTGGCATACTTGAAGGTCTTTGGTTCAAGCTGCTCGTTCAAATCAAGGTTGAGAACATCCATGCTGATATCGCCCTTCAAGGCAATCGGATGATAGTCTATGCCTAATTCGTCTGCCCTGAGTATGACATCGCTGAGCAATGTTTCCACGTCATTTCGGAACAAGGCCTTGCTGTGGAAAATGGTGTCTTCCACATCCACCAACACAAAGTCCTCTGCATTTTCCTCATCGGTCATACCGATCAAGTCATTCAGCCCTCCGCAATAGAAGAATATATTATCATCTATCTTGGGGTCTGCGCCATGATCCAATTGGATAATCACATTTTGTCTGACATCATCGTCCTTGAACCGTATCGTCACCTCAGCATACTTCGGCTCTTCATGATGCTCGTTGATAAACGCATCGAACCTCTCTTTCAAAGTCTTGGCGTTCAAGGCTTGGACAGCCTGAGCCAAAACTTTCTGCTGATCCCACGCCATGAGACGGTTGACGTTCACATAACCAGTGCGCTCCGAACCTGCAACAAACACGTTCTTGCCGTCATCCACGTCTATCGCATGATGCACGTCTTCGACCTTGATTTCCTTGCCATCCTTCACACCGATGGGCTGGTCAACCACCCAAGGCTGTTCTATCTCCAACACGTCAGCGTTCTCAGGAAGCAGCTTGGTGAAGACTTGCTTCAAGGAAACAGTCTCCTCAATCTTATCAGATAACATGTTGTACATGTCTTCCGTCATGTCTGGGTTCATCTGATTCGTGCCGTGCTCAGTCTGATATTCAACAATGAACGGCCATTCGTTCCCGTAATAGCTATGCACACCAAAAACGGAGGTGTCCCTTAATGCGATCACTGGATAGTCGAAATCCGCATTCGGGAATTTCATGTGCAACGGCTCTGGGAAGGAGATGCTTTCAGCATCATGCACCAGATTCGCTAAGCGTTCTCTGGCTGCTAACAGGTCATAGCGGTCTTCAATCTCGTCAGACAGGGCTTCCAACACTTCGGGTCTCACACTCAGCCAGTCGGTCACGACTTCGCCGTCCGCACGACCGCTGATATACAACAGCCCATTCTCCTTGCGGACAAAGGATCCGTCGCCCTGATAACGGCTGCCCAACGATTTCATGTTGTCGAAACGCTGACCTTCATCCAACTGGTCAGAAATCTCTACGGCTAACGCGCGACTATAGAGTTTCTTCACTACGTCACCTTCGGGCTGAAGCTCGTAAATATCTACCTGGTCTTCGCCTTGGTGGTAGTTGTAATGTCCATCCTCACGGGCAATATATCCCACTTCCTTGAAGGTACGTGGGTCATTCAATCCTGAATCGCCCTTGTCGAAGACGGTGATTCTGTCACCATTGTTCGGCAACAATCCAGCCAGGAGATTGGATAACTTATCCCTTGTGCTGGCATTTCTCTGTTTCACTTTTGATTTCATAGTTTCACTGTTATTTAATTGGTTACTGTTATTTGCATCCTGCTCGCGCCACTTGGCATCACGCTCCAACCACTGCGACGTGCTGAGCGAATAGTGCGGATTGATCGGATTGATGTCAACCTTGATACCCTCAATCTCCAATGGCTCTTCGTTCAAGGCATCGAACATGGCATCTTCACGCACACCGTCACCTTCATACTCTACCAATATGTCAAGGTCACTGCCTTCATGGGCTTCACCACGACTGCGACTGCCAATGACGGTGATTTCCTTGATGGATATGTCCTCTCCTGAGAAGCTTTCCTCCAGAATGCCGTTCACATGAGCTGACACCAGTTCCTTGATGTCTTCCAAGGAATAGCTTTCCAAGCCTTGAATCTTCGGGTCGGCGGGTGAAAGGTTGCTCACCGCACGACCTAACCATTTGCTCTTTAACTCAAATCGCTTGGACAGCGGAATGAGCTGGTCATCCTTACCATAAACCACAGGGGCTAAACTCTTTAAGGAGGCTACATGACGCTCCTGAGATACAGCACTGGCCAAACTCAACACCACGCCTTTGCCTAAGGCTTTCACACAGGCTTCGGCGGTATTGCCGCTATGCACCACATTGTCAATGACTACAGGCAGACGCTCTACACCGTACCACTTGGGCAGTTCGCCCATCTTACGAATGCCAAGCTGCTCGGCAAGGATGGGCTTGCCGGTGGCTTTCTTCACGTCATACTGACGCGCACGCTCCACACCGACCAATACATCGGCTACAGGCACGTGGCTACGCTCACTGATGGCATGAGCCAAGGCAAGGGTGTGGGTGGCATAACCCTCATGTCCTGGGGCTGGCACAAGCACCATCCCTGCACGGATATAAGGTGCCATCAGGTCGGCTGCCTTATTGATGGCTTCGGTGTTCCCTTCATCCTTGATTTCACGAGCCAGTCTGTCTAACTTGCCTCGGTACCCATCCACGGCCATAAATGGTGTGATGCCGTTTCCGACATTCTCCTGCAAGGCTTCCCAAAACAGATCACGCGCTGTGTCCATGTCGTTACGGGCAACGGCTTCGGCATACGCCTTATCACGCTCTTGCAGCCATTTCTCCACTTTCTTGACAGGGTTGACGGAATTGGTAAAATCTTTCAGAATTTGGTCAGCCAGCTCTTCCTTGCTGCTATATCTGATATTGAAGGAATCGCCTACGTGCTTCCAGAAATCCTGAATGGCACGACTGACGTTCTGGAAGATATTTCCCCAACGGCTCTTGTAATCGGCATCGCGCGTGCTCATGTTCTGAAGCTGACGTCGCATCTTCTCGGCACCTTGCTTGCCGCTGTACTTGACAATGGCTGCTTCCACCAAGTCATCCTCATTCGAGTATTGTGGATAGGCTTCTTGCAGGGCTTTCCATGTGTCGGCATCGGACTTGAACATGCCTACGACATGCTTCCAGTTGTCGGGATTGACACGACGCATGGAGGCTGCCCACAAATGGGCATAACGGGCAAGGGGCAGTTCGGCATCGACCTTCCGCATGTCCAGATACATCTCACCTTTATAGCTGAAGCCGTAAACCTGTCCTGCTTCGGTTTCCATGTATCTCACCTTTCCTGCATCGCTCTTGTCCAATAAGAACTCCCTGAGCTTCTTGCGGTTCTCTTCGAGGTCGATGTGAACGGTGATGCCCATCTTTTCCAATTGCTCGACCAATGCACCACCGGCTTCACGGTCGGCAACGGTCATTTTCCGTGTCGATGGGCTTTCTAAGCTGGCTGCCATCGTGGAACGATAGTTCACAATCTGCTCTTCCCTCGGCACGTCCTCGGTCGAACTAATGGGACTGTTCCAACGCTCCCTGAAACTCATGCCGCTTCTGCGCACGGCATTTCGGGCTTCCACCTCACCAGCCAAACGCTGGTAGTCGATGAAGTTGCGATCGGACAAATAACCGCTCACCATGTCCAACTCTGCCACATGACGTGCATCCAAGGCTACCTGGTAGGCTTTCAGCTCGTGGGCATGTTCTTTCTCGAACGCATCCTTGGCATCGTAATACTGCAAGGCCATCTCACTGTCCTCAGCGGAATCGATGCAAGCGTCCAAGTACTGATATTCTTCATAGACAGGACGAAGGGCATCCAACTTTGCTTGTGCCTCGTCACGGCGCATGGTGGCTACCGTGCTGAGGTTTCCACCACGGGCAAACCCTTCCATTTCCTGTATGTAATGCTGAATCTCATGGATGAAGGTGTCTTGCATCTGCTGACGGGCACTGGCATTCATATCTCTCAATGACTGCACCAATGCGTCGCTGATGACAAGGTAACGGCTCGTATCGCCTGTCAGGGCATCAACCTCGCTCACATACTTGCCGTTGCTGGTCAATGGCTCTACCTTGACCGGCAAGTCACGCAGTTCTGGATAGGCTGCAAACAGCATCGGTGCATCCATGTAATCCTTCACGGTCAAGCTGGCAGGATTCTTCTGGGTGGCTGTGCCGTCGAAATAACGGACATTGCTGTCCTTGGCAAGGGCTTCCATCTCGTTCCTTTCTTCCTCGCTGAGAGGCTGGAATCCGTCAATGCCCATCACCTGTGCCACGTCACGTTGATGCAGTTCCCTGTATCGCACCACCTCTGGATGACGCGATAACCAGTCCTGATTGCCGTAAGGATTGAAGTCACGGATGCCACCCAATTCATAACGCCACTTGCCATCTATTCCCTTTTCCCATCCTGTCACAAACTTGATGTAATGGGGGGCATAACCCATGTTCTCACAGTACTTGGCTTTCTCCAAGAAACTGTTGTAATTGCCGCCCAAATTCTGGTCGAGCTGACGCGCTCCCTCTTCGCCGATGAAGTGGAAACGGATGTCGTTGCTGTTAAGGTTGAACGTGCCGACATTGTACGTTGCGCTCTTGATTTGGTTGGCTTCAAACACCACATATTCCTTGTAGTCGTTTCCTCTGTCAACGATCACGCCATCGTAACCGTCCTGAATGGCAGCAGCAGTAAACTCATGACTGCCTATCTGGTGATTGATGAAAGATTGCCAGGAGAGGGCAAGGCTACCAAGCCCCGAACGGTTCATGATTTCATGCTCGCGCCAGACACGCAGACGGTCGTCAGGACGGACGTATTCTAATTCTTCGTCCTTCAGCATCATCTCCTGAACCTCGTTGGGATGATTTTTGATCAAATCATCTACATACTTGATTTGGTCAATCAAAACGCCCAGATGTTCCTCGTGGTCGTTGAAACCCTTGACAACCAAACTACGCATGGCAGGGGTGTCCATCTTTTCGCGTATCTCCGTGTAGATGTCAACAACATCATCCGTGACCTCAAACGGATGCTTGATGTCAAGATACACTTTCATGATGTTCTTGGCTCCCTGCATCCAACCTGGGGCATGGGTGCCGAAATAGAATCCTGCACCAAATACGCCATTGTCCTTGCTGTTTTCCCCGATATGGCTCATGTCAAAGACGGTGAAATCGGCATTGGTGGCATGTTCCACCACCAACGGTTTCCCTTCGGCATCAACCACCTTGGAGGCATTCTGTGCGTCGTTCTGCCAGTCTCCGAACCATTCCTTGAAGGATTCGGTTTCACGCTGATCCACCATCTTGTCCGCATATTCCAATGGATTCACACCTGTCAGAAGGTCATGCAGCACTTGGTCGGCCACCTGCTCCTTACTGGTGTAATGAATATGCAGGAAATCGGCTACAGCTTTCCAGAAACGAGCCAATGCCTCGGCAAGCTTATCCAACACGCTCATGTCTTCCTGACCTTTGGTCTCGTCCATAAGACGCTTATAACCGCGCTGGCCGCTGTACTGTGCCAGTACTTCATCGGCGATGCTGTCATCATCGGTCAAATCGGGATATTCCCTCTTGACCTTGTTCCAAATGTCGGTTGCTCCCTTCATCAGCTCGACAACATTCTTCCACTCGTCAGGATTCTTCTGGCGAAGGGCTTCTGCCCATAAATGGGTGTACTCGTGTAACGGTGTCTCTGCTGTGGCGATAGCTCGGTCAATGTAAATGACACCTCCCTTGACAAAGCCGTAGGCACGGCCGTCACGGGCTTTGAAGAACATCGGTTGACCCTGAAGCACACTCTCCTTCATGGCTGCATTCACGGCGACGGAGTGCATGGTGGGACGCTCACCACGATAACCCAAACGCGACAATTCCACATCTTCCACCTGCGCACCCCACTGCTTGCCGTATTTGTTCATGTAATTCACCAACATCTGGTCATAGAAGGCTCTCATACCATCATTGCCAATGCGGAAATCTTCGCCTTGCCAATAATCTCCTTCCTGACCTGTCATGATGGATTCGCCGATGCTCTGACCGAAGACCTTATACACCGATTGTCCATTCAAAGAGGTCAATCCCTGTTTGGCATCAGCCTCAATAATTCCGTCAGGACTGACACGGATATTGTAATTATAGCCGTCTTCCTTCCCTTCCACTACAAGGTCACGAGTGCCGTCTTCCCATATCTGATCTATATCGATGGTGTCAAGTACGGTTCCCAAATTATAACGCTCGGACTGCTGCTCTCCCGTTGTCCATGCCACACGGTCATAACCATTGTCGGCAGCATAACGCAACACGCGCTTCATGGCAAGTTCCTGCCAGTTCTTCTCAAACGGCGCATCTGGAACCTTTGACCTGTCAATAAATCCATCAAACTCCAAGCTGATGGCTACGTCCTGCTTGTCGTTCATGTCTTTTTTAAGACGTTCGTACTCAGCACGCTCGTCTTCCGTCAAGACATCACGCCAACGGTCAATCGCTCTCTTACCAGGAGTGAACGGATCTGCACCTTCGTCATACTGACGGAAATCACCGTACTTGTCTGACATCTTGGAAATATGCTCGCGATAAGCATCGACAGCTGCACGGTACGCTTTGGATGCTGCCTCATAAGCTCGCGCCCCCGCTTCCGTATATTGTGGGATATACCCCACCTTACGCCCATCCTGATGACGCTTGCTCTGAATTTCGTCCACAACCAGCACCCTTTCGGTTTCCTGACGGACGGAAGGATGCAGGTAATAATATTCGTTCATGGCTTCAATGGCTCGCTCCATCGTCGGCTCAAATCCAACAATGGCATGATCGACATACACATAATATCCCTCCTTGCCGTAATGGGCTTCGGGATTGATCTTTTCAATCATGTCGTTCATGTCGAAACGGCTCTGACCTTTCGGAACGTAGATTTCATCACCTCTATAATTGGTGTAAGGCTCCTCAAATTCGGTCACTTCCTTGATATAAGGAACATCCTTCTTGACGGTGGTTTCACCGAACCTTACCCATACCACAGCCCTGCCATCTCCAGCATCGCCGAAATGGACGGAATCACCTTCCTTCCAAGGTTCAATGGATGGTACGGTCAACGCAATTTCCCGATTCTTTTCCAAACCTTCGGTTGTGTAACCCAATCGGGTGTCGTTGATTTCCCTGACACGGTTTCCATCGATCAGTCCCAAATACAGGGCAGCGGAACGTGGGTCATCCACTTCAATACCCTCACCCCAATAATCGATGCTGAATCCATTGAAGAAATTATTGTCTTCATGACGACGCTGGTTGAATCTCTCCTGATCAACATAAGGATTCTCGTCATCGTCATATTCAATGAAACTATCCTGTAGAGACTGGAATGCTTCTGATTCGAGAATGTCTTCTTTTGTGATGGTGTAGTCAGAAGGATTCACATAGTTCACCTCTTCGACCTTAATCGCATTCTGACTGATAAAGTCCAACACCTCACCCTTTGTCAGGGTCTTGCTCGTGTTCTCTTTCAGCCATACAGAAAGACCCATCCACTTGTCTTCGCCAGCCTTGATGCCACCATTCTTGGTAATCATGTTCAACCACTGCATCGGCGTAGCTTTCTGCTGCTGAATACGCTCCACGGCCAGCTGTGCATTGCTGACAAAGATGGGGTAGGTGTCCACCTTATGATAGCGGATATCTTCGTTTTCTGTTCTGAACCTCCCGATATTCTGGGTGGCCGATTTGATCTGGTTGGCATCAAACGTGATATACTGCGTAGTCGTTTCCGTTCCTGCATAACGGCGGTCATACTTTGTATCTTCAATGATGATGCCGTCATAACCCTGCGCTTTCAGCTGCTCGCGGAACTGTTCAAGAACCTCCTTGGGATGGCTGAGTGCCATGCCCAAGCCGCCGATGTTGGCATCCTGCGGTCTGCCAGCAACGGTATAGACATCGTAACGGAACTGCTCGTAAGGATCAGGATGACGATAAAAGTCATACTGCTTGGAAAGTTCCTCTTCACGCTGCATCAACTGATACACCTTCTCGCCGTCACTCATGGCTTCACGGCCATGCTCACTACGGGTACGGTAATGTTCCTTGATGCGCTCACTCTCTTCATCGTTGTCAACAACAAATCCGTTCCTCTTCGCTGTCTCGAAGGTATTTAAATCATAATAACCAATAACGCTATGATAATAGTCGTTTTCATATTGCTTATTGATGCTGGATATTTCCTCGCGAACGGCATCCAACTCGCCCTTGACGCGCTCACCTTCCTGCACCTGTTCCTCGGTCAGAGGACGGTAAATCTTTGGATTCCTGATATTCAAATAGACAGGAAGGACATGCGCACCGTCGCGATTGTAAAAGACCTCCTCACCCCAACTCTTAGCGAACTCTGCGGACGGCGTGAACCAAAAGCCCACACCTGCAAGGGTGTTGCTCTTTCCCGACTTGCTCAGATCAAAGATGCTGAAAGCATTCTCCGCACCTGTGCCATGATACATCACCATCGGTCTGCCATTCTGGTCAACGACCTTGGAGGCTGCATCTGGGTATTGCTGCCAATCGCCGAACCAGTCCTTGAAGGCTTCGGTCTGCTCGACACGAACACGGTCTTCATCGGTCATCTCTTGGCGAACACCCATCAAGAAAGCTGCTGCCAATTCGTCCTTGATGATCAAATTCTTGTCATCATGTCCGAACGCCAGGAGGTAGTCTGCTCCATAACGCTGAACCAGTTGGTTATAAGCGATGGAGGCATAACCCTCATGCTCGTCTGGGTTCAGGCGATATTCCGCATTCTGCAACTCTACACAGTGGATGTCTTCATCATCATTCATAAGACCCTTCCATTCCTCACCATATTTCTCCCTCATGGAGGATTCATAAGCTGCAAGGGCATCAGCAGCCTCCTGGTGACGAATCGGCAAGTCTTTCACGAGCGATGCAAATTCATTCCGATACTGAGGAAATCTCAGTCTTACTTCATACCATTCATCCGCATAGGATTCACCATGACGGTAGGCCATGACTTCCTCCAGATGGCGCAACGTCAATGACCGATTGGACATAGGTGTAGTGTAATCCATGTACAGATTGGCGAAATCGTTGATTTCTTCATCGCTCATGTCCTTATATTGAGGAAGCTTCTTGGCACGCAACTCGTTCAAATCGCCAAACTCCTCGAACAAGTCATCCTTGACTGAATCAAACTCCTTGTCGAAATCCGCAAGGGTGGATTCTGGATGATCTGCCTTATACCACATGCCCATCTCTTCCTTGATTCCTCTGAAAGCATTCGATGCTGACAGCATATCACCCTCACGCATGGCACGGGCATAATGACCGACATTGGCAATGTTAGTCATCAAGAAACCGTGCTTTTCACCGAATTTCAGCACATTCTCATCGACTTCTGAAGAAAAATTACGTTGATAACGCATTTTTTCATCATCCTCTATTGTACTTTCAATATTTTGTTGTACCTTTGCATCAGATAAAGCTTCATTATCATTGGATCGTGCGATTAAGTTCGTGTTCTTCGACTTTGATAATGATGCTTTTTCATTTAATGTAACATCAGAATACAAAGTTACAAACATTTCCTTCTTTCCACGTTTTTCCGTGACAACGGTTAATTCTTTGTTTTCACGTTTTAAGGAGTATAAAGTTTTATTTCCATCTTCCTTACGGTCACCAGAACGCAAAACATCTGGAATGGCAAGAATGTCCGTAATCAAGATGACACCTTCACCAGTCCCGAAATGCCTATACAGGGCATGTCTTGTGCCTCCCTTTATTTCATTTCCTTCAGAAATTTCAAAAGAAAAGAGGCTTCCATCATTTCGTTCAATGGTCAATACCTGGTGATTCCGTTTTCCCGTGAAAACATCAATAATCAACTGGTTTTCCGCATCTAAATTCAAAAGCGATGCACTACGAGCTATTAAGGCCTTTTTACTTTCCGTCTTGCTACCCATTGCCTTAACGCCAATCCCATTCGCTTCATCCAACACCCTCTGACCTTCCTTCACGTCAGTCACCACACTGATTCCTGCCTTACGCATACGGTCAATCAAGGCATCACGCAACTTGCTCTGGACGGTGTGGCGCGAGCTTGCCACCTCTTCCAGTTCACGTAACTTGTGCTCGTAATGCTCGTTGGCTGCAACGGCAAAACGCTCGGCGGTCTCCCTGTCTAAGAAGGTGCCGCGATTATTGACAGCACCATCAACGCCTGTCACTTTCTCGAACATACCATTCAACTCATGATCGGTCTTGCCGAACCATTCTGGCATGTCATCAAACAATACGTCAATCTTGGTGCCTAAATCGACTACATACAGGTCGCCCTCTTCACGGACGCTGAAATAATTCTCTCCTTTCATATAGCGAATGGTATTATCGTCTTCGGCTACATGGCTCGTACCCTCTTTCGCGGAGGTATTGTCAACATACTCGAAGCGAGCACGCTTGCCTGTTTGCCAATCAATATCAAATTCGTCTAACAATTTCTGACGAATATTCTCCTTGGCGAACGGCGCATTCCATGAACCCCACAAGAGTTTCTGCGCATCAAGGGCTTCTTCGGGCTGCAAATGCGTTACTCCCTTGAAGGCCTCCAATGCTGCCTCATAGCCGTTCAACGTCTGTTCCTTGTCGGCTTCGTATTCTGCTTTTCGTTCATCTTCCAATTCTTTTGAGGTGACAACCTGGATATGGTTGCCGTAATCCTCCGAAAAGTCGGGGTCATAGGTCAGCACCAATCCCTTCACCTCACAATTCTCTGGAAAGGCTTCACGCGCTTGTGTCAACCGATGACCGTCGTTCATGTTGATATCCACCAGCATATACAGCTTGCTGGGGTCAACATCGTCCTTGAACTCCCATCGATCATCCACCTTTCTCAGGGTGTCTCTCAGTTCAATGCTCTTATATTCCTGCAACGACTTGTTCTGATAGTGCTTCCACATTGCCAGAACAGCCTTGCTCAAATACGCGGTCGATTCATCTTGATTGAACTGCATGGGAACAAGCACGAGACGTTCACGGTCTGACTTTTCCAGATTGGAGATGACACGATCCCAAAAGCCATAGGCTTGAAGACGGGTGGCATCATTGTCATAAATCAACAAGGCATTCGCCCTCGACTTCAAGTCACCACCGAAACGGTCATTCTCATAGGTATCTACCGCATAAACCGTCATCTTCCCTTTGTCCGATGCAACGGTTTCACGCGGCATGGATATATCTTTTGCCTCACTGACTGCATCCTGCTCAACGCCGACGCCAAGCTTCTCACGGATGACATCATACAACACCATCAACCTGCGGCGATAGCCATAATCAATATGGTCAGGATCTTGGGCTGCCACATACGCCTCACGGAACATCTTCATGTCCTCTGGAGAGATCCTTTCAAGCTCTTCCTGCGTGAAGACGTTATCGGCAAAACCCTTGGACATCAATTCCTTGACGGGTTCATCCAAATCCTCATAAGTGAAATCCCATTTTTCACTAATATGCTCAACCATATACAAAGGATAACCTGTGTATTTATCAATGCCATATTTACGCAATTCATGGTTGGCTTTCCAAGCGTTTGAAGAATCATCGAACCTTTGAGCCAATTTCAAAAGGTTGTCAAATTCTTTTCTGGACATGCCTGTGAAGCCCACACCTTCAGGAGTGTTCTCATGAACAAGCTCCAAACCCTTGTCAAGCACTTCCACGTCAATATTGTCACCTTCGGCTTCATGCTTGCCTGTGGAACCAACCACGAGCATAACAGGATTACCACCGATGGCATCCAATGCGGCGCGTGCCGTATGACCTGTGTCTATCACATTATCAACAAGCACGGGAATCTTGCCGTTGATACGATCCATGCGTGCGCCAAACAACAAGTCTGGCAACGGCTCGTTCGGATGCTGTTTCTTCCAGACATACAGGCTCTCAAAAGAGGAACTGTACAAAACATTCTCATAAGGAATGTCATACAGGTCTGACATCAGACGGCACAGCTTTTCCGCACCGCCACCGTAGCCCTTATGACCTGGCATGGGCACTAACACCACCTTGTCGGCATCGGGCATCTCACTGACAACCTTTGACAAGGCTGCTGCGGCTACTTCTGTGGCAACGCCATGAAGGTCTTTCACGCCATGTGCCAAATCGCGGATTTCAGGAATGCTGTAATCGCCCAAAGAGATGACTTTCATCCTCGATGCATCTTCACCTGTGAGAGGATTACCATGACGGTCATATCCCATCTCGTTCAAACGCTTGACAGCATACACGCTGCTGGGGTCATAAATATCACTGGCTGCTTGTTTCAACCAGTCCAAATCCCCTCGATGCTCGGCATTCAGCTTGCTCAAATCCTTAAAGGCTTGCTCTGCGCCGAACTGGTGTCTGAAATCGCCACGCACTTCACCGTAAGAACTACGGATGTCACCGTGATATCTATCTCCGATTTCATTGAGATCTTCACGGGTGAGGAAAGGAAAGTCCTTGACAGCAAATTTCAACCCCCAAGGCTGACGACCATAACTGTGATGCTCTATTTCATAGGGCAATTGCTCTGGGAGGGTCACCTGACCCTGCTGCTGCAAGGTCTTGATGTCCATTTCCATGTTGATTTTCTTGTCAAGCTCCTGCATCTGAGTTTTCAGATTCTTCAACTCTTCTGCCTTCTCCCATTCCTTGCCGGCAATGCGCTCCAGTTCTGGGATCTGCTTGGCATACATGTCACGCTTGGCTTCATGAGCTTCAATCAGCTCAGGTATGCGTGCCACAGCCATAAAGGGGTAACTGGCTGCAAGCTTCTTGCTCACCAGTGACACCTTGCCGTTGTTATAGGTATATAAGATGCCGCTCTCACCACGGACGGCGAAATGATTGCCCACCCAACGGTTGACACCTGTCTTAATATTATACTCCGTCTGGGAGGTCATCACCAATGGCCAGTCAAAGCCGTCTTCCACGAGGTGCAACACGTCTGCTTCACCATTGACTTCCTGACGTGCGGCCTTCTGAAGGTAGTCACCTAATGGCTCGTCCTGTGTCAGGTCAAAAGTAAGGTGCTGCAACTGCACATTACGTCCGTCACTGGTGTAAGATAACAGTCCGCTATCGTCGCGCAATGCCTCGAAGGCATCCACGTCGCTATCCACCTTGAAGGATAGAACTTCCTCCAAGGCTTTCTTGTCCTGATTCAGCTTGCCAAGAATATTCTCCTGATAAGTCAATTGACTACGGGCATCATCCAATTTGCGCTGCACCACCTGCTGCTGCTTGTAGAAAGCCTTGCGCTCGCTCTCCAAACCAAGGATGCGCTTTTCAAGCTTCGCTCTTTCCAACAGGTCGGTGTTGCCGCTGGTGATGGCCACGTACTCGGCGAATGGCATTCCGTTCTCTTCATCCTCACCGCCTTGGTCGAACTCTCTCTTGCCCAAGGAGCCTGTCTTCATCTGACGGATGAAGTCGCTCTTGGCTTGCAAGAGATAGAAATTGTAGCTATCAAGGCTTCGCTCGACGGCATAGACCAAGACATCCACCTTGTTGTCGGCAAAGTCTCTTGCAACAAGGTTTCCCTTACGGACGGCACGACCATTACGCTGCTCCATGTCGCTGGGTCGCCAAGGCAAATCCAGATGATGAACGGCCACGGCTCGTTCCTGGGCATTCACACCTGTTCCTAACGTCGTGGTGCTGCCTATCAATACACGTACCTCACCTTTGTTCATCTTATCAATCACGGCTTTACGCTTCCGCTCTGTGCCGTGATCCTGAATAAACTGGATTTCCTCTTCGGGAATGCCGTAGTCATTCACAAGCCTGTCCTTCAATTCCTGATAGGCACTCCATTCACCTTTCTTGGGGGTGCTGAGGTCACAGAAGACGAACTGCGTTCCCTTCTGCTCGTCATATCTGCGATAATAGTCTGCTATGTTTCTGGCTGCAAAGCCTATCTTTGTGTCATCCCCTTCATGGTATTCAGGGTTGACTAACTTGGGACTGAGGGAGGCTTTCTTGCCCATGCCAGTCACCAACAGCATCTTGGCTTGCAGCTCACTGCCATTCAGTTCTGGACGGAACACCAGTTCACCAATGCCACGCTGAGCGAACTCCAACAACCGCTTGGAAAAATCCTGATGGTCTTCCGTCGGCTGAATGTTCACAAGGCTCACTTCCATCTTCGGACGTTCCAGACCTACATCAACAGCGGTTTTGTAGTCCGTGATTTCATTGTAGAAAGCGGCCAGTTCTGGCACTTTGATGAAATGACGGTAACGCTCCTTCATCACAATCTGACCGGCTACATTGATTTCGTAGTCACGCGATTTTCTTGCAAAAATGGCTGCCCACGCATCAAAGCTGTGGATGTCCTGTGCATCCAAAGCATGTGGACGCAAATACTTGAACAACAAGTACAGCTCGGTCAGACTGTTACTGATCGTGGTGCCTGACAGGAAGGTGGCTCCCAAGTCTTTGCCTGTCCTGTCCTGAATGGTGCGGATGGCATACTGCAAGTTCCTTGCCCTTTGGCTTCCCTTTGGATCTCCCAATCCTGCCACCCGATTGTTTCTGGTGGTGAAAGGCAAATTCTTGTATTGCTGGCTCTCATCGACGAAAATATGGTCGATGCCCATCGTCTTGAAATCCACAACGTCGTCCGCACGGTTACGCAACTTGTAGTTCAGGTTCGCCAGCTCAACGGCCAAGTTCTCTTTGCGCGTTTCCAGCCCCTTCATCATTCTGCCACTGATGCCTCCTCTCGACTGCTTGGCATATACGTCCAAGGCTTCCTCCAAGGCTTGCATCTCTTCGTACATGACATCACGCATGACTTCCTCGCTCTGAGGAATCCTGTTAAACTGGTCATGTGACATGATGATGCAGTCCCAATCGTTATTCTTCATCCGATTGAAGAAACTCTCCCTGTCCTTGAAATCTTTCGATTCGGTTGGGGCATACAGGATGCGGTCATTGGGATATGCCGACTGATAGGTGGCGGCAATCTCATTGACATTGGCTTTCATACCAATGATGATCGGTTTGTGACACATGCCCAAACGCTTCATCTCATGCGCGGCAAGACACATGATCAAGGTCTTGCCTGTACCGACCTCATGGTCACAAATGCCTCCACCGTTCTGCAATATCATCCAGACGGCATCTTTCTGAGATCCGTAAATATCGGAGATGCCCTTCTTTTCCTTCAAGGCTTTCAAGTCCAAGTCTGGGAAGGTCTGATGACTGCCGTCGTAATTGGCACGTACAAAGCAATTGAATTTCCTGTTGTACATGTCGGCCACCGCTTCCTTCCACTTGGCAGGATGACCCTGAATCCATTCGTTGAATCCTTCACGGATGGCATCAATCTTGCTGGCGGCCAATTGCATCTTCTCGTGGTCTGGCCCCATGATGGGGTCACCATTCGCACGATAGCCGACCACCTTATTGATGACAGGGGTCGTGTCATACAGGGCATGACGCAAGAGGTCAAGACCAGTAAAATTCTTGCTCTCGCCCTGAACGGCGTATTCACTGGTGATCTTGTCAACCCAATATTCATCACACTTGATGACAAATTCATCAAGGTTCGGTGCATATTCCACCTGAATTTCGGTGCCGAAAAATTCCGTTGCGAACTCAGAGAAATAAGATGTAGGCATCCAACGCTCACCAAAATTAAAGTCCAGTTCCTCGAACGGGATAGGACGTGGACGTACACCCTGCAATGCCTTGTAGGAACGTCCTACCTCTTCCTCTCCAGCAGCAAGAACTTTCTCACCGTAATTGTCTTCAAAATAATCCATTTTCTCCACGACGTTGCCGGACAGGAACCGCTCGGCAATCTCATAACCACGTACCATCGGATTATAATAGATCTTCTCGCGCAAACGCTCCCTCAATTCATCCTCGGTCAAGTCACAGAGGTCGGACATATACGCCAAATCCACATCGCCTGTCCTGTTCAAAGAGGCCATCAACGCTTCCTCGGCGGTCTCGACATGGGTCACTTCATCGACCGCAAACGCTACAGGCTTCTCAAAGATGTCGGATTTCACGTATTTGCCGTCCACGGCACGCTCAATACACAACATATCCCGACCACACGCATCCATCAGAATTGCTTTCATGCTCTTGCGCTCGTTCAAGGCACCGAACCGACGCACAAATTCGTCATACGACGCATTCAGATCTGCACGTCCCTGAGCATATTCTTCCTGGTTCTCGGCTTCCGTCCGATACAAGTCCTCATAGGCATCACGCACTTGCACGTACTGACGCAAACGGTCTTCGGTGTCACGAGGCAAGGACAAGGGCTTGAACATCCAATCTCTGTCAAGCTTCGACAAAGTTCCAAGCTGCCCTGCATCCTCAATGATGACACCATTCCGATAATATACCAATACATCCCCTGCAAACGCACGAGGCTCCATCCTGTTTTCCTTCGCACTTTCTTGGCTCGCAGCTGCCTGTGGCTGTTCGTCCCACAAGTCGAACAAACTCATCTGCAAGCTGCTGACCTCTCCCTTTTTCTTACGGGAAGGTTGACCCGTAGAAGAAAGGGTAGGAGAGGACACTACTTGCTGACCCTCACTCATGGACAAATTTTCCGTTACAGAAACACCTTCGCCCTGTGCAGGGATAGGTTTCTCTTCTATAACAGTTATAACAGGCGCGTGCTCCTTATACAGGTCATGCTTGAAATAATATTGCATGAAGAAACCCACACGCGCACGGAGTGCCTGACCCAATTCTTCCATCGTGCCGTTCCACTGGCAGACAGTGGCAGCCTTTCCGTAAGGGTCAGTTCCCCTGCTGATTTCTCCCAAATAGGGAGATTCACCATCCCAGAAGAACTGTGAGGCGAAAATATAACTGTTGGGATTCGTCTTTCTGTACCATTCGACTTCATCCTTCTCAAAATCATTCTCAATCGATGATTGGGGATTCTTGGCTTCCATGTCACTCAGATTCTCCACGAAAGCCCTCTCCTCGGGGTCATATTCTATGTAGTCCGCTGGCTTGTGACTGTCCTTCTGAAGGAGGATCAAGTCACTGCCCACCTCGGTACCCGCTTCATCCACGAACAGGTTGTTGGGCAGACGCACAGCTCCCACCAGATACGCCTTATCCAACATGGCGCGTCGGATGTTCTTGTTTCTTGTGGAATCCATCACACCCTGACTGGTGATGAAGGCCACCAGACCGCCGTCCCGAACTTCGTCCAAGGTCTTCATGAAGAAATAATTGTGCAAGGTCTTTGTTGCCTGGACCTTGGCTGCATCGCCGCTGTTGGCATAAACAGGGTCAAAGACGTTCACATCACCGAACGGGATGTTGGACGCTGCCACGTCAAACTGGTTCTTGTAATCTTCATGGATGGTCTCATACCCTGCGACATGAATGTCGCTGTCACCATGAAGGGATTTCAAGACCAGACCTGTCAGCAGATCCTTCTCAAAGGCGGTCACTTTCAAATCGGGATGATCCTGACGGAACGAATCAATGAAAGTGCCCTTGCCTGATGACGGATCAAGGAAAGTCTTGACTTCCACCCCTGCATCCTTCAAACCTCCGCTGATGGCATCGACAATCGGCTGAGGGGTGTAGAAGGAAGACAATACCGAATTTCTCATGCTCTGGACAAAGGAACGGTACTCCTTATCGTCCTGAGCGTTATTCTTCAAAAGGTCATACAACTTACGCGCGTCAGCGAAATAAGTCTTGTCTGACTTATTCCATCGCATCACATCCGATTCGGATTCACACGGATTGAGAATAAACTTCAATCCACCAAAACCACTATACTTGCGTAGTGCCTCACGCTCGGATTCCGTAGCGGCACGACCGCTCTTTGCCAAATCAAAGGCCACTTCCAGTGCCTTGATATTGTCCTGCAATTTCTGACGCTTATTGTATGCCATATTCTAACTCTTAATTTTCAATTTCTAACTTCTTACCTCTTACTTCTTACCTCTCACCTCTAAACTAAATTTTCCATCAACACCTTCATAGCTCTCTCCTGTGACGCATGAAACGAAAGACCGCTTCTACGAGCCGTTTCGTATTCGTCAGATGCCAATTCCGCACGGGAATGAATAAATTCCACATCCTTTGCCAGTTCACTTCCAACATCCTGCAAGTGACGTTGCAAGTACAACTGGTAATAATCAAAATCTAATCCTGTTGTTGCCATATTTTTGTTAATAATAATTTTTATACAAAAATATGACTTCGCCAAACGGTACGGAAAAAAAAACTCGGAATAATCGTGAATCTCTGAAAAGGAGTTTTTTTTATCTCCGAATCAGAGATTCGCCATGTTTTGAGGTCAATTCCGACCTTTTTAATAGATATTAGAATCTGTTAGGTTCATAGTCAAACAATACTCTGTTTTCCAAATAATCCACGAAATCGCCCAACTTCATCTTTTCAGCCCCCTCTTCGTTACGATAATAGTCGCACACATGCCGCAAAGCCATCTCAAAACCCTCCAGCATCATGCCCAGCTCACCTTGACAGTGTGCTTTCTCTATCATCGTTCCGAATGGACAAAAACGCGCATAAACCACTTCCTCAATCGCGCGTCGAATCTTAACATCCCTAATCATTTAACCTTAATATTATAATTTTCGTTTTACACATCCCGAATGGAAACCTTCGCGTAGCGCGTGGGCTGGCTACCTCAGTTTCACCTCCTCATTCCTGCCTCTTCCTTCTGCCATCTGCTGCTCATACTGGCTCGCAAGCTCGTCCTGTTGACGGTCATAATTCCGCAACACCGCATTCGCCAAGGTGTTCAACGGTAGTTTTCCCTTCTCATACGCATCAATGGCTGTGTCAGAAATCGTTATGTGGCAAGGAATGTTATCGATGTTCAGCAGCATCGTGTTACCTCTGATGACAGGATCTTTCAGACGCGCATTCAAAGGCTCGTCCGCATAAGCCACATACGTGGGCGCACCCATCTGCTGTCCAGCAGCTTCACCCGTCAGGTTTTTATTCACCTTGTTCAGAATGTTTGCGCCACCCAAGCCAATCAGCAACATCTTCATTAACGGATTCTTAACAAAGAAACCGCCGATGATGGCTGCGATAGGCCACAAGTTATCGCCCAGCTTCATGTTCTTTAACTTGCCGGTGAACAAACCTATCAGAAGGTTCGGTAACATGGCAATGATATAATTGAAATTCTTACCGATGCCTCCGATGCCTTTCAGACCCAACGAATCCAATAGTCCACCCCAAGCATCAAACTTGGGTGAACCACCATCCTGTGCCGCCACGCTTGCCGCTTGGACTTCGCTGTTCGCACTGGATGTTTGACTTGCCGCTGTTTCCTGTTCCTGCTGCCGTTCCATCTCAATTCTTTGTTGCTGCTTCAACTCGGCTGCCCTCGCATAGTCATAACCTCGTTGCAACACCTGATCGTAGGTCAACGTGGTTTTACCAACCTTAATTTTATCGCTGGCTTTATCGCGATGGTGTTCTGACATAACGGCTGCCAGAGCCGTAAAGTAATGAGCATTCTTAATGCAGGTTGATTCTGTTTTCTCCATCATCCAATCTGGAATCTCCTTGGCTTTCATCGAAGCAAGCTTCGTTTTACTATCGACACCATTTTCAATGATGTCACGGAATTTTGAAGCATCATCAGTAAACACTTCTGGAGCTTCCTTTTTCCATCTTTCAATTTCATCCTTATAGAAAGAGGATGATTTCTGTTGTCCTGAATAAAATGAAGCTTTCATCTGACCATTCACATGGTAGATGACATCACTATGAGCTGGATCTGCCTTCTTTTGGGTCGCTTGAACCAGACCTGATCCACGTTTCTCATACGTCAAATCCTTTTCGTCCTCCTCCAATGTACCCAAGAAGGGCAATCCCATTTGACTAAGAAGGTCAAGACCTGTCAGAGACCATCCAGTAACTCCTGAAGCACCCAAACCGCCTGTGGTGGCAAAGTCCGTGACAAAGGACACTGCACCACCTGCCATTTTCTCCCCTACGGATGGGTCATACATCTTCTCTGTCAGCTTGTCAAGGGCTTCATCCGTTTCTGAACGGAACTCTGAGAACGACCATTGAAACAGCTGACCTGCCAACGAGTTTTCAAAACCCTTCTTCATGATGTATTCAAGGGAGGACTTGGGTACTCCCTGCTTCGCCAACTGTTCCAGCATCAACCGCTGAAAACGGTTAAACACATATTCAGTGGCCAAGTCACCCTTTTTGCATCCTTTGGACAATCGATCATATTCCTTCTCTCCCAGCTGCTTTTTAAGCACTGTTCGATATTCCGTTGCAAGCACCTGAAAATCGTGCTGAAAGTTCTTATTATGAAAGAACTTCTCATTACACATTTTCATTAAGTCCTCGGTCTTCTTGCTATTCCATTCACCCCTCATCACTCGTCGCTCCGTCATCACAGCTTGACCGAAAGCTGCACCTGGCTCTGGATCTATCATCATCATCTTCTGTGATTCCTGACGGATCTGACGCGCCTCCTCCTCTTGCTTCCCCTTCAGCTCCTTGCTGACAGAGGAAACAATGGGAGAGAAATTCTTTTTGAAGTATTGTTCCACACAATAATTCAAATCGACATATACTTGATTGTCCTTAGCTGCCATATATGAATAGTATTAAATACCTAATAATTGCTCGCGCGTCTTTTGGATGGAGTTTTGACAAACGCTCATCTGCTTCGGATAGAAACTGTTCAACCAGTCATCGCGCGTCACTTCATTGTTGATGAATTTCTCGGCCAATTTCTTGTTGATTTCAATGGATTGCTCGCCTTTCTCGCGACCATTGAAATAAGCTTTCGTCCACCAACGATCACCTGATTTGTCAGCATAGACGGATGCAATACGCTTCACGTCGTAATTCTCGACATGAATCTGCATCCCTTCCAATGGATCCACTACGTAGCCATCGGCTGCCAACTGGTCAGAAAGCTTTTTTTTTGCTCGTCCGACCACGAGGAGAGATAGACGTTTCTCCGCAAGGCCAGATAGTTCAAGAAGTCTGCTATCAGCAGATTTTGAACCTTGCTGATTAACGGTGCAGCATTACTGCCAAGACCCAAAGGATTCCCGATAGTCGGCAATTCGTCAAAGAACACATCTTTCTGTGCCATTGAGAAGGCATTACGCAAGGTTTGTTCCAAACGCCCTGAAGGACGATAAGAACCCTTGCCCAATTCCATCATGTAGGTGGGCAACCAACGGAACATCAATCGCTGTATCTCTTCCTTGTCTGCATCGAAATCAGTCTTCACAGGGATGTCCTGATTAGGCAGGGAAGAGAATTGCTTGATGCCCATCGCCTCCAACTGGCTGATGTTTCCGTAAAGCAAACCCAACAAGTCCTTGGGGTCTATCTGTTCCCCTTCAAAACGAACGCCCAAATGCAGGAAGTCACCACTCATGGCTACCGTCTGAGCTGCCGTGACGGGCTGACCGTAACGAACGTATGATTCATAGATATGCCCATACTTGACCTCATAACCGCCATAACTGATGATGATATACTGTTCATGCACGGCATCCTTGCCGACACCTACCACCACACCTGAAGCCAAGGCATACAAGGGGACATTCACGGCTGCGAAGTCCATGCCTTGATGCACGAATTTCTCACCTGTCATGGGGTGCGTCTGCTCTCCATAGCCAAGGGTGATCAACACATCGTGCTCTTCGTCGCCAGCAAAGGGCATAGCATACCCGCTGGCTGATTCCAAAAATTTATTCTTTGTTGTTTCCATTATCTCGATCTCCTTACATAATGTTCATTACCTTCATCCTGCGACACATCAGGCGCAACGCCCATGCCTGGCAAAATACCTGCCGATTCTCCGCGTGCCGGTGCTGCGGCCACCTGCTGCGTCTGCTGAGAAGAATTGCCTGTCAGCATATTCATACCCAGCATCGCCAACAACACACTGCCAATCTTGCCCAACCAGCCAAAATTGCCAAACATCAGGAATCCTGCTGCTACCAGTGTGCCGATGCCTAAACCAGACGAGTTACCATTGAAGAGACCGCTGAACATGTTCCCGATTCCCTTCAATGGAGAAAGCAGATTGGACAGCCAAGATCCTGACTGACCTTGACCTTGACCCTCACCTGTGCCACCATCAGAACCGCCACCGAAAAATTCCGTGACGGACTTAGCGGCACCACCTGCTGCTCTGGCTGCACTACCAACACCCTTGGCGACATCTTTTGCTCCTTCAACGGCTTCTTCGCCGACCACTTCTTTGGCGGCAAATTCACCGACGGATTCATTTGCTTCAATACCAAGGACATCCTTTTTCAACTGCTGCCACAAGCCAACACCGTTCTGTTTGGCTTCAACAGCTTCCAATCCAACCCCGATAGGCACTGCGGCACTGCCTACAACAGGCACAGCTTTCAACAAACCCTTGCCACCTGTGAAAACACCTTTGCCAAGGGCTTTAGCTCCCGTGAAGGTAGCCTTGACACCTGCGCCCAACAACTTGAATATACCTAAAGCCATAATCCCTTATATTTTAATGTTAATACTAATAGTTCAAGGCGACAATCAACCGATAAGAATGGGTTTCATTCTTCGGTGTCTCTTGGATGCCTCCGTTCACGGCTGACATGAGCCATGCCATGTTTTCGGGATTGTCCTGCACCTCGGTGCTCGTCCAATACCAGCAATTGCCTCCATCGGTCGAGACGGTGACAGGTTCACCACCCAAACGCTCGATGATCGGATTGACTACAGACAGTGAACTGAGCAACAAGCGCATCTCAGCGACACTCGGAATATAGTCACTCTGACCGTACTCGTGAGAATCAAACGCATTCCATCCCAAGTGCGAAAGCTGATAGGTGACAGTTTCCGTCTTGGTGATGCTGTCCGTCGGATTTAAGGTGCTTTCCTCTTCGGTGTAAGTTCCTGCTTGCAGCGCAACTGTATTGAGGAAACCGTCAAAACCTTCCAACGAACAGGAGGTGTTTTGCTTGATGCCCAATTTCTCGGCAAAACGCGCTGAGGTGCTGACTCCCTTACTGCCTAACAGTACCGCCATCGTCGGATGATTGGCATTCTGCTCCGCAAACACCACACCGACTGCCTTGGCTCCAGATCCTCCACCAAGTGCCTCGTAATTTTCAAGGCTCATGGTACGGTGGTCGGACAACAGGACATATCCCACATGGATATTGTCATCGAAGGGGTCATGCTCGTCGCATGAGGTGAACCCCAACATCGATAAGGCCACCACCAATGATAATGAAATATAATTAACGACTTTCATAAATCTACCTAATTTAATGAATACTAATGAATTGTTTTACCTGATTTTTGGCTGATGTTACAGCGGAACTTTGAAGCCCAATGCAATACCCGTCCTCGCTATGTCCTTGCCTTTGATGATGACATCCTCCTTCACTTGGAAGAACAGCTCAAATTTCCCTTTCAGAGCATAAGAGTGTTCATAACCAAGGTGGATGCCACCATTGATCTTGTCCAAATCAGAACCGCCAGACACACCCAAACGGAGGTTGCCGTGATGGTTGCGTCCACGACTGACACATGGCTTATAGGCAATACCTAAGTGCCAGGTGTTGTAATCCGTCCAAAAGGAGGAACGGGTGTAATGACCTGCATCTGGGTCTTTGCTGTATTTCGTGTAAATCGTACCGAAATACTCCCACGCATTATGATATTTCACTTCGTGCTCCACAGCGATCGTGGCATCCAAACCACGCTCATACAGATATGCAACACTCATATTCAAATGATTGTTGTTGCTGGCATGACCCTGAGCACGGGCAGGTGCAGACCCTAACAGCAGCAAGGCTACCACCGCCCAATTGAATATTTTATTTCTGAATTTCATAATCTTACTTTTTTAAATGAACTTAGTCTTACCTCTAAACAGTCCTCACATCCCGCATGGCGAAAATCGCGCAGCGCGTGGGCTGCCTCTATTCCTCCTTCAACAGCAAGGTGTCAAAGGTGTCGGCTGCCAATACATCCTCATAATCGATGGTCATCGAGATAGTGCGTCCGCTGATCTGCTCCTCGCTCATCTCAATGGTCAACACCTTCGAGTTAGGAAAGGTCATTTTCTTCAAAACAACCACATTCCTGTAACCATGCAGGAATTGCTTGGATTTCTCCAGAACAAAGACTGGTGACAGGTTCACAATCTGATTGTTCACCGACTTCTGAACTCGCTTGTCTGACAACTTGAACCGCAATTGGTCAATATCAAACCGCAAGTTGGTCTTGTTCTCTACGGAGAAATCAATGAAGAAATAGTCGCCCACGGAATAGATGTTGTTCAGGCGCATCGTCATGCGATGGACGTTGGTGCTCACATTGCGGTACTTGGCAGGACTGTTCCAAATCCTTCTGGAAAAACGCACCATGTCCTCGGTGCTCATGCTCACCGCTGGATTGCTGAACGCATTTCGCTCGGACAACTCCACTTCTTTGTCACTCACTGCCTCTTCCATGTGGCTGGTGTATATCAAGGCGTACTGACTGCGGTAACGCTCGGTCACCACCGTCACGATAGCCAATATCTCGCCGTCCTCGTGCTCGCCATCCTTGGGCTTCAAGCGAAGGACGTTCTCAATGGGCTTATCACCTGCCACCTTATCCGTGGAGATATCCACTAAATGGATGGGTTCTGAAGCTGTCACAATCGTGGTGACATGCTCGTTCACGGTCAACTGCTCCAGCTCCATGTAAGTCTGCTGAGCAAAGACACTACTTGATGGAATGCTTAAAGCAATCATCAAAACTGATTTTTTGAAATTCTTGATATTCATAGGAATACATGTTTTATGTTAATGTACTGAATTATTTTAATCTCTCTCAAGCGATCAGCGACCGCCGTTATTATTTTTTGAACGCTGATTACCGTTCACCAAATAAATCTGGGTACCGTATTTCAGACGGACGCGATTCTTTTTAATGGCCTTACTGATGGCTTGGGTGGTTTGCTGATAAGCATTCTGCAACGCTTGGTTCGCCCACTGAATGGCATTGTTTCCGTTCGATGCGTTATTCATCAATGTACCGCCCTGGGTAGCTGAACTGGCAATGTCCTTGAAGGTCTCACGGAACGCGCTGGCTGGCACATAAAAACCTTCCAAACCATCCGTGTCATAGACACTCAGGTTAATCCTGTACAGCTCATCGCCGACCAAGACACTCTCAACCTTGCCTTTTACGCGCTGCTGGCCGAAACCGCTCAACGCACAATACAGATAGCTGCCTTTCTTCAGCTGCACATCGCCAAACTCGATGTCATCCAACAAACGCAATCTTACGCGCGTACCTTCCACAGCTTTCACCTCTTCATCGACAATGGCCTTGATCAAGTTGCTCTGAGGCGTGTTGTCTGACAGAGTGTTGAAATAGTCGGATTTCTCCTCTATTTTCTTCACGACAAGGTTGCTCTGCGAGTCTTCATCCAAACTCTTGACGGCATTCGGATTGACCTCTTTTTCCACAATCGGTGCAATGGAATCAAGCTGCCGGACATCTTCGTCCTCTTCGTCTTCCACCGAAGCCCCTCTGCGCCAGCGTGACAAATCACGACGTTCACTGGCCGTCAAGGAAGCCAAGAAATCATCATCGCTCATGGTCATGACGCTGTTCTGCTGCGCACGTATCTGACGCTCCAATTCGCGCAAACGCTCCAATTCCGCACGTTCCTGCGCCTGAGCATCCAACGCCGCATTCTCTTCTTCATTGTAACGTGATTCGTATTCCTCTTTCTTCTTTATTGAGTCAAGGTCGGACTCAATATTTTCGATAGCGGAACGGTCACGAATGTCGCCAAAGGTGCGACTCACGTTGTCACGCTTAGAACCTAAATCTGCTTGCATCTTCGCTTCTGGCAGATCACTGTTCAGATATTCCGTACTCTGCAAGTGGCTGTCTTCCACTTCCACCTCCCTCACAAAGAGGTTGATGACAAAGTAGCCTACCAATAAAAGCAGCACGTACAGAATCAAAGGCAGAATGTACTTGCCTTGCTTAAAGTTAATCTTTTTCATATACGTTATGGTTTTGAATTTTTACGATTCTGAATAATCTCCGAAAGAATGGAATCCTGCTGCTCTACAGCTGTACGCTGTCCTCCATGCTCCTGATCGTACTGATAAGCACGAATGATGCCAAACAAGTTATAACCGAAGCAAAGCAGCACGAAACCAAACACGATGATAAGAAAAGCTTTACGGTGCGCATCGCCCTTACGCTGCAACCAACCTGCAAATTTGTCAACACCAATGGCTTCCCCAAACTTGCGGCCAGCTTCATAGTTCTTTTCGTAACGCTCCTTATACTTCGGATCGTCTTTGTCTGGCATAGGCTCGCCAAATAATACACGTTTGATGTTCATAATGCTGAAAATTTAATGATGAATATTGAATGAATTATTGTAACACTAATTGAAATAGTCGGTCTTCTTACGCTCTTCCAAATCCTTGTTGAGCAAAGTCCTCCAGTTCATGATCAACAAGCCGTGCGGATTGTTTTCACTTCTTGGCACGCGCTTCAACTCACCCGTCGTAATCAATTGACGCATCATGATGTTGGTGCGTCGCTCAATGCGCTGACGACCATAGTACGTGAAGGTCTTGTTATCAAGATCCAAGGTGATGCTGTCACAATAGATATTGAAGACCGAACTCGTACCCATAATGTTGCCGTAGAAACCCTTTTCCTTCAAGGTGTTATACTGAGCCAGGCCAGTTTCATCCACCAGATACAAGGCTTTCTCAATCGTCGAATTGATGTACTTGTCATCAGGTGCCAAGGTGAAAAACAGATAGTGGAACATCTGCACATGACTCTTGGCCTCAATCTCAAAGGTTTCGTCAAGGTCGGTCTGATGCACCAATACCGGCACTGAACCGTCCAATACATACACCTTGCGCTGTGCGTCCGACACCATGCCTCGGGCAATCAGAATGCTGCCCAGGCTGACAATGATGCAACCTATTAAAAACAGGCTACATACAATCAAGACTAACTTGATTTTGTTCTCTATGTTTCTAATAACCATATCGCTGATATTTTTAATGTTGAATAATCCTTATCACTCACTGTTGTCAACGTCCCATGCTGCCAACCACTCGGCTTGCACCTGCCTGTGCTGCACCTGCAATTCCTGAACCGAAACTTCTGGTCGAGAAGGCTGTCTCTCCCTCTGGTATCATCCATGCCGCCAAGTCTGGCACCAAGTCCAAACATTTCAGGGCTACCACAGAGCTGACGAACAGGTAACCTGCTGTCAGGAACGCATTATTAAAGTAACCCATCATACTCTCAGGACTTGCCGTGATTTCTTCCAAGTCGGCTATCTGGATGGAAATGGCCACATCGAACAGCAACAACACATAGAAGCCGACGAAGTACAGCATCGCGCCGTAGAAATGGACGGTAAGATACCTGATGATCCATTTCGCCCACGCTCCTTCCCATTTCGGCAATAGACTGAATGCCCATTGTATCGGTCCGAATATCGTCAGCATTCCCAAAAGGATTTGCTGGCAATAGATGGTTCCCCAGAAACCAATCCTGTACAGGATAATGGAGAGGAACATCATAATTTTATCTATGGCTACAATGAAGCTGGCATACGTGTCCTTGGTAGCCATCTTCTTGATTTCATACTGACCTTGCACTGTCTCCTTGCTCTGTGCCACATCCTGCACAGCCGAGGTGGTGATGGAATTGTTCACATTCTCATCGGCCAACTTGGTTGTTGTCGTAATACTGTCACCGAATTGCTGCACCAAATTGTACTTAGGTGTCAGCTCGCCTAAGCGAGCTTCTACAACCGCCGCTTCTGCTGTGTACAAATCATGTGTCCAACTACCGACACAGTTCGGAATGTACGCAAGCATATCAAGAATGCACCAATTGCTGCCACCTGCACCATGTGTAACCCTGAATCCAGTATTTGAAGGTGGGTACCACCAACACATCACCAAAGCTACACCCAACACCTTCAGCACTTTCAGCACGTCAAACGGCTCACCTTTCACCATCATCTTATACGCCATACCTGCCGCCATGATGATAGCAAACAACGCGCCTAAACACATACTGATTTGCAGGATGTACCAAAATGGCCCACCTGATCCTGAAAAGGTCGGATTTGTCAAAAAGTCATTGGTATGGAATATCACATCATCAATGTCTTCTTCAAACATATCTATTCCATAACCTGATAAGCTATCAAGCGAAGCGGCAAACTGGTCGCTCCACCATGCACCTGAGTGCGCTTGCAATACCATGAAACCCATAATGAAACTGTTTTATATATGAATACTATTTGATATCTAACTCAATGCGCTGCACCGCTCATCGCCACAAGCCATCGCCCATGCGCTTGACGGGCAATCGACTTCACATCTGGACGACCTGGCTTTTTCGATCGATCTGTCATCTCCTTGAAATCCTTCATGGATTTCTTCTGTTGCAGGTAACTGATCAGACTTTGATTGCGCTGCTTCAAGTCTTTATAGATTGCTAAATACTGCTCATGACGCTTGGAATTGGCTAAATAAGCCTTATGAATGGCTGTGAGACTATCATCGATACTCTTATAAATCAACATCCATTCATCATAGTCATGGACGCTGCCGCCATACAGAGTGACATAATTGATGTTGTCGCGGAATTGACTCATCAATGGCTCTATCTTCAATTTCTCCACTTCCCAAATCAAATCCACCTGACGGTCAGCCATATTGAGCAGTTCAACATCTCTGCGCGAACACATCACACTGTCAATGCTGTCAGCCATCTCCACCTGCTGACCGGCTCGAATCGCCGCCTGAGAACGAAGAAACTGCATACCGCACGAAGGGTCATGAGCAATATTGTTGAAATACTTCCTATTCAAAAGCTTGTACCACCACTCAGGGGTCAAGTTACCATAACTAACTTCCATAGATGAAAACTGGTTAAACAGCATTTCATCATGCACAACTGCACCTGCACCAGTACCAGACCCCGTACTTCCAGTGCTTTGTGCTTCCGCATTCACCATGCAGAAGAACAGCATCAATATGTACAATAACTTTTTCATATCATTATCATTATTTATTTCACAATCATCTACCACTCGCTGATTTGGCATTGTCAATCCACCGTTGCAAGGCATCACGTATCATTTCGTCTGAGGTCTTTGCCTGATCGAGCGACTTGCTCCAATAATGGGTGCGATTGAAGATATAACGCCAAAGGAACATATACGCATCGTTCACCACCTTACGCACATTGTCCATATAGTCGTTAATCATGCCAATCACTTCCATGTACATGACTGGTGTGCAGTGATACACTCCCGTCAAATAAAATTGAGAAGTGACAACGGAACGATACAGCTCGTTGGTGAGTTTGACAACATCATTCACGATACGGACACTGATGGTGATGATAACACTGTCTGAAGAAACGATGTCACCACGTTTCAGACATTTGTCCTTGTATTCGTTGACCAGTGTCGTATATTCCGACAACCGTCTTCTGACATCATTATAGGTATAGACAGCATTGCCAACGGTCGCCGTCGTGCGAAGCAAAGCATCCATAAAGGCAAAGCACTTGTCGTACTTGTCCAACTGAAAGCTTACATGCTTGTAGTCCAAAGACTGAGCCTGAGTGTCAGTATGCGTATGCTTTGCCAGTTCCTCCAAGGCACTGCGAGTAAGCAGCATCGTACTGATCTTCTTGTGAAAATCAATATATGCCTGTGTTGTCACCCAATCCTGTTCGGTTGACTGAGCATCTACCCGAACCGACATGGACAACAGTATGCCTACCAATAATATGTAATATATCTTTCTCATATTTCACGTTTTATGTTTCAATTCCGATTTCTTACCTCTTACCTCTTACCTCTTACATTCCGCATAGCGACCTTCACCCAGCGCGTGGACTGGTTATGGGCTGGTTCCAGAACTGGAGGAAGAGGCCACTTTCACCTTTGAACCTTTTCCTGCGCTGTCCATCCAACGACGGTGGGCATCTCCCAAGGCTTCATTATCAACATAATGCACCACTTTCCTCAACTCCCACTTCAACATGTCCTTGATGGTACGGCGAGATGACATGAATTTCTCAATCAGCAATAATTGAGAATAAATGGTTCTCAGGCGAAGCTCCACCTCTCGCGCGATCGTCAAACGGTCACTCTGCCACAAGAGATGCCATTTGTCATCGTCCAAACTGTCCTCGACCTGCGTCTGGTGGTTATACTCCAGTTCTACGGAACAAGAAGGGTATTCATCCTGTATCTCACGTAGGCGATCATTCACCAATGCCTGATTCTCCTTGTCCGAAAGGGATGGGTCAATCTTCATCACATCCACCACATCGGACGTGGAAAGATTGGCTTCCAATCTCCACTCCAAAGCCAAACGAGCACGGTGGATGCGGACACCCAAGAAGAAACGCTCGGCTCTCACCATCTTGTAGTCACAGACGAAGGTCACTGGCGTATTGGAACTTCCCATCACACCATGACGGATGAAGGTATATCCCTCCCAACCGCCGACATCCGACCAGGTTACACCTAACTCGGATTCGCATTCGTGCATGAAAGCAGGAATACGGGCATAGCTGTCAGCGGTTCCACTATAATCATCTTCTAATTCGTCGCGTGCAGATTGAACATCGTTCAACTCATTCTGCAAAGTAGTCTTTTGAGATCTCAAACTCTTCATTCGGGTCTGAATAGCATTGTATTCATTTCGATAAGCAGCCTGATCTTCAGGACGGGACGAACTAATCAGCTCCAGTAATTCATTACTCCTGTTCTGCAAGGATGTCAGTTCGCTGTCAATAGTTGCAATCTGACTCTCCAAAGTTGAAATCTGACTGTCAAAAGTGCTATAATCAGGAGAGGATGGCAAGGTCGATGCCATCGCATACTGCTTGCACCTTTCATTCAAGCTGCCGCTATTGATATGGGCATCCTCTTTCCACTGATTACCGCCCTTAGCCAAGGGGGTGTCATCATGACAGTTCACCACAAAGTTGACGCTCTCAGATCCGCTGACACGTTCCTTGTCGGCCAGCTCGTAATAAACCTTGGGGTCATAGCCGATGGCATAAGTGATGCCCTCCTCATTTTCATTGTATGACTGCAACAAACTTTGCAAGTTAGCCTTGAAAGCGGCAAGTGACATGTTTTCGCTGTCATACACCTCTTCATACACGACTTTCTCAATGTTCCACGATTTCGTGACAGTGATACCATAGGCAAAGCAATGGGTGTATTTGTAACCATATCCCTTACGCAACACACTGTGATACAATGTGTATTGAATTTCATACTTATAAGTGGGGTCTGCCTTGTTCAAGTCATCCACTCTGCTTTTCGACCATCCACAGAAGGATTCTGAATAGGATTTAATCATATTCAACTGACTGGTTGAAGGTGTATAACCATAAACATTATTTTGATACCTCACCCACTCAGAAGAAACAGTCTGATTCCTCTCACTCGGTGTATAAGTAAACACCGTTTGAGAGCCTGTATCTGAACTATAGATATAGTAACGCTGACGATAATAACGTCCAATTGCCTGATGCAGATAATCACTGATCCATTCAGTGATATTGTAACTGTCCAACGTCAGTATTCGAGCCAAGGCTTCTGGTTTCGTCAGTGCGCCCAAGCGCGTCTTGATGATGCTGTCAATATGCCGCACATCATCCAAAAGCTGAGTGGCCTCAGTATAGGTGTCGTACAACAACCAGATCTTATCAAAGTTCAAGTCTGTGAAATCCGTGTGGGCAATGGTGCTCCACATGTCGGCATAATGTCCGAAACCTGCTGTGGCAATGCTTTTGGCCTGACCCACGATAGAAGCAAGGTCTTCAAGAATCTCTTCCTTTGTCGGGAAGGATCTCACATTCGTCAAGCCATCAAAGATTTTCTTCCAGTCCAAGCTTCCCAATTTGGCTAAGTCGAAGAAGACTTTGAACTCGTCGCTGACACGTAGAAAATCAACTCCTCTGAAGGACAAGGAACCATTGGTGACGACACACTCAAAGAACATGCACAAGTTCTTGACTTCCTGCAATATCCTATAAAGATACGAACCCCACAACAAGGCTTCTGTGGGATAGTCAAGCATCAACATAGCGACAGTCACCACCTTGGGCATGATCATGTTCGTCACAACGCTCAAAATGCGCTGATAATAGCCAAATTCCTCCTGACCGAATATGCCAATCTCCAACATGGCCTTACGGTCTTGCTGCTTGGAGAATAAGATGCCAGCAGAGGCCAAGCTACCACTCTTGTAGTGCTTGGCTATATCCAGATAATAGCTCTTGCGCAATGCTTCAAAGCCATTCTCCAACGTATATAATGCCACCATCTCTGCCTCTGTCTTAGGGTCAGTCGTGACTTTCGCTGCCGTGTATTGAGCATATACAGGCGCGAAGACTGACGATAAGGTCAGAAAGATGGATAATATGTATAAACGTATGCTGCGCATATCTATGGATTACTTGATGACTATATTTATATATTACTTTATTAAATGATAACTATAAATCACAACTTCAGCACTCTTCCCTCCTTGTTCACCTTCTGGGCAAAGGCAAGGCTCTGTTTGATGCCGCTCCTGTCCCAATCGCGGATGAAGGCTTCAATGGCTTCCTGATGACTGCACTTCAATTCCCTACGATAAAGCTTCAGGGCTTCCTTCTCGGCTTTCTCGGTCGTGTAACTCATGTAACACTCTCTCGGCTCTTCCACACCAAAGACCTCGCCGTTCTCTGCTCCTCTTCGGATGAAGACTTCCTTGAACGGACTACGGTCTGCCTTATTGTCGAGCCTGTTAATCGTGAATATCTTCTTGCAGTCTATGTCACTCAGTGCCAAGGTTGCCTTAATGTCGGCAAACTTTTCCTTGAATTTGCTCTGATCCAGCAGCATGAACACATCGGAGTTACTGATGATGGCTTCCTTCACAATTGGAGAACTGGTGATGTCCTGAATTTCCTGAGTGACAACACCCACCATCGCCCAATGCTTTCTGGCTGTCTTATACAAATACTTGATATATTCTGCCATGACAGGGGTGGCGATGGCTTTCCATGCCTCTTCAATGACAAGACATTTCCTGTTCTTCTTGATACGCATCTTCTGCGTGAACACGTCCATGATAATGAGGACGATGATCGGGAAGAGAACAGGGTCATCCTTCACCTTGTCTATCTCAAAGACAATGAACTGTTCATCAAAGAGTGAACTATCCATGTCATTGTTCAAGGTGTATTCCAGTTCTCCACCTTTGTAGAACGGTGCCAAAATTGCCGCAAAGTCATCAATGGCGAACTGGATGTTCTGCTGCTTGGTGATTTGCGGAATGCGCTCAATGGCAAACTCGTAGAAGGTGTTGAAACTCAGCTCTTCCACCTTCATCTTCTTGCGCTGCTGCTCCATCTTCTCAATCTGCCTGTCTAATCGAGCCAAATACTTGTTCTCAATGATTTCAGGCGTAAGACGCATCAGCTGGTTCTTGGCTGCCTCCTTCTCTCCTTCGGTGGCTGCCGCATCATCCAGAACGGCTTGCAGCTTCGGCGCGAGACGTTCATCACGTTTCCGCTTGGCTTCATCCAGTTCTGTAATCACATAATCGTCACCGTAACGCTGTTCCATCTCGTGCTCGTACTTGTCATATTCGCCGTTTTTCTTGTCCTGCAACAAAAGCGTCGAACGCAATTCCTCACGCTCACTGGCCGTATATCCCTCAAACGGAGTGAAATACTCGCGGTAATACTCGACGATGACCTGATTGATGATGGTTTCCTCAATCTTGGTCGGAAGGGCTGCACCCTTGAAGATCAGGAACACCAAAGAACGGAGAAATCCCTTCTTTTCGTTGAAGTTCTGGCTATACTCAGCCAACGTCACCTTGAACGGATTCATGGAAATTGGATGTTCCTTCGTATAACTGATATAGGTGCCATTGAAGTAGGCATTCAAACCTTCGTAACTGTCACCTGTATCGACAATCACCATATCGGTGTTCTGCTCGTACAATTGACGGCACACTGTATTCATGAAGAAGCTCTTACCACTGCCCGATGGCCCCAACACGAAGAAATTCGCATTGGTGGTGTACTTGTGCTTTCCTTCCTTACCCGTGATGTCGATGGCCATTGGAACTCCCTGCCTGTCTGTATAGTAACATTTCAGTGGGGTGTCATCTCCCTTGCTCTGACGCTCCTTATACATCAAGCACCACGCGGCATCGCTCAAGGTAAGGAATCGGTCATAGTCAGGGTTCAGACGATAACAGTTACCTGGGAAGCTGGAAACGAATAACTCCAACTGATTGTAGGCTCGTTTAGACAAGTGAATGCCCTGACGACTGAAGATGTTCTCCAGATGGTTCGTCACCTTCTGCATATCCTTGTCGGCTGGAATGGCTACCATTATATTGAAATGCGCATAAATGAGCTGCTTGCCTTCACGGGCAATCACATCCAGCACCTCCTTGATGTCATCAGCAGCCAATTGGTTGCTGGGATTCGGCAAGGAGGCATGACGGTTTTTCTTCTTGTCCAACATAGCCAGCTCGCGCTTCTGGTTAGGCAAGAAAATCACCTGATTATATATCAACGTGTCCACATCGGGGACATGATCAATTTCTGACATTAAATCTACAGGCATGACGGAATTATTCACCGTCATGTCCACGTAAGGGCGTAAAACGCCTGGCAGACTAATGGAATCTACATCCAAAAGGCTGTACATCTTGATTTTTCTATCTCCCATGCCAATTTCCTCGCTGTCCACCTTAAAGTTAGTCATCGAGAAATTTTTGTCACGGAAATTGACCGCCAAGAAACGGTCAACATGCTCCTTGGCTTCGTCCACTGACAGGAACGAAACACGGAGACCACCGTCTTTCAGACGGTCATACACCTTATGCAGCTTCAGCAGGAAATCACGCCACTTGGCATCGTCATACGACATCAGCGACACTTTCTTCTTTTCCTGCGTAATGATCAAATAGCTTTCAGAGGCCATGTATTCACGTCCATCAAAATGACGGAAATATGCGTCTGAAAGGAAACGACGGGTCTTGTCACCTTCACGACTGGCGACATCGGCCATGTTGAAACGCTTGCGGACAAAAATGTCCTGCTTGTGCAAGGCATAACCTTCACCTAACAGCTGAGACACGGAGGTCATCAAATTGGTGAAGTCATAATAACTATCGATGTCTGCCGAATATTTCTGAACGGGATTTTCAATCTTCAGGATGGCAGAAAATTCATGGACTTTATTGTAGATGATGCCGATTCCTTCAACATCTTCAATGCTGAAATAAATGTCCTGGAATATCTTCGCACGCTTACCACCTGTGCCAAACGCCCAGATGGAAATGCCCATGCCTGCCAGAATACAGAAAAATACTATAATAACAATGATCGTGACCATGACAATAATGAATTATAAACTTGAAATACGGGCTGCAATGAATAATCCTTTGTCTTCTTTCTTTGAATGCAGACCCTTACGTTGCTTAATAAAAATCATAATGCCGCCTACACCCAAAATCGCTGTAGCGACAATCAATCCTACCACGAAACCACACGAAATGTGGAAGATGAAAAAGAAAAGGATGGCTCCACCGACTGTACCAGCCGCCCAATAGATGTAACGACCTTGAAAACCCAGAAATTCAAGGGGACGTTGAAGCCCCTTGAACACTGGATAATCTACATAACTTGACTGCTGAGCATCCTTGTCTTTCATAAAGCACATGAATTACTCGTAACCGAAGAATAATGGCAGAGCCTGAGCTGCTGCGATGAGGAAGATACAAGCACCGACGATCATCATGATGCTCTTCTTCACATCCTGTTCCTCGTTGTTCATCTTGATGTACACGCTGATAGCACCGCCGATAGCGACAATACCTGCAATGGCGTAACATACATCCTGAACATAAGGAAGATAAGTTTTGATGTCCGAAGTTACGGAATCAAAAGCTGCTGTGCCAGCAGTGCCATCCACTGCGAAGGTGGCAACTGCGCAAAGCGCAAACACGACAAACATGCCCAGACGTGGAGACATCAAAGCACGTCCGCAAGCACCTAAGAAATTCTTGGTGCCTTGCATCACTGAGTTAATAAAACCTGTTTTCATACTCTCTGATTTTTAAATAGTTAATAATTAGTAGTTAATTAAAAAGATAAATAGATATGATGAACTAAAATGAAGTTTTCATTGATTTGGTGCATCAACCGCCGGTGCCTGTTAAGCTATAAGTAAAGAAGCTGAAGAAACCTCCATGAGCATAACTGCCATGAGCGGCAAAATGCTTGAAACCAAAGAAGCCTGGCATGATGATGGTGCTGGCAATCAAGAACATGATGGCTCCGAACAGCACCAGAATAGGTTTGAACAAACCTTCCTCTCCTGTGTTGAGCTTAATGTATATCACTGTTGCGCTGTACATCGACAACAACGAGGCGATGGCGTAACAGATATAGACCACATACTGCATGATGGTCAATACATACGCTGCGGCATCATACAAGGATGAAGAGGTCAGGCTGTAATTGACACCACCACACGATGGTGCGGTATAAGTCGCGCCAAACATCTTCACAGCCCCACACAGGAAGAATGCTATCAACATGCCACGAAATAATGGCGAGTTTACGACTGGATGAAGAAACTTTGCTTTCATAACCTTTCCTCCATACATTTAGCCATGATTAACCACGATCGACGGAAACGCGCTTAATCGGACTTTCCGAATCCATCGGCTGCTCCATGAAATACGCATAGTCATCACTTAACAGTTCCTGTTGGTAAGTGCGTACAACTTCCTGCAATTTGCCGTCAGGATCGTCTTCGTCGCCAGCACCCTTGCCATCTTCCTCGTCATCGGCTTCATTACCTTCCTGAGAATCGGAAGGAGATGAATCTGGATCAGAAGATTCGCCACCGCCAATGACAATGGTCTCCAGTTCTTCTAACTCGGTTTCGGACTGTGGATTACGTGGATCTTCGACCACGAAACCGCCACCGTCAAGTTCCCTGACATTGATAGGGGAATCACCTGCCATGTCGGAAACGTCAAAGTTCTCTACAGTGTCCTCCTTTTTCTTGTCTTTCTTGAAGACATCCATGAAAAGGACGATCACATAATAAATTGCCAAAATAAACGTCAAAATGACGAAATAAATACCGTATGCTCCCATTTCAAATAAATTTTTTGATGGCACAAAGTTCCGCATTTGCAAATTTTTCACCCATTTTTTTCGCTACTAAATCGTGAATCTCTGAAAAGGAGTTTTTTTTATTTCCGAATCAGAGATTCGCGATATTTTGAGGTCAATTTCAAGTGTTAAAAGAAAAAAATGACGACCTTTGTCACACCAAAAAAAGGGAGATAAAACGCTATCAGCATTCCATCTCCAACAAAACGCTCTTTGACATATAATAACTACAAGCATAAAGGCTTATATGATTCAATAAAACATCCCGAATGGAGACAATCGCCCAGCGCGTGGGCTACTGGGCTGTCCTGTTTGCCTTGCCAACCTCTCCATTTAATGTAACATCATTCATCACAGCCACACAGGGGTACATTTTCCTTTGCAAAGGTAGGGCATCACCCGTTTCTCCAAGTACCACCCATAAAGGGTTATTCCGCGACAAAAAATCCAGCAGCCTTCCGCTTTTTCCTTCCGTTGTCAAAAAAAAGTGGTATTCCATATTTTTTTTCGGTAATTCCTTGGAGGGCACTTTCCGTGACACTTCCTGACCATCTCGCAAGAAAAATGACCTCTCCTGCGATAGCTTCATACCGATGAATTAAAAAAAATGTCGGGTCAGCGACAAAAGGATTATAAGAAAAATGACATCCAGCTCCGCATAACCCGATAAATTCACAAAACCACTACGATACAACCCACATAGACCGCCGCCGACGGCATAAATACAGGCAATGAGAGATATGGCTACAACCAATTTCAACAACCGACTGATAACTCCAGATCTGGCCGAGGCTTTGAAAAATTATCCCTTGTATTCTCAGGATGCAAAGAAGAAGGATGCACTTTGCATGGCAGTGTTTTACCTTGGAAATATCCGTTGGTACATCATGGAGGGACAGCGAGAAGGTAGTGACTTTACACTCTATGGCATCGTTACCGGACTGGCTGAAACAGAATACAGCTACTTTTCTGCAACCGAAATGGAAAGCATCACCTATGATGCAAGCAGTCACGGACTTGGCACTTTGAGAATAGAGAAGGTGAAGGACTTTAAGCCTTGCACTCTTGCAGAGATTGAAGAGGCAGAACTGCAAGCGTTTCTATCCAAACTTTATGACAGTGACTTTCGATAATTACACATTATTATATATATAGATAATATTAACAACTTAAAAACTCAACATTATGATGTACACTCATTTTATCGGACGCATCGGACGTGACGGTGCAAAGGTCGTGAACGGCAAGAAGGGTAAGTTCCTTTCAATGGACGTAGCTACAGACGCCTTTTCCAGGGGTGAGAACAAAACACTTTGGATTCGGATCAGAAGTAACCGCGAGAACCATGTGAAACTGGCTGAGTATTTGACCAAGGGGAGACTGCTTCTTATTGAAGGATCTCTTCAAGAGCCTACTATCTGGACGGACAAGAACGGAACAGCTCACGCACAACTCTCTTTGGTGGCTGATTCGATCAACTTTGTCAACAACGGTAAGAGAAAGGAGAACCAGGAGGCAGCAACTCCAGCTCCTGCTACTGAGGAAGTGGAAACTAAGGAGGGTAACCCTGTCCCTGAGAAGGCTCCCTTCGAGGCTCCAGAGGATAAGGAAGGCGATTTACCATTCTAATGATGACTGACTATGAAAGCTAAGATTTGTACCGACCGTGAACAGTCCAAGTGGTTGATGAAACACGGACTGGATCCTAAGACGGCAGATATGGGGTGGTTTCCTGAAAAGGACTCCCCAACTGCCCTTGAATGTGAATTGACTGACGCTTTGCTGTCAGTGGGGAATTTCACTCCTGCGTGGTCTTTCCCTCAACTCATGAGCTTGATGCCCGGACGAATTGACAACGGAAAGTTTTCTCTTGTCATGAATGAACAAAAGAACGCGGAAATAAGGTATGGGGTCGGGGCTAATATGGTTTCGTATGAAGGGAAAGAACTTGTTGATGCAGCCGTGCCGATGGTGGCATTCCTACTTCTGCATCATTTTATTAAACGGATTAACTAACTAAAATTATTATACGACTATGACTGAAGAACTACAAAAAGCCTTGATAGCACAGGCTGAAAAGATTGCTACACAATCCATGTCAACCGAACAGGCTGACCGATTCCTGAAAGGGGTGGACTGGTATTTACAGCACCTCTGGCACGATGCCAGTGAAAAACCTGTAGAGGGAACGATGGTAATTGTTGAACTGAAAGAGTGTTTGAGGCAGTATGAAATAATTCCTTATCTGACAAGTCTGAAGTGGGGATTTGATTGGGAGAATGTCGTCAGATGGTGTGATTTGGTGGATATCTTTCCGTGTGAAGATCAGTGCGAGAACACCAAAGAAGAGACTGATATCCTTGCGGTGGATCTTGGTCTCCCATCGGGAACGAAATGGGCTGACCGTAACCTTTGCGCGGAAGCTCCTGAAGCTTCTGGGTCATTCTTCCGTTGGGGTGAGGTCGAACCTTACACCCCTCTCTCTCCTGCTTACGAATTTCAGAATGCAGGGATGGATATTTGTGGTACTAAGTATGATGCTGCTACCGTCATGTTGGGTGAGCGATGGAGAATGCCCACAAAGGAACAGGTGGAGGAACTGGTAGATGAATGCACCTGGGAATGGGTGACCAAGGGAGAGGTGGAAGGTATGAAGGTAACTGGTAAGAACGGTAATCAGATCTTCTTCCCTGCAACTGGCTACAAGTATCTGAAAGATGCTGCACTGTGGAGAAAAGAACATTCGGGCAGATGCTGGTCGGGTACGCCCAGCACCAAGTATAATGCCTATCTCTTAGGTTTCAGACCCGTGAGCTGGAGCTGTCGCAACAACCTCCGTTCATTCGGGTATTGCATTCGTCCTGTCACTCGCTAATCTTCTAAATTCTCATTTGTCATGATTCTGCTGAATGAAATAACCCAACAAGATTTCCTCAATAGGGAATGGGTGAAGAGACTACTGGATGCAGGGGTCGATATGTCAGATGCCAAGTACTACCTGGCAGATGATCCCGACCATCTCATTACAGAGATCTTTCCTCCGGAGATGATCAAGGTGGATGCTTTTAGGAAGACGTGGGTGGACATCGTGCCCACTTATACACTCTCTGAACTTTGGTACAAACTCCATGAGTATATTTATATTACCATTGATGGGGAAGAATTTTCTGGTGGACTGAAACTGCTGAAGGATGCACCTTTCTATATAGCTTACTACCACCTCGAAAATAACGACAAGACGAAATGGAATGAAGACATCTCGGCTTGTTTCGAGTACCCAATAGAGTCTCTGGCAGGATTGTTAATCCAGTGTCATAGACAAGGGGTAGGGGATGCTGGGGATATCCGCAGTAAATGGAAATGACAACAATAAAGGAGGATGTTTTTGCACCCTCCTTTATTTTGATATGATTAGATCATTTCTTTACTAATTTTTCCAGTCCTCCACTTTTGGGCTTCGCGACCGGCAGCTTGCCGTACTGCTCTTCGTATTCGTTGATGAACTTGGTGGAACATACCGTGAAAACCTCTTTGACTGAACATCCTTCCTGATAGGCTAAGGCTCGGATCTTTTGCATGAGAGGCTTGTCCATCATCAGGGAGATTTGTTCTTGCTCGACTTTCTTAGGCTTGACAGGACGCTGAGCTTCTTCTGAGGAAGACACTGGCGCGGATGGGGAAGATGATTCTGGGGTAGGGGAAGAAAGGCTACCAATCAGATTGTCCATCGCTGACTGTTTGTAATTCGGTTTCATATTGATATAAGAATTTAATTATATAAATAATGTACTAAAGTATTATTTGATGATGCAAATATAGGGATATTTGTTTAGATAATTATCCTATATTCCCAATTTTTGTAGCAATTCCGTGGTAAATGCCTTGTAATCCATTGCACCTTTGCTTTTTGGGGCATACTCTACGATGTTCTTGACTTCTAACGGTGCTTCGGCCACACTCACGTTCTTGCGAATTTTCGTGGTGAATACCTTATCTTCCAATCGGTCACGCAAACCTTGCTCGATCTGCTTACTCAGGTTGGTGTTTTCCCATCGTGTAAGAAGGATTCCTGATACATGGGCTTGGGGATTAAGATGCTGACTGATGCTTGTGATGAAATCACTAATCATGGCTAAGCCTCGGAAGGGCAATACTTCGGCTATCATCGGGATGATGATCTCGTTACTGGCCGTGAAAGCATTGAGGGTCATAATACCCAAGGAAGGTGGACAGTCAATCAGAATGAAATCGTAGTCTTCCTGTATGGGTTCTAACAGTCGTTGTAATTTTCTCTCGCGCTCCATAGCAGCAGCAAGCTCAAAATCAACTTTGGCCAACTGAAGGTTGGAGGGGTATAACCAGAGATTTTCGCGGACGGATAGTCTTAATGCTTTTTTTCCTTCGGCATCTAACTTATCCGTTAGTGCTTCATAGATCGTAGGGTAGGGAGATTCGTTCATGGAAACCAGACTGGAGGTCAGATTGGCTTGTGCATCCATGTCAACCAACAATACTTTGTAACCCTGACGGGCTAAAATGGTACCGACACTCACCGTTGAAGTGGTCTTACCGACACCTCCTTTGTGATTGGCAAAGGAGATAATTTTTGTTTTTCCATTTTTCATAATCGTGTACTTTAATTATATATTTATAGTAATAAAGTATTAAAGTTTGCTGCAAAAGTAGTTTTTTTTATTTATTTATGCAATTTTTTTGCAAAATATTTTGTAGATTCATTTAATTTTCGTATCTTTGTACCAGAAAAATGAAGAAATAGAGTATTAACAACCCAAAAAACTAAGCCTTATGAAAAGAACACTTATCACTATCGCGCTCATGGCAACATGCTTGCTGGGGGCGTATGCACAGAAGAACAAGAAGAACAAGGAGGAGATCAATATCGATTCCGTGATGAACGCTTCGATGAAGAGATTCTTCGGGGACGTAATGGTTCTGTCTGGAGACACACAGGTAAAGACGGCCTTTGAAATCGGCAAGGCTACAACCCATTCCAACAAAGCACGTGGACTGGCTGGAAAGATCGGCAACATCGCTGGTAAAGCAGCTATGGGTGGTGCATTGATGATGGGTAAGAACATCGGAAAGGGATTGAGCATGATTCATAAGGCTCAGCAGGTGGAGCAGATGGCTGACGTGGCCGACGCAGTGGCTGGAAGCAGCGCATGGGATTACACCTTCGCGGGCAACACCTCGCCTGTATCAGTTCCACTGGCTAATCAGGAGGTGAATATCACACTTCGGTTTGGCGAGAATCAGACGCTTAATCCAAAGGATATGTACCGCATCGTTCGGTTCTCTCAGGAGAAGAAGGAGCGAATCATCACATGGATGGAGTTTGACTATTCTTTGATCAAGTCTGAGAGCATCAAGGAGGGTGGATATCTTGAGTTTGGTGCTAAGAAGATTGGAGATGACCTGTATCAGCTGACAATCCCTGCTGAAGAGGCTCTGCCTGGAGAATATGGAATCTTCGTTGCACAAAGCGAAAATGTTAGCATACCTTACGCTTGCACATTCTCTATCAAATGATGGCTAATGTCACCGACGACTAATCTACTAATTACAAACAAACTAACAAACTAATTCACTAACAACTAAACAACATACAACTATGATTTGGCTTATTCTTATCATTTGCGCCTTTGCGGTGGACGGCATGGGCGACAACAAGAAGAGATATAACAAGAGACGTTCTTCTTACAATTCGTGGTACAACGAAAATTCATGGCTCGATGCAGCATGGTTCCATGATCATCACCAGAAGATGTAAGACAGGCGACTGGATGTGAACATAATTATATGTACAACCCAAATAGACTCTTCTATTTTCGGGGTGGCTGTACACCCTCGATGCGAGGGATATTTCCACTCGCAAAATACCTGATGTTCACGACGTGAATCTGTATGGTATATACAGCCTCTTACCATATTACTTTATTTGATTTAAGATGTTCACGACGTGAATCTGTATGGTATATACAGCACGGTACCTATTGTGGCAAACTTCATCGAGATGCTCACATTCTTGTATAATTCTAATTAACTATAAAACTATAAATATACTTTTACAATAACCAACAAAACAGCAACAATATGAAAGCTTCAAAATGGTTTTATTTGTTGATGACAACGGTATTTGTCATCACAACTGTCTTTTTCTCTTCCTGTAGTAAGGATGATGACGAGAATCCCAAGAAACCCGACACGTCGGTCGATACACCAGTGATATCTCCTGCACCGTCAGGTGATACGGATGAACCTGAACCTTCAACACCGGCAGGTACTGGACTTGGACAGGGAGTGAAGGAACGTATTGAAATCTATCTGGAGGGTGATGCGGAAAAATGGACTATTGGAGGAGATTTCACAGGTTTCACAGGAGATGCAAATATGTGGGTTTCTCCCGATGATTACATTTATAACCAAAGTGGCGATGACATAACATTACTGGATATGGGTGTGGATGTCTTTGGCAAAGTAAACTACCCATTTATAGTTTCGCTGAAAGATAAGGGAACTTTGTACTTGTCATTTTATATGTCAATAATAGATCATGATGATTGGGCAACTGCTGGAGATGTCACGCTCACCGTGAAAGGTTATACGGGTGACGTGGAAACCAATTCTTACACCCGAACATTCAAACCTTACGAAACATTGACATTACTCTTCTATGCCAATAGAAAGATTGTGGATAATAAACAGAGTATCTTTAACGAGTTGACAGGAGAAATAACCCGATAATATCACTTTTTTATGCAGGGGGCTGGTGTATATCGCCAGCCTCTTTTTTTAATATTCCTTCTGTCTCTTGTCCACAATGTCAAATTCATCCAACGGATGATCTAATCTCCATTGCAGTTTCTTTCTGCATCCGTTTAAGAACTTACCCAACTGGTTCTTGGTGAACGTCTTTGTCTTTCGGTAATCCCCGAAAGCGAAAGTGACGTTCTTGATGCCATGCTCCTTAATCAAGTCCATCTGATAGGGAGTTATTTCGTATATCGACGTATAACAGTCGTGGTCGTTGTACTTGACGATGGTTCGGTGATCATCAATCCTGATGTGATCCTGACACCAATACTTGCCTTTGTTGGTCTTCTTGTGGGCAAGAAGCACAACCTCTTCATCATACAGTTGCAGCATTGCAAAGGCTGTAGGTGGCAATTGGGTGAATGACCCAATGAGCAAGAACCATTCGACTTGATCGCCTCGCTCGCGTATCTTCATACAGAAGAGATACTTTTCATAGTCTATACGAACGGTTTTGGAGGTGGTGGTGATCTGATGACTGCCATTCCTCTCGATACGGTCACTCTTGATGTGCTGGGCGTGCATCATGACCGACAACATGTACACAATGATGAATACAATTTTTCTCATGATTCGATATTGTTTAGTACAACATACTTTCCTTCAATGTTGCAATTTTTCAGCCGTCTGTCACATTCCTTTCCAAAGGCTACCAGGCAGGATCCAAAGAATGGATGCCCTGTCTGACCGTTCGGACGTAGAAACTTGATGCGATGACGCATGAATAACATACTGGCTGCTGTGGGGAAAATGACATCCTGAAAAAGCAAATTGTCTTGTCTGTTGACCAACAAGGCGATTCCGTTCCCGTGCTTCGCCAACTTTTCCACGAACTGACGCAACAATACCCTGCTGTAAGGTGGATTGAGCCATACCACTGCCTTTTCAGGCCAAGGCTGTGCCAACCCGTCTTGCTCCCTGTTATAACTGATGGGCGCGATGGGGTAGGGTGGCTCCATCGGCGCACAGGGGTCTAAGTCAAATGACCCCAATTCATCGATGATCCATTTCGGGGTGTACCATTCATCACTCGATACACTTTCATTCTTTTGCTGTCTGGTGTCCATATTGAATTATATTTTGATGCCACTAACTACGGTCTCAGTCACTTCTACCTGAACTCCCTCCATTGCATCAAAGTTCATGGCGGCTAACGACTGAGCTTTCTTCAAATCGAAACGCTGTGCCTGTTCTGACTTTTCTGCTGTCTGGAGAATTTCGCCCTGCACATGGGATGTGCCTAACCCTTCACTTTGCATCGTTTCATTGACCTGCTTTCTCAGATATGCAAGGTCGATACCCTGCAAAGGATCTGCAATACCTCCCATCTGAAGGTTATTCATTTGTTTTTCCTTGGGCACTTCGGCAATGTTGTTTAGGAAATACACCGCCTTTTCGTTGTTCCAATACTCAAAGATGCGACTGTCAGGATGGCGTTTGCGGTATGCTTCTATCTCCTTCATCGTCAAAGGCTGACCGCTGAAAGGATTCCAAATGCCATCTTTTAACAACTGCATCCGCGCTCCATGTACGTCAGCAGCTCGTTCGACACCCTGATTGTCATGCTCGGTGACATCGGGATGATTCTCCAATTCGTCAGGTTTCAAATTTTTGAGGATATCCGACAATTCCTTTCGTTCCTCCTTGCTAACTCCTCCTTCTTTCATCGCTCGGATCCCTTCAGGAGAGAATTGCATGGTGTAGAGCAATCCAATAAACCGTGACGGAATGAGATTGTCTTTATTTATTCTTGAATAGGGTGAATCCTCCAAACCATAAGCATACTCGTCATCCTCTTCATGAATGCCAGGAGAAATGCCGTCGTAAATATCGGAATGATAAAGATGATGTGCAATTTCATGAGCTGCGATGTTCAATTCCTGAAACACCTTGCTCGCATGTTTCTTTCCGTGAAAGATCTGCACCATCGGGGACTCTTCTGACATATCATCGGGTGTCATATAGGCACTATCCATTGGATTGTCGGTGGTCTCAATCACAACGTCCATGTACGCATTCCTTCCCAAGGCGATAATCTTATCATGTACCTCCTGAAGTTCTTTTTGCTGGGCTTCTGGTAAGGATGCAAGTTCCTTCTCTGAATTGACACCCAATGACTGCCACGCTCGCTGCTTGAATGCGTCTGAGCGCATATAAGCCAACTCCACCACAATGTCGGTCTGGACACGATGGGAGAACTCCTGCAATCCAAACAGGTTCTCGACCTGCTTGTGACTGCATCCCAATAGTTCCTTATCTGACAGGGGCTTCCCTTCCATCTTTAAGGTTGAAAGACGGTCGGCAAGACTGTCAAGAAACTGCGCACGACGGTCAGACCACGGTACGTGATCCACCAGATCCATCCTCTGATTTTTTGATTCTACCTGTGCCATACCTTCACTTTTATTGGTGCAATTATTGGTGTATAATTGGTGCAATTACACTTCCTTTATAATTCCAAAGTCCTTACATAATACCATGAATCCGAAACAGAATACACAGGTGATGATGGATGACATCGCCACCCATCCCAGACCAACAATCGTATTGGCTACACAGCCTCCTACTCCCTCGTCTGGATAACTGTTCATAAGTAATCCAAACAGGAGGAGGCACAGTGCGATGCACACAAGACCGATAATGTAATTACGTACCATAAGCTATTGTTTTATATTACCAGATACCTTCCCATGCTCTGATTATACCCCACCAACCGGCATCTTCTTTTGTAATAAGAACCTTAATAAATCGGGGTTTACCTACTTCAATCTGACCGTCACTGAATATATACAGATGACAATCCTTGAATGTTTTTTTATAGATCTTATTGCCATGCTTATCCAGTATAGTAATCTTGACTTTATCTTTTAAGGAATAACCAGAACTTTTTGATTTTAAGATTACATGAACATCGTAGATAGGAATCCTATCGATATTCATTTTGTAGCATTGTCTTACAATTTCTGTGTTATACGATGGGGGTACTCTCTCTGACTTATCATCCTGAGCATAACCAAATGCCATAGTCATACAGGCTATCAATAAAAATATAATCCTTTTCATATTACTCAAATATTTTTGTTACAAAATCACTTTCCCCTATACTTACACCCACTCTTATATTCGCTACAGAAGAGACCATACGGCCCTTTTCGGACAAATCCCTTACCGCACTCAGGACATCGATCACCCACATTCACCTTCTTGACACTCCGTGAAGAACTCCTTGCACTGGACTTACTCGATGTACTGCCCGACCTTGTGCTGCCATAAGAGGATGTACTTCTTTGGTAGGATCTGAATGGTGCTGTTTCTTCTTCTCTGAACATGCTGATTCTCACACCTGATGCGTCATTGTTGACTTGGTGAATGATGGAACGCAATTGTTCCTCCAGTTCCTTCATGAACTGAATCAACGAGAACTTGCCCTTTTCAATGTCACGCAACTTCTTTTCCCATTGACCTGTCAACTCTGGACTTTTCAGCAGGTCGAACTCGATTACATTCACCAAACTCCTGCCCGTTGGGGTCGATACGAGGTTTTTCTTCTGACGCTCGATATACCCTCTCTTCAACAGGGTTTCGATGATTCCTGCACGGCTGGATGGCCTACCAATGCCATTCTCTTTCATGGCTTCTCTCAACTCTTCATCATTCACCATCTTACCAGCTGTTTCCATCGACTGTAACAAGGAGGCTTCCGTGAACCGCTTTGGTGGGGTGGTCATCTTACGCTCCAAGGATGGCGTATGCTGACCGCTTTCGTTGACGGTGAACTTAGGCAACACAGCTTCCTTCTCTTTGTCTTCGTCTTCATCCTCTTCATTCGCCGTATTTGCGGATGTTTTGGCATACACAGCTCTCCATCCTTCATTGAGGATGGTGCGGCCTGTGGCCTTGAACGGCACACCGTTCGATTCAGCCAATACCGCCGTCTGGTTATACTGGCAATCAGGATAGAAGACGGCCAAGAAACGCTTCACAATCAACTCATACACTTTCTTCTCGTATTGGTTCAAGCTGGTGATGCCTCCTGTCTCTCCCGTCGGGATGATGGCATGGTGGTCGGTGACCTTGCCATTGTCAAATACGCGCTTGCTCTTTGGCAACTGGCTTCCCACCAATGGCCTTGCGATGTCAAACATTCCCGACAATCTCTGAATGATGCCAGGACACTGTGTGTAAATGTCATCCGTCAGGAATTTGGTATCGACACGCGGATAGGTGGTCAATTTCTTTTCGTACAGGCTTTGAATGGTCTTCAAGGTCTGGTCGGCACTCATCCCGTACTTTTTGTTACAATCCACCTGTAAGGCAGTCAGATCATACAATTGTGGGGGCTGCTCTGAACCTCGCTTTTCCTTGATGTCCGTGATAACAAAACGCTGACCTTCCACCTGACGCAGACAACGCCGAGCTTCCTCTTCATTGACGAATTTGTCTTGGGTACAGGCAAAGGTGGCTGCTCTGTACTTGGTATTCAACACCCAATAAGGGGTGGGCTTAAAGTTCTCTATCTCCCTGTCTCTGGCTACAATCATGGACAGGGTAGGGGTCTGAACACGCCCAATACTCAGGATTTGCTTGTGACCACCGTACTTCATGGTGTAAAGTCGGGTGGCATTCATTCCCAACAACCAATCCCCTTCTGCTCTGGCTAATCCTGCCTGATAGAGGGAATCATAGTCCCTTTGGTCGTGCAAATGCTGGAATCCGTCTCTGATGGCCTCTTCTGTCAATGAAGAGATCCACAGACGCTTGACGGGGCATTTCACTCCTGCCAGTTCCATGACCCAACGCTGAATCAACTCGCCTTCTTGACCGGCATCGCCGCAGTTTACAATCGTGTTCGCCTTTTTGTACAAGTCCTTGATGACCTTGAACTGATGACGAACACCCTTGTCGGGCATCACGTTGATACCGTACTTGTCTGGAATCATCGGAAGATATTCTAACTTCCAGTGTTTCCATTCTGGATTATACTCGTGAGGCTCCTTCAATTCGCACAGGTGGCCGAACGTCCATGTCACCTGATAACCGTTACCCTCGAAATAACCGTCCTTCTTGGACTTGGCACCAAGCACCTTGGCAATCTCAGCTGCCACACTTGGTTTCTCTGCAATACATACTATCATTTTCTGATGAATTTTTGAATATTTTCTTAATTTTTGAAACACTTTTACATCCCGCATGGCGATTTTCGCTAACCTCTAAACGCTAAACGCTCACCTCTTACTTATACACATCCAATATCTTTGTTTCTTTCACCTCTACGATGCGGTAATCCATCATGGATTCCTTCATCTTTTCCTCGAAATCCTGAATGGAATTGTAGCAACAAGAAGACTGCACCATCACCACAAACGGCTTTTCCTTGTCCTCTCCAGTCTTCTCGTCCACCTCGATAGACACACATTTGAGACGGAACCAGGTATCAGCTGTGTCCGCTGTGTTCTCGAACAATTCCGTGATATTTACTTTCTTGACGGCACTTACATCGATGCCACCGCAGGTAAACGGTTTCATTTCTTCGATGATACGTTCCTCTGCTTCCGTGAACGACAAAGCATCCACCAAATACTTTTGTGTGACACTTTTTGTCGTGCCATCATCCTGACGCTGGTCTATGCCAACCGAACATTCAAACCAAAAATGCTTTTCCATTGAGCTAATAATTAGTTAATAGTTACTTTATATATATATAAATAATGTATAGACAAACTTTGCCACCTCTCACCCCTCACCTCTTACATTCCGAATGGAAACCTTCACCATGCGCATGGACTGGCTTACCTCTCACTGGCTGGACAAAGTTCACTATTTTTTTGATTTCTAACACACTTTTGACCTCAAAATATCGCGAATCTCTGATTCGGAAATAAAAAAAACTCCTTTTCAGAGATTCACGATTTTTTTACAAAAAAATTCAAAAAAAAACTTGCAAATATAGAACTTTGTACCGTGAAATTCATGTGCTCACCGCACAGACGATGTAAAACAATTAAAAATGTTTGAATATGAAAGCGGACATCATCTTTAAGGTACACATCGAAGACGGCAACGCTACCGTCAAGATGGATATGGAGCAAGTCAGTGATATTGACACGACTCTCTTCACACGCTTGCTGAAGCTCTTCAATGACACCAGCAAGAAGGTCAACAATGAGATCAACAAGAGTGCCGCACCTGCCGACGCTCAGGAGCAAGATCCTGACGGGGAGGGCGAAAAGGCTTCTGAGGAGGAAAGCCCCGAAGAGGCTTAACCAACTCCAAGGGGCTTTCTTTGAATGATCTTCAACTCGAATAGTGTTTCTCATCATAAAAGGTTAATGTAAGGTTAATAAGTAAATCAAGGGAAAGCAAGCGAGCAATAGATTTAGGTTAGTAATGAAAAGTATTATTCCGTACAGGACTGCTTGTGAAAGTCGTTCTGTCTTTTCAGAAAAAACATTATGACAACATCAATTAGACATATCATCATCGCAGCAATGGTCTTCTTCACGGTCAACGCTTATGCACAGACCCCAGAAGGGACAGCCACCATCCGCAAGGGGTGGAACCTGAACCTGAAGACCAATACGCTCTATGACTTTGCAGGATGCCCGAACATCGGTGTCGATGTGCGCAAGGATTGCTGGGCATTTCAGACTGACTGGATCTTCGCCTGGTGGAATCACCCTGCCACACATCATTACTACTCCAACTACGGCATCCAGTCCGAAATCCGATATTATGTGCCACAGTGGAACCACCAGCATGTCGGACTGTACGGACATCTTGTTACCTACGATTTTGAGTTTGGCGGGGTCGGACATCTCGCACGGAAATTGAAGGATTCCTTTGGCATCGGTGCTGCTTACGGCTATGAGATATACCTGACCGCTGACCTCAACCTCGACTTCACCGTCGGACTTGGATATTTCCAGAGCCGATACGATAAATATGAGCCTTCCTACTTCAATAGTGCCTATTACCGCACGGCCACTGGTACACTACGGTATTTCGGACCGACACGCTTGGAGGTGGGGCTTATCTGGAAACTGAAACCACAATTCAAAAAGTAAGTGATACATCATGCAACAGAATCTAACGTGCCACTGGTGGCAACATACAAAAGCCCGAAACAGGGTGATGCGGAACATGGCGATCTTCGCTGCCATCGTCTGCCTGTTCACCCTGACCGTCCTGTCCTTTGCGTCGTGCGACTATAAGGATCTGGAGGAGGATATGAGTGCCAGGACACAAATCCACCTCAATTTCGACTGGAATAAAGTCGATTCCATCCCGAAATCCATGAGGGTGATTTTCTATCCTGATGACAGTTACCTCAAGAGCATCATCGAACAGGGTTACGTGACCTTCGATGTCTATAGCTCTGGCATGGATGTCGCGCTCCCTTCGGGTACTTACAAGATGACAGCGTTTAATAACGACACGGAACATGTCTTCGTGAATAACCAAATCGACCACAACGGCATCTTTGCCACGACTTCCGCTTCGCTGACACGCACCATCGTGGATGCGGAAACCCTGCTGGATAGCATCTATAGCCAGAAAATCCTCGATTATCCCGACTATATGGTGCATACGTCCAGCGAGGAGGTCATCATCAAGGGCGACCAACAGACACTCACACTGACACCTGACTCAATGGTGGTGAGGGTGGACTTTAAGGTCAATGGGGTCACAGGACTGGAACACGTTCAGCAGATCAAGGCGGTCATGGGCAATATCGCTGGAAAACGATTCGTCACGCCTGATGATGTGGTGCAAGATACATGTGCTGTGCTCTTCGATTGTGGATGGGATGCGGATAACAATTCCATTTCGGCACAGTTCCATGTCTGGAGCGTGCTGCCGAACTACAAGGAACAGGATGGGCAAAAGCTGACACTCCTGATTTGGATGAAGGACAGCAAGGTCTATCTCCCCATCGACCTGACGGATATCTACAGGGGATTCAGAAAGAGCGACCTCGTGTTTGACATCAACATCAAAGATACCAATATCAATCTCAATGAATTTCTCCCAGCGCAAAGCGGATTCGAGATAGACATCACGGAATGGGAGGACATCAGAATCGACGTGAATTTCTAACATTGTAGTCTTCTACATATTTTTTTAATTAACTTAATTATTAACTATTAAATTCTTAAAAAAACATGAAAAGAAAGTTTTTTTCTCTGGCCCTCATGGGCATGATCGCAATCGCAGGTGTATTCACCTCTTGTAGCAGCGACGACGACGCGGCTCCAGCAGCAGCTGTTCCCGCAGGTTCAATCCAGTTTGACGCAGGTGTGGATGGCTTCAACGCTACTCGCGCTCTCCCAACCACGTCCGCTAACTACCTCTCACAAGTCACAAACTTTGCTGCTTGGGCTTACTATTCCAACACGGTGAGTTCCTTCACAGCCGGTGACCAGTACATCGGTAGCGGAACTACAGGTATCGTCATTGACGGAAACCTCAGTGGCGTGTGGACTCACCACACTGCAACAGATCTGGCTTACTGGCCAAAGAACACAGCAGACAAGCTGAACTTCTATGCCATCACTCCAGCATCTGACGCTTCGTTCACCATGGATGACGTTGGTCTCAGCAACGGTCTTCACCACCTCTATGCTAATGTGACTGTCCCAACCACTAACAGTGCACAGAAGGACATCATGTTTGCACAGGCAACAGACCAGATTTCCACCACAAACAACAAGGTAGTTTCAATGGGCTTCAACCACGCTATGACACAGGTTGTCTTCACGGGTACCCTTGCTTCTACTAACATCACTGCAACTGTGGGTGGCATCAAGGTCTGCAACATCAAGAACACTGGTAAGGTGGGCTATCTCACTGACGACGGTGACAACACGGTTACGCTCGGTGTCGCTGACGTGGCTTATGGCACAGGTGCTACTACAGCAGACATCAGCTTCCCAATCGGTGTAAGCGCTACCAACAACCTCACTGCTTACGGTACAACTTACAACCTCACCGCTGCTGACGGCGCACTCCTCATGCTGCCTCAGACTACTACAGCTTGGAATCCAGGTAGCGATTCTCCAAAGACGATCGCTAATGCAAACACCAACCAGAAGTCTTACCTCGACGTTACTTGTACCATCAAGAACGGTGACACTTATCTCGTTGGCTCTGCTTCTGGTCACGGTCATGTGTACATCCCATTCGCAGCTAACTGGCTCCAGGGCAAGAAGTACACTTACAAGCTGATCTTCGGTACTGGTGAAGGCGGTTACGATGAAGATGGTAATCCTCTTATCGAGCCTATCTCTTATACCGTGTCTGAGCCTACTGCATGGGATGCAGTTTCTGACATCGACGTTAGCTTCTAATCATCAGGAGATGACAGTTTAACTAAACCGTTTCTGAAAGACTAAATTACTGCCTAACACAGAGGGCAGAATCAAGAATCTACTTGATGTGTCATGGTGACAGTGGCGTGCCCTTCAATAATGATGGGTGCGCCACATCCTTTTTCCTTCATCCATGCACATTGCAGGTTCTTTTTGTAACATAAAAACCCAAAACATCATGACACATATTTATAAAAGATTTACTCGTACCGCCCTGTTCGGGTGCATGGCGGTCATTCCTCTCTTCCATAGCTGTGCGGACGAGGATAGTTCCGACAAACCTTTCATGGGTACGTCTGAACAAATCATCTTTACGCTGCCAGAGGAGGAACAGGAGACCAGAGCTACAAAGGAGGATTCTACCTCCAATAACACCCCTGATTCTACGTTGTATAAGGCTGTGATGCTGGGCAAGGATGGCGATTCGCTCTTTGTCCGTGCAGCCGTTTCCGATGATTTTCCTGCCGTCGATAAGGTTAATGACGGCGAAAACACCACGATGGAAACACGTGGGGCTATCGTTTCTTCCGTCACGTCTTTCGGCGCGTCGGCTTCCATCTATGCCTCTAACCAGTCTTACACGGCCAATCCTTGCGGAAATTTCTTCTATAAGCAGAATTTCACGCCCAACACACCTACTGGCTATTTCTGGCCGACCAGTGCCTACCGACTTTCGTTCTACGCCTATTACCCTTACGGGAACAGCGCGTTCACCGTGTCGTCGTCGGCATCGTCCAACGGCATTCCTACGTATGCCTACACCGTTCCGTCTTCCATCTCCGCACAGCAGGATGTCATGACGGCTCAGGTCACCAATAAGGCTTGCGGGTCTCCTCAGACACCTGTCAGCCTATCCTTCAATCATCATACTTCTGCCATCAAGGTCAAGTACACCAATGACGGGGCTTCGGCCGTCACCATCACTGGCATCTCCATCACTGGTGTCAAGTATAGTGGCACACTCAATAACGGTACGTGGACTCT
>Ga0256405_10001299_pt1 | contig 69245 bp, 58 predicted proteins | sample RumenRJG_02DNA_FD_189096 | JGI IMG/M metagenome (GOLD analysis project Ga0256405, IMG submission 189096) | Bovine rumen microbial communities from Lethbridge, Alberta, Canada - RJG_02 | ecosystem: Host-associated > Mammals > Digestive system > Stomach > Rumen | place: Canada: Alberta...
ATTCCACTTAGCTTCAAACCAATTTGCATATTCTGATGCAGCTATAGTTCTGTGCTTTTCAGCCTGCTTCTTCTGATAATTATATAATCCTTTACCAAGAGGAATGCCGATGATAGCACCAACACCGAGAGAAGCTAAGAGAACAGCGCCAAGCTTCTTGACCTTATTGATCTTCATAGTCTTCTTACGGTTCTTTTTTTCCTCTTTATACTTATCTACTTTTTCTTGACTCATTTCAGTCACCTCTAACAAAGCTTATTGTAGTCCATCACAGACCACGCATAATAATAAACCATATAACTCAAGAAAACAAGAGTCTTTTTAGTATAAGCCTTTTCTTCTTTTTAGTTCAAGGCTTTTCTTCAAAAGTACTAATCTCGAAGATTTACCTTAAAATCTCGCCTTGCTTCTCTTTCTTGATCCTTCTTAGCAAGGTCATGTCTCTTATCATAGAGTTTCTTACCACGTGCCAGTCCAATCTCAACCTTTACAAGACTTCCACTAAAGTAAACCTTAAGCGGAACTATAGTTACACCCTTATCCTTAGTTCTTCCAATAAGCTTATTAATCTCAAACTTATGGAGAAGCAGCTTTCTCTTACGAAGGGGATCCTTATTGAAGATATTTCCCTTCTCATAAGGATTGATGTGCATCTTATTGATATAAACCTGGCCATTATCAATGGTTACATATGATTCCTTGATGCTGCAATTCCCCTGTCTCAGAGACTTAACTTCTGTTCCGGCAAGTTCTATACCAGCTTCAAATGTATCATCTATAAAGAAATCATGATAAGCCTTTTTATTGTTAGCAATGAGCCTGGTGCCCTTTTCTTTAGCCATATCAACTCACTCGTCCTTTCAAAAACCTCATTTAAATATGCATTAGATAAACTCAAAATCTATGACTCGGTCTACTTTATCACAGCGTACAAGCTTCACATGACATTCATCACCAAGCTTCATAACCTTACCCGTTGTCTTACCTACCATTTCGAACTTATCTTCATAGTATGTATAATAATCATCCGTCAGATCAGCAACTCTTACGCCACCTTCTACGGTATTAGGAAGTTCCACAAATATAGTCTGATTCGTAAAACCAGAGATAACTCCCACAAACGTCTCTCCAATATGCTGCGACATATACTCAATCTGCTTCAGCTTTACAACATCACGTTCAGCATCAACCGCACGGCGTTCCTTCATAGAGTTATCCTCTGACACCTTCGGAAGAAGCTTCGAATAATGTTTGATACGTCCACCTGTAAGCTCACCGTGAAGATTCTCCTTTATAATCCTATGAATCTGAAGATCAGGATATCTTCTTATCGGAGAAGTAAAATGACAATAATACTTGCAAGCTAGTCCAAAGTGACCTATACATTCTGTCGAATATCTAGCCTGTTGCATCGAACGAAGTGTCATCTTCGTAAGCAGAGCCTCGTAAGGTTCATCCTTAATGGATTCCAAAAGCTTCTGATATTCCTTTGGATGTATCTTATCTCGACTAACCTTGAAATACTTCTTAAAGCTTCGCATCGCTTCTCTAAGAACGTCAACCTTCTCAGGAAGCGGAGTCTCATGTATTCTATATTCAAATGGGATATCTGCCCAGAAGTACTCCTCGGCGACAGTCTCATTTGCCATAAGCATAAAATCTTCTATTATCTTGGTAGCGCAGTTTCTATCATAAGGATGGATATCTACAGGGACACCTTCCTCATTTACGATAATCTTAGTCTCTGCCACGTCAAAATCGATGGAACCTCTCTTCTCTCTAGCGGACCTTATAATCTCAGAAAGCTCGAGCATCAGACGGAACATAGGTACCAGGTAGTCATATCTCTTCATAAGAGCTTCGTAGCTTCTCGAAGGATCTTCTTCTACCACCTCTGGAGACGACGCCTCACCCGTAAGTATCGTTGCGACATCTGTATAGTTCATGCGCTCATTAACATTTATGAGACCCTCTACTATCTCATGATTCACAACCTTACCGGTCTCATCAATATCCATCATGCATGACAGACATAGCCTATCCACATCATGATTAAGCGAACAGATACCATTTGAAAGCTTATGAGGAAGCATTGGGATAACGCTGTCAACAAGGTAATTACTTGTACCACGCTTTAAAGCTTCCTTATCAAGTGGCGAGCCCTCGCGAACATAGTTTGATACATCAGCTATATGGACGCCTAAATGATATAAACCATTTTCGAAGGACAGCGATATAGCATCATCAAGATCCTTCGCATCTTCTCCATCTATAGTAACAGTATCGAGCTGACGGAAATCACGTCTGCCTACCTTTTCTTCCTCAGAAACCTCGTCTGGAATATCATTTAACTGATTCTCTACATCATCAGGGAACTCAACAGGGATTCCGTATGTTCTCACAACCTGAAGAATATCAGTTCTTGGATCATCCACATGACCAAGCACCTCTGAAACATGACCTGTAGGCGACTTCTTATCATCACCAAAGTCTTCAAGAGTTACTATAACTACACTTCCAGAGACAGCATTTGACGCGCTGTGCTTTGGAATATATATATCATCCGCAATCTTCTTATTGTTTGGGATTACAAAGCCGTATCCTTCGCACTGCTGATATACACCGATAAGTTCCGAAGTATTTCTAGAAAGAATCCTTATGATTCTAGCTTCCTTTCTAGGGCCTCTGGAACCCTTTATAACGCTGATCAGAACCTTATCGCCATGAAATGCATTTAGCGAATCCTTTGCAGATACAAAGAAATCCTCCTCATATCCCTCAACAGTTACAAAACCGAATCCACGACGAGTACTGCTAAATGTACCAGTCAGCATATCCTTCGGCGGAAGCATATAACGATTATTCTTCGTCTTAATAAGCAGCACATCATCGCACAGCTTATTTAAATAATCAAGAAATGCAGCTTTCTTCTCTTCTGTATCCACCTCATACATATAACAGAGTTCCTTGAACTTAAGAGGTCGATAATCGTTCTTCGACATCAGTTCTTTGAAAGACTCATATATTTCATTTTCTTTTTCTGTATATTCCATAATAATCACCCATAATAACAAAAGGGGTGCCTACAAGAAGTAAGCACCCTCTTCATATCACAATCCAGTATATCAGCTTATACCCACTTTGAACTAAGTAAAGCAGCTAATATAATAAACAAAGCTCCAAGAATTGCTGTTGCTCTCTGAATACGAGCTTCTCTTGAATGCTTCTTATTCTTTCCCCAGTAAGTATCAACAGCTCCTGTAAAACTACCTGTGAAGCCCTGTTCCTTACCCTCCTGGCTAAGAACTATAATTGCAAGTGCTACTGCAACAACTATTAATGCTATAGTAAGTGCGATTTTCATAAGTTTCTCCTCCAAAAAATCATACTTAGTGATAATAACATAGTAGTCATCATTATGCAAGTAGCTTTTTTAAATATTTTATAAACAAGAATTATATAACTTATTTATTCTTAAGAATATCTCTAATTTCTGTAAGAAGTAACTCTTCCTTTGTTGGCTCAGCTTCCTTCTCTTCCTCAGCTTCTTCTTCCTTCTTACGAAGATTCATAAGCTTATTCATGCCCTTGAGCATAAGGAATAGAATTAATGCAACAATAATGAAGTTAACTACTGCAGATACGAAATCTCCCCAAAGGATAGCATTTCCTTCTGGTCCTGGAAGAGGAATCTTTCCTCCAAACTCTGTACCACCAAAGATGCTAATTACTGGTGTAATGAAGTCATCTGTAAATGCTGTTACAATAGCTGTAAAAGCACCACCGATGATAACACCGATTGCCATGTCCATTACATTTCCCTTAAGGGCGAACTCTTTAAACTCTTCTAGAAATTTCTTCATACTAAAACCTTCCCTTCTATATTGGATTTTGTGAATTTTTGTGCTTTCACACAACACAGTAAGTATAGCAACTCACTTGGTAAAATGCAATAATTGATTGTTACTCTCTCCATGTGTGCGGTATAATTATTATATAGAATATCTACATGATAAGACATATCAAAACAGCTATATCAGAGGTGACTAAATGATAAAAACATATTTCAAAAAAGCATGTATTATAGCCATGTGCATCAGTCTTCTTTTATCATCTACTTCTATAGTTCACGCCAAGGAAACTGGATGGGAAGAAAAGGATGGACGTTGGTATTACTACTACGCTGACGGGACTACTCCAGTTGGTGAGGTCACAATAGACGGAACCGGATATATATTTACAGCAGAAGGCTACATTCTCGATAAGAATGAAACATTAGATCTAATCGACAGTGCCCAGAGTGGTTACGGAGTAAAGCCAATCGGCGACTATGAACCATCTCCTGAAGTTGTCCAAAAGATAGAATCTGAACTTAGCTCCATATACGGTACCGGAGCCGACGTTGGTTTTATGCTGATAGATCCTATACTGAAGAAGGGACTAACAAGTAATGCTGATACTGAGTTCTTCTCCGCCAGTTCAATAAAAGGAATATATGTTGCAGGTCTGGTTTACTCTAACCCTTCAGTCCTTACAACAGACTATAATACAATTAACAGTATTATTACTTACTCTGACAATGATGCGTATTCCAGTCTCTTTAACAAATATGGCAATGCATCTCACATTTCCTGGTTCGAAATGAGTCACGTTGATACTTCCCATGGAGCCTGGAGCTATACGAACTACAGTTCCCGAATGCTTGCCAAACTATGGACATCAAACATGTTCTACTTCTACACCGACAACACCGGTTACCGGCTCGGTCAGATGTATCAGAACCCAAATGCTTCAGCCATTCATGCTACTCTGGGAGGAACCTATAAAACCCAGACAAAAGCCGGCTGGGTAAACGAGCCGCCAAGATATATATCAACTACAGATGGAGGAATCGTTTATAAGGGAAATGGAAATCACCCGATTATCATGGCAATAAACTCCAACTACCCATGTAATCAAGACATTCTTAACGGACTGGTCAGCGCCCTGAACGAAGCCAGCGATGAAATAATGTATCAGGGGCTTTCTCTTAGAGAATCAGAAAAATCAGAAGATACAGAAAACTCTTTGGACACAGACGAAACTGTTCCAGATCAAAAAGATGAAACAACACCAGCCGCACCAGTATACACATGGAAATGCAATTCCACCGGATGGTGGCTGGAAGAAGCTGATGGCTCCTACCCACACTCTACGTGGGTGAAAATGGATGGCTACTGGTACTACTTTGGTGAGGACGGATACATGGCTTCGAACGAGTGGATTGATGGATACTATTTGTCCATAAATGGAGCTTGGGACTATGAACCAACAGGTTCATGGGGACTAAATTCAAAAGGCTGGTACTACATGGACACCAGCGGATGGTATCCAAAGGATGAATGGTCAAAAATCAATGGTACATGGTACTACTTCAACTCATCAGGTTACCTTACCATCACCTGGCCATACTAAAACTATATAATAATTCATATATTATTCCCAACACAAAAGGCGTGTCACTTAGTTAGTGACACGCCTTATTATCTGCCAGGGAGAACCGTTCCCGCTGGCCTTTTTTAGTAGTTAACGATCTTACCGAAGTCAGCCTTGAGTGAAGCTCCACCAACAAGACCACCATCGATATCAGGCTGCGCAAAGAGCTCAGCTGCGTTACCAGCGTTAACTGATCCACCGTACTGAATACGTACAGCATCAGCTGTAGCTGCATCATAGATCTCAGCGATGCAATCTCTGATTCCCTTACATACTTCCTGAGCCTGCTCAGTTGTAGCAGTCTTACCAGTACCGATAGCCCAGATTGGCTCGTAAGCGATAACCATGTTCTTTACATCATCAGCTGCAACGCCCTGAAGGTCTGACTTAATCTGAAGTCTGATCCAATCCATTGTTACGCCCATCTCTCTCTGCTCTAAGCTCTCGCCACAGCAAAGGATTGGTGTAAGTCCAGCTTCGATAGCCTTCTTAACCTTCTTATTAAGTGTGCAGTCACACTCCTTGAAGTAATCTCTTCTCTCTGAATGACCGATGATAACATACTTAACACCAGCATCTACAAGCATCTCTGCTGAGATCTCGCCTGTGTAAGCACCCTTATCTTCGAAGTACATATTCTCAGCACCAACTTCTACGTTAGTACCCTTTACAGCCTCAACAACTGGAACGATGTCGATAGCTGGAACACAGTAAACTACATCTACCGCATCATTTACTACAAGGTCCTTCAGCTCTGCAACAAGTGCTACAGCCTGTGAAGGAGTCATGTTCATCTTCCAGTTTCCTGCAATAATCTTCTTTCTTGCCATTTCTATTCTCTCCTTATTTATCGTTAGCTGCTGCTACGCCTGGAAGCTCCTTACCCTCAAGGAACTCAAGTGATGCACCACCACCTGTTGAGATGTGGCTCATCTTGTCACCAAATCCAAGCTGGTTACAAGCTGCTGCTGAATCACCACCACCGATGATTGTTGTAGCATCTGTCTCAGCAAGTGCCTGAGCTACTGCGATTGTACCTGCAGCAAGTGTTGGGTTCTCGAATACACCCATAGGTCCATTCCAAACAACTGTCTTAGCTGTCTTAGCAGCATCTGCGAAGAGTGCTCTTGTCTTCTCGCCGATATCAAGACCTTCCTTGTCAGCTGGGATTGAATCTGAAGAAACTGTCTGAACTTCGATTGGTCCATCGATTGGATCAGGGAAACCATCAGCTACTACTGTATCTACAGGAAGGAGAAGCTTCTTACCAAGTGAATCTGCCTTTGCAAGCATTTCCTTACAGTAATCAATCTTGCTATCGTCAACGAGTGACTTACCAACTTCCTTACCCTGTGCCTTAAGGAATGTATATGCCATACCACCACCAATGATAAGTGTATCGCACTTTTCAAGAAGGTTTGAGATAACATTAAGCTTATCAGCAACCTTAGCACCACCAAGGATAGCAACGAATGGACGTACTGGATTCTCTACTGCATTTCCAAGGAAATCGATTTCCTTCTGCATAAGATATCCAACTACTGCTGTATCAACATACTTTGTAACACCAACATTTGAGCAGTGAGCTCTATGAGCTGTACCAAATGCATCATTTACAAATACGTCTGCAAGTGAAGCAAGATCCTTTGAGAATGCCTCACCATTCTTTGTCTCTTCTGCACGGAATCTTGTGTTCTCAAGAAGGATAACTTCGCCGTCCTTCATAGCATTTACAGCCTCAACAACGTTTGGTCCAACTACTTCTGGATTTGGTACGAACTTAACTTCCTGTCCAAGAAGCTCTGAAAGACGAACTGCTACAGGAGCAAGTGTCTTTGTCTTCTTATCCTCTTCTGTCTTAACCTTTCCAAGGTGTGAGCAAAGGATGATCTTACCGCCATCAGCGATAAGCTTCTTGATTGTTGGGAGTGCAGCTACAAGTCTGTTCTCATCTGTGATCTTTCCGTCCTTAAGTGGTACGTTGAAGTCACATCTTACGAGTACGCGCTGTCCCTTTACGTTAATATCGTCAACTGATTTCTTATTAAGTGACATTTTATTACCTCCTAGTAATTTTTATCATTTGAGTATTTTATAGCCGATGAGCATTGCTCTCGACCTAATTTTCTGATTTATAATTTCTTAGAAGAAAAAATGGGTCCGACTTCATATAAAGTCGGACCCAATTCTTAGGTCTTCTTAAAAAGCCGCTAGAATACTCGACTAATTATATAATCGACTCTATTATGCAAGCTCTGCGAAGTACTTGATTGTTCTAACCATCTGTGATGTGTAAGAATTCTCATTATCATACCATGATACTACCTGAACCTCATAAAGGTCATCAGCGATCTTAGATACCATAGTCTGTGTAGCATCGAAGAGTGAACCGAACTTCATACCGATAACGTCTGAAGATACGATTGGATCCTCGTTGTAACCGAAGCTCTCGCTTGCAGCAGCCTTCATTGCAGCATTGATGCCATCAACTGTTACGTCAGCACCCTTAACTACAGCTGTAAGGATTGTTGTTGAACCTGTTGGTACAGGAACTCTCTGAGCTGATCCGATAAGCTTTCCGTTAAGCTCTGGGATAACAAGACCGATAGCCTTTGCAGCACCTGTTGAGTTAGGTACGATGTTAGCAGCACCAGCTCTTGCTCTTCTAAGGTCACCCTTTCTGTGTGGTCCGTCAAGGATCATCTGATCACCTGTGTAAGCATGAATTGTGCTCATGATACCGCTCTGGATTGGAGCATAGTCGTTAAGTGCCTTAGCCATAGGTGCAAGACAGTTTGTTGTACATGAAGCAGCTGAGATGATCTGATCATCAGCTGTAAGTGTATCATTGTTAACTGAGAATACGATTGTCTTAAGATCATTTCCAGCAGGAGCTGAGATAACAACCTTCTTAGCACCAGCATCGATATGAGCCTGTGACTTTTCCTTTGAGCAGTAGAAACCTGTACACTCAAGTACTACGTCTACACCGATCTCTCCCCATGGAAGTTCCTTAGCGTCTGCCTTAGCATAAATCTGAAGTGTCTTACCATCAACAGTAATTGTTCCAGCCTCATCATCAGCTGTAACTGTGTGAAGATTCTCACCGATCTTTCCAGCGTATCCGCCCTGTGCTGTATCATACTTCAGAAGATGAGCAAGCATTGAAGGCTTTGTAAGATCGTTGATAGCAACTACCTCATATCCCTCAGCACCAAACATCTGTCTGAATGCAAGACGTCCGATACGTCCAAATCCATTAATCGCTACTTTTACTGCCATTTTATAAATCCTCCTAAGAAAATATATTGATGAATGCCGGTAGCAGCCGGCTAAACATTCTGCCCTAATATAATACCTTCTTTGATTTGTTTTTTCAACCCTGGATTTACCAATTAACCTAAAAACTAGTAGGTAATATCTAATTCAGTTTTCTGTAAAATGCTTATGTAAACTATTGCTTGTTTTTTTAAGCTTCTGGCATACACTTATGCTTGTTTTGTTTGTTTCGTCTGCCTTTCCTCTTTTATCTTGCTTGCTTTTGTTAACTTCCGGCATACACTTATGCTTGTTCTGCTTGTTTCGTCTGCCTTTCATCTTTTATCTCGCTTGCTTTTGTTTGCTTCCGACATACATTGAGGCTTGTTTTGTTTGTTTCGTCTGCCTTTCATCTTTTATCTTGCTTGCTTTTGTTTGCTTCCGGCATACACTTATGCTTGTTTTGTTTGTTTCGTCTGCCTTATTTCTTCTAGCTTGCTTGCTTTTACTTGCTTCCGGCATACACTTATGCTTGTTTTGTTTGTTTCGTCTGCCTTATTTCTTCTAGTTTGCTTACTTTTACTTGCCGCAGGCATACACTTATGCTTGTTTTGTTTGTTTCGTCTGCCTTTCCTCTTACTTTCACTTGATTCATGCTTGTAGGGCTAATCAATTACTTGTTTTCCATGGTTTGATTAGCCCCTCAACTTTCTTTTGATGCTTGATTCTTGCATGTGGGGCTAATCAGTTGGCTGTTTTACGCGGTTTGATTAGCCCCTTTGCTCTCTTTTGATACTTGATTCTTGATTGCAGGGCTAATCAATTGGCTATTTTCCACTGTTTGATTAGCCCCTCAACTTTCTTTTGATGCTTAATTCTTGCTTGTGGGGCTAATCAATTGCTTGTTTTCCATGGTTTGATTAGCCCCTTCACTATCTTTTGATGCTTGATTCTTGCATGTGGGGCTAATCAGTTGGCTGTTTTACGCGGTTTGATTAGCCCCCACCCACTATATCTCTTTACAATTTTAGATACTTATATCTTCATATATTTGTTTCCAGCTAATCCAGCTAATTTTCTGGTGGTTTTCCTCGTAGAATTAGCTGGTTGCCTTCTTATTCCTCTTGCTTCTTGATGTTCCAGCTAATTTTCTGGTGGTTTTCTTCGTAGAATTAGCTGGTTGCTTTCTTATCCCTCTTATTTCCGTATCTTCCAGCTAATTTTCCGGTAGTTTTCCTCATAGAATTAGCTGGCTGTCTTCTTATCCCTCTTGTTTCCGAATCTTCCAGCTAATTTTCTGGTGGTTTTCTTCGTAAGATTAGCTAGCCGACTTCTTGCTTCTCCTGTTTCTGACTATTTCAGCTAATTTCTGAAGTTTTTTGTTTGATAATTAGCTATCATATAAACTTGTTATGTATAGATATGAAAAATAAGATATGTTAGAATATAGAACATATGTTCATCAAAATATTTTGTTAACAATTGTAGCTATATTGATTTTTAATAAAAAGGAAGAAAGCATGAATAATTCAAACAACAAGATTAGTATTCCGGACTATCACCTTCACTCTGAGTTTTCTGCAGATTGTGAATCTGATATAAATGAAATAATTAAGGCAGCTAGAGCTAAGGGAATCAACTCGATATGTTTTACGGATCATAATGATCTGGACTTTCCGAAGACTCCTGACGACTGCAAGTTTGATCTTGATATCGATAATTACATTAAGACTTTATCTCATTTACGAGAGGAGAATCTAGGGGATGGATTTGATGTGAGGATTGGTGTCGAGCAGGGAGTTATGCCTACTACTTGCGAGAGGCTGAATAGTTATACAAGCGAGCATCCCGGGTTAGATTTTGTTATCTGCTCTTCTCACGTGGTCGATGGATTTGATCCTTATTACACTGAATATTGGTACTACCCGGATGGAACTGTAAAGGATGCCGAGAGGTTGTATCAGATTTACTTTGAAGAAATGTTATATAATGTTCAACATTTCCATGATTATAATGTGTATGGTCATATTGATTATATATTTAGATATGGGCCAACGCCTGGTAAGGTGACGGCTGAGATATTTAAGGAGAAGTATTTTCCGAAGTATAAGGATTTGTTCCACGAGATTCTAAAGACTATCATCGAGGATGGTAAAGGAATAGAGATTAACACGGGCAGTCTTTATAGAGGAATGGATTATATGCATCCTCATATTGAGATTCTTAAAATGTATAAAGAACTGGGCGGGGAGATTCTGACATTTGGAAGTGACGCTCACGATCTTGAGCATATCGGATATGGATTTGATAACGCAGCCGAAATTGCTAAAAATATTGGATTCAGATACTATACTCCTTTCAGCAAAATGAAGCCTGATTATACTTATCTTTGATTTCCAGATTAAAACGGTTTTAGAAAAATACGATTATTAACGATAGTCGATCATCTAATTATATTTAAACCATCTTCGTGCTCCAGTTTAATGATCTAGAGCACGAAAACTTAAAAAGATATCAATTACTATACTATATTAGATTGTGTATAAGCTGAACTTTTTTCGCTTTATAATAACATAAACAACAGGATTATGTGTACTCAAAACGAGTCGATCAATAGTTGAACACAATCACTAAGTTCAAACTTTTTCTTAAGATATCTCATTTCCAAAAAATCTTTCAAACACTCCTAACAAAAATAAAACTCTCTATCTCATCATAAAATAATACAGCATTTATATTTTTTTATAATCTTTCCCATCCTTAACAATAAAGCCTTTATCAACAAGCCTCTGTAAATAAGTTAGCAATTCCATAACTTGATATTCATCAGATAGTTTCTCATTAATTTCCGAAACCGTCATTTTATCATTTGACGCATTAAATACAGAAAGTATCTTTTTTTCATTTTCATTTACAGATGGAAGTTTTAATCGTTTCTCTTCAATATGAAAAGCCATTTCTTTTTCTTCTATTTTTTTAATTTCCAACAACCTTTCTTTATATACTTCTTTATAAAACTCACCACTTTTAATTTTTCTTTCAAAAAAAAGAATCGTCTGATGACCAACCGACTCTCCAAACGTATCATTTTTTTCCGGATAAGACCTTGAAGTTTCATTACAAATTACATTTATTAACCGCCATCCATTTCTAGAATAATTATTTATCTGTAATTTAATATTCTCATTATCAATAAGTCCACCAGAATCATCAACAATCGAAACCGTATCATATTCATATTCGTCATTAATGGTTTTTTTAAGTATATAATTCTTTTCTTCTTCTCTTTTTTTATTAATCAAAGTACCACACTTAAAACACTCTTTAACGTTTTCTCCTAGGTATTCACCACATCTCGGACATTGAATCAATATTTTTAACCTCCTATTTTACAAAAAATCTAATTTCTAAATAAGCATTTGCGGATTCGAACGGCTTCGGAGTAGACTTTGTCTACCCACTCGTCATCGGGTGGGCCGATTAAGTAGACTTTGAAGCCGTAAGTTTTGCCATTTTGAAGGACACTTATGTCATCGTCAATATGCAGACCTATTCTGTATTTTCCAGGATACTTGGATGGCATAGGTTCTGCCTTGCCCGCTTGGACTTCATTCGAGTGTCTAGCACCATTTATGACCTCTCCTACTTTGATTCCGTAATGTTTCAGTAGGCCGCGGATATACTTTTCCGTTCTAAATGATGTCGTATAGATCCAAGTCTCAAAGCCATCTGCTTGTAGCTTATCGAACAGTTCCTTTGTGCCGAGACGTAGCCTTTCCTTATATATTTTGTTCCAGGGGAACTTAAGCTCCGGTTCGGTTTTGAAATCATTTGGGGATACATATAGTGTGTCGTCTAAGTCAAAAGAAACTATCATTCTAATCACTCCAGAAAAAGCAAGTTTTTTCAAATGTATAAAATAATAATTGTTTAAATTTTAAGCATTTTGAGATATACTAGATTACAAAATAGCTGGCATATGTCAGTCAGGAAGGTTTTTAATGAAGCTGCTTAGGTTAATAAAATCATATATGCGCAAAACATATATTGTAAGTATAATAATCGGAATTATTATATATCTCACATATGGCAAGTTATTTTACGCAGCTATGGCAGCTTGTTTTCTTCCAACCGTTCAATCACTATCTATCATCAATTCCGCTTCCGGAAAAAGGCACCCAGTCTTCCGCGGAATTATCGATACATTTATCTTTTTAATACTGGTACTCATAGCAAGGGAAGTTATTCATTTCTAGAACCTATTTTATGATTAAAAATCAATCATTTTATTCTTCTAAGAAATAAATAATCATCCTTTCTCATATTCTATGATTAAAAATCAATCATTATATTCTTCTAAGAAATGATGGCGTACGCCTTTCTTTTTGTATGCGACGACAGTATCTATATTTACATTTTCCACGCTCTTAAATATGTTGGACTCGACGAACGGATTCACCTCCTTGAGGGACGCGATGAGTTTCTTGACCTCGAGGCGCTTCGATGAAGTTGTTCCATCTTCGTGGCAGGTTGAGCAGGTTTCTGTAAAATGACATGCACACTGAAGAAAATGAAGATCGTTGTAATCACGCCATGCGCAGATATCGCTTTCACGAACTAGATAGAGCGGGCGGATAAGTTCCATGCCTTCAAAGTTCGTGCTGTGAAGCTTCGGCATCATGGTCTGAATCTGCGCGCCGTATAACATTCCCATTAGAATTGTCTCGATAACATCATCGTAATGGTGGCCGAGAGCTATCTTGTTGCAGCCCAGCTCCTTAGCTTTGCTGTAAAGATATCCTCTTCTCATTCTTGCACATAGGTAGCACGGACTCTTCTCGATAGTATCTACAGCATCGAAGATATCACTTTCAAATATGGTGATAGGGATGCCAAGAGCCTTTGCGTTGCTTTCGATAAGTGCCCTGTTATCTGCATTGTAGCCCGGATCCATTACAAGGAAAGTCAGGTCGAAGTTACATTTTCTATGTCTTTGTATTTCCTGGAAAAGCTTGGCCATAAGCATAGAATCTTTTCCACCGGATATACATACAGCGATATGGTCACCCTCTTCGATAAGCTCGTAAGTTTTGCAAGCTTTCGCAAATGGGGTGAAAAGCTGCTTATGAAACTTCTTCTGTATACTCTTCTCTGCCTTCTTCTGCCTCGACTCACCGTCAACGTCCTTGGTCATTGAGGATCTAACAAAACCTATGTATCCACCTTCAAGGCTGTAGCAGTCTAGACCTTCAAGATATGGAATATCCCCCATATCTCTAGTCTTGCGACCAACCTCACAGTAAAAAATGCACTTTTTATCCTTAGGGAGTTCAGATATCTTGCGATATATCTCATCCTCGTCTGCATCAAAGTCGATAGCTACGGCACCTGGGATCATTCCGTAAGCTCTAAGCCCTTCGTCCCTGATATCAACAAGGACGAAAGACCCTTTCTTCATTTTTTCTAATTCTTCTAGTGTTATCTCTCTCATAATAAATATACTACTTTACTACTTATAATATTTTTCCGGTAATAATACTTTACTGCCAATAAACATCTAAAACATCTTACTTCTTACTGAAGAGTGTTGACAGGAGTCCTCTTCCGAGGCTGGCTCCAACATTTCCACCAAGAGTTTTGCCAAACTTGCCGAACTTTCCGCCCACAGTTTTACCTACCTCACGACCGACTGTTCCGGTTATTGAGCTAGCGACAGTCTTGGCAGCACGCTTCTTGGCAGCCTCTTCTTTTTCCTTCTCGCGCTGAGCAGCCTTGGCTTCTGCTTCAGCCTTGCGAGCTGCCTCACGTTCAGCTTTTTCTGCGGCACGAGCATCTTCTTTTTCTTCTTTCTCTGCCTGCTTAGCAGCCTCTTTTTCTTCCTTTTCTTTCTGCTTTGCAGCTTCAGCCTCAGCCTTTTCCTTCGCAAGTGCTTCAGCTTCTTCAACGCCGCGTCGCTCCAGGAACTCGAAAGCCGAGTCAGGATCTACAGCTTCCGCGTACTTGCTATAACAGATGCTTGACTTAATAAGCGTATCCCTCTGGCTGTCTGATATGGTTCCGAAGTTGGACTGTGGTGGAAGGATATAGACCTTCTCAGCCATAGTTGGAATACCGTCTGCACCTAGAAATGATACAACCGCCTCACCAGTTCCGAGGTTCAGTATTGTATCATATGTATCGAACGCAGGATTCTCTCTATAGGACTCAGCAGCAGCCTTTACCGACTTCTGATCTGATGGAGTATATGCACGAAGTCCATGCTGAACTTTGTTACCAAGCTGAGCCAGTACACCGTCAGGGATATCGCGAGGATTCTGAGTACAGAAGTACACGCCGACTCCCTTTGAACGGATTAGTTTCACAACCTGCTCTATCTTCTCAAGCAGAGCCTTTGGCGCATCCTTGAAGAGAAGGTGTGCTTCATCGAAGAAGAAGACCATCTTAGGCTTCTCCATATCTCCCACCTCCGGAAGTCTCTCAAAAAGTTCAGACAGAAGGTACAGAAGAAATGTCGAATAAAGCTTCGTGTTATTTATGAGACTAGAGCTGTCGAGCACATTTATCATACCCTTTCCAGCGTCTCCAAATGTAAAGAAATCCATTATATTTACTGCAGGTTCGCCAAAGAACTTATCTCCACCAGCAACTTCGAGGGATACAAGCGCTCTAACTATAGCAGCTATCGACTGAGGACTCATTTTACCGTACTGAGCTTCAAACTCTGAGTTATGATCAGAGACATAATTCAGCATAGCCTTAAGGTCCTTAGTATCTATTAATAGTAGATTATTATCATCTGCTATCTTGAAAACGATAGATAAAATGTCGGACTGCAAGTCATTTAGCTCCATCAGTCGTGCAAGAAGGAGCGGTCCGATCTCAGAGATTGTGGTACGAAGTGTAACACCCTTCTCGCCATATATATCCCAGAGAGTTACAGGATAACCCTTATAAGAAAACGGAGCTTCAGCAAGTCCGAATCTCGCGATACGTTCCTGCATATTCTCGCTGTCATCTCCAGGAATGCTGATTCCAGCTATATCCCCCTTAACATCAGCCATGAATACAGGAACACCCATATCAGAAAAACTTTCAGCAAGCACCTTAAGCGTAACAGTCTTACCAGTACCCGTTGCACCAGCAACCAGGCCATGACGATTTGCCATCTTAGGAAGAAGTGTTATCTTCTCGCCAGCATCATTTACGCCTACCCATACATTTCCCTCATTATACATACCATACCTCCTAATTATCAGAACCGAACTTCTGGCGACGACGCTGTCTCTCATACTGCGTGAGAATTACATCAATTTCTTCGCCTTCCCCTGGTTCAATCTCCATAGTTTCTATATTAAACCTGAGCAATCTGCCACAGAATTGGCAGTGTCCAGGCTTCTTTGTTATATCAATCCTGAGCATATGCTTGCAGTCAGGACATTCTACATCGTATAGATTATCAGGAATCTTCTTCATAGCACACTCCTTAATGTCAGTAAACACTTCTCTATTTTATCAAAATATTTAAAGTTAAGAAACTGTATTTTATACTAATAATATACTATTCTAATGTATATATTCCGGATACAATGTGTATACAATCTTTAGATAATATTTTTACTATATTTTTTTTGAAGGGGAGAGAGAGATGATTAAGAAGGGGAAAAAGTTTGCAAGCCTTTTGCTTGCGTTAATGTTAGTTGCTTCAGGATGCGGTCAGACAGATACCGAAGTAACTGATTACGGACAGTCAAGCGGTTCTGATTCCGAAACCAGTGTTATGGAAGAAAGTGCCGGAAAAACTATATCCGATATGCTTGGTGGAGAAGAACTCTCAGCGAATAAATCATTTTCTATTGCTGGAAAATCCGCAACTGTAAATGTTGCTTATAATGCAAAAGGCCTTGATAAATTATCAGTATTCAAGGTTGACTCTATAACTGAAGAGAATCTTAAAGAAGAAGATATCGTAAAAGCTCTTCTTGGTGATTCAGCAACTCTTTTGGACGGAAGTTCTGATAAGAAGTTCCTCGCCGCGAAGGACGGAGATTCAGAAGACGTTATAATAACAAATTCATGGGTTTTATATCATAATAACGTAAAGAGTAACTATTTTGCCGATTCAGCACCTCTAGCAATTGATGACCCAACAGTAACAGTTCATAACTACGAAGGAACTCACAACGATATTCCATACAACCTACTAGTATCATATAGCAAGAATTATAATGAGCTTATATTATCATTCTTTCCAAAAAATCCTGGAGATGTTGTAGGAAATGATAAGCTTGATCATATCGATCATTCTTATCCAGACGGACATTTCTACGCCTATCAGCATTCAATCCTTGATTACGACCTTGAATCAGTGATGTCAGATAGACCTAACACTTGTTCTATGACTGCTGATGAAGTAAATGAAACTGTTAAAAATGTATTAAAGAACGACCTATACCTTGATATACCAGAACTAGCACTTAATGCATACGACGACATGCAACGAGTAGAAATACCAGAAGGAAAAGATCCTGTTAGATCAGAAGTTATATACTATAGTAACGACTCTCTGGATTCCACAACATTAGAAGGGGGCGTTCGAGATGGTTACTATGTAACTGTAATGACCAGTCTTTGCGACTTAAGTGTTATTTCCGAAGTTGATTATATCGACTATACCGCAGACGATCTCTCAGGCGGCGAAATATATATAAATGACTCTGGAGTTGTAGGATTTAATATATCTTCACGATATATATTCAAAGAGACCGTTACAGAAGGCGCTAACCTTATGAACTTCGATGAAGCTATGGATGCATTTGCTAAAAATGCAGAAGCTAATCTTACTGCCGATGATATAGAACTAGCTGATGAGACAGTTAAGTTCGAAAGTATTAGTCTTGAATACTTCCCTATCCCATCAGCAGATAGCGCAAATGAATATCTTCTTACTCCATGTTGGATACTTGAAGCAGAGAATGCTAAGTATCAGACAATAGCTCGTGTAGTAATAAGCGCAACCGACGGAAGTTTTGTAAAGGTAATACACGAGAAAGAAGAATAATTCACTCAAGTTTTTATTCTGCTTGAGGCGGATTAAACTCGATTGAAAGTATCTCGTATCCATCTACTCCGCAGGTAGTTATCTGATAGCTTGTGATACCTGAATAATCAAAAACGAAGTACATTCCTTCTTCACTAGTATCAGGATAAGACACTGCACATTCCAGGACATCTCTATTGCCCTCAGAAAGATAGGTTCCAAGATACTCCTTATAAGCATCACCTGACTTAAAGAAGAGACCATTCTTCTCATAATAATTCTGAAGTGTAGATGAGCATATCTCAGCATCTTTACTATCCCACTCATGGTTTAGTCTGAGTATTGTATCATCTACATTGAAGTATGTATGTCTAAGTGTCTGTTCTCCGCCCACAGGGTCATCCCAAGTGGTATCAAGATTGTACCATAGACCTTCTATCTTGACCTGATTCCACATATGTCCATCAACAACAGTTCCATCCGGAGCTATATAGGACTCTGTACCACCTGTACCGTCCGGGTTAGAATTATCAGCTGCATTATTGTTGTTAGCATCGCCAGAAATCAGCTTAACATCTATATCACAGAGATCAAGCAGCAGCGCTGTCGCTCTAGAATATCCAGAACATACAGCTTTATGATTAACAAGAGCTCCAAAAGCATAGAACTCACTCATATCATTTTTATCACTAAATGAATACTCACAGTTATTTACTATATAATCATGTACAGCAAGTTCCTTATCATAATCTGACATACCTGGCTGAATATACTCACTAAGGAACTTCTCACATACGTCGCAAAGCTTCTGAGCATCCACCTCTAAATTAGGTATTTCTTTACCTTCCTTGATTTTCTGAGTTACATAGTATTCATCACATATCTCAAAACTATAATTAATTCCCGCGTAATAATCTTCGCTTGCCTCATTATCTCCAACTCTAGTAGTAGATCTGGAATATGACATTTTAGTAACACGGCCCTTCATCGGATCAATCTTACGTGCAAGGTCCATAAGCTCATCATCACTATAAGTTCCAGGAACTCTCATGTATACATTATCTATGGTATAGTCATCCATAGCTTCATTTAGATGACCTAATATCTCTTCATCAGTTCGAAATGTTTCTTTTTCCAGTTCAGCCTGAACACGTTTCGCCTCTTCTTCCAGCTCAAGTTCCTTCGCTTCTCGCTGCTTTTTGCCAACTACACCCATAACCGCAATCAGCACGAAAAAACCGAAAAACATAATCCAAAATACAACTCTTTTAATTTCCATTAACCTTTTAACTCCTGATATATTCTTGCGACAGGAAGTCCCACCACATTATTATAATCACCTTTAATACCCTTCACATACTTCGCGAAATTGCTCTGTATTCCGTATGATCCAGCCTTATCAAAAGGATCACCACTGTCGATATATTCCCATATCTCAGCATCAGACAGGCAACAGAAAGTAACTTCAGTTATTTCACAAAATGAAATCTTCCTCTCTCTAGTCATCAAAGAAACGCCAGTCATAACATGATGAGTCTTGCCAGAAAGACCTCTCAGCATATTGTAGGCATCCTCTCTATCACGAGGCTTACCAAGAATCTTTCCATCAGACACAACTATAGTATCAGCTCCGATAACGAGAACATTATCTTCACTATTTTCTGTTACACGAGCATAGACTTCTGTTGCTTTTGCGACCGCAAGATTTTCTACTATCTCCTCAGGTGTCGTACCGTGTTGTATCTCTTCTCCCTCTGCAGGTATTATAGTAAAATCCTTCGTTATAGCACCTAAAAGTTCCTTACGCCTAGGCGACTTCGATGCAAGGATAACCTTAAAATCCTTAATCATTTTTCTCTTCCTTTATTTACTAATACTTTGATACAGGGCTCTTAAAATAGTCTCTGCTCTTTCGTACCATTTCATCATACTGATCATACATTCTCTGAACCGAGTTCTCCAGGAGATAATAATGCATACAATAAGGAACTAAAAGTACAAAAAGCATGACAATAAGAGGTATTATTACAATCTCCTCAGATATAACAAGCGCAAGTATACTTACAACCGTGCAGATAGCCACGAGCACGAACACTATGAGATGAACCAGTCTCTCATGTGAGAAAAATGCTATCTGATCCAGATGATTCTTTAAAGCAGCGTCCCAATCTACATTTTCTTCCTTTAATAATTCGTCAATATAATCAAGATAAGCGAGTATTCTCTTCTTCATATGTAGTCTCCTTTACAAAACGAATCCTAGGTATATAACCTAGGATTCGAGTTTATATATTAGATTATATTACTTATCCCAGTATCCGTCACCATCAAAGTGATAGCATGTTCCATCTATCCACAGATACTGTGAGTATGGATACCAATCACCGTCTGAATACCACCAGCCAGTGCTGTTCACGTGCCACTGTCCTAAGCTATAAGCTTCATTCCAGTTACCGCCAGATTCCAGCCAGCATCCATCACGATATTCGCTGTAATCCATATAACCATCGTCACAGAAGTAATACCAATATCCATCAATCTTTAACCACTGACTATATGGATACCAGCCATTATCTTCGTACCACCATCCGGTACTATTACATTTCCATGTACCATTAGAATAAGCTGGATTGTAATTTCCATTTTCGTCTAACCAACATCCGTCACGGTAGCAGTTAGTTTCTTTGTTTCCATCGTCAGTTACGAAGTTATACTGTCCATTGTCAGCCTGAACCCATTTACCAGTCTTAGATGAACCGCCTGAAGTAGAACCACCTGCAGCAGCACCTGAACCTGCAGCTGCGCCACCAGTAGCGGCCGCACCAGTACCAGAAGCAGAACCTGAACCACCTGTAGCAGCTTCTGCCTGTTTTCCTGCTTGTTCAAAAGCACTGCCATCATCTATATCATCATTCCACTGAGAAAGATCAACCGGTGTATTAATCAGGTAATTACCTGGTCCACGTCCGTGTGTCTCTATATTAGCTGGAACATATGAAGCAGATGGCATTGGAAGTGAAGAGCTTATAGCCACTCCATTTTCTTCCTGTATACCCTGTATAAAATATGTAAGATCATCTCTAGATACAACCTTGAAAGGCTTAATATACTGCTGTGACTTATCTGCATTACGGTCGCCTTCTGTAGGGAAACTACGATAAGTACAAGCCCAACATACAGCTTCCCAGTCTTTATAGCTTACTTCAAAGTAATCTATATAATCATCACTTCGACCAAAATCAATACTTCTTTCGTAGCCCATATATAGCGCCCATTGCATAACCATGAATGCCATATCCTGTTTTGTACACCATTTGCCAACTCCAAATGTATCTGATGCCATATCAGGGAAACCAACTGTTACATTATTAGCTTCTCCCCAAAGAAGTGCTGCATAGTACCATGAGCCTTGTTCAACATCTGTAAATCTAGATGTAAGTCCATCTACGCTTGGACTACCAGCTAGTTCGTATAGGGTCTGAGCTACCATTTCTCTAGTAAGATACTGAGATGTATCTGCAATATCTCCTTCAAAATATACTTCTGTAGAAACCTGCGCAGCCGCATTTCGAGTAACATTTACTCTATCGTCTACACAGAAGAAATATTTACTATCAAGTCCGGCATAAGAATCATCTATTCCATAATCAATGGTATAAGAATGTGATGCTGCATTGGGTTCAAATTTATATGTACCTTTATCAATACAGTCCATAAGTTTTGGATTATTACCTATATCTAATGTATTAAAATCATTAATATAGGCCATAAGGAACTGCAGGTCAGGCGCATTTGAAAGATCAAGTGATGTAAGTTGATTATCATTACAAGATAATGAATATAACTTTGGATTATGAGATAAATCCAAACTTTTAAGATTATTCCATCCACAGTTAAGCTTTACAAGTTCAGTATTCTTGCTAAGATCAAGCTTAGTTATATTATTTTTAGCACAATTATAATACTGAAGGTGCGGAAGACAACTAACATCTAAGTTAGCAAGACCTGAATTCATCCAGCAATCAAGTCGCTTCATAGCAGGAGTTTTATCCAATGCAAGATAAGATATATCATTCACCTGGCAGTCTAAGTGTGTAAGCTTATGATTCTTACTGATATCAAGCTTTGTAAGATTACAGCTTGCACAAGTTAACTGTTCAAGTAATGGATTATGAGATACATCAATAGAACCAAGAGGACAAGTATTGACCTCAAGATATGACATAAGTGGATTGCCTGTTACATTTAAGGATGTAAGTTTTGGACAGTCAAAGCAATATAACCACTCTAAACCTGGATTTTTAGAAAAATCAAGCTTTGTAAAATTATTATTAGACACCCAGATACCAGTAATCAACTGATTATCCTTGATATCAAGTTCTGTAAGATTATTAAAACTACAATAGATTCCGCGAAGTTCTGGAAGATACTTTATGCCTTTTAAGGTAGAGATTCCCATTTTATCGCACCGGATAGTTCTAGCTTCGATAATCTCATCATTATCAAGCTTTCCATCTCTATTCTGATCATATGCATCTTTTACATACTGCAGAAATACTGGATCCGGAAAATGTGCGGAGTTAATCGTAAACGTTTCATATAAATGAGGATATCGTTCAGCGCGTACGTTAAGAACTCCTCCGGGTAATACACCGCTTCCAAGCGCTACAAAAGTAGCGAGGCACCCGGCTAAAACTCTGGTTACCTTACTTTTTAGTTTTTTCATCTCTCATACTTTCCCTTCTGAAAAAAATCTTGCCTTTTTCAGGCATGTAAATAGTGTAAAAAATAGTGTGTAATAAAGTGTAATAGTGTAATTAATTATTCATCCCCGTTTGAAAATATAACAGCATATATATAGTATGTCAATAAAATATAATAAATATATGATAAAAATATAAATATTCTTCATTATATCATTTTTTATATAATGTTATATAAAAATGGCAAGTACCACTATGCAGTAGCACTCGCCATTTTTCATATATTGATACTAAAAACTATTTAGCTAAATTATTTAGACTCAATAACGATCTTTACACAACCTTCAACATCTCTCTTGAACTCGAATGTATATGTTACATTTCCCTTCTCATAGATGTATGTGAAACCATCTTTAGAATCGATAGATGTATCAGGATCACCATATGTACCTGTGATAACATAAGCAGTTGTACCAAGTGATACATCTCCAGGAAGAAGAATTACACTTGAATCAGCATAATCAGCTTCAGCAACGATCTTTGAAATCTTGCAGTTCTTTGGAAGCTCTTCTGTATTTCTATCATTCTTAAGGTTTACAAGGAGATGAGCATCACTTCTATTGAATACATCAAGGTATACACTATCAAGTGATCCCATAGGAGCAACCTTAACGTTGAACTGCTCTGTCATCTCATCTCTAAGTTTAAACTTCTTTGCTATATCTGAGTACTCAACAGGAACGCTGCAAACCTTGCCAAGAAGCTTAACCTGTCCAGCATCAAGAGTATTACTATCAAACATCTCACCATCGGAAGCAACAACTTCGGAAGCATCACTTGAAGCAGTATCTTTGTTACCGCATCCAACTGCTGAAGCAAGTACAACACCTGCTAATAATAAAACACCAAGTTTCTTAAATACATTTTTCTTCATAACTCTCATTTCTTTTTTCTCCCTTCGTTTATCTTCATGACGGAGTCTAACAAGAAAAACCAACTTGTTCTTCTCAAAAGTTGCTAACTATTTACCAAAAAGTGCTATTCTGGCCTCTTTTGGATTCAAAATTCGTTTTTTTGTGAAACATGCACAAAAATCGACTCATTTCTGACTTCGCCGTTTTTGTAACTATTTACCATAAACTCACTATTTTCTTGTGATTTTTTGTGCTGTAAAAATGACAAGAAAAAATGAATATATACATATTAAACAATTTTAACTTATCTCGAGAGCCGCAAAAACACTCAAAAAACGGCCAAAAAAGGTGCACAAAATATAACTACGCAACTATTAAAAAGTGCTATTTGAAATTCAACAAGGTCGCCTGATATTTACAGACGACCTTGCCCAGGATGGTATATATATTACATTTTATATATGTTAATTTACGCTAAAGAGAAGCTGTCCATAGCTTGGGAATGGCCAATCTTTTTGCGAAGTTAACATCTCTGCTTCGTCAACAAACTTACGAAGTTCTTCCATAGCTGGAAGTAATTCATCCCTTACATAAGCTGATGATTCAAAGATATCTTCCTTATCTTTAAGCTCAGCAAGAACTTCCTCAAGCTTAACTACTGATACAAGAACAGAATCAGTAATCTCTGAAAGTCTTTCCATAGTTGATACTTCATAGTTGCATTTAACATTAGAGCTTACTTCTCTCATAAGCTTTGTTGTCTCAGCAAGTCTATATAAATATCTCTCAATAGCTGGCAGATAATTCTTACGAACCATATCTACCATAGTAAGTCCTTCTATATTAACTGTCTTAACATAGTTCTCCAGCATGATCTCACATCTTGACTTAAGCTCTGCCTCTGTAAATACCTTATGTGCAAGTAGCATTTCCTTATTCTTCTCATCAAGAAGATGTGGCATAGCATCAGCTGTAGTCTTAAGATTAGATAATCCTCTAACTTCTGTAGCTTCCTTAACCCACTCATCACCATATCCGTTACCATCGAAGAGGATTCTCTGATGCTCAGTGATAACTCTCTTGATAAGCTTATGAAGATCATCCTCAAAGTTCTCTGACTTCTCGAGTTCATCAGCGTACTGACGAAGACTCTCTGCTACAGCTGCATTAAGCATAATGTTGCAGCAAGCTATGGAGTTAGATGAACCAAGTGATCTGAACTCGAACTTATTACCTGTGAAGGCAAATGGTGATGTTCTATTTCTATCAGTTGTATCTCTGCTGAAGCTTGGAAGACTGTGAACACCGAGCTTCATAACAACCTTCTCAGCTCCTGCATAAGGTGTATCGTTCTTTATAGCATTTAAAACTCCAGTAAGCTCATCTCCGAGGAATATAGAGATAATAGCTGGAGGAGCCTCATTTGCTCCAAGTCTATGATCGTTACCTGCTGTAGCAACAGAAAGACGAAGAAGATCTTGATAATCATCTACTGCTTGGATAACTGCACATAAGAATAGAAGGAACTGTGCATTCTCATAAGGTGTCTTACCAGGAGACAGAAGGTTCACACCTGTATCTGTTCCGATAGACCAGTTATTATGCTTACCTGATCCGTTGACACCTGCAAATGGCTTCTCATGAAGCAGACATTCCATACCATGGCGAGCAGCAACCTTCTTCATAATCTCCATAGTGAGCTGGTTAGAATCTGTAGCAACATTTGTTGTTGAATATATAGGTGCAAGCTCGTGCTGTGCTGGAGCAACTTCGTTATGCTCTGTCTTAGCAAGGATACCAAGCTTCCACAGCTCGTTGTTCAGGTCTTCCATAAACTCTGAAACACGTGGCTTGATTACACCAAAGTAATGGTCATCCATCTCCTGTCCCTTTGGAGGCATAGCACCAAAAAGTGTTCTACCTGTATACTTAAGGTCAGGTCTCTTATTCCATACTTCTCTATCTACAAGGAAGTATTCCTGCTCAGGACCAACACTAGTTCTTACATATTTAACATCATCATTTCCGAAAAGCTTAAGTACTCTCTTAGCTTGGCGATTGATAGCCTGCATAGATCTAAGAAGTGGTGTCTTCTTATCGAGAGCCTCGCCTGAGTATGAACAGAAAGCTGTTGGAATACAAAGTGTATGATCCTTTATAAATGCAAATGATGTAGGATCCCATGCTGTATATCCTCTGGCCTCAAATGTAGCTCTAAGTCCTCCTGATGGAAATGAAGATGCATCAGGTTCGCCCTTAATAAGTTCCTTACCAGAGAACTCCATAAGTACTCCACCATCTGGTGATGGGCTGATAAAACTATCATGCTTCTCAGCAGTAACACCTGTAAGTGGTTGGAACCAATGTGTATAATGAGTAGCTCCATTTTCGATTGCCCAACTCTTCATCTCTTCAGCTACTGCATCAGCAACCTTCTCATCAAGTTTTGCATTTTCATCAATTGTCTTCTTCAGTGATGCATATACATCATCTGAAAGTCTTGATCTCATTACTCTCTCATCAAATACAAGAGAACCAAAGAGTTCAGGTACATTTGTCTTAGCCATCGCTATATCCTCCTTAAATGGTTTTAAAATCTTTGTAAACGCAAAAAGGGCGCCCTAGAGCAATTGCTCTAAGACGCCTTTGTCTTAACTGATTCGTATAATACTCTTATATCGAGTCTTTGTCAATCTCTTTTTTAAAAAGTTACGGAAATAACGACTTAATTCCAACAAATACGAATAAGACTCCTAAGAATAAAAATATCACTGTTAAAAGAATTCCCCAAAAGCGCTCTCCGCCAGAATTGATAACTAGCTGTCTAACATTAACATCGTCATCCAGTATTTTATCTTTTTTTAACTCTTCAACATAAGACGCGCAAGCCTTATTCACTTTATGATCATGAAGCTCCATCAACTTACCAGTATAAGTTAAAGTGCTATACGATGATCTATCTCTAGAAGACTTTGTATCCTCGGCTATCTTATCTAGTATAGCAATATTTGTTTTCTTCGAAACCATAACTTCAACAACTATGGTAGATTTGTCTTCTAGTTCAACCAGATAATACTTCTCATCACTACTCTTTAAACGTGATCTCTGTGAAAATTCTCCGTAACACTTATTTATAGATAACGTTACTATCTCATTTTCTGGAAGATCAACTTGTGATGAACCATTATCTTCTATATACTTATTTAAATCAATTGTTTTCCCTAGTATTAAATAATTAAAGTTAGGTATAATTATATATCCAGCAAACGCTAGACATAATAATCCTAAGAATAATATAGAGAACAAACCTTTTTTCATAATATTCCTCATTTATTTAGTCTCTTAAGTTTTTATACTGCCTGAGCAAAAAACTATATCTTGCTCGATACTAACGTAACTCGCTACCCTCGCCCTCATCGACTGACATGATTCAGGTTCGGGATAGTGGTCGGATTTACTTTGGTTGGCTTTGAGGAGGGAGTCGGTGGTGCTAAAGTATTGACCTATCATTAATACTATTATCACATTTACTCAAACTTATTATGATATTCAAAATTGAGTTTAATTATCTCATCTATGCTTACCATTTTTTTGCTTGCCTTTTCTATATTACATTCTCTAGCCCATAAGAACGGATATATTAACAATGCATAATTGATACCTATATTTTTAACATCCTCTTGCCAATTATTCCATCTCATTGTTGAATAGAACTCATCAATATTCCCCTGCATACTCCATGCCAAAAATTCATTGTATTGCATATCCAAACATTCCCAATCAAGTGTATCAGGAGCAAAATACCAAATAAGATTATTACCTTCATTAAACTTATTCAGATTAATTGCGAATAAGCCACCCACGACATCACTCGCGACAAGAAACAATCCTTCAATATCATTTTTAAATAATGCATTATAATATCCAATCCCATGATTATCATTACTGTTCTGTCCCCATAATCTAATCCAATTATTTATGATTATCCCATTAGAATTAGTTACAACTGAATATAACACAGAATTTTCGGGAATATTTAAATTATTACATTCTTCAACTCCCAACTCTTTACTTCCAGCAATAATATCAATATTTATTTTTGATTTATATACTATATCTAAAATTTCATTCCAAATATCCTTCATAGTTTAATCCTCCTCAGTTATAATAATTCTATATTTTGTACCATTTGGATATTTTCTCAATTGATAAGCTATTGATGAACCCGAGCCTCTATTATCTGAAGGATTTATTAGTTTTACGCTTGCACCTGTTCCACCTTCCAAAGACATGGCTGGTGGATATTCATCCCTATCTAATCCTGGAACAGTATCAACATCCTTTAACGATGCTTTTCTACGTGACGATGCACCACGTCTATCTATAGTTAATGTATCTGGTTGCCCATTTTTTTTAGCATCTTCGATATGTTGAGCCGACTCAGGATATTTCTTTTTTGATAACTTAACCTCAACAGTCTCACTTCCACTCTCAGATGCACTTCCAGCTTCTGATTTTCCTGCAGAACTACTATCACTTGATGTTGATGGTTTTATATCATCGCTATCAATTGTCTTACCTGGCAGTTTAACAGCTCCTGAATTATCCTTTGCAAGTCTGTTCGATTCTTTCTTTATGGCATTAGCAGCATATTCAAGTTTTTCTTCTAAGGTTGTATATTTTTCTAGATCCGAGGCTAACGTCTTTCCAAAAGAAGCTGTTGCTACAAGACCAAGACCTATCTCTCCCAACTGAAGGAAGAAGTTTACATCTATATCCTTTCCTTCTGTAGCGTACGTATCTATAAGATTAGCTATCTTTTTTCCTGTTTGATATGCCGTTACACCAGCCATAGTTCCTGTTCCGACCAGCTTTACGAACTTAGCAGTACTAGTAACATACTTTCCAAACTTTCCTAAATATGGACTAACCTTAGCTGCTGTTCCAACCAAATCCGTTCCCGGGATCATAAAGAGAAGGCTCATCGCCGCCTTTCCCCACTCGCCTTCGGTTGCATAACAAGCAGCATTACATGCATCAAAAACAGGTCCAACAACAGGAAGTAATCCTAATATGTTTAGGACATCATGCTTATCCATGTTAGCGATAGCTTCCTGTATTATGTTATAAACAGAGTTGATTGTTCTTAGCGTCTCAACAAGTTTACTTGCTAGTCTGTATACGTCTGTCGTATCTACATAACAAAAGATAGTTAAGAAATGGTGTTAATTATTTACTCATCATCAAAAACACTCTCCATATATAATCCTTTTTCATTTAAAAGCTTAAATGACTTGACCATGTACGCATATGCTAAAGGATTCGTATTTCGTATACTACTGATTTTTCTGATACCCTTCAGCTTCAGTTTCTCATCTCTGTAATCATCTGGATTGGAAATACGCTCATACTCAGTTTGTCTTGTCAAAAGATTTGCCGCAAGATACATAACTTCACTCGCGTACACTCCAGCATTCTCTCCATTAATCCTTCCAACAAATATATGTCCCTGGATAGCACCTATCCCCGAAGAAAAATACGTGTATTCTTCAGGTCGAACACTTCCTCTTCCCATTATGCAGATACAACTATTAATGGTATCCTTCAGGCAATCTGAGGGTATTTTCTCTATGCCACGATATCCGATTTCAATACGTGATACCCTATCATACACCTCTGCAACCGTCTTGTAGTCATCCATTTCCTGCAGTAGAGTCCAACAATCAAACAACTGTTTTATTATTTCAAGTTCCTTGTCCTCTCCAAATGGAATCCCAGTCGTATGTGGCGCAAACGCTGTAAGCTTATCTCCAAGAATGTTGTTCTTATCTGGGAGACTCACCATAAGATCCTCACCCTCTCTCAATAGGAGTCGATTTCTAATTGGATGCTCCGTCACCTTCAAATAGGGATTATCCTCAAATACAACATCTAACAGTATATTTATCTTCTTACCAGTTCTCGGTGAAAGAAAATGGAACCTAAAATGGCGCTTCTCTATATCATTTGCGCCTTTACGTTTATTTTCTTCTACACTGACAAAAGGAAAAATCTTGCCGGCTCTATCAATATAGTCATCGACATCTGTATCACGATCTACAATGATGTCAATATCCGTACTTAATCTTCTAGGTTCATCAAGCATTACCAGAAGTGACGTTCCGCCCTTAAAAATAAAAGGCATTTCAACACTTCGAATTGCTTCAAGCAAACCGAAAGCATAAACCGTCCTTTCAAGTATTGACGGATCTGCTCCTGTTTCTTCTCTCAATCTCAAAATATGTTCTTCTGTATAATTCTCACGAAGTAGCATCGTCTAATTTACTCCCCTCTAGATATTCCAATAACATTTCCCTTCGGTTACGTCTGCGTGCATATCTTAGCATCCTCACTTTATCCAGAAGATACCTGCTTTGCGCTTGTTCACAAACATCTGGTAACTCTGATTTGCTGAAAGTTGTAGCTATCAGCTTATCAGCAGACATATCAACAAGCATTTTTTCCAACATTATTGAGTGAGGACTGTCTATACGGATTGGTGCCTCCGATATCAAATCTGTTATAATGACGCAATCTTTGACCAATATAAATTAATATCTTTTTTTTCAGGTTTATACATAACATTCTGAATTCCCTGCTCTTGAAGAAAACGGAAAATATAAATACTGCTTTCTTTCTCAACCTGCAAAAAAACAGTATTTTGAGCAATCAGATGATTTAAAAACTCGTTCATTAAAACTGTTTCAAAGACAGTAAACTGCACATATGGAAACTTTTTAGAAACAAGACTTATTAATCTCGCGGCTGTATCAGAATAAACAGGCACATACTCTTCTTTTGTCAAGCACTTAAACAATGAATACGAATCATATCCCAGCCTTGTTAACACACCATCACTAACTAATTTACTGATTGCCCAATGGTAAGTACTTTCAGACAAGTCTGGTTTCAGTATTATTAATTTTTCCATAAGATCTTTATGGCAATATGTAATTTTTTCATCTAAATGGTTAACAACCTCTTCATACCACTGCACAACACCATCTCCTTTTGTCAAAACAACGCACATCGGCAATTTATATATATTTTTGCCGATATTTAGTATATCAATCTTATATATGAATGTCAACGCACATTAAATTCGCAATAAAAAAAACACCTTGGTAATAATCGTATTACCAAGGTAAATGAAATAAAATCTAAATAATTTAAAGAACGTAAATGAATTAATCGATGATTTCTTCGGCGACCTGACGCTTTGTGAGGCCGGTGTTCATAGCTTCGCGTATGATGTATTCGTGAGCTTCTTTCTCGGACATACCGCGCTCGACCAGAACGATCTTTGCACGACTCACAACCTTAAGCTCTTCCATCTTCTCTTCGAGGGTACGAACTTTTCTGTTAAGCGTCTTGACCCTCTTATTGAGAGCGAGAAGGAGTCTCACGCTTCTACCAAGGTCGCCCTTCTTGAGGGGCTTCGGTATAGTGATTACACCATAGTTTATCAGGTGGTCCATAACATCGCCGTGTATCTCATTTGGTACAGCAAGGATGACACCGGCGCTATGCTTATCTACGACATCCATTACGAAGTCTGTGCCCATGCCGTCGGTGAGCGGAGCATTTATCAGGATAATATCGTACTCTCTGACAAGCAGTTCGCGGCGTGCTGCTGATGCGCTCTTACGCTTCTCAATCACGCTGAACATGTTGAGCGGAAGGGACTTCTCAGCAAGTATATTAAATTGTTCAGACGACGATACGATGAGTACCGAGTATCTATCTGAAGTTCTACTGCTCATAAATCTCTGCAGCCTTTCTAACCATTACAAATAATTATCGATTTATCTCTATTACATATACTTATCGATGATCGACGCAGGAAGTATATCCTTAATAAAGTCGCTACTTTCTGCATACTTAATAGCTTCCTTGCGGGACTTAGGAAGAAGTACGCTGTCTTCATCCATTTCCTTTGGAAGCTCGAGATTATTCTCTATACCGTATAGACCTGCGTAAATGAGTAACGCATACGCAAGGTACGGATTACTAAGGGCGTCTGGTGAACGAAGTTCAACCCTAGGCTGCTTTTCTTTATCATTTATGTACATGAGCTCTGAACCGCCTACATTTGACCAGTTAACCTTAGTAGGAGCTGTTCCCGTACCGAATCGGTTATAGGACGAATCTGTTGGGTTCAGGAATATAGTTATATCCTTAATCTTCTCGAGAATACCAGCCGCCGCATAGCGAACCACATCCTCGCCCTTCTGATTCTTAGCGAAAATGTTGATGTGGTAGCCATTTCCAGGCTTATCAGAAAGTGGCATTGGCGAGAAGTCAGCATAAAGGCCGTTACGATCCGCCACGGTTGCAACTACCATCTTAAATGTCGTTATCTGGTCAGCTGCTTTAAGCGGCTTGCCGTAGTGGAAGTCAATCTCATTTTGTCCTGGACCTCGCTCATGGTGAGATCTCTCTGGTGTTAGACCCATTTCTTCTATAGTAAGACATATCTCGCGGCGGATGTTCTCCCCGCGGTCAAGAGGAGCTATATCCATATAGCCCGCCTCGTCGTATGGAATCTTGGTCGGATTCGCTTCGTCATCGGTCTTGAAGAGATAGAACTCCATCTCGGAGCCAAATCTAAACTCGATTCCAGCATCCTCTGCGGCCTTCACGGCATTTTTAAGGATGTTGCGAGTATCTGCCTCAAATGGGGTGCCATCCGCTTTACATACATCGCAGAACATACGAAGAACTCTTCCTGAATCTGGTCTCCACGGAAGAACTGACAGGGTATCTGGATCTGGCTTCAGGTATAGGATACCTTCATCGCAGCCTTCGAAGCCCCTGATAGACTTAGCATTTATCATGATTCCATCTCTGAATGCCTTCGGAATCTCACGCGGCATAACCGATATGTTCTTCTGAACACCGTAGGCATCGCGAAATGCAAGTCGAATAAACTTCGCATCTTCCTCCTCTATGTATTCCATTATTTCCTTCTCTGAATATGTCATACGTATTCTCCTATAATTACTTCATGTAGAAGTCTGGTCTATGTTTCCTCATTTTACTGTATAGAAGCTTTATGTTTATGCAATCTACATAAGAAGCTTATACTTTATTTCTTCTATATATTATATGTCCAAGATTACACTATCTATCTTGATACCGCAAGAGAACTCTCGATAAACTTACGAAATATAGGATGTGGTCTGTTAGGACGTGACTTGAACTCAGGATGGAACTGTACGCCGAGGAAGAAATCATTTTCGGGTACTTCTACTGTCTCAACGAGTTCTCCATCTGGCGACTGTCCTGAGATCACAAGGCCTGCCTTTGTCAGAACCCCTCTATATTCGTTGTTAAACTCGTATCTATGTCTATGTCTCTCGGAAATGGATAACTTGCCATAACACTTCTCCATAAGTGTACCTGGCGTAATCTCGCATGGGTAGCTTCCAAGTCTTAGAGTTCCGCCCTTATCGACGCTGTCTGACTGGCCCGGCATGAAGTCTATAACCTTGATGTCTGTAGCATCGTGGAACTCGCCTGAACAAGCGTCCGTGAGACCAGCTACATTTCGAGCATACTCAATTACCGCAATCTGCATACCAAGACAAATGCCGAAGTAAGGAATATTGTGTGTACGAGCATAATTTGCAGAGAGTATCATTCCCTCGATTCCTCTGTCGCCGAAGCCACCTGGAACTATGATTCCGTTGAGGTTACTTAACTTCTCTTCATAGTTTGATTCATTTAGTTCTTCTGAATCTATCCACTCTATCTTTACGTCTGTTCCAAAACCGTAACCTGCATGACGAAGTGCCTCTGCAACTGAGAGATACGCATCATGCAGCTGTACGTACTTTCCGACGAGACCTATAGTAATCTCCCTATCCATAGTCTCGATGCTTGTTACCATTTCTTTCCATTCTTTAAGATTTGGAGCAGCGCTTCTTATGCTGAGTTCGCGGCAGACTACATTTGCAAGCCCAGCTTCTTCGAGCATGAGTGGAGCTTCGTATAGACTTGGCAGTGTTCTATTCTCGATAACACAGTCTTCTTTTACGTTACAGAACAGCGAAATCTTCTTGAATATCGAGTCTTCCAGAGGCTCGTCGCATCTAAGAACTATAATGTCAGGGCGCACTCCCATACCCTGAAGTTCCTTTACTGAATGCTGTGTTGGCTTGGTCTTATGCTCATCCGAGCCGCGAAGAAATGGAACTAATGTCACGTGAATAAAAAGGGAGTTCTCTTTGCCGACCTCGAGGGATATCTGTCTTACTGCCTCGATAAATGGCTGCGACTCGATATCACCAATGGTACCGCCTATCTCAGTGATGACAACATCAGCGTCTGTCTCCTTACCTACTCTATATACAAACTCTTTTATCTCATTTGTAATATGAGGAATTACCTGAACTGTTGAGCCAAGGTATTCACCTCTTCTTTCCTTATTAAGAACGTTCCAATATACCTTTCCGGAGGTAAGGTTCGAGTACTTGTTCAGATTCTCGTCAATGAATCTCTCATAGTGACCGAGGTCAAGATCTGTCTCAGCGCCGTCTTCTGTAACATATACTTCGCCGTGCTGATAAGGACTCATCGTGCCTGGATCTACATTTATATAAGGATCCAGCTTCTGTGCAGCAACCTTAAGACCTCTAGCCTTAAGCAGACGTCCGAGAGACGCGGCCGTAATTCCCTTTCCTAATCCTGATACAACTCCACCTGTAACAAATATAAACTTTGCCATTTCCATCATCCTCCGTGATTGTTTCTATGAAATCCAAAAAAAAGAGGCACTTCGAGTAGTGAACACTCGAAGCGCCATTGCTTCCAAATAAAAATATTCGATTGAAATTATTGAAATATTTCTTATTCTACTGAAATATTTCTTATTCTACTGAAAAACTTCTTAATCTATTGAAATCAATTAAAAAGTAATCTTTCAATTAATTTTATAAACAATAATAAGTATATTACTTTATAATAAAAAGTCAATATAAAGTTACTTATATTTATCAAAAAAGATACTTTTATTATTCAAAATTATAAAGTTTCTTCTATTTTTATTTTCCTTTTCTGTTTTCTTTTTCTATTTTTATTTTCTTTTTCTATTTTCTTTTTTTTAATTTTTCTTTTTTATCTTCTTCTATTTTATATTTTCTTTTAATAATTTAAAAGTTTCATGTAATTTATATTCTAGCGTTTAATTCGGCTATATCGTCTATATTCAAACGTTTAGTTCGGCTATATCGTCTATTTTGAATGAGCAGTCACCCGTTTTGCTCAATTTATCAAGAAATATTCTTATATTATGAAGGTTTTAAAGAGAGTTTCGGCTATATATGGATTTTTGTAAGCAGAGTCACCCGTCATATCAATATTCACGGGTGACTACGTTCTAAACAAAAGCCATATAGCCGAAATTGCCTCTTCAAATGCTTTTTTAAGCTACAAATTTGGGCAGTTAGAAATGTTTAACGGGTGACTCCACAAGAAAATCACAGCATATAGCCGACTTACATATAATTCCTGGTGATTCATAGCCTGCTAGCAAATTGCTTTTTCTTTCGAGATATCATGGATTGCTTCTCATTTTGCCTACAGCTTGCTTTTTCTTTCCGGATACCACGGCTCGCTTCTCGCTTGCCTACAACTTGCTTATTCTTTCCGAATATCATGGCCCGCTTCTCGCTTGCCTACAGCTTGATTTTTCTTTGTAGATATCACGGTTCGCTTCTCGCTTGCCTACAGCTTGATTTTTCTTTCCGGATATCACGGCTCGCTTTTGTTGTCGAAATTCAGAATTGCCAAGGAATACTATTCCTTGGCAACTCCTTTAGGAATTATGCTATGTCAAAACAACAAGGTAACTTCATGTTGTTTATAACCAATTGACTACTCTGCGCCTTGCATTTAACCAATTGACTACTCTACATCTTGCTTTCAACCAATTGACTACTCTACATCTTGCTAGGCACCTTTCTTTACTCTACATCCTGCAGGGCGTCGTAGTTTTCTTCTCCTGTACGGATCTTTACTACTCTACTTACTGGATATACGAAAATCTTTCCATCGCCGATCTTACCTGTATAAAGCGTCTTCTTTGCTGTTTCGATAACGCTATCTACAGGAATCTTGCTTACTACTACCTCAAGCTTGATCTTTGGAAGGAGGGTTACATCCATTTCAACTCCACGATACTTCTCGCCAGTTCCTTTCTGGATACCGCAACCACTTACCTGAGTTACTGTGATACCTGTTACACCGAGGTTGTTGAGGGCCTTCTTGATCTTGTCGTATCTTGAGAGTTTTGTGATAATTACTACCTTATTAATTCCTGTATCTGATACGATTCCAGCCTTTGCCATATCTGCTGCTGCATTTACGACTGGAACTGAAGCATTCTTCTGAGCTTCGCTAGCTGACTCGTATTCATCATTTCCAACGCTTGTGTTCTCATTTTCTACCATCATTGCTGATGACATATCTACGATACTGAAACCTGAGTAAGCTGAAGCAAGTCCATGCTCTGTTGAGTCGAGACCTTCAAGCTCTTCCTCTTCTGAAACTCTGAGTCCGAAGATTGCCTTGATTACGCCGAAGACGATTATCATCATTACTACTGTCCAAGCAGCTACAGCTGCAAATCCGAGTAACTGAAGTCCTAATAGGTGGAAACCACCACCGTAGAAGAGACCTGTCATTGTTTCATTTCCAGGAGCAGCTGTTGTTGCGAAGAGGCCAACTGCGATTGTTCCCCAGATACCATTCATCATGTGAACTGCTACTGCACCAACAGGATCGTCGATATGAAGCTTGAAATCAAGAAGCCATACGCCAAATACTACCAGGAGGCCTGAAACTGCGCCGATTATGATTGCGCCAAATGCATCTGTTACATCGCAAGGAGCTGTAATTGCTACAAGACCGGCGAGTGAGGCGTTAAGACACATTGATACATCTGGCTTGCCATACTTAACCCATGTGAAGATCATACATACTACTGTTGCGATTGATGGTGCGATTGTTGTTGTAACGAATACTGATGCGAGCTGTTCCTTTGTTGTACAAGCTGCGCCGTTGAATCCGTACCATCCAAGCCAGAGGATGAATACTCCGAGTGCACCGATTACGATGTTGTGGCCTGGAAATGCATTTACCTTGGTTACCTTTCCATCTTCGTTCTTCTCGAACTTACCGATACGAGCACCAACCATCTTTGCTCCGATGAGAGCTGAGATACCGCCGACCATGTGGATTGCTGTTGAACCTGCGAAGTCATGGAAGCCAAGCTGTGATAACCAGCCACCGCCCCAGATCCAGTGTGCTTCTACTGGATATACAAGAGCTGAGATAACTCCTGAGTATACGCAGTAGCTGAGGAACTTTGTTCTCTCTGCCATAGCACCACTTACTATTGTTGCTGTAGTTGCACAGAACACAAGGTTAAATACGAAGTTTGACCAATCGAAGTTCTGATAATTTGTGAAGATATCGAATCCTGGCTTTCCGATGAATCCCAGAAGATCTTCACCAAGTAATAAGCTGAAACCAATTGCTATGAAGACTACGCATCCGATACAGAAGTCCATCAAGTTCTTCATAATGATATTTCCTGCATTCTTTGCTCTGGTGAAACCTGTCTCAACCATCGCAAATCCTGCCTGCATCCAGAATACCAGCGCAGCGCCAATAAGGAACCATACTGCAAATACTTCGCCATTCACGGCATTTAAAATCTCATCTGTCATTTCTTACATCCTCCTTTTTATCAAGAGTTCCTCCCCTTGATAATTTTTCCTAGAGCTATAAACTCTAAGTAACAAAAGGCGCCCCAAGCTAGTTTAACTAACCCAGAACGCCCTTGTTCATAAAATTATTATATTGTCGCGCGCTTTATAACACCCAGGAATCCAATCCCTGGATAGAAGAAAAGGCGCCTTAGAGTTCATTCTCTAAGACGCCATTGCCTTTATGTTTTTGTATTATACTCATGATTTTTCATTTGTCAATACAGTTTTTATATTTTTTTTGAATGGTTTTTGAATTATTTAGAATGATTTTTATTTTTTTAGAATGATATTGGGAAGAAATTAGAAAAAATCAGAAGTAATTAGAATATATAATACAAAAAGTGCTGACCTTCTCGAATTCGTCAAAATTGAGCAAATCGAAGGGGTCAGCAAATTTTAATATATAGACATTTTATACAGCATGGCTTTAATGTCCTCATTTTTCTATTCGTTTCCTATAAATGATTTTGTTGTTATGTAGCATATAAATATGTTGTTTGAATATTGTTGTAAAGAGTGCTATATTAGTAAATCGTTATGGATAGTAAAGAAAAAGAAATAAATGAGAATGAAATAAATAAAAATAAGATTTTCAGCAATGTGATATTCGTCACTATCGGTGCGATGATTTCCTGCCTCCTATGGGGAAGCGCGTATCCGATGATCAAGCTAGGCTACAGAGAGTTTCAGATCAGCTCAGATATGATGGCTTCGCAGATCCTCTTTGCTGGAATAAGATTTACTCTGGCAGGGATTCTAGCTATCTTGCTGGGATGTATCATTCAGCGAAAGGTACTGATTCCGAAGAAAAGCAGTATGCCTATGATCATGAAACTCTCGCTCTTTCAGACGACGCTCCAGTATTTCTTCTTCTACGTAGGACTGGCGCATACGACGGGGGTTAGAGCATCGATCATTCAGGGAACAAATGTCTTCGTCGTACTTGTTGTGGCGGGGCTTATATTTAAACAAGAAAAGATTTCATTTGCGAAAGCATTCGGATGTATTGCAGGATTTGTCGGCGTAGTGCTGGTAAGTGTAACTGACGGCGGCGTTGGTTCCGGAAATGTCATACTCGGTGACTTGTTCATCTTCCTAAGCACGGTTGCATATGCATTTTCCTCTGTTCTACTGAAGGAATACACGAAGAAAGAGGATCCTGTGATTCTGAGCGGCTACCAATTTATTGTCGGTGGTCTCTGCATGACGATGGTCGGGCTACTGATGGGCGGACGCCTGGAGACTGTGACGACGCGAGGGGTTATCGACCTTATATATCTCGCATTTGTGTCGGCCGTAGCATACTCGCTGTGGGGCATACTCATGAAGCATAACCCTGTATCGCGAATCTCAGTTTTCGGATTTTTGACGCCGATTTTTGGAGTTATTACATCCATCATCCTGCTGAACGAAGGAGCAAGCTTCGGCGTCATACATCTCGCTGCGCTAATCCTCGTATGCACAGGAATCTTCATCGTTAACAAAGCAAACAAATAGGTTTACATAAAAATGAGTCACTTTTTACGTCCGACGTAGAGGTGACTCAAAAATGAGTCAGCTTCTACGTCGGACGTGAAAGTGACTCATTTTAACTCATCGGGTTGTATCAAGTTTATTAGTAAGGGATATGGTTGAATGAAGGAATCTGTTAAGGTTTTAAAAAGAAATCCAAGTATAGAGCTGCTTCGTATTCTTATGATGATGCAGATTATATTTTTGCACGTTGCTGATTACGGCGATTACAGCGACGTGGCTCAGCAAATAGAAGGCAAGGTGGAGCTCACCTACTGGATCATTTGGCTGATGTGCAGATGCCCTGTCTTTATGTTCGTTATTATAACTGGTTACTTTATGAGCACGAGGAAGGAGCTCTTCAGCCGCGACAGAATTATCAGATGCTACCTGCCAATGCTCTTCTACTCTATCAGCATTCCGGTCGCATACATGCTCATTAAGAAGGAGCTGCTTCCGACCGATTCCATAGCGAAAGCATTCATCCCATTTCTATCCAGGACTTGGTACTTCATGACACTGTACCTGCTGATACTGCTTATATCGCCATTTCTGAATCGAATGGTGGATGGGCTCACAAGAAAGCAATTTCTGTATCTAATTGGAATCTGCTTCTTCATGTTCTCAATCTGGCAGCCAATCAGCATGATCGAACCTTTCGAGGGAATCATCGGAATACAAAAAATTCTTTCCACCCAGGGCGGAAAGAGTCTGTATGATTTTATCTACATGTATCTTCTTGGCGCGTACATGAGAAGATATCACATTTTTAAGAAGCATGAAAATGAATCTGACAGCATATGGGATAAGCCAGCGATTTATCTGGTAGCATTCCTGCTGCTCGGTCTCTTTAACGTGCTTCTGGTTTACCTATATCCTGATGAGCAGATCGAAACAGTCGTTGGATTTAACGACAACCCAATCGCTGTCCTGCAGTGTATGGTCCTCTTCAGAACCTTTGAAAAGATCGACCTCCGTCATCACGTGAAACTCGGAAATGTGATCAACACCATCAGTGCCGGCAACCTCGGAATCTACATGATCCACGAGCATCCGATAATCAGAGACTTCATCTGGAACGACGTCTTCCCTATCGGATACACGGGATTCTATAGGCAGAGATTCTACATTCTCTACGTGCTGATCATCATTATCATTATCTACTGCGCATGCTGGATAATCGAGTTTATGAGAAAAATGCTATTTAAAGCCCTTACTCCAAAGAAAGATAGTTGATTTTAGCGCTAAGATTTAGAAAAAGATTAACGAATTACCACTCTTGTAAATCGTACTTTTTGCCTTTTGTATCGCGTATATCGATATTCTTAGGCTGAGTTTTTAATTCAAGTACACAGCACTGCGCTTCATTTTTCGCTAATGAATTATCTGAGCTTCCAACTACATCTACTAAGACTTTAAGTGTCGAACCGTCCATGCCAAGATCTATAATCTTAACAATCTTTTTAGCCTTTGAACCTAATGTGATTCTGTAAAAATATGGAGAATCAATCTGTTCAAGCATGTCGATATAGTATCCTGCTTTTGCATTATAAATGGTATTATCATTGTTATGAATAATATAATCATAACTTCCAACAGTTCCCTTTTCAGGTAAACTTCCATTTTGTACTTTAAGAGAAATGCTTTTATCTAAAGCGTAGTCTCCGCTTCCTCCTGATGAGCAACCAGTCAATGCACTTAATGCTAGAGCACAAAGCATCAAAACACATAACGCTCTTTTAATCTGCACCCTACTAATTCTTTTAATCTGTTCCTTACTCATTCCTTTAGAAAATCTTCTAGACATACCTTTCATATAAATTAACCTCGCCTTCTCTTTTTATCAATATGATAATATCATAATATATAAATGATAATAAGTCAACACTCTTTTTATTATTTTGATAATATCTTCCAAGAGATTTATTCTTTATATTCTTTATATTCTTTATATTCTTTCCTCTTTTATATACCTATATTCTTTCAGCTTTTATATCCTTCTATTTGGGGTTGATATTAAATCTTCTTGGATTTCCAGCTTATTTCCTTATGCCCTCAACTTTTTCGCTGTGCCCTCGGCTTATTCGCTGTGCCCTTAGCTCATTCGCCTGTATCCCGGCTTATTCACTTGTTTCCCGGCTTATTCGCTTCGCCCTCGGCTTATACGATAATTCTGCGGAAGGAGTCACCCGTTTACCTTAATTTTCGACACATTTCACCGTATTATGTAAACTAATCAAGAGGTTTTCGGCTTATACGCTGAATTTAAAAAAGTGGTCACCCGTTAATTCTGAAACTACGGGTGACCACACTCCTTCATTTGTCCATATAACCGAAATGTATTTCATCAGCAATTTATAAACCCAAATGAGCAGTCAAATGGACAGGCTTATGGTAAGTCATATGAAAATCCAAATGTTCAGGCTAATATTCAAGCATATGTGCTATCAAAGGAATAGTTTACAGGTTGGTGTAGCCCATCAGGTCGCGATCGACTTCACGAGCTGCATTTCGGCCCTCTGCTATTGCCCAGACTACAAGTGACTGTCCGCGGTGCATATCGCCCGCAGTATATATCTTGGCAGTTGCTTTTGTAGCAGCTGTGTCTGTATTGGTGGCTGCTGTGTTTATACTATCGGAAGTTGCTTTTGTAGCAACAGCGTCTGTAGTGGCTGTGGTGGTGGCTGCGTTAGCGGATGAAAATGCGGCATATGAGCCGGGAGCTGTCTTGACATTTGTTCTTGCGTCAAGCTCTACTCCAAAACCATCCGTTACGTATCTCTCACTACCAAGAAAGCCTGCTGCTATGAGAACTAGCTGTGCAGGGACTGTCTTCTCTGAACCTTCGACTGGGACCATCATCATGCGTCCGGTTTTTTCATCTTTTTTTGATTCAAGTGATACTAGGACAACTTCCTTAAGATGCTTCTCCTTCTTGCCAGAGGAGATGAACTCCTTAACGGTTGTCTGATATACACGTGGATCTGAGCCAAACTTGTAAATGGCTTCTTCCTGGCCGTAGTCTGTCTTAAGGACGCGAGGCCACTCTGGCCACGGATTTGTGGCAAGTCGCTCTGTTGGTGGGCATGGCATCATTTCAAGCTGAGTTACTGACTTTGCGCCAAGTCTGATGCAAGTTCCGACGCAATCATTTCCGGTATCACCACCACCGATTACGATAACGTCCTTATCTTTAACCTGATTTTCTATATCTTTCACACCAGCAGAAGTCTTATCAAAATCATTATCCAGTAGCGCCTTTGTGACAGAGCCAAGGAAATCAACTGCAAAGTAGATGCCTTCAGTATCTCTACCTGGGGCATTTATATCACGAGGATGTGACGCTCCGCAGCAAAGTACGATGGCATCATATTCCTTTCTCAATTCGTCAGCTGATATACTTCCAACCGCATTCCCGGATGCATTTCCGAATATTTTCGATGATGTATTTCCAGATTTTTTCAATTCTGCATTTCCGGATTCTTTCGATGCTTCATTTCCAGATCCCTTCGATGCTTCATTTCCAGATGCTGCGCCGCAAACGTTTACATTTGTGCGGAACTCGATGCCAGCTTCTTCCATGAGCTTAACGCGTCTATCGATAACCGACTTGTCCAGCTTCATATTTGGGATGCCGTAGCGAAGAAGGCCGCCCACGCGGTCACTTCTCTCGAAGACTGTTACGTTATGGCCTCGGCTGTTGAGAAGCTGCGCAGCAGCAAGGCCTGAAGGACCGCTACCGACTACAGCAACCTTCTTGCCTGTTCTGATCTTCGGAGTGAGCTCCTTCACGAGTCCCTCACTGAAGGCATACTCAATGATGGCTTTCTCATTTTCCTTTGTCGATACAGCCTCCTGATGATAGCCACAGGTACAAGCCTTCTCGCAAAGCGCAGGGCACACCCTTGAGGTGAACTCAGGGAAGCTGTGCGTGATGGATAGGCGTCTATATGCGAGGTCAAGATTTCCACCCTCGACTAATTCATTTAACTCAGGAACAAGGTTGTGCAGAGGACAGCCCGAAGCCATCCCTGCGATCATCATTCCTGCCTGGCAAAATGGCACGCCACAGTTCATACACCTCGCAGCCTGCTTCTGCTGCTCTTCCTTAGAAAGTCTGCCGTGAAACTCCTGGAAGTTGCAGATTCTCTCCTGCTCAGGTACAACTGGAGCATCCACTCTATCGTATTCTAAAAAACCTTTAATATTTCCCATACATTCACCTACCCTACAAGTTTTGTGAAGGCTTCGATCTGAGCCTGTTCGTGATTCATGCCCTGCTCTTCGAACTGAGCTGTGAAATGAAGCATTTCCTTATAATCTTCTGGAATAATTTTCTTGAAGCTTCCTACATATTCATCAAAATTATCAAGGATTCGCTGTCCCTTCTCGGAACCAGTGTAAGCGACGTGCTTCTCGATCAGCTCACGAAGCTTCTCCTTATCATTCTTCGACTCCAGTTTCTCCATAAGAACAAGCTGCTTGTTCAAGTTCTTATACAGAGTATTCTCCTCATCTAGTACATAAGCGACACCGCCGCTCATACCAGCCGCAAAGTTCTTACCTGTAGGACCAAGTATAACTGCGCAACCGCCTGTCATATATTCGCATCCATGCTCGCCCACTCCCTCGACAACAGCAGTTGCGCCAGAGTTTCTAACACAGAATCTCTCGCCTGCGACACCAGCGATATACGCCTCACCAGAGGTAGCACCGTAGAGAGCGACATTTCCGATAATGATATTCTCTTCAGCGTTGTAGCCCGCATTTTCAGGCTCACGCACGATGAGCTTACCGCCTGATAGACCCTTGCCGAAGTAGTCGTTGCTGTCGCCCACAAGATTCAAAGTAAGACCTGATGGGATAAATGCGCCGAAGCTCTGTCCGCCTGCACCAGTACAATTTATGACAAATGAATCTGGTGCCAGCTCTTCCTTAAAGTTACGTGTGATCTCGGCGCCCAGAAGTGTACCGAATGCGCGGTCAGTATTGGAAATCTTGATATCCAGAACCTGTGAGGCAGTTTGTGAGGCAGTCTTTGCAGCGTTATTATCTGCAGACTTTTTACCAGCTGACTTTTTACCTGCTGTCTTACCAAAGATTTTCTGGATAAGAACCTTCTCGTCCTTTGTCTCCTCAAGCTTAAAGTCATATGCCTTCTCGCCGTGGAAAGTCTGAAGACTTCTATCAACACCCGACATATCAGTGAGGATCTTGCTAAGATCAATCTCAGCCTCAGCAGCTGTAAGATTATCCTTAACCTTCAGAAGATCTGTTCTACCGACAAGCTCTGAGACTTTTCTAACTCCAAGCTTTGCCATATATTCACGAAGCTGTCTTGCGATAAAACGCATAAAGTTTTCAACGTACTCTGGCTTACCCTTGAAGCGTTTTCTAAGCTCAGGATTCTGAGTAGCAACGCCCATAGGACAAGTATCATTTTGACAAACTCTCATCATAACGCAGCCCATTGTAACCAGTGGAGCTGTTGCAAATCCGTACTCTTCCGCTCCAAGGATTGCAGCGATAGCAACGTCGCGGCCACTCATAAGCTTACCGTCAGTCTCGATAACTACCTGGTCACGAAGTCCATTTAAGAGCAGAGTCTGATGAGTCTCGGCAAGACCCATTTCCCAAGGAAGACCAGCATTATGTATGGAGCTTAGTGGAGCCGCTCCCGTTCCGCCATCATAACCTGAGACAAGGATTACCTGAGCACCTGCCTTGGCAACACCTGCCGCAATCGTACCTACACCAGCTTCTGATACAAGCTTTACAGAGATTCTGGCCTGCTTGTTAGAACATTTAAGGTCGTAGATCAGCTGAGCCAGATCCTCGATAGAGTAAATGTCATGATGTGGTGGAGGTGATATAAGACTAACACCTGGTGTTGAATGACGAGTCTTAGCTACCCATGGGTAAACCTTCTTACCAGGAAGATGTCCGCCTTCACCTGGCTTAGCGCCCTGCGCCATCTTGATCTGAATTTCCTTAGCGCTAACAAGGTACTTGCTGGTAACACCAAATCTACCACTAGCAACCTGCTTTATAGCGCTGCTTCTATCATTTTCGGTTCCAGCAGAAGCGATACGCTCATCGCTCTCTCCACCTTCACCGCTGTTAGACTTACCATGTATATGATTCATAGCTATCGCAAGAGTCTGATGAGCCTCCTCAGAGATAGAACCATAAGACATAGCGCCTGTCTTAAATCTCATCATGATAGACTCTTCACTCTCAACCTCATCAAGAGGAACTCCCTGCTCAGGGAAGTTGAAGTCCATAAGGCTTCTGAGGTAGCCTGTCTTCTCAGCATCTACCATATCGGTATACTCTTTGAACTTCTCGTAGTCGCCCTCTCTAGTAGAAAGCTGCAGCATATGTATAGTCTGTGGATTATATCTGTGATTCTCGCCCTGTGCACGGAACTTGTGTCTGCCCATAGCAGTAAGCTCAAGATCAACAGGAAGTCCAAGTGGATCAAATGCCTTGCTATGCTGAGAGTCAACTGCCTTCTCGATATCACTAAGTGTTATACCGCCAACACGGCTGACCGTACCAGTAAAGTAATCCTCGATAACTTCAGAAGAAATACCGATTGCTTCAAACATTTTGCTGCCTTGATAAGACTTGATGGTTGATATACCCATTTTCGAAGCTATCTTAACGATACCGCTGAGTATTGCTTTGTCGTAATCCTCAACAGCTGCGTAGTAATCCTTCTCCAGAAGTCCATCCTCGATAAGCTCGCCGATAGTTGAATGGGCAAGATAAGGATTAACTGCTGAGGCACCGTATCCAAGAAGAGTTGCGAAATGATGAACCTCGCGAGGCTCTCCTGACTCAAGGATGAGGGACATAGCGGTACATTTTCTAGTATCTACAAGATGCTTATGTACAGCAGCTACTGCAAGGAGTGATGGAATAGCCACATGGTTCTCATCTACTCCTCTATCTGAAAGTATAAGAATGCTTGCCCCCTGACGATAAGCCTTATCTACCTCAACGAAGAGATGAGACAGAACTCGCTTCATTGGAGTATTTTTATAATATAGTATCGATACTGTAGCAGCCTTGATGCCATCCTTATCAAGATGCTTGATCTTCATCATATCAAGATCTGTAAGTATCGGATTATGTATCTTCAGAACATGACAGTTCTCTGGATTCTCCTGGAGGAGATTACCATTTTTACCAACATATACACTGCGTGATGTAACAATCTTCTCACGTTCAGCATCTATAGGAGGGTTAGTAACCTGCGCAAATCTTTGCTTGAAGTAGTAGAACAGAGGTTGATGCTCAGCAGAGAGGGCTGCGATAGGTGTATCGATGCCCATAGAACCAATCTGTTCAGTTCCGTTAAGCGCCATACTGAGAATACCTTCATGATAGTTCTCATAGGTATAGCCAAATGCCTTCTGAAGCTTCTGTCTCTCTTCGCCCGAAACTTCAGGAACCTTCTCATTTGGAATCTTAATACTCTTCAGCTCAACCAGACTCATATCCAGCCACTCGCCAAATGGATTCCTGTGAGCATACTTCTCTTTAATCTCCTGATCTGTGTAGACCTTACCCTCTCTTGTATCTACAAGAAGCATCTTACCTGGGTAGAGTCTGTCCTTCTTAATGATATGACTCTCATCGAGAGGAAGTACACCTACCTCTGATGCAAGGATAAGACGATTGTCGTCCATGATCACGTAACGGGAAGGTCTGAGTCCATTTCTGTCAAGGATAGCACCCATAACGTCACCATCCGAGAAGACGATAGATGCAGGGCCGTCCCAAGGCTCCATCATAGTTGCATAGTACTGATAGAAGTCTCTCTCCTCCTGAGTAAGTGTCTCATTATGTGCCCAAGGTTCTGGTATAAGAACGCTGGCAGCAAGTGGAAGGTCCATGCCACTCATCATCAGGAACTCTAAAGTATTATCAAGCATTGCGGAATCAGAACCGCTTGAAGATATAACTGGAAGAACCTTTGTCATATCTTCGTCGCTAAATGTATCTGTATGCATTGTCTCTTCACGAGCAAGCATCTTATCAGCATTTCCCTTAATGGTATTAATCTCACCGTTATGAACCATAAGACGGTTAGGATGAGCTCTGTTCCAGCTAGGGTTTGTATTAGTTGAGAATCTGGAATGAACCATAGCGATAGCAGACTCATAATCTTCATCCTGAAGATCAAGGAAAAATGTTCTAAGCTGCCCTACCAGGAACATACCCTTATAAACTATAGTTCTACAGGAAAGTGAAGGAACATAGGTACTTACGCTGCACTGCTCGAACTCACGTCTTATAATATAAAGCTTGCGGTCGAACTCAAGATCTGTAAGTCCCTCTGGTCTATCGATAAATACCTGCTCGATATCTGGCATACATTCTCTTGCCTTACTACCAAGAACATTAGGGCTGATGCTGACCTGTCTCCATCCAAGAAGGGCGAGACCATTCTTCTTAACTATAGTCTCAAATGTTCTCTTAGACTGTCTTCTCTCCAGGTCATCTTGCGAGAAGAAGAACATACCAACACCGTAGCTTCTCTCATCTCCGAGTGTGACATTCTTCTCAGCCATTACCTTCTTAAAGAACTTATGAGGAATCTGAGTGAGGATACCAACTCCATCACCAGTTTTTCCCTCTGCATCCTTACCCGCTCTATGTTCAAGATTCTCGACGATGCTAAGTGCATCAGCTACAAGTGCGTGACTGCGTACACCGTCCATTTGAACAACTGCACCGATACCGCAGTTATCATGCTCAAATGAAGCATCATATAGTCCCTTTCTTCTTAATTCTTCAAGTGCCGTATTCATAACCTATATCCTCCTGGAATATATTATCTATTCTTTGTACTAAGTACTTATTTGCTACTAAGTATTATTTCTAAGTATTTATTCACTACTAAGTATTTATTCAAACTGGATAATCATTTGAGAAACATGCTGTGCATAGTGGCAAGTCTCCAACCATGGTCTTAAAATCCTCTATTCTGAGATACTGCAGTGAATCTGCTCCAACTCTCTCACGAACCTCTTCACTAGAGTGCTCCGACGCTATCAACTGACTTGATGTAGGAACATCTGTGCCGTAGTAGCATGGATATAAAAATGGTGGCGAGCTTATCCTTACATGTACTTCCTTAGCTCCCGCCTCGCGTAACATTTCGATAAGCTGCTTCATAGTTGTGCCTCTGACTATAGAGTCATCGATGATCACAATTCGCTTTCCTTCGACCACATGTCTCAGAACGCTCAGCTTCATATGAACCGCCGTTCGTCTCTCTTCATCGGTAGGCTTTATAAAGCTTCGGCCTATGTAGCTGTTCTTATGAAAGGCAAGTGCAAATGGAATACCTGACTCTAGTGAGTATCCCTCTGCCGCCGCAAGTCCAGAATCAGGAACACCTACTACTATATCTGCATCAACAGCTGACTCCCTGGCAAGAGCCCGCCCCGCCTTAACTCTGGCATCGTGAATCTCTATTCCATCCATCACAGAATCATTTCTGGCGAAGTATATATATTCGAAGATACAATGTGCTCTGGTCTTGGTACATAGACTCGAATCACTACTAACTCCATCCTTCGTGATGGTAATGATCTCACCCGGCTCCACATCTCTTATAATCTCACCGCCTACTGATCTTATGGCAGCACTTTCGGATGCGAGTATATAAGTATTCTTTTTCCTTCCAAGCATAAGAGGCTTGATTCCGAAAGGATCTCTTACTCCTACCATCTTTCGAGGACTCATTACGATAACTGCGTATCCACCTCTGAGCTTCGAAGCCGCTTTCTTAATAGCCTCCTCAATAGTGGCTGACTCAACTCTCTCACCTATAATCTCGTAGGCAAGAACCTCAGTATCTGAAGTCGTATAATGAGCAAGTCCGCGGTACATCTGCTTCGTCTTAAGGTCAGATGCATTTACGATATTTCCGTTATGAACAAGTGCCAGACTACCCTTTATATAATTCATAGCTATAGGCTGAGCATTCTCTCTGGTACTTCCTCCCGTAGTTGAATACCTCACATGACCTACACCAATATCTCCATGAAGACTTTCTAGATCCTCAGCGTCAAAGACCTCATTTACGAGTCCCATATCTTTCTTAAGTCTAAGATTTCCCATAGGTCCCGTAGTATCTGATACTGCAATACCTGCCGCTTCCTGTCCGCGGTGCTGAAGCGCGATGAGTCCATAATATATGTCGTGAGATACATTCTCACCAGACAGAGAATACTCACCGAACACACCACACTCTTCATGTATCTTATCGTCGGAGATAAATGAATTATTCATTTCGAAATGTCCTTTCAAGCAAAAAAGCGCCTTAGGATACCTCATTCAAAGTATCCTAAAGCGCCGTTGCTTTTTATTATTTGTTATGAAATTATTATTGATTTATTTTTTAAACAATTGTCAGTATATCACTTTATAATCAAAAGTCAATAGCGAATATCACTTTATTTGTAAAACCTGTTGTGAATATCATTATATATGTAAAACTACTCTGTACCAGAAAACAGATCAGTGTAATCATAATATACTATATCAACGATGCTTCCATCCATAGCATTTACATATACCGTCATTCCTACAGCCCCTTCAACCTTAGCACTATAGTTGAAGCTCCACACAGGAATATTCATAAATTTATCAAAATTCTCTGACTCACTGTATGAATAGTACATTAAGTTCAAATTATTTAGATAATATTCCTTCGAGTCATTCATTTTAGAAAAATCAGCTTGTTCTTCTAGTCCAGCCTTTAAGCTTTCTTTTATCTTATCGAACTCCAGCAAGTTCACATTTTCTATCACATCAACTATTTCTACTGCTATGCAAAGATCTAAGCCATAAAAACCGTTACTTGTATATTTGATCATCCCATTATTAGCATTTGCATCAAAGGCCGCATCATCTTTAGCCTCCTCTGGTTTTTTAATGTCAATATATACAGCATAACCATCCGCAGTCAGAGTCGCATTATCTACCATATCATTAATAACACTTGAACTAAGTAGATCATAATCTTGTAACTCTGACCCTACATGACTTGACAGGTGTTCACGCCAAAGACTTCTCTGACTAGCTAGAAGTTTATAATCTATTGTAAGTCCCTTAAAATCGCCAGTCTTAAGCGTACTTAGATAATCTACATTTGAAAAAATAAGTGCAGAAGGACCAGGATCAAAGGTAGAACCATTTAAATTAGAATATATATCAACTGGAGAAGTATAGAACAAAAGCCCCGTATCAGAAGATATCGAAATGTAGTCCCAAGGGTCACGAGTAACAGATACTTTCTCACCTAAGAGAAGCTTATCACTTAATAAATCTGAAGCTCTTTTCTCAATATCTTCAATATTTTCTTCACATTGATTATCAGGAACAACTTCATTTCCTACATGATCAAGTGTACCACTTACTATAGAAGTCTGATAATCTCCATCTGGAAAATATTCCTTAATACTCTTTGGCTCAATATATATATATCTATAATCCGTGAGATAATCATATGCCAGAAGCATGACAAATCTCTTTCCTTCATAATCTCCTTCATACATATGAATATAGAGGTCTTCATCATCTTTCCAGTTATATATTGTAGTATCGGATGAATCTATAACAGTTCCATCGAAGGGATCAGTATATATATAAACAAGACCTACTTCCTTCGCCTTCTTTGCAGCTTCATGCATTGCGCAAATATACCTATACTTATACATCAGTGGTATATAATCGTATGCATTTTTATACTGTATATTATCGACTTTTTCAGCAGTATCCCCAAAGAAGTTCTTAACAATCTTTTCTTCATCCGCTTTTCCATCACCAATTTTCTGCATATTATAAGCATTTAGATGATCCTGAGTCGGAATCTGAGCATATCCACTTCCCGAAAAATCTCTATTATCTATGGTAAAATCTTCATTAAATGTTATGTTAGCGCCAAATATATCATGAAGAGTCTTATCATCTCCCTTAGATATAACTATGCTATCGGTCGCAGTACTAGTTGTATCTTCCGCTTCAGCAGTATCACTATCGCCTTGTACCGTTCCATAGTCTTCTACAATCATCTCTTTCTCACCACATCCTGAAGTGGTTAAGACAAGAACAGTTGATAATAATATACAAAACAACCTTTTACCATATTTTTTAGTCATACATTCCTCCTGAGTCAAAATTGTTTAGGTGTTATTCTTCATACATTTCAAAGTAATCATAGTAGAATATATCAACCACGCTTCCATCCATTGCATTTATAGATACGGTCATTCCAATTTCCGGCGTCAGTGTAGTACAATCAAAGCTCCAGACAGGGATCATCATATACGTATCACTTTCCTCTGATTCAGAATATGGAAAATATGTCAGTTTCAGATCAAACATTGGAATCTCTTTAGCATCTCCTATCTTGCTAAAATCAGCCTGTTCCTCAAGTCCGTTCCAAAAACTCTCAGATATTTTATCAAACTCCAGAAGCTTAACATTTTCTACAGTATCTACGATTTCCTTGGATAATGTAATATCCAGGCCATAAAAGCCGTTACTTGTATACTTTATTATTCCCGTATTTCCTGATTCAACCTTTACAGTATTAGGATTATCAAGTACATTTAGCCCATCTAGACTAGTATCATTATCACCGATAAAAAATGCATATCCATCTATGTCAGTCTGAGGCGGATCTATATAATCATCAACAACTGTAGAAGACAGAAGATCATAATCCGTATATTTAGAGCCATCATGTGATGCAAGATGTTCTGAGAGTATATTTCTTTGTTCTGAAAGAAGCCTATAATCTGACGCAAATCCCTGAATACCGGCCGCTCTTATAGTACTTATATAATCGACAGTTGAGAAGTTAAGTACAGAATATCCTGGATCAAATCCATCATTATATTGAGCAGTCGCCATATTTACAGCAGAGGCATAAAAAAGTATCCCTGTTCTTGCGCATGCCTCAGAATAATCATATGGAGCCGCGTCCGGATTGTACTTTTCATTCAAATGAAGTACATTATCCAGAAACTTCTGAGCTTCTCCCTTAAGTTCTTCCGGCTCTTTATCACATTTATTATCTAAGCTAAGAGGATTACTTGCTGTATCCGTCGAGCCGCTAACTACTAATGTCTTGAAGTCATAATCAGGAAAATACTCCTTAATACTCTTAGGTTCGATAAATATATATCTAGTACCTGATATATAGTTATAAGCAAGCAGCATAACGAACTTCTTACCCTCATAATCTCCTTCATACATATGAATATAGAGATCCTCGTTATCGAGCCAACCATATAAATCCTGAGTCGAAGAATCAATCATACCGTCATACGCCTGAGTAAGTTGATAATAAGCCCCCTTCTCTTTTGCCAGCACCGAATTATCATAAGCACGCTTTATATAATCATACTTATACATCAGTGTAATATAATCAGTAGCATTTTCATACTTTACAGACTCAAGCTTCTCAGCAGAATCTCCAAAGAAGTTTTTAACAATAGTCTCTTCGTCCGCCTTGCCATCATCTATCTTTTTCATATTATATGCATTCAAATGATTCTGATCCGGAACCTCAAAATAAGCATCCGCATTAATACTATGTCCGTCGATAGTTCTATCCTCGGTAAATGATACACCTTCGCCAAAAAAGTCTCTCAGCGTTGTATCATCTTCACTTGATACACTGACGCTTTCCATAACGGAACTATCTGTCGGCGATCCATCTGTTGGTGATCCACCTTCTGTATCACCAGCAACTTCTACATCGTCTGTGCCATAATCTTCAACAACTCTTTCATCCTTTCCGCATCCTGCTAACGATAGAAAAAGAAAAGCCGATAAAGCTAGACAGGTTATTTTCTTAATCCTCATATGCCTTCTCCCCATTTAAATACATAACCATATTTTCATATTTATAACATATCTAACACTTGTATCATAAATGTATCACATAAAAAAAAAATACCCTGCGCCATTTGACGCACGAGTATTTTCTGATAGCTGGGAGGTTGTTTTTGCATTCAAGCTCTAAGCCTTCAAGATAGAAACTATCCACTGTGGATCTGGAGCAGCCATTTCCTCATTTAGAGACATTTCCTCCATGATTCCCTGAACTGTGGCCCAGAAGCATACTGAAAGAAGTTTTGCATCTCCCTTTCTAAATACGCCTGTCTTCTGTCCCTTCTTAATTATCTCAGCTGTACTATCAATCGTACCTGTTGATAGAGCAATCTTTCTAGCTTCTTCCGGCATACCAACTCGTCTTGCCTGTCCCATAAGCACAAACATGTTAAATACCCAAGGTTCATTCTTAGCATATTCAAAGAGTTGTTTTAGAAAACCTTCAAAGAAAAGTTCTGGTGGAATATCTCCCATCTTATCCACTGACTGTGTTGCTCCCGCTCCCATTTTAACAAGTTCCAGGAACAGTTCCTCTTTGGATTCAAAGTAATGGAACAACAGTCCCGTACTCATAGGTACTGCAGCTGCTATATCTGAAATCTTCGTCTCATGGTAGCCCCTCTTAACAAAAAGCGTCAGGGCTGTCATGAGAATAGCCTTTCTTCTTTCTTCCTTCTGTTCTTTTCTGGTCATAATCCGTCCCTCAAATTTTAGAATTTTCTCTTAGTTTATTTTTTGGTTTTATAGATTATCTATTTAGATTTTTTAGTTTTTTCTTAATCAAAATTTATTTAGATATTAATATCCCTCTTCTGGCTCTTAAGAATTCTCTGTATTGCAAACTTTCCACTTGCGGCAGCTACTGGAAGTCCACCTGGAGCATTTGTCCACTGACCTGCAAGATAAAGATTTTTGATTCCCTTAATCTGTCCTTTAAGCTTAATCTGCTTTGCATCAGGTGTCGTAGTGAAACTCATATAACTTCCATGATATGCATGCATATATCTTTCATAAGTAAGAGGTGTCCAAGCATCAAGATAAAGCATATCTCCACGAAGCTCAGGAAATGCATTCTCTATTCTCTTTGTAACCTCAGCCACAAGAGCTTCCTTAAGCTGTTCATACTCTTCCTTGCTAAGGCTCTTCCAGTATTCATAATCCTCATCTGTCTGTGATAGACAAGTCTGAATAACCTGCTTGCCGTCCTTTACCATCACTGGGTCATATCCATAAGCCTTAACATACATTCTGCTCCAAGTTCTCTTACCGATGGTAATAGGATCAATCTCGATAAATATTGTCTCTCCTCTATTAAACTCTGTACTTACCGCATAAGCAACCTGGAATCCACTTACTGCAGGATACTTTTTAGGCTGGTCATACGCTTCTCTAAGTTCCTTAGGCATGTAGCTGTTAGATAGCATTTTGTTAAAAAGAATATGTGTATCTACTGTAGGGATGATGTAATCAGCCTTTACAAATGATCCATCTTCAAACCTTACACCTGTTGCTATCTTTCCTTCGATTTCAATCTTTGATGCGCCCTTATTATAGCATATAGTACCACCAAGTTCCTTAAATCTTTTTTCCATTCTAAGGGACATTTGAAGAGATGCACCCATAGGAATACCACCATTTCCATCTGCCATTGTTGCATAAGAAACAAAGAATGAATATGCTGTATACTCCTTTGGAAGGTAGTCACAAACCATTCTTTGAAGAAGTGGAGACTTGAATCTTCTGCTGTACTCTTCAAGTGAAATCTTTCCATATTCCTTCATAACCTTTGGAAAGTCCTTCATAGATGCTCCCATCTGAATATAATCCTTAACGCCCCACATCTCCATTGGCTTTCCAGCCGGAAATAAACACTGTTTTGAATATTCTACTGCCTGAATAAACTTCTTAACCTCTTCTTCATCTTCTGGTGATGCAGCTATAAGCTCTCTCTCTGTTCTCTGAAGATCATTCCAAAGTGTTACACTCTGTCCATTATATGTTGATACGAAAAATGCATTGATTGGTGCGTACTCTGTTGTATCTGAAAGAGCTCCTGTCTTGCACCATACATCGTACATCTCTGTACCCTTCTTTGTACCTGTAAGCCAATGAATACAGTTATCAATGTGATAACCTTTTCTATTCCAGCCAATGCATTCTCCACCCGGAATTGCATTCTTCTCATATATCTCCACCTCAAATCCGGAAAGCAAAGCATAGATACCTGCTGTAAGTCCTGAGATTCCTCCACCAATTACTACGATCTTCTCTTTATTAGTTCTGTTTGTTGATGTTTTCATAATTAATCCTCCGTCTGTTTTTCATTTTATTTAGTCTTACTTTTAATTCGTTGAATTTTAGTTTATTGAATTTGCATTCAATGATTATGTGTTCAATATACAGCATGTCAAATCGTTTGTCAAGCATTTTATTGAATTTAAATTCAATATTTTTTTGAGGACCTTTTGAAACTTATTTCACGCAAAAAAATAGCTGACCCCTTCGATTTGCTCATTTTTGACAAATTTGAGAAGGTCAGCAAATTTATATATACCCTGGATAAGTTTTGATTTTTGTATATGATGGTTCAAGGGGTTAGTTGAGGGTCATGGTGGTTTCGATGCCGTCGGCGGTTATGAGATACTCACCCTTGAAGGCGTCAACTTCGGCGAAACCTTCGGCGTCTGTTGTGACGTCGCACTCTGTGTTCCACTCTTCTTTCACTAGCTTTTGAAGCATTTTGTAGGATGGCTTGAGCGAGTTGTCCAGGCGGATGAAGCCACTTGGTGCCTTTAGCCATGCGCCGTCGCGGTAGTCCCATGTAGTGATTGCTTCAACGAGCGGATGCGCAAAGAGGATGCGATACATTTCTTCTATCTCGCGAGCCTGTCGCTCCTCACCTTCTGGAGTCGATGGCCACTCGTCCACCTGCCAGTCATTTAGATCCTCGATGTAGGCTGGCATGATATCACCAGATATCAAAGTATTTTCAGTAAAATGAATTGGAAGTCCAAAGCTTGAGAAACGGTCGAGAACTTCCTCGAGCTTCTCCTTGCCCCAGTAACCCTGATGCTGATGGGACTGGATTCCTATAGCACTTATTGGAACGCCAGCATTTAGACATCCGTCGATAAGGATTTCGTAATTTATTGATGTGTTGAAGTCATTTAGGAGGAGAGTTGCATCAGGATTACACTGATGAGCCTCGTCAAAGACTTTCTTGATGAGACCAACGCGGCCATGCTCGTTGCAGAGGCGAGTGATGGCATTATCGTACTTATCGAAAATAGGCATGATTACGACTTCATTTATAACATCCCACATATCGATGACGCCCTTGAAGTTTGTAACTTCGCGGTCGATACGCTCGAGCTGCTTCTTCAGAATTGTCTCATTGTCATATTTCATGAGCCAATCTGCACATACTGTATGCCAGCAAAGTGGATGGCCCTTGACCTGGATGTTTCTGCTCTTCATGTACTTTGCAGTTTCCATCAGGGTGTCTGTGTCTGGCTTTCCCTCTTCCTTCTCGAAGTTGCCCCAGTAGAAAGGAAGTGTTCCGTAGTTGAAGATTCCCTGCCAACTCTCAGTGATCTGCTTATGCTCTTCATCGCCATTTTTGACAAATGGAATAAAGTCAAATGCACCGCATCCAAAAAGGAAGCTATGATTGGTCTGCTTCATATGAACTCTCTTGTTAGCGATAGGTCTACCGTCAATATCTGTAAACTGCACTCTTCCCTTCACTTTTCTATGTGATATATCCATTTCGTAATCTCCTTTTAAATTAGTGAATCACTTGAATATCTTTATGATTCTATTGATCATGATATTTCTAATGTTCACACCTAGAATACTACATTGATGTCGCAAACTATAGAATATTCTAAATATCTTTTGACTATTTTTTGTTTTACTTCATTTCATACATTTTTTTCCACTTTTTTTGTTTTACTTCATTTCATACAATTTTATTTTCCACTTTTTTTATTTTTCTGAGATTCATTGTTTATATATACCGTTTATATATCTTAACAAACCGGAAATTTCTCTCAATTTTTATACTGAGAAGATATTTCCGGTTAATGAAGCATATTTCGGCTATATCTTATTTTCAAAAGAAGGAGTCACCCGTTTGGGGAAAAATGTCATTTATTTTACTGCATTATGTAAACTATACATGAAGATTTCGGCATATACGTATAAAATCAAAGAGGGCTCACCCGTCAAATCCAAATCTACGGGTGACTCCTTCAACTTTTTCCTTTATATAGCCGACTCCACACTTCAATTCATTCAAATTTAAGGAAAAAAAGCCAGTTAAAAATCTTTAACGGGTGACTCCTTCTTCAATTACTTTGATATAGCCGAATCAGCACTATTTGCCCTTTTGATATAGCTGAAATCAAGACTACTATACTTTACTGTAGTATATAAAATTAGCTGGCCTTCTCGAATTCATCATTTTTAAGAAATCGAAAAGGTCAGCTGATTAAGTGAGTTGTTAGGTATCTAGGCCGGAATTGGCATCAATAATTTTTACATTATGAGATTTCAGAAAGTTTAAGAAATCATTTGCATATGGTTGTTCGACAAAGCCAGCGAACTTTGTGACGTATGTCTTGGTTTTGTACTTCGGATGCACTATAACGCTAATATTCTCTAGGTATAAGGAACCATCGACATCGTCCCAGTCAACGTCTAGCTTCAGATTATCTAGATATAATTCTCCATCGAATACTTGAAATGTTACTTCCTGAGTCTCGAAGGAGTTCGGTCCTTTAAACGGTTTCGAAGCCTTCATCAGTATAATAATCATCGGAATCACAGCGATAAAAAGAAGTATCATTGCGATTAAAGCGAGAGGCGTTACCTTTACACCGATGATGAAACTAGTCAATGTAAGAAATGCCCAGATTAATGGCGTTAACAGAATAATCGTGGCACGTTTTCCTTTAAATATTTTTCTAACTTTAACCGTAGTTGTGTACATACTATACTGCTTCTTTTCTTATTTATATATATATTATTGATTTCTAATTTAGATTTCTTGAAGTTTGATTATTTATTCCTAATTCGATTCTCTTGAAGCTTGATTATTTATTCCTAATTCGATTCTCTTGAAGCTTGATTATTTATTCCTAATTCGAATCTCTCGAAGTCTGATTATTGTTTTCTGATTTCAAGCTAGTTAATAAAAAAATTGATAGCTATTCTATTCTGATTATCTTGGATGATTACTATGTCGATTATTCTGCCAGGTAGTCGAGGCATACTCTTGACTTTGTATTTGGGCGAACGACGCCGTCTGCAACTGCAACGTGTGCAGGGTGCACTGCGTATCCCTTCAGGGATGCTTCGTCTTCGAATGATGAATCAAGCATCAGGTCTGCATTTGATGATGAAAGTCCCTGTGTATTTACCTTGATATCGATGAGGCCTGGGATCTGGCCGGCGAGTCCTTCAAGTCCTGCCTTGATTTCTGCCTTTACTTTCTCTTTTTCTTCTGCTGAAAGTTCATCTTTCAGCTGCCATAATATAACATGCTTTACCATTTGTACGTCTCCTTTTTTCGTTATCAGATGATCTATTCTTCTCATCTTCTTTGGTTTTCAGATGATCTATTCTTCTCATCTTCTTTGGTTTTCAGATGATTTATTCACCTCATATTCTTTGATTTTCAGATAATATATTCTTCTCATCTTCTTTGGTTTTCAGATGATTTGTTCCCCTTATCTTTTTGAGGGTAACTGATGATGTGTCATCATGTGTTATTAGTTAGCGGATGAAGTGTGTCATCACGTGTTTTTCGGTTTCTGGGAGGCCGAACTGCTCTTTGCCGAGGGCGATGCTCTTCATGAGGAAGGTCATATTGCGTGCAAGGACGCGCATGTTGTAGAGGCCTTCGAGATCCTGCTCGGCTTCGCCAGCTAATCTGCCGTGAACGCTGTTCCAGTACTGGCTGGAGGCAACTGGCATTCCGCTGATTGTGAAGTATTTGTTCAGCTCGTCAAATGTCGCTGATAATCCGCCTCGTCTTGCAACGACTACGCTAGCGCCGACCTTCATAGTCTTATCGAAATGAGTACTGTAGAATAGTCTATCGAGGCAAGCTATAAGAGTTGCATTTGCGGAAGCATAATAAACTGGGGATGCGAGAACGAGACCGTCAGCTGCTTCGAACTTCGGAGCAATCTCATTTACGACGTCGTCGAAGACACATTTACCCTTCTCGCCGCAGCTGTTACAAGCGATGCAACCGCGAACGTCCTTTGTTCCGATCTGCACAACTTCTGCTTCGACGCCTTCCTTCTCGAAAATCTTGACCATCTCATTTACGGCGATTGATGTATTTCCGTTCACACGCGGACTTCCGTTAATTATAAGTACTTTCATGAATTACTACTCCTTTGATTTACGTACTGCTTTAAATCTGCTTCCTAATATAACACAGATTCAAAATGTACGAAACAAAAAATAAGATAAAGAAAAGAAACAAAAATTAAATGAAAGAAAAGACTCAAAAATTTAGATAAAGATAAAGAAAAAGACTTGAGCGGGGAGAGTGCTCAAGTCTTCCTCTGCCTTGCGACAAATGTATTAAAAAGATAATTAAAATATGGCGAATTGATTTGATGATTGGATATTACTACATTTTGGGAAGCCGTATATCATTTCTGTCGCGAATGGATAAAAATTTGCTGTGAATGGGTAAATCGTTATGAATGAGTAAATCGCTGTGAATGGAAACTACTCTCTATCCGAACCCGCTTCTTTCATATATTCTGCCCATAAGAGAACATCTATGAAAGCGAAAATAAAAAAGAATATAAGGAAGCCAATATTATTTGCCCCACCCGGATTCTGCGCCACTCGAATTGCAGCCACCGTAGGATATATCTCATCTCCATATTTGTACGCTTTAACTTTTAGGAACGGATTATCGACGGCAACAGAATATGCCGACTCGTAGGAATCATTAATTTGATAACGATATTCCTTGCTTTCATATCTTACAGTTACAAATGTCTTATGACCATTTGATGGTTTTAATAAATCCTCGATTCCATATTCAACTTCTTCGTAATCTGTAACATATACTTCAACTTCTTCATAGCCGGTTGGTTCTATTGACAAAAAAGTCTTCTGTTTAACAAAGTATACGACTAACAATATGAGCGAAATTGCAAAAAAACATATAGCTAGTCTCATCAAAAGCTGTGCTCTTGTAATACTGATTTCATCATTCATCGTAGTGCTATAAAATGTAACCATTAAATATGGTCACACACCCTTTCTCTAATCTCACATCCGGGGTTTAATAATCTGTTTCGTAGTCTTTAATTAACCTAAGAGTTTTCATATCATAAACATACACGTGTGACTTAGACGTGCCAGCGGATGTTGCGGCCGACGTATCTGATGCAGTCGATGTATTCGCTGCGCTCTTATTTCTGTCTGAGACACGGATATTGATTGTCTTATTATTTATATCATCGTATGACTCATTTGCGGCAGCATCTGAAGATGTGGCCACGCTGGTGCTTGACGAAGAATCATGTTTATACTCGATATATATTTTATATATTTGGTCTGGTGTATAAATGATACTACTATCGAAGCCTGGACATTCCCTAAGAATGTTTAGACGAAGCTCAGCTAGTTCAATATTTCGGTCTAATACCACTGTTATGCCGCTCGCTCTCAACGTCCCTTCAGCAAGATGAGTCTTTACATAGTCATCCACATTCTCAGATGTAACATCATATGGGAGATAATGTTGATATTCATATGAAGGAAATGCATCTAAATAACCATCATCATCAGAATCATATATAAGATTATAGCTAATCATACTACTTATATCTGAATATAACCCCTCGTCTGGCATCAGATTTTCTTCTGGATCAAGAAGCTCCGAAGAGCTAAAACCAAGACCAGAAATGTATATATCAGTTGCAATCACTAAAGCTTCATCAATTAGATCGTCGGTGTACATTTTATTCGATGAAGGAACATAGAAGTAATGATGCGTCTTGCCATCAAGCATATAATTTCCAGACATTGCTTCGCTAAGCGTATTTCCAGATACATATGTATTATTATCATTAATATTTACAAATCCTGTTTCTATCTCATACGAATCGACGCTAGCATCTGGAAGATTATCCTCAAACCAATCGTCAACCTTTGCAGTTAGATTATTATAAAGTGCATCACCCTGTTTTTTACTATAAAGAGAAGGCATACATCCTGTAACAAATGTAAGAATCAGCAGACAAAGTATCGAAAGTTTTGCATATTTATATATTTTGATTCTCTTGTTTAAACTTAGTATCATTTTACTACTAACCTTTCCAAATGAAGCTAATACTGAGCTAGACATCTCTTGCAAGGAGTGTAGCCTTTATTCTTTATATCATTCAAAGTACCTACACACTCCTCTTTGTTATGATCAGCCATATCTTTAACACTTCGGCAGTCCGGCAAATGAACCTTCTTGGTGTTCGTATTCAAGATATATGTTCTCTCCTGATTTGCGAAGTCGAAGGAACTACTACTGCTTTCCACGGATGTTTCAGTGGTTGATTCAGTTGCAGCTTGCACATTTGTATCTTCAGCCACTTTGCTTTCACTTGAGGCTTCCTCAGCCACTTTGCTTTCACCCGTTGCATAATCGATATCAATTCCCGGCTGAACATTGTAGCAGTAAACATTGAAGCAGATTCCTTTTCCACTGTCTTCAACAGACCACGCTTCCATTTGAACGCCCGAAGCCAGGAGATTATCTGCTTCGAAGACTGGTGTCACGCGGTACAGCACATGATTCCCCGAATCTCTCACGTAGTCGAGCACTCTGAGCTCGAAAATCTGCATAGTCTCTTGATTCAGATATCTGGTGCCAGTGATGAGGTTCTTCTCATTTGCATTCTCTCCAGCCAAGCTGTAGGCTATCAGATGCGAGCGGTTATACAGATAATTATCCTCTATAATTTCAGGATACTTCACAGTGTGCCATCCACTAGGCTTCACATTTCCAATCTCGCCGCGTTCCTCTGTCGGCATAAGCTCTGGGCATATATTTGCAAATGCAACGCCACACCTTCCAAGCTTATCTAGGTCACTGTACTCTTCAAATGCAGTAGTCGACTTCTTCTCTTCGTCACTGAAAAGAGGAATATTGTCATTTAATTCAACATATGCATCACCAATATACTCAGGATAGCACACTAAATTATCATCAGAATCAGCCTCTGATTTACCATCAGAATTAGCTCCTTTATATTCATTTGTGTTTACATTTTCAGTAGTTTCTTCTGAGAACTCTTCTGTTGCGTTTTCCTCCGAAGTTTTTTCCTCAATCTTATCAGACTCTGATGTTAATTCCTCAGTCTTATCAGACTCTGATGTTAATTCTTCGGTCGTCTCAGCCTGAGTATCATTTGACTCACTTACTTGTCTCGAAGTATCAGAAAAAGATGTGCAGCCGCTTACTATCAGTAATAAGACTGCACACATGAATATTTGAAGATATTTGTTTACCTTATTGATTTTAGTTATTCTTTTCATCATTTTTCTTGATCTATTATTCGTCTGACTTCTTCACCATCATCAGCGCAACCACCACGAGGATTGCCGATGATATCCATATGGTCCCAAAGCCAAGTCGTCCTGAGATCACGCCGCCGATTCCTGCGCCAATCGCAAAGATGAGGATGATTCCAAAAAAATGCAGCGCCTCGCGAAGGGACTCTTTCTCCTTCGTCCTGATGTACTGCGACAGACTCTCGGTGCCACTTCTGAGATTGCCGATGCACATGGTGCTGGCGTAGCCGTAGCCGTGCACCTTCCTGAAGGTCTGCACTTGCATCGCACAGGAAAATGAAACTAACACATTTGCAACCATGTTGAAGCTGGCGGGCATAAAGCCAACTGCCAGTAGCAGGATAAACTCGATAACGAGTATGATCTGGCGCCAGTGAATCTTAGTGCTATTCTTGAAGCTGCTCTCTATTCTTTCGGCGAGGAAGATTCCGGCTGCAAAGGACACAAGCGGGATCATGTAATGCAGCCCTTTGTACCAGTTGCCCTGCATGAAGTTCTGGCTCATTAATACCACATTTCCAGTTTGTGCATTTGCGAAGACGCCATTTCTCATATTGTAAGTGTACGCGTCCTGCAGGCCTCCCGAAAAAGAAAGGAGCGCGCTGAGACGGAAACTCTCTGATTTCTGCATAAATTGTCTCTCATTCGTTCAAAATTATGTAAACCCTACACAATAGATTATAAAATTGAATTCCTGTCTTCATTTTCGGAGCAGCGAGCCGCATCCATTGCTATTGCTACCATCAGCGCCGGCAACTCGTCCGCTGGATTCGTGATATCAAGCACATACGTATCGCCCCACTGGAACAGCTGCTTAGTTATGTGAACCACGAGCCTAGACTGCTCGTACACGTCGTAGTTCCAGCGCATGTAATCGCCTTCCAGCCTCCAACCCTTGTAATCGATATTGTACTTAGGCACGAAAAATGATATCTCACGCTTTATTCTTCCCTGCGAGTATCCATTTATCGATATCTCGAATTCCTTAAGCAGGCGAAAGACTTTCTCCTGAATTATACCAACTTCCTGGCCGCTTGCTTTGTCGAACACACGAATACGATGACCAATCGAGAAGAAATCCGCTTTCACAAAGTACTTTGGATTACCTACGCTGTCATATACATCATACGTATCGGTCCAAGAAAAAACCTTCTGCTTGATTAATAATTGTTCCATTTATCCTCCCTGTTATCTTTTATATTTCTTTTATTTTTTAATTCTTTTTTATTTCTTTTCATAAAATTACATCTAATAATTTTATATCATTACATAACATTACATCTGATAATTTTATATTATCACAACAAATAATCATACTTAATTGATAAGAGTATTCTACTCCACTTACTGAGTAATTCCAAATAAAATATGGAGCTAATCATTTTCAGCTCTTTTTTCGGCTCTTTTAAAGCTATAAGAAAATGTTTCGGCTATTCTGCTGTCTTTTCATCTATTTTCGGCTATATGGAAAACTTTGAAGCCGGAGTCACCCGTTCATGATAAAAATTCTTGATTTTTCCAGAATTATGTAAACTAATTTGAAACTTTTCGGCTTATAGGTATAAAAATAAGAAGGTGTCACCCGTCAAACATGAATCTACGGGTGACTGCTTCCTTAAAATGTACGATATAGCCTAAACCCACTTCTACAACTTGCTTAAAATAAATTATTACATATGCAACGGGTGACTACTCCCTGATAAAATGCGATATAGCCTAATCTTCTTCTAAACCTTTGCCATTAAATGCATTTGCTTCGACGTATATCATCATTTTATTGTAGATAACAACATATGCGATAAGCATCACTGCACCGGCCAGATAAAGAAATACATTTAAATCTGTGATACAACTAAGCACAGTGAGCAGCACTGAAGCTCCAAATGGGGCAAGCACCAGCATAGCATGGTCGCCTTGCCATTTATTCTTAAAAAATTCTATTCGCTCAGCGAGCTTCTTGTTACCCAAAGTTTTCTTACATAATCTATGATCCGTGAAGATTATAAAGATCCCCAAAATCAAACAAACAACTCCAAAATAAATCAATCCATCACTTAATGTCATACCTAACGCTTCTCCTTTCTTCATGATATATATCGTTCAGTGTATAAAGAGCTTATATTCTTAAGCTCACACTGAAATAATACACAAGATCAGAGACTGAGTGACGTATTCTGTTGTTAACACCATATAATCTGTCGCGAATTGTAAAATGGTAACTCTAAGTGATGACATAATGATGAATAAAAGCATAGCAAACAAAAAAACGCCCTTGGCTTAGGGCGTTACAGTCCATTATTCAGGACTTCGTTATATCTCGCATTTGCCTCCAGGCTCTCCTTCTTTGTGCGCCAGCTCTCTATATCAGAACATATAGCTAACATTTCATCCACCACAAGCTCAGGCGTCGCAGGCTTTACCTCCGTAAGATAAACCGTCATCCGGTCCATCGCCTTCGGGCTACCGAGATTCTTCACTATAGCTTCGCCAAGCTCATCCGGGAAGCCAAGTGTACGGACCGCTCGCATAAGAGCGTCTCGGGAATTGATCCATTTTTGCTTATTATCATCCATAACTATTACCTCAGTGAGCAAATCACCAATATATCACATCAAAAAAACTTCTTCACTATCTTCCTATCCAAGCGAACTTCCTTCAGTATTCATAAACATTATAAACTCAAGAATCATACAAACTGCCATAGAGACCACATTCACAACTAGAGCAACTCTATACGCTGTAGTTGGAACTATTCCAGACTTCTTCAATTGCTTCATATCGTTCAGAGAAAATATAAGGCATATAAGTGCTGGAATCTTCACCACAATATTTATCAGAACAAAGAATAAAAAAGTAAATACTATAAATAGACCGAACTGCCCATCGACACAGTTCTTCCAGAAAATATACGAAAGCAACAAACCAATGTACATGATGCCAATAGAAATCCACTCAGCTATGATTAACTTTTTTTTACTCGTTGATTGATTATTCATATAACATTTTCCATTTCTCTTAATCGTGAAGATACGATGCAAATAGCTATACATTTATTATACAAGAAATGACGTCCAAAATCACTTCTGAATGTTATTTTTTGTTTCCTTCTCCTTAATATATTATGTCAGCTGGAAATCTTTTCCCTTATATACTCTTATTGGATTTCCTCTTTGAAGTCTGGTATGTTCTCTCCAAGCCGAGTTCTTTTGCCCCGCTTTTATGTCATAGTTAATCTGTGTCAGAACTAATTTCAATTTCTTCATCGCGTCTGTTCTATTCATTTGCTGTGAACGCTGAGCTGTTGATGTGACAACAATCCCTGTTGGAATATGCACCAGTCTTACTCCTGTTTCGACTTTATTAACGTTCTGGCCGCCCTTTCCGCCCGAATGAAATCTTTCAAATCTTATATCATTATCACTTATATCTTGCACTAGTTCTTCAACTTCTGGTATTACGCTTACATCCACAAACCAATTCTTTCTTTTATGATGAGGTCTAAATGGACTCTCACAAATCCACTGTACAGTACCATCTAGTTTAGACAAATCCCGAACCGAGCTGAACATTATTGATTTATAACATCCTTTTTCTTTGGATGGATTAGCAAACACGAGTTCAATATCTGGATATTCTTTCTGCAGTGAAGCAAATAGAAGCCCCACTGCATTTTCACATTCTACCGGTCCTTGACCGGAACTTATCTGTAATAACATTTATTTTTTCTCCATTCATTTAAAGTTTATTCTTCATTTAATTATCTCCGCCAGCCTTGTAGTTGTAGACTGGCCTAATTATCTTATCGATCTTTACTGTATCTCCGATAACCTTCGCAATATCGTCTATACTTCTATAAGCAAATGGGCTCTCATCCAATGTGTTCTTATTAATGCAAATCGAGTGAATGCCATTCATAGCCTTCTTGAAATCTGATACCGTATGATGCTCAGCCACTTCAGAACGCTTATAGATTCTGCCAGCACCATGAGGCGCCGAATAGTTCCAGTCTGGATTTCCGAGACCAGTTCCGAGTATTATGCCATCTCGCATATTAATCGGAATGATGACACGCTCTCCCTCCTTTGCACTAATTGCACCTTTTCGAAGAACAGGCTTTGCCCTATCAGAATCTCCTGACAGTGCACCTGAGAAATCTACATAGTTATGGATACAGGTAAAGCTGTCCTCCACCTTCCATTTCATCCCCTTAACTATCGACTCAATGATTGCATCCCTGTTGAGACGGGCAAAATCCTGAATTATCTCTATATCATAAAGATAATCTTCCATCAAATGACCCGATAGGCATGTCATTTCATACGAAGCAAATCCCTGCTTCTTAGCCTGCATTTCCTTCTGTCCATTTCGAAGATAATAATCTGCAACCTCCATTCCGAGATGTCTGCTTCCTGAATGAACAACGAGATAGATATTTCCTTCGTCATCCTTATCTACTTCTATGAAATGATTTCCGCCGCCGAGAGTTCCAATACTTCGGTTTGCTTTCGAGGCATTGATCCCCTTCACACATTTGAGAAGCGACAGATCAATTCTGTCTGCATATTTATGCTCCGTACTTCTGATCCTTGGTCCTACAGGCACATTTTCTCGAATAACACTGTCAAGCTTTTCAAAATGCAGCCCCTTTGTTTTTACCTTTGCGATAGTCATACCGCATCCAATATCAACGCCAACAAGGCTTGGAAGTATTGAATCACCGACAGTCATTGTCAGCCCTATAGTTCCGACCTTGCCAGGATGAACATCAGGCATCACTCTTATAACACTGCCTTCAGAACTTGGATGGTTGCATATCATTTGCAGTTGCTTCCTTGCATAATCTTCAAGAGCGTAAAGCTCATTCTCCACCGTATAAACGATAGCATTCGCATATTTTCCGTATATTGTAATCATAAATTAATTCCTCTTTTCTGATTTTCTTTTTGTTTTTTTTACACTGCTATTTCTCATTATTTTCATGTGATGTAAGAGGCATTAAAAAAACACCTCTGGTGCGACATTTCTGCCACACCAAAAGAGGTGTTAGTTATCCAGATATATACGGTTAAATCTTTATCAACTCGCTATCATACCAAGGACAACTAATGCCTCAATGTTACATATTGAATTGTTTTCTCTAATACTTCGCATATTGTCCTCCTTTTCGTCATGGGGTTAATAAGATACTGAGACACTGGTCTCTTGAAGATTTGTGCTGTCTTCACTTTCCGTAGTATATACACTACCTGATTTGTTTGTCAAATGATATTTTTTAATTGCGTTAATGATTTGTTATGAGTCACCTTTACGTTCGACGTAACGGTGACTCATTTCAATTGATTGCAAATCGTAGCCAGTGACTCTATTACATCATCCCAACTCGTTTCTCCAACATATTTGTTCTTACTTGTATACCTTACCCATAAGTCCTTGAGGCTGGAATCATTTTTTATATCATTTATTACAGAATTAATATCTTCAGTGGAAAATAATGTCTCTCTTTTTTTACAGGTAGCAGTAAAGGCATCAACCAATATATCTATTGAATAATTAACCTTTCGTGATATTTCATATATATCATAATAATCCCTCATTCTTGTGTTCGCTAAGCCTCTTTGAAGTATTGTCTGTACTTTTTCCGCCAGAAGCGTCTCTGTATTATATGTAAGTATCTCTATCGATCGATCTTCCAAAAATAGTTTATAATTATATTCGATTGCTGCAGGAGTTATAACATCATCTGTGGATATATCGATTTTTACTGCCTGTCTTATCTTATCTAAATATCCTAGCAAATGAAGTCTCACTCCCGGGTAATCGAATTCATCCATAATAGTTTCCGTGTATACCACCTCAAACGTCACCTGATCATCAAGCTTTATATTACATATTCTATTAACAATATCTGTTATATCATTTTCATTTAAAGGAATAGCTCTGACTGTAGTATCAATATCCATTGTCGTCCTTAGATCCACCCCAATCAATGAAGAAGCAAGCAAACCACCCTTTAGAATAAATCTTTCTTTATACTCAGATATAGAAACTCTTTCTAGAAACCTTTCCATGAAATATAATCTAATCAGTGCTTCGGATTTCCTTGGATCTCCATCACCCAATTTTTTTATTCTACCCTTTAATTGTGAAGCTGAAATCATTAAACCATCACCTCCACATACTTCATAACCTCTTTTCTCATTTTTAGAGCTTCTGCATATTTAATTAATCTATTCAAGTTCTTATCCTTACGTCCCATATATTCCTTCATTGCTGTTTGAAACAACTGAATATCATATTTTTCCCTATTTTTTATAATATCGCAAATGCATCTTTCTCTATCGTATATTTTAACTATATTTCCATACTGTGTTTTGCAATCAGTCACACCTAATCCATATACTCCATCCTTTTCCTGATGCACAATCACTCCTTTTTCTCTTAACCTAGAACCATTATAGCCTGAAGGAACAGATACATATATATCAGAATACTCTCTATCAATTAATGAATGAAGATACAGGGCTGTTTCACGGGCATAAATAATTTGAGGATTTCTAATTATATATATATATAGAATATCCGGCCATGTTTCTCCTGTTATATATATTCCCTTTGCAACTCTCTCTAATCCATTATCTTTAACGTATCTTAAAATAAATGTTCTAGAAATCCCCAAATCTTCTAGCTTTGACATAAATAAATATCCATTATTTTGTTCAATACTATTTTTTATAATATCAGTCTTGGTCATAGAATCCCCCGTTTGTTTACATTTGTGATATAATTCTATCAGATTGCATCACTAATGTAAACTATTTTATTATCTAAATTCCAGCCAATAAAATAATGAGTCACCTTTACGTCCGACGTAAGGTAAATGGTAAATAGCATGTACCCTACTAAAACAAGAGCCGCCTTTCGGCGACTCACTGATTACTTTTTAATTTCGTCTTTTGACTTTCTGCATTTCATCGGAAGGTTTGGAGACCATGGAAGGAGG
>Ga0256405_10001300_pt1 | contig 69149 bp, 53 predicted proteins | sample RumenRJG_02DNA_FD_189096 | JGI IMG/M metagenome (GOLD analysis project Ga0256405, IMG submission 189096) | Bovine rumen microbial communities from Lethbridge, Alberta, Canada - RJG_02 | ecosystem: Host-associated > Mammals > Digestive system > Stomach > Rumen | place: Canada: Alberta...
AATACAAGACTCTGTGCCCGAATTTTCCAAAGCCTAATGTTGTGTTTATTGATCCGTTCATAGCGAAGCGGGATGGTCTTAGCGTATTAAAGGAATTGAAACGGGATGATAGGACGAAGGAAATACCTGTTGTAATGCTGACGAATGTGATTGATTCTGGATTAGTTGAGAGAGCGTATAAGTTCGGGGTGTCTGGATATATCTTGAAGACTCACAACCAAGCGGTTTTTAAAGAAAGTATTACTAATTGTATAAATTATTGGACGAAGACAGTTGTTGCTCCAGTTGTCGGAGCATGAGTTTTTTTGTAAGATAACCTTAGTTTTGTCGTTCACTGCGGTTTTTATGTTTGATTTAGAAAAGGCTAAAAAGATATTTAACTCCCCATTGTTAGAATTGCTATACAACGCCCAAACTGTCCATAAACAAAATTTCGATTGTTTGTGTAGATTGAATTTTCGGATATGACGAGAAGAAAAGGGTATATCGCAGATAAAACAATCAGATAGCAGGTCAAAAACGTATTTAGTTGAGGGTGAAAACTGAGGTTGGGCTCAATATCTAACACAGGTTTGTGCCGAAATGAGATATCATATTGAACTAAAATACCGAAATTATCGGTAGCTTTAATGCTATTGCGCTGAGCAATGCCAAATTTTAATAATTCTTTAAAAACTATATTTATCTATATATAAATTCTGAATACCTTATCCTACCATCTGCCCTTCACTGGAGCCAGCTATAGCTTTTGCATTGATATCACGCTCTTAATTTACTATCTTCGGTTCCCATAAGCCTTTACATTCACGCATTTTGCAAGTTTTCCACAATTTATCACTCGCCCAATTACCCTATAGATAAAAATTGATACACTCCTTGTTTACCAACTTATCAATTCTTCTATACATAAGTTTATGGTGTTCATAAAATACTTTAAAATCTTGCATAGCTAACTTATGCAACTAAAATTTATGGCTCTTGACTGGCATCGTTTCAGAATTGCCAACAAAATTGCTGGCAATTCTTTGTATTTGTGGTTAAATCTGAACTCGCATTATTTCAAATGCAAGACAAAAGATTTGCTCATCAATCCATTGAATTTTTGCATACTATCTTCCGGAAAAACTACAAAGACATTCAATGGCATTTACGTTGTGTCTTTTGCCGTGTGCAAATTCGCTCTGACTGCGGTATCGTACCTGTTCAAAATCAATCGTACGGGATCTATTAAGTCAGTATGAATTGTCGAGCCTTCCAGTATCTTTCCTTAAATTACAGGCATCAGAGCCTCTTTTGAACAAGTCGGCATGACCGTTTTTACCCTCGTTTTAGCAAGTCAAAAACAGGGGAGCGGTTGTTCCTCTCCTAATTTTTTCAACGAATTCTGCCCCCAAGTGAGTATCATCAATTTCAAGTCCTCCATATTCTTTGTTTGAACAATTTGATGCAACAGTGATGAGCTCATCTCTATTTTGTTTAAGTAAGCTAGGAATTAGGGGAGTAGATACTCTCTGCTTCCGCTAATTCTGCATGTCCCCGAAGTAGTTCTCATCTAGCTTAAAATACTTTGTCTTCCAGAACGCCAAATTCTTTGCTATGTTCCTTTATAGAATTTTCTAAAATTTTTACGCGAAATTCGTTAAAATACGCATTAATTGTATTTCTATTTATGGATAAAATTTTAGCAATACTATCGTCACAAAATCATCTCATATATTATGCCCCCCAAAGCTTGTACTTTCTCCTTATCCGCCCCAGGAGTGCTAGTCAAGAGCCAACGTTTTACGCAATTTTTGTGACTGAGCATAGAAGCGCAAGGGACAATCAAGAGGAATGTTTCTAGAATAAATCCATAGAAAAAAGCTCCTCTTGAATGATTTATGTTATCGAATTGCTATTCGTCCTTTTCTTCTGAAGTTGAGGCGGGCTCTTCTTTAGAATTTTTATCTGCTTTTTTACAGCAATTCTCCAGCAAATACTTAGCGTTTTTGATTATCTCTGGAACTTTGTCGTGGGCATTTGACAACAGAGATTCATCTTTTTTATCTTCTTTTGTCGCATTAGCCCAGGCTTCGAACATAGTTGCGTGTAATTTTACGATTTCTACATGCTGATCTGATGGGGCACAATCTTTGCAATCCTTTGCCTTTTCACAACATTTGTATGCCTTCAAAAGCAGCATTGCATTAAAGCTTACTTGTTTAAAATATTTTGCTGGTTCTGTTGTAAACAGAGATTCACTTTCTTCTATTTTTTTGATAATTTTCTCCAATTTCTTTTTCACATTTTTGCAATCATGCTTTTTGTGACACTTGCTCTTCTTATGTGTTTTTTCATCAGCGTGTTCTTTATCCTGCATTTCGACAGTATCTATGCGACTATCTTCTTCATCCGCGGCGTATGAACTTTGACCAAACATAAGTGCAAAACTTAATGCACTACCTAGCAATATCATGGACTTCTTCATTTTTTCTCCTTCTACAAAATCCATCCCTATTTTCAGGTTCTCACACAGTTCTGATGACGTCAACAAAAATTTTGCTAACTATATCTGTGATGACCAGAAAACGTATAAGATTTGTTTATTCAGAATCTGTTTCATTGTATTTCACGTCCAAGTTCACAAAGGTGTGAGACAAAAATGGTCTCCGGGATTATATTTAGAATATATAATCCAACGAAGTTAGTGTATTAGTATATAAGTTCATAACGCATTTGGGGAAACATAGGCGCAAGCAGGATGATGATTAATGCTTATCTTAATCATCAGTCATAGAACACTGGCAGAGGTATAAAATGATGACAAAATCCTTTTTCCCTTATTTGATAAAAACATATTATTTTAGGATTTTTTTGATACAATGTGCGTACGCTTGGTTTTTGTGTTTTTAGAAATGCTAGAGTTTGAAATTTTGTATCAGAGTAAAAAGTCCAGTGCTAGACTTGGGCGATTGCATACTCCTCATGGTACCGTAAAAACTCCAGGATTTATATTTTGCGGAACAAAGGCCAATGTGAAGGGCGTAACTATGGCTCAAGTTGAAGAAGCTGGTTCCCAAATTGTTTTGGCAAATACCTATCATTTGATGCTTCAACCGGGAAGTGAATTGATAAAAAACGCTGGGGGCCTCCATAAATTCACCGGCTGGGACAAACCGATGTTTACGGATTCTGGTGGCTTTCAGGTATTTAGCCTTGGATACGGTAGTGTAGATTCAGAAATCAAAGGAGCAAAACAACTGGAGAGCAAAAAAACTCTTCTGAAATTGACGGAGGAAGGGGCTCAATTTAAGTCATATATTGATGGTAAAGTTGTTATGTTGACTCCGGAGCTATCTATGAAAATTCAAATGGACTTGGGGGCTGATATTATAGTGTGTTTTGATGAATGCGCTCCATATCATGTCAACAAGCTATATACAGCAAATGCAATGGAAAAAAGCAAACGTTGGGCAAAACGATGTTTGAATATCTTTAAGTCTCAAGGAGACGGTTCGCAAGCTTTATTAGCGGTAATCCAAGGCGGAGTTTTTGAAGAACTACGTGCGGAAAGTGCAAATTTTGCCAATCAAAATGATTTTGATGGCTTTGCAATCGGCGGTTCATTAGGCACAACAAAGGCGCAAATGTATGAAGTTGTTGAGATGACAACCAAGATGCTTGACAGAACTCGCTACGTTCATTTGCTTGGAATTGGAGTCATTGAAGATATTTTTAATGGAGTAAAGCATGGAATAGACACGTTTGATTGTGTCGCTCCAACAAGAATTGCACGACATGGCGCAGCAATTGTTAAGAAAAAATATCTGGATGATACCGTTCATAAACACTTGAATCTGAATAAAACAATCTTTTCGCGTGATTTTGCACCAATTAGCCCCGACTGTGATTGCTATACATGTAAAAATTTTTCAAAGGCGTATATACACCATTTGCTCAAAGCAAAGGAAATTTTGGCAGGTACACTGATTTCGATTCACAATATCCGTACGATGAATAGGCTTATGGAAGATATACGAGCTCAGTTAATTACCGATTCTTTGGAAGTTGCCTATCACGAATGGTGCGAGGCATAAAAGCTTTTCGTGACACAATACACACCTTATCAAAAAAAACACCTAAAATGTTTACTTACTGGGCTGGTCAACGGATAAGCAGGAGGTATGTTGGCTTTTGCATAAATGGTGATTCGGCTCTTACAAAGTGTTGGGAGGCTATAAAGGCTTCACGAGTGAACGGAGTTGCGAAGAGAGGGGGATATAAATGCAGAAACTGAGACAAATGTGGAGATAAAATCTCATGATGTAATGCTGTCTTTGGAGGGACGTGGGCTTCGAATAATTGAAAGGATTATGGATGAATTATTGATTAAATAACCTACCGGATTTTAGCTGGTAGGTTATCTGTTAAATTTCCGTGTTTCTTGATACTGGTTTGATAAGCGGAGCCAATTTGCTTCCCCATTCACAAAGCACTAGAGGAGTGCAGAGATCCCTCTAGTGCTGTTTTTTTAGAATGATGATGAGAACCCGAATAAGAACCTTTGTTGTTCGTCATACTTGCCTTTCGTGATGGGCTTTGCATACGTTAATTTTATCGGGCCGAATGGGGTTACAAATGAGATACCCAATCCGATGGATTGCCGTATCTTGCACTTATCAAATATTTTCTGTCCTTTCACTGTGGTGTTGTCTTCCATCTTGAATGCAATGGGATCATGTTCTAGTCCAGCCTTGTCAGCTATAGCTGGTTGCCCCTCTTGTTCTTCAATGAATTTGTTCTTCTTGTTTGGAGCATCCCAGAGAGCACCTATATCTGTGAATATAAATCCTCTGAACTGCAATTCTTCAGGCAGTCCCAGAGGGAATGTGTATTCTATCGTGCCTTTCCAGAACTTCTTCGCTCCAAGGAAATCCTTCTGAGATCTGTATGCAGGATCTGGAACTACTGGTTGTGGTTGCGCTGCTTGTTGTACCGGTGGAAGAGCCTGCCATTGAGCAAGCTTAGTCTGTTGATCTGCTATCTGTTTCTCATTTGTCTGCATTAATGTTGAAGCAATAGGTCCAACTCCTGCATATTCAAAGCCTCGGAAAGAATCTGCTCCATAAATGAAGCTATCCATTATATTCGGATCCTTGCCTCCGAGCTTATTTATCATACCAGTAGACAATGAGAAGGATAGCTTAGACCGTCTAAACACAGGCATCACATACACCCCTGTCAAGACATTCTTTATATGTCTAGCATTGCCACCAAATCCAGCTATTGATGTTGCCAGAGACACGCTCATCGAACCTTTTAATCCGCGTATGAAATATGTGTTATAAGCAATTGTGTGTCTTAGCTCTGACAGTATATTCGTTGCACTTTTTGTCGAAACATTGTCACCATCACGCTTTTGAACTTGAGCCAAAATTATTGGAGATGCGGTTTTGCTGACATCCTGGAACTTACGCCTGTCTAGGGTATAGCCCCAATCTTGCGTCCAACGAGGACTGAGTTCATAGCTCAGCCCCAAGCCTATTCCGATCTCGTTGGTATTGAAGGCATCGAATATCGAATTCACATTACGGTGGAATGAAACTGAACCTTCCATATCTTTATCAAAGATGTGAGGATCCGAGACTGATAGTTGAACGTTGTTCAAAAACCTGAACTTTGCCTTTTTGTCATCCTTGCCAGTCGAGCCATCTTCTTTTGTTATTCGACTTTTTCCTGATGCTGCACGACTTGAACCTAAGAATACCGATAATGTTTTTCCAGTGCCCAAAAAGTTTTGTTCGTTGTATTGTAATTCAAATCCAAAACCGCTCGTGGTCGAATAGGATGCATTTGCCATTGCTTCAGCAGTTGGCGCTTCAGACACAGTTACATGAAGTATGCATTTGTCTGGCGAATTCGGGTCGGGTATTGCCTGTATATCGACTTTATCGAAAAAGCCTAACTCTCTAAGTTTGCCTTCTGACATCTTAACAAACGATTGATTATATGCGTCCCCTTCCTGAAGAACTATTTCTCGGCGTATGACGTGGTCTCTGGTTTTTGTGTTTCCGCTGATTACGATTTTGGATATGTAAATTTTTTCACCTTCAGTTATATTAAACGCAACTCCTACAGTATTTTTTGCAGAATTTCTCTTTATGCTGGGCGTAACATTAACCGTAGGAAAGCCTCTTTGTCCGACCATTCTCGCTATCTTATGAGCATCAGCCTCGATAAACGATGCGCAATAGACATCGCCTTTTCGGCAAAACAAATCTTTATCAAGGCCTTTTTCAGTAACTTTAGCGAGATGCGATTTAACAGATATGTTGTCAAATGTGTATAACTTACCTTCATCTATCGTGAACGTCAAAACAAAAGATGCTTTATTCGGAGCCAATTCTGCCACGGCAGAAAGCACTCGCGCATCCATATATCCTTGTTCTTGGTAATATTTCGTTATTATCATTTTGTCTTCTTCTAGCCGATCCTCGTCGTATATATCGTCAGTGACGAAGAACCTGAACCATTTTTTCACTTTTGAATGGATGACGTCTCTTAGGTCAGATGATGATATTTTTTCATTGCCAACAAAAATTATCTTGCTAATGCCAGCTGCAACACCCTCCTTTATCTCATAAACCAAATTGACACGATTGTCTTTTAATTTGATGATTTTTGGTGTCACTGTTGCGTTATACCGTCCCATCTTACGGTATATCTGCAATAAGCCTTGCTGCACTTCCTTCACCTTGGCCGGAGACAGAGGTTCATGTGAGCCCAGCTTGATTGCCTTCTTTATATCTGCATCTGACAATTTAGAATTTCCTTCAAACGATATCTTGTTTATCATCGGTGCCTCTTGAACCTCAACTATAACAGTCGAGCCCGACATCCTAACTTTAACATCTCTAAAAAAATTCGTTTCTTTCAGAGCTTTCAAAGCTTCATTGATGGTTTCGGTATCGCACTCATCTCCAACTTGTATTGGAAAATACGTACTTATCGTCTCTTTTTCTATACGTTCACATCCGATGTATTTTATATCCGTAACCTTCACGGCTCCGGCATTGTTCGCTATTACTAGTCCTAAAACTATGCTTCCTACTATTTTTTTCATTTTATCAAACTCTCCATCCAACTAAAAAACTTGATACTTACCAGGTCATTCCACATTCCCAACAGCATCAGACCAACTACTGCTACCAATCCAACCGTAAATATTACATTTACGAATTTCTTGTTTAGCGGTTTCCCGATAACCCACTCTATAGCTGCAATTGCTATCGAACCGCCGTCCAAGACAGGTATTGGCAGAAGGTTTATGGCCCCCAATATGATTGATATCATTGCAATCATGGTTATGAAACTCACAATCCCTGCCTCGGCGCTATCGGAAGAAACCTTAAAAATCGAGATTATTCCTCCGACATTCTTCGTGCTCATTGCGCCAGTGGCTATCTTGCAAACAGCCTCTATATTCGAATAAGCTAAATGCCAGGTCGTCAATATCGCTAATTTTGCAGACTGTAGAATTGAAACTTTTTTGTATTTGAAGCCTTTCGGCGAAATGCCAAGACTTTGAATTGGTTTTATCCCATCATCTTTTTGTTCAAACATTTCAATATTGAGTTCTTTCGTTTCACCATCTCGCTTCAATTCAAGTTTCAAATCTTTTCCCGCGGAAATTTTTACTTGCTTTGCTATGTCTATGAAATTATTCACTTCTGTGTCGTTCGCTTTTGTGATAACATCCCCTGTTCGAAGTCCAGATTTATAAGCCAAATTTTGCTCTGACATAACAGTTATTGTATTGTCATATTCTGGCACTCCGTTAATTGTCGACAATGTGAAAAGAACTAAAATCGCAAATACAAAATTAGCAAAAGGCCCACCGGCCGCGATTAGCAACTTTTGCCATGGCTTTTTGTGATGCACGGACATACGCTCCATGTCTTCTTCGGTATATCCTTCGGGCATTACTTCTCTCACGCTTGATACATCAGCATCCCCGAGCATCTTGACGTATCCCCCCAGAGGATATAGCGATATCCGCCATTCGGTTCCCTTCCTGTCTTTCTTTTTAAAAAGGACGTTTCCAAAACCAAATGAGAATGCCTCACAAAAAACACCATTCATGCGAGCTATTATCAGGTGACCGAGTTCGTGCACAACCACAACGACGCCCAATAATAGGAAAAAAGTTAATGTAGATAAAAAATATGGCATCCTATCCGAAAAATCCAATCGCCCTATCGGAAGGATACCACACGTAAATTTTTTAACAAATTATTATTTTTTTTAGAAATGAATAGCGACTCGCGTTGCTATTATTCCATGAGCTCATAAACTAACATTTGCGCTTTTCCTTTGTCTTCTAATTTACTCATCGTTGATACATTATTATCATCTGCCTTGTATGGTGTTCCATCATCTGCATAGCCCTCCATCATAATATGCCCCTTTTTTAGGTCTCCACCATAGACGAATGAGCGAAGCCTATATTTGTATTGTCTTATCTTCAGCGCGTCTGGACATGATATAGCTCCACTATCTTTATATGGGTTTTGTTCATAAACAAAAGCTCTCTTTAACTCTATGACTAAAACCTTGGGCAAGTTACATAGTACTGACCTTTGCAATGCTGATTTGTTGTTTTTACATTTTTCACACAAATAATTATCTGTTTTCTCTAGCTTATTTTCATATTCGGACCATTTTATTAGTTCTTGCAGTGGCGGATGCTTTGTCTCTAACAAGTCGCTTAGTTTTTCCTTTGATAATTTTAGCTGTTCTGGTGATACTGTTGGTAGTGTAAGTCTTGTTGTTGGCGGATCTTTTTTAATACTACGATTCTTGCATTCGGGACAAATTGTAACGGTACCATATTGGATATTACATATTTTGCCGATCGTGCTATTGGCACGTAAAGTCTCTTCTTCCTTCGCTTTTGCTGACGAATTTGGTGGGTTCTGATATTTTTTCTTTACGCTTTCTAGATCGACCTTTATTTCTTCGTCTATAAGCTTATCTAGGATTATTCCTATAGCTTCAGAAGGGTCTTGATTGCCCAACGTAGTCTTCCTTTGAAAAATATCAATAGCTAGAAGCGCTAGTCCATTTTTTTCAAGAGCTTCATCATAAAGATTTACGGACGGGGTTTTGTCATTTTGATCTCTTTTAAGTTTAATGAATATGTCGTTTATACTTTTTGCTAATTTGTTTTGCGGTAACTCACTTAAATCTTGTATAGCAGTTCTTATCGGAGCGCTGTTATATAAACATTGTAGTGCAGCAATCAGATAACAAAATGTTCCTGGATTGCGTATTCCCTTAGGAAGACTATCTTTTGTTATTTGCATAGGAATTTGCGTTCTATTTTCTTGAACAGGACTTTTGAGTTTATAATAATCACTCTTTATCTGCAATACAAAATTCCATAAATCCAAGCAATCAAAGTATTGCCGAATATCTTGTGCGGCTTTAGTTAGACCTTGTACGTACTGCTTTTGGTCATAATCATACTGGCTGGCTTTCCTTATATGCGCATTCCTGATGTCCATCACTACATCGTTCAAAAGGTCCTGTTTTTGTTTATCCGCGTTTATAACTTGAATATCCGCGTTCCTCATATTTTGCAACAAATTCATCAACACAACATAGTTCCAATTCTCCCCTTTGTATTTCGATATAGGGAGAAAATTATCTTCTTCGTAAAACTCTGCAATCGTACGACCATCGCTGTAGTGCATCGATTTATCATATGAGCTTGTGTCAAGCATTGAATTAGTTATTTCGGTTAAAATGTTTTTGACACTAGATTTATATTTTTCTTGAAAAACCCAGCCGCTTTTGTCATGCAAATTCTTAATATGATCGTTGAATTTATTAGATATTATTGTAGATTTTGAACTTTCAAGATTATTCTGTGAACGATTGACTTCCGTTTGAGGCTTAGTAGCCGTATAGCTACTAGCAAATGAACTGAGCGCAAGAACATTTCCCAACGCAAGTATCAAACTCCATTTTAACATACCAAAATTCATAACCTATTCCTCAAAATAATCTTCCGTCCCAATTTTCAGTCTATCCTGTAATATCCATTTGGTCAAATCTATTGTTATGGCAGGATTGGTAACAAAGAAGCATTCGGCTATGCAGAAACAATGCGATAGAAAACTCGAGCATCAATATAGATTTATCTGTAACACTTAGTTTTGCGGTGTAATCTGGCGAGGTAGTAGAGTAAGTAACTTTCGACTAAACAAGTCTCAGATTTGCTGATGACATATTTGATTTTGATATCCACGTCCAGCGCCTCTTCGTATAAAAAATTTTCATCAGTGCAGACAACTTTTAGATTATTTTTTCTATTTTTGCCAATTAGTCGATTAATTTTCTTAAAACTGAGGATGTTCCTACGCCTACTTCAAGCGTATAATACATTTTCCTCAATTGTCCAAACTCTTTTCAAATATTTAGGGCTTCCTCTATTTGTTCTACTTCCGGCAAAGTCAATATATCTTGCTCAGAACAACAGAGATTTCAGAGAGGAATTTTACGAAGAACTCAGCGCGAATTCCATTGTCGAAGTCCGGCTAGCACTCACAAAATTTTTGCCCAAATATAACTCCTATCGTTCCACACTCAGCGTGGCACGGATTAAGCCTATTGGAGTATATTTCTAATCATCGTTCAAACCGCTTCCATCCGGTATTGCGAACTACATCCACATGCTTTTGCAATTCTATCTTCATGCCGTTTATCATACGATCTGCGTCAGTAACCTTTAAGTACAGTACTCTTAGTGCATCAGCACAGATCACTAATGGCACTTCATACGTTGCATCGTCCATAGATTAAATATCTGTACTTTACCTCGTTCTGTCAGAGACGCCGAGTAATAGTTAGCATTGTTGTAAAAACACAATTTTACGCCATTTTGCATATTGTATTACAAAGGAGAGCGTACAAAATGAGCCTTAGAAGTGGTGGAAAATGCATGAAACTAGAATTTATTCAGGCGGTAATAGAGCGCATGGCGAGGAATTCATTTCAGGCAAAAACATGGGGAATTACCACGACAAGCGCATTGTTTGGATTCCTGAAGTCTGAATTTCAGACGTCACCGTTAATGGTTTTGTTTCCGATAGCTCTTTTGCTAGTTTTCGGAACGTTGGATGCGTACTATCTGTATCTCGAGCATATAAGCGTTTGTACAATACGGTGATCAGTGGTGCTGAGATAAAGGACTTTGATATGAAGCCACCTGCTTCAGCCTTTGGGTATCTGAAGTTCATCAGTGTGGTATTTACAAAAACTATTGGAGGATTTTATAGCGCATTAATGGTATTAATGATCGTGTTGTTTTTTGTGAAAGGATAACTAAAAATGATTAATTCAAACGATAATGCAAAACGTAAGGTGTTTGTTTCGTACAAATATCTGGATAGTAACGTGTATCCTTTATATCCTTTATATGTTAGAGCACGGTTAGAGACTATGTAGATAAGTTCATAAATATTGCGACACAAAAGGGACTTGTAATATATAAAGGAGAAGCGGATGGAGAAGACTTATCACAATTCAAAGATGAAACCATCTGGACGAAGCTGAAAGAAAAGATTTTTGACAGTTCGCTAACAATTGTTTTTATTTCACCAAATATGAAAGAAGAGGGTAAAGAAGAAAAAGATCAATGGATACCGTGTGAAGTGTCTTACTCTTTAAGGCGCACAACAAGAGATGGGCGACAAAGTCAACCGAATGCTCTGTTGTGTGTTGCGCTACCGGATAGGTCTGGCGGTTATAGTTATGAGAATAAAATGCCGCATTTTGATATTATTCAACGTAACAAGGATATTGGATATGCTAAGTTCGTCAACTGGAACGAATTCATAAACGATATACAGCGTTATATAAATGAAGCGTATAAAAATCAGAAAAGTGTAGCCCCTGTGGTGCAAATATAAAGACAAGTTCCGCCATTTCCCAATAATTTTTGGACAGGACGTTAAATATAATCTGAGCTCACTCTTGCATCTTCGATTATTATGCTTGACCCAAATTGAAGGCTGGGATTTATTGTGCCGGCGATATCGAGTAGTACATCGGAGTTCTTTTCAAGAAGTGCGACGAATTCCTTTTTGGAATTTATGTGGAACAAGATTGCCCGAATATTGCCATTACCAAATTCTCCAGAAAAATTCAGCAAAAGATGTCCTCCGGATTTGCTTTGTCTGATGTTAGTAATTTTTACTCGTTTGAAGCAAAATATAGGTTTTTCGATACCTTTTCCAAATGGTTCTAGGGGCGATATTTCTTCGTAAATTGTGTCCAAATCACTCATCGCTGTAAGTGTGTAGTCAATATTAAGCTCGTTAATGAATTCACCTTCGATTTGCGTCTCTATAAATTGTTGAAATTCTTCAATTTTGTCCTTCTGTATAGAGAACCCACCAGCAAGGGCGTGTCCACCACCTGCACTTGTAATCCCTGCGATATTTGCTTTTTGCAGAAATTGTCCAAGATGTATGCCATTAACAGATCTAGCAGATCCCTTCCCTATACCATTTTCACTGAACGATATAACGAATGTTGGTTTTTGAAATTTATCTTTCAATTTACCTGCAACTATTCCGATCACTCCTTCGTTCCAGTTTTCTCCATAAACGCAAATACCTCGTGTTGAATCTAAGTTTTGAGTTGAAATCTTATTCATTGCATCGGCTAAAAGTTGACTTTCGATAGATTTGCGTTGCTGATTGAATTCAACAAGACACATCGCTATCTTTTGCGAGCGAACAGGATCTTCTTCTAGAAGCAAGTTCAGCGCAACATGAGGTTCTCCAACACGTCCTGCCGCATTTATCGCGGGGCCTATAAAAAATGATAAATCTTCCGGCGATGTTATTTGTTCCAGATTAAATAGTAACATCAGCGAACGAATACCGAGCGAATATTCGCCATTTGTTAAAACATATTTGACTATGGCACGATTGACGCCACGAAGCTCCATGACGTCACAAAGTGTGCCTAAAGCCACAATATCTGCATAATCCAAAAGATTTGGAATCGCTTGACTGGTAAAAAATCCAATTTCTTTCAGTTTTCGTTGTAGTGCTATCAAAAATAGAAACACAACTCCTGCGGCACAGAGATGCTTTATATATGAAAATTTTATTTCGCTTTGGTCATGTCGATTGGGATTTACGACAGCGGTAGCCTGTGGCAATTTATTCGAAAGTTGCATATGGTGATCCAATATCACAAACTCTACGCCATGTTGCTTTGCTTCTTCAATTTCATATATGGAGTTTGTGCCTGAATCAACGGCTATAACCAATTCTGACTGGTTCTCAAGAGCTTTTGATATAGCATTTTGGCTTACTCCATATCCATCAGAAAATCTGTTTGGAATATAATATTTCGGATTTATACCAATTAGACGCAAATATTTTACCATCAAAGCTGTCGATGTTATTCCATCAACGTCATAGTCCCCAAGTATCATTATGTTTTGTTTGTTTTGGATTGCCATGATAACTCGTTCAACAGCGTTATCCATGTCCAACAGTAACGAAGGGTCGGGAATTGTATTACGTAACGTGGCATTAGTAAAGGCATTGACTTCTCCAGCTTCCTTAAATCCACGATTTACCAAAATTTTTGCAAGCAAGTTACTTCTGACTATAGATTTGATTTCCTGCACATTTTCATTGTCTTGTGCAGGAAAATTCCAAACCTTATTGCAAAACGAAGTTACCATTTATCACCTATTTTTTTTATTTCTTCTTGCAGTTCATATCCTGTTTTTTGCAATACTTTTGACTTTATTTTGTTTATTAATTTAATAAAATCAGATGCCTTAGCATTTCCTGTGTTAATTAAAAAATTGCAGTGTTTTTCCGAGACTATTGCCCCACCGACCGACAATTTATCGCATCCAGCTCGCTTTATCAGCTCCCAAGCCTTTGCACCATCTGGATTTTTGAACGTGCTCCCGCAAGTCGCTTGTCCAATAGGCTGTGATTTTAATCTTTTGGCTTGTAATTCTTTAATTTCAGCGAGTATCTGATTAGTATCTTTTGAAAATGTTTTTAACCTAGCAGAGGTTACAATAAAATCCTTGGGTATATTTCCATTTCGGTATGTCATGTTTAGTGCATTTTGATTTAATGTCTTTTTTTCTCCAAAAAAATTTATACCCGATACAGAAATCAGAACATCAGATATTTCAAATCCTGGAATGCCTGCATTCATAAAAATAGCGCCGCCGATAGTTCCAGGAATACAACATAGTTTTTCACAACAAGAAACCTCGTGCTTTGTGCAATCAGATATGAATTTAGAGAGCAACGTTCCTGCTTGTACTTCGACGTAATTATTATAAAAATTGGTCTTGTTTAAGTTATTTAAACGAATTACGCAACCTCGTATTCCATAATCCGAAATTAGAACATTTGACATATTGCCTAAGACAGTAATCGCCAGATCTTTTGGTTTTTTTGTTAAAAATTGCAATAAATCATCAATATCTGCGGGGATGAATACCACATCACAATTTCCACCGACTTTGAAGCATGACTGAGCGCCCAGCGCAAAATCCAATCTATATTCCCCTTTGACATTGGGAAGAACATTAGGCTGCATCTTTATATTCGTGACTAATGTTTGAAACCTGCTTGATTATAAGCGTTATTTTATCAAAAGCATATCCTGTTATTTTTGAAATCTTGTCTTTTATTTCGGGAAAATGACACTTAAATAAGATACTTGCCGAATTTAACACTTCGACGACAACACATAACTCATTATCCATATCAAACTTAATCTCAGAAAAAGACGAAAATGACGACATTTCTTCCCCAACTATTTCTTTCCATTCTGCTTTTACGGCCAGCCCCAGCGGAAATGCGGGGCACACTTTCCCGATCAAACCTCTTACAGAACTAGATATGCGTTCCATATTTCTTTTACGTAGAAATTATCTTGTCCATGTTACCAAAAAAATATGTAGACTTCAGCATCTAATTTTGAAGAAATATGTAACCGCATTTATAAGAGACGTGGGGCGCGATGTGGTATGTTTTTATTTTACCACATCGCGCCCCGAGGCCTGTCAAGGTACACATATGCTCAGCTCCCTTCGGTTGCTGACCTTGACAGGCGGGATACTATTTAGCTGAAAATAATTTGCTTAGCCATAAAAAATATGCTAGAATATTTGTAGGAGGGCATTGATGCCCGTAGTTTTTTTAAGAGGTGTATAGAAATGTTTAAAAAGAAGTGTTTGTTCGGGGGGGGGGCTAGGCTTAGGTAATACTATAGCTATATTTGCTTCCATTTCGAGCGACGTTATAGCTATGGAAGATGAAATTCATAAAGATGATCTTCATCAAGCCAGAAATCAACTAAACCAAATATGGTGGAGAATTGAAGCTAATAATATAATACAAAATCCTAAAGTTGAGACACAGCATGCCTGGATTAAAAATGGGTACTATTGGGATTCAATAGTAAAAGTGATTGGTAAGGCTATAGGAGATTGTGTCACAGAAGAGAATGAGTTTAAAGGGAAGAATATTGGTGGTAAGCTCGAGGTCATAGAATTCGCTAATCCAAAGGTTTTTGAATATAGTCGAGAAAACTGGAATGCGGTAATGCTATATAACTATGTGAATGTAAAAATAAATTTGCCGGGTGATGCCCATTCGGATCAAGAATTGTTAAAATTTTGCCTAAACACAGTTTATCAGCATTATGAGGAGAAGTATAAGAATATCTATAATAATGAAAAGGCAAAAAAGGAACTTTATGAAAAATTATCTCAATCAAAAAACGATATATGTATGTATATCGAAGCGCTTGATATGGGTAGTGGGTTATCTGCTGTAGCCGAATGTAAACAACAATATTATATTCTGCACCATTCAACTGAATACATATCGCCCGAATTTGGATCATACAACAATGACATAAAGCAGCTGCGCGATGTGAACGATGATTTTTATTATCAATATAGCCCAAGTTATAACTATGTTAAGGGGAAGCTATATATTTCCAAAATAAAAAAATACATCTTCTCTATGGAGGAAGAGGAACACGAGGGCTCTGAGAACTTCTACACATTTGCAGAAAATATGCAAAAAGAATGTCAATATGCATTAGATTTACTTGATGGGTTAGTACACCTTCCTGATGACGATTTGCAACAGTGGAAAAACGATAATGAAAAAGTAGAGGAAGAAAAGTATGCGCGAGAAGATGAGGAAAAGCAGGAACAAAATTACGAGGAAGATAATGCACAATACGAAGAAGCAGAGGAGCAGTACCAGGGGCAAGAAGAAGGAGAGGAGGAGATGATAGAAGGAGTGTGGCAGGAGGAGGAGTAACGAGCGAAACCGATAAAAAAATAGTGGATAAATGCGTAGATGCAAGGAATAAGGGAATATAACGCAAAAGAAACCAGTGAATAGGAATGAGTTGGTGCAGAGTAAATATGATTGCAAGCTTTGAAAGGCAGGATAAACCGGTGCCTTTTAAAGCAATTGCGCTATCCGCCGGTCTCTCGTAAAATCTTCAACACATTTGGTGCCACATCAGCTATGGTTTTTGTCGGAAATTGTAATTTCATATCGGGAATAACTATAAAGGGCACAGGGGCGCATGTATGAGTTTTTTTCGGAGAACCGTCTTCATTTATCATCTCCTCCGCATTTCCGTGATCTGCTGTTAAAATCACCGCATAATCACAGACTTTCGCGGTATCGATGATTTGCTTGACATGTGCATCAAGTAGCCTCATTGACTGTTTAGTTGCCTCAAAATCGCCCGTATGCCCGAGCATATCAGCATTTGCAAAATTCAATATTATAACTTGATGCGATGACGTTTGCATTGCTTCAATAACTTTTTGCGTTATTGCTGATGCAGACATATCGGGCGTTTCCGAATAATCTTTAACTTTAGGCGATGGTATCAAAATGCGATCTTCTCCCTCGAATTGCACATCCTTCCCTCCATTAAAGAAATAAGTTACATGTGCGTATTTTTCTGTTTCAGCTATTCTAAGTTGCTTTACTCCATTTTTCGACAGGATTTCACCTAATGTATTGTTAATTTCTTGCTCCGGAAAAAGAGTAACAGATCTAGAACTGATTTCTTCTCCACAATCGACCATATTCATCACATCAAAACCGTTATCGAGCAACATTTTAAGAATTTGTTTGATACGGTCTGTCCGAAAGTTTAGCATCCAAAAGCCATCGTTTTTATCTGCGCCGGTATAATTTTCCAGAATAATGGGAGGCATCATCTCGTCACTAATATCCCGATTATAAAAATCCTGAATGGTAATAAGCGGGGTTGCCGTTTTATATTCAGCAATAGCTGAAATCACGGCGTCATAAGCGCATTTTGTTCTATCAAGACGATTATCCCTATCCATTGCATAGAAACGCCCCTGAATTGTAGCAATTTCGGATAAATGGATTTTATCTGTTTTTATCGCTTCCTCTAGAGTTTTAAATGCATCTCTAAAGCCAACATCCCTTCCATCCAGAAACAAATGAGCTTTGATTGTTATTTTATTTTTGCGCAGAAACTTGATCGCCCAAAAAAAATGCTCGATATCAGAATGTACGCCTCCGCTTGAAAAAAGCCCCATTAAATGACATGCGCCAATTCGCGATATAAAGTTTAATAGCTTCGGTTCAGTCTCTAATTCGCCAGATTTTATTGCATCTGTTATCATCGGTAGCTTTTGCTTAAATATTTGGCCAGAGCCAATTGTCAGATGACCAACTTCAGAATTACCAAATTGTCCCTCTGGAAGCCCGACATGCCTTCCAGATGCCTCGAGAAAAACAGTATTATTGGAATTTACAAGCTCAGTAATGTATTTAGCTTCCAACGTGGCATTCCCGACTGTGGACTTAGTGTATCCAAAACCGTCCAATATACATAACAAAACTTTTTGCATAGCATTCATCTAATTGGCTTTTCCAAACAATTATACTACGAATTTTCAAAATGCCATATTTCCAGAGTTACAGCATTGCTCAAATGCTTATAAATAGATAGGCCCTCATCTATGTTTTTTAGTCGAAGACTTTTGTTATTAGTGCCTTTACACTTTATGGGGCTTTAATAAATAATCATTCCATGAGAACCTATTGCTTAAGAAGCTCTGTAGCTTACAAAATTCTTCAATCTGAAATTGACCTTATTTTTTTAATACAAAATTAATCTTTAGAGCATACACTACATCTTAGTTGGGGATATCCCCGGATTTTGTTTTTTGGAGAGAAAAAATGGTAGATAAGATTGCTTTATTGTCATTGTTGGTTGCTTCCTTGTCTTTTGGCACAAACGCTACAGAACTTGGCGAAGAAGTGCAAGATGTTCCTGCGATTGAAGCAGAAAATTCAGAGGACGCTAAGAACAAAGATATTTCTGCAGAAGAGGCGCAAGCCAAGGACGAAAATAAGGATGAACTGAAGAAAGAGCATAAATGCGATGATGCAGACAAAGAGTGTGATGAGGAGAAAATGACAGAAGATGAAAAAGACAAATCAATTAAAATTGATGACTCCTCCAAAGAGGATTAGTCATTATATTTCTTAACTCCTTTTTACCAGGCACCTTTGATATTTGCAAATGGTGCCTAAATTTTTTACTTAAGGTGCGCTTCTTAAAATCTTATTGACAACATCTTACTTTATCAGTAGATTAGAGAATAGATGGCGCTCTTAGCTCAGCTGGATAGAGCAACAGCCTTCTAAGCTGTGGGTCGAGGGTTCGAATCCTTCAGGGCGCGCCATTTTTAAATATCATTGTTTTTTTGTGTGAAGATGACAAAATTGGTCTGCCAGAAGATTTTTCCTTCATGAAAATTATTGCTTTGATAGCTAAAGCTGACGCCTGAGCCAGTTCTTGTATCACTGTATCTCTAGCCTGTAATTTTGCAGAGGCAACTGAATGTGGCATTTCGTCACATGCTTCGTAAGTTGAATAGGCATCCAGCATTTTTGAACCTATGTGATTATAAGCACTATCATACACGTCAATGTGTGCAGTTATTCTAATTTGTTCTTTTGCGATGTCTTTCTGAGTATATATTGCTGATGACGTATGTTCTTGCAACTCAATTGTGACATTATGTTGACAGTTATCGGGCAAATAGTTTGACAACAATCGTTGCAATACTCCTAAAAATTTATATTCCAGATAGGGATCTGCCTTGATATGCAAATTTTTCAATGGCATATCCCCAGTTTCGTCTACAATCAGAGGCTTCACATTGGTGCAAGCCGATAAATTCAGCACAACTAATCCACCGAACGCGATTTGTAAACTATTTCGTAGCATTCAATCTGATCCCCTTCTTTGAAATCATTATAATCCTCAGCTAAAATACCACATTCATGCGACTGACGCGATTCCTTAATTTCGTCTTTTTCATGCTTCATCGATTTGATTTTTCCCTCGAAAATACACTTTCCGCTTCTCAAAACTTTGATCTTCGAATTTGCTTTCTTGATGATACCATCCGTAACATAACAACCAGCAATTGTTCCAAGCCGACTTATTGTGAATATTTTCCTTACATCGGCATTTCCGATATAGTTTTCCTCAATAATTGGCGCAAGCATGGCTCCCATCATTACTTTGACCTCTTCCGTCATATGATATATCACGTTGTGATTCAAAATCTTTATGCCATAAAATTTGGCTGCATCTTTCGCAGCAACAGACATATTTACGTTAAATCCTACCACTATTGCATTAGCCGTTTTTGCGAAATCTATATCGCTTTCGCTGATAATGCCCACTCCCTTTTCAACAACTTTAATGCTTACCTCAGGATGGTGTATAGCTTCGAGTGAAGCCACAACAGCTTCCAGAGATCCATACACGTCTGCTTTGACTAATACGTTCAATTCTTTAATATCTCCGCTACTTCCTAATAACAACCGATCAATTGATTTTACTTTGTCTTTGCTTGTCTTTGCTTTCTGCGCGTTCCTCCGGTATTCAGCGATCTCTCTCGCTTTTTGTTCACTATCAACAACAGCAAGTATATCACCTGGTTCTGGGGCAGCATCAAATCCAGCTATTTCGACTGGAGTAGATGGAGTGGCAAAAGGCAATATCTTTCCAGTATCATCATATATTGTACGAACTTTTCCAAATGTCCCGCCTGCAACAAAAACGTCACCTTTTCGAATCGTTCCGTGCTGTATTATAACTGAAGCGATAACTCCCCTTCCTTTATCTATTCTTGATTCTAAAATCGTTCCAACTGGGGCCCTATTAGCATTCGCTTTTAGATCTAACATTTCAGCTTGCAGCAAAATTGCTTCGAGCAATTTATCCAAATTTATGTTCTGTTTTGCCGATATTTCCACGCTGAGCGTGTCTCCGCTAAACTCTTCCAGGATGACCTCCTGAGACATTAGTTCCGTCTTGACTTTTTCAATATTTATGTCAGGTTTATCAATTTTGTTAATAGCTACAACTAATGGCACATTTTGAGACCTAGCTTGCTTTATAACTTCTATCGTTTGTTCCTTAATCCCATCATCAGCCGCTACAACCAAAACTATAATATCGGTTATTACAGCTCCCCTTTCTCTTATCTTAGTGAAAGCAGCGTGTCCCGGAGTATCTATGAAGGTTACCTTTTTACCATCTCCGGCATCTATCTGATATGCGGCAACATGTTGCGTAATGCCTCCCGCTTCTCGCTGGGCTACACTGGTTTTTCTGAGCGTATCAAGCAATGTCGTTTTTCCATGATCAACATGCCCCATGACAGCAACAATGGGAGCCCTTGGAGATAAATCTGCAGGATCATCTGTAACATTTAATAATTCATTTTCAATATCTGCATCTGAAATCCGTTTCGGTTTATGACCGAATTCCGAACATATTACTTCCGCCGTATCTCCATCTATCGATTGATTTATCGTGGCCATTGTGCCTATCGACATCAGATACTTAACAACCTCTGCAGAACGCACAGCCATTCTGTTTGCGAGCTCTCCAACGGTTATCATATCTGGAATTTCAACTTCTCGAATAATTTTAGAAACTTCCTTCGGCTTGTCCGTTCCCTTCAATTTTTGGCGCGCACGTTTAATTGATGCCATAGAACGCGAGCGTTCCTCTAAATCATCATCCATTATTCGATCTATCATTGCGCGCGAGATCTTCCCGCTATTTTGCGAACGGCGGTCTGAATTCTTAGTATTTACAACCAGCCTTATCTTTTTGGGAGAATCCGCCTCATCAAGCAAACGATCTCTTTGGCGTATGTGAGGAGTTGCCACACGCTCCTTTAAAGGTATATCAGGAACCTCCCGTTCTAACTGCTTTGGTTGTGGTTCTTTCTTAGCTGGTGCATCTTGTTTTTTCTCTGTATTTTGTTTTTTAGGAGAAGGTTTTTGTTTTGTATATTCCTTCGCCTTGAATATGACAGGATTAGAACCAAGCTCATATTTCTCTTTCTTGTTCTTGCGTGATTCAAATTTATTTGAGTTTTGTTCCTCCGCATTAGAAGCATCTTTTCTAGTAACGTCAGGCTCTGCCTCTTGTGTTACGGCAACCATCTCCTCCTGCCTATCACTTGCAGAATTATTTTGAAACAGTTTTTCATGCCGTTCCTGTTCCTCCTGTTCCTCCTGCTCTTCCTTGATCGCTTCTTGTAAGGCTTTCACTCTTGCCTTAAATTCTTTATCAGTTAATTTGCCATTCTGATGCTCGTCTTCTTGTGGAGCGCTGACTGCATAGCTACCCTTTAACGATTTTGTTATGTTAATAGCTAATCCGCTTCGTTTTTTTCTTACTTCGATATCAACTGTACGCCCTCCGCTGGAAGGCGAAACAGGTTGTACATCTGCGGTAGATTTCAAAGATAATACCCTTCGTATCTTGCCTTTGTTTTCATTGTTGCTCATCCGATAATGCCTCCTAGCCCATGCACCTTACCAAGTCTCTCGTATTTTCATTATTAACATTTCCGCCTCGGACCTTGTCAACAAATCTCCAGCAATCTCCATCAGTTCATCCGTAGATAACTCTCCGAGATTTGTTAAAGTTTTCAATCCGGCCTTCACCAAAACCTCAAGCAATTCTGGTCTTAAAAGTTCATAATTCATCAATTCAGGTTCAACATTATTCTGTTTACAGAGTTTCGTTATTTCTTCTTTTTTGGCACTTATATATGCGATTGCACGTTGTTGTAATTCACTTGCGATATCTTCATCAAATCCTCGTATTGCTGCCAGTTTTTCGACAGGAGAAGTCGCAATTTCGTTCATTGAGAAGTATCCTTCGCTTATCAACAGCTGAGCCATCATTTCGTCTATATCTAAACCATGCATAAAATACTTTAGTGTTCGTGCATTTTCTACATTTCTCTCTTCGGTTTCTTGTGACTCGGTTGTGACATTTATCATCCAACCAGTGAGCTGTGATGCAAGCCGCACATTTTGTCCACGCCGACCTATAGCGACACTCAGTTGTTTATCTGGAACAACCGCAGTAACCTTGTCTCCAGTTTCCTCCATTATGATTTTACTTACCTCCGCCGGAGCCAAACTATTCACAATAAAAATCGCAGGATTTTCATCCCAGTTTACGACGTCTATCTTTTCTCCTTTTAGCTCATCAACAATCGCCTGCACTCTTGCTCCTTTTACTCCCACGCAAGCCCCCACAGGGTCTAAATTGGGTTCCTTTGTAGTGACAGCCACTTTTGCTTTGCTGCCGGGATCTCTCGCCACCGCTTTGATTGCTACTGTTCCGTCATACACTTCTGGAACCTCCTGTTCAAATAGCTTTTTCATAAATTCTGGAGCAGTTCGCGATAAATTGAGAAGAGGCGCGTTTTGATCCTTATTCAATCCTACAAGGTATAACTTAACCCTTTCTCCGTTTTTGAAATTTTCACGAGGAATGGCTTCCGTTTTCTTCAAAATTCCTTCAGTTCCACCAATATCCAACACGATATTGGAATATTCAATTCTCTTTACTGTCCCGGTAATTACTTCTCCTACCTTTTCAGAAAAGTCAGCGTACTGCTTGTTCCTCTCGGCAAGTTGTACTCTTTGCACGATAACAGTACGAGCAACTTGAGCAGCCACTCTTCTAAAATCAAGAGGAGGTAACTTATCTTTTAATATGCCTCCAACCTTTGCTCCATCAATTTGTTTCTGTGCTTCTGCTAATGAGACTTCTTTGCCAAACTTTGGATCTTTTTCTACGATTTCCATCAATCTGAAAACTTCAATTTCCCCTGTTTTTCTGTCAATATGAGCCTCAAGTTGAGTCCCCTCACCATATTTCATCTGTGCTATTTTCAACACGGCTTGTTCCATGGCTTCCAGGACATCATCCCGTTCAATGCCTTTTTCTTTTGCCACCATGTCTGCAACCGGCAATATCTCGCTTTTAGCAATCGGTTGCGCAGTTTCTTCTAACTTTATTTTTCTACTCACTTAACAAAATTCTCCAAAATAAGTTCTATTTCTTGTTCCCATCAATATGTGCACTACTTATTTCCTCATAAAGGAATGAAATTTCATTTTCATTACCTTGTAGAGGAACATCCAGCCTTAATTTTATACCATTTTCTGATGCAAATTCCAAGTTTCCTTTAAAATTCTTACATCCAAACTTTGCAACTCGCGTTTTTACAACAACATGGCTATGACAAAATCTTACAAAATCTTTGGGTTTTACTAGCGGTCTGTCTATACCAGCAGAAGATACTTCCAGGTTATAATGATCCGTAATTACATTCATTACATCTAGTTTCAATGACAAGGATTTACTAATCTTTTGACAATCGTCGATATTTGCAGAACTTCCATCGATTCGCTCTATCATTATCTGCAAAACTTTATTCCTTCTATTTGGAAAAAGCGCAACCCTTACTACCTCACAACCAAGTTCTTGCACTAGCGGGGTTATTTCGCCTTCTATTTTATCCTCTAATGTTATCATCAAAAATATCTACACAAAAATTATGTTTTAATTATTGTCAGTAACAGACAACAAGTCAATTGAATCTATGCAGCCTGTAGAACTCCTTCTAATTTTCGCACAGCCTCAGTCTCTTCTATATTTTCAATAATTGAAATTTCCTTTGCTAGTCTTTCCATGGCTAGCTGATAAACCTGTTTTTCACCAAATGAAAGCGTCGCTTCTCCTGTTCCTTTGTATAACTCACGTATAACCTGCGCAAGCGAAACAGGATCGCCTGAATTGATCTTTTCCTCATACTCTTGCGCCCTTCTGCTCCACATACTTTTTTTCTTTTTACTCTTATGTCTTAACGATTCGAACACTCCCGCCATATCTGATTGTGTCAAAATTTTTCTTAACCCCGCACTGATAGCTTTTGTTGTAGGAATTTTTAACACTAGTTTATTCTTCTCAAATGAGATTACAAAAAATTCGAATATTTCGCCATTTAACTCAATTTTTTCAATGTTTTCTAATTTTCCAACACCGTGTGCAGGATAAACAACCCAACTGCCAATTTCAAAAGTAGTCTTCGCCACCGTCAAATTCCCCGCAATGCTATTCATCTAATAATCTAGATTTACCATATTTTATTCGCCACGTCAAGGTATTTATCAAATATTATTCGCGTGTTCTAATAAAACATAGATTTAATGAAAAAAGAGCAAAAAATCCAGTAATCGGCACAACTTGAAACAAGGCGAATATGATGAAATACGTGAAGCTAACGCAGCTCATGGATGAAACATAGAACGATAAAGCAAATCACGTAAGCTTCACTTAGAATATTAGAGTTTTGTTTTTATAGAGCAGAACTGACAATTTCCGGTTCATGCTATTGATTTATTTTTGCCGATGACCGTAAACGGCGATATATACTGCTCAGGAAGAGTAGTAGTTGCATCTGTTTACAATGTCGGAATTTGATAAGGCGCGATTAGATAAGTATATTAGGCGAGTATATGGCAAACGTATACCTCAATCACTAATAGAAAAAGCAATTAGAAATAAGGATATTCTGGTAAATGGTTCGAAACCAAATGCCTCAGATAGGGTCTCTGAAGAAGATAAAATTTTTATCCATCCTGCAATTTGTAGGCTTTTTGCAAGCATTTGTTCTGTTCAAGAAAAAGAAAAACATACAAGACGCGATTATTCTGGTTACGTTGAGCAATTCAAGAACATGATCATATACGAAGATAACGATTTGATAATCATAAACAAACCATCAGGACTGGCGGTGCAGTTAGGCTCAAAGACAAAATTAGCCGTGGATGTTATGGCAAAAGCATATAATCCGGACGCTCGTTTAGTTCATAGAATAGACAAAGAAACAAGCGGAGTAACAGTACTTGCAAAAAATATTGAAACCTCGAGATATATGCTATATTTGTTTCAAAACAAACAAGTACATAAAAAATATTTTGCTATAGTTTCTGGAAAATTAGAGATAATGGAGGGAAGAATAAACAAACCTCTGTCCAAAAACAAGGAAACAGTTTGTGTGGATTTCAAAAATGGGAAAAATGCCATAACTGAATTTAGAGTTATAAAAAATTTGAATAAAAATCGTACGTTAATTGAAGCGATACCTTTAACAGGCAGAACGCACCAAATAAGAGTTCACTTTGCTTCAATTGGATACCCAATAATTGGAGACAAGAAATATGGAGGACAAAGTGCGTCGCGATTATATCTACACTCCGGTGAAATTTCGTTTCAAACCCAGACTGGCAAAATTTTAGCCAAAAGAGCCCCATTACCTGAGTGTTTCAAGTGATTTATTTTCCAAACACGGAACGAATAAAAATTATTGCATTGCTCTTATTGCCTTGCCCTCAAAAACAGACTTATTCTATCGGTTCTTCGCTCATTTCAATCAGTGGTTCTTCATCTATGGCGGCGTCATCTTGAGAATTCAGTATTTGTACTGCTTTTTCCCGATAATCTTCTTGCTTTGGCGCGTTTTTTAATGCTGAATCTGTTCGAATTCCTTTAAGCTGTTTCGTCTCACTTGCTCTCGCTGCGTTAACTTCAGCATCCCGAACAAATTTTTGCCTTGGCGCAATACTATCATTTTCAACACCTTGTAACTTCGTTATCGGTAATTTATTTACTAGCACTGGAACATCCATAACAGATTTTACAGCCCCCGGCATCTCGGGCATCTTGCCCGGTATTTGAGGCACTGATACACTGATCACCGATGGATCACCCGGCCTCTTAGGCAAAGATGGCGTTATCCCCAAATATATTTTGGCTATTTTCCCAGAATTAAGCGGCACTCTAAAACTTAGCACGGTTTGATTTGGTAGCAACTGATCACTGTTTATTGTTTCTGATTTATATTTCTGCAAAAACCTAATCGCCGCCCAATTTCCAACGCATTGTATTCGTATTTTTTTTTCGTCCAAAATCAAATCTGGATCATTTTGATCATACACAGGTCTATCTGCTTGTTCGTCTCCTTCGGCCCAACGTAAACTGAGCTCTATTGAATCCCCAAAATACCAAATCCCTGACTTATCGGAACTTATGGGCTCAATGTTTGCATCGTTATTCGGACTAAATACACGGTCTACCAAATAATCTGTATTTTTTTCTTCTCGTTTATTTATTTCGAAATTTGCCTCAAGTCTTATTTTTATAGCTCCGTTCGGATCAGATAATGAATCGCCCAAAAATGCCCTTATAGTATGCAATTTTTGCATAAACTCATAGACTTCCTTAGCGTCATCTCCAAGTTGATATATTTGATCTAAAATTGCCTCAGGCGAACCACCAAATGCATCATACATTTTGAAAAATTCTCGAACCGCATCGAGATCGGCATCCGTGGCCGTTCGCTGTGATTTTCCGTAATTTTCAAATGGATACTTATTTTCTAAATGCTTCATATAATAATCTCTAAGAGTATTATACCTTTCTATATTCCTCTGCCGTAAAAGCACTTCTGCACGAGACATGAGTCCCCTTTTAATGCTTTGCACAATATTTTGAAAGTAATCCCCTGAAGTGCCATATATATCTTTTTGTTTTATTTTTTTTGTTATCGTATCCAAGTCGTAGCTATTAAACGTAGTCCTTATAAAATTTTCAGCCATAGCAACTGTGCTTGTCGGATCTTTTTTAGCGACTTTTTTTACATTCTCAACAATCCTAGTCCACTTTGTTAATTGTGCATGCGAGCCGTAGTTATGGTCATATACGGCATCTGCATTCAAAAACTCAACTATGGTATCTGCAAAGTCCAATGCCAATCTCGTTATAATGCTACGTTGCAGTTGCAAATATAAATCCAATTCTTCAGCATCAGTTGATGAATAAGCTTGCAGTCCGGCCCCAGGCTCACCATTCCAAAAATCGAATTTCATATTATTTGGATAATAGGGCTTTTGATTTTCTAGCAATTTATCAATGTGCCCCAAAAGAGAAAAACCAATTTTATTTAAAATAGCTCGCAAATTTCCAAACACAAAACTGAATTTATCACCACGCAGAATATTCAACAAACTTACGAGCTTTGGTGCCACTCCTTTTAATTCGCTTACTTGTTTTTGCAAAATTTCTTCAGATGTTATTTCAGAAGTTATTCCACTTGGTTCGTCAACCAAACTTTGCGCCTTAGCAACAGTGCTGGCAATTACAGCGCATAAATTTGAACGCGCCAACAAAAGCACTCCTTCCTGCATTTTGCGTGGAAAGTCCTTGATTTTAGTTGCAGTAAATTGCTCAAAGCTTTTGCCGATCTCATATGCATATTTGACAAGTTCATCATCCCAAAAAATCATCTTTCCGGCAGGTATATCCGTTATAAGCTGATAATCTCCAGGAGCCTCCATAAAGGGCTCTGCGCAAAGCGAAGACAAGCAACGTTCCATCAAAAATATACCACTGGACGGAGCATCATTTTCCACGTTGTTTTGCAATTTCTTCCCAGGTATGTCATTTTTTAGCGCATTATTAAATTCGTTAAGCTTTGCCCGTAAATATCCAAAATTTACGGCAACTATATCCAAAATTTTTTGCGCTTCTTCTTTCCCAAATAACGTTTCTATGCCATCCAAGAAAGCATCAAATTCTTTGTCAGGCTCGAATATATCTTTGTCCAGCCAAGTTTCGCCTTCTTTCCCGATTTCATTACACACCGTTGTCAAATCTTTAGAAAACTTTATAAAATCCTTACAATTTGGTTTTTCTTTCAGATTTTGCCTTGATAATTGTAGTATGAATTTGTTCAAAAAGGAGATAATGCTGCTTTCAGAACGCGTTGTAAATACTGCATCCAGATATCCCTGAAATAAATTCATCAAAACATTGTATGCCGTTTGTTTATATGGAGATAAATTTATTGCTGGAAATGGCGTATTCATAAGTATTAGTCTAAATTGTTGATAATTGTCTAAAAACTCTCGTGGCAATGAGCCTTTGAATGTATATTCAATTAAATCATTTAAATCTTTCGGATCACCAGAGGTTCGCAGCGAGTCGAATTTTTTTATGTTCTTTTCAAGCTCAATTAACCCAAAAACATAATTTTTCATCTGAACATACTCTGCGCTATTTTGTGGATTTAGTACTTCTGCTATGCTCTTCGATTTGGCATCTGCTCGCATCGTCAACAATTCTCGCGCTTTTAGCATTAAATTCATATAAATTGTCCGAACCACCACGCGTTGATACGATGATTTCAACGTTTGTGTCAAGTCATTATGTATTGAACTAAACCAAGAAGCTGGCACAAATATCGACGAAAATTTTGCGCTATTTATCTGTTGCATCATAGAAAGCAACTGACTTGAACAGTCAGCCAATATTTCGTTACCGTTTAACTCAAGGTTCTTATACGTTAAATCACTCGCATTTTTTATCAATGAGGAAATTTTGTATAAAGATGGATATATTATCTGTTGGCTCTCCTTTAGTTTATCGCTAGTGCTGAATAAACCATAACTACCAATAACGACAAAGGTAGCTGTCGAAATTTTTGCTATTAAAATCGATTTGTTAGCTTGATTAACTTTCGTCTTCATAGGCGAAGCTACTCCCTCTTCAGCAAATATTTTCTTAAGCAACAAATCTTCAAAAAAGAAAATCTTTTTCACTGTTTCTTCGTTGTACGACGCAGAAACGCTTCCGACTTCATTGATATCTGCATCCGGAGTGCCTACTATCGCCATTGCATCGTTCTGCACTAAACTTCCATCAAACGACAGCAGTGGCATCATTTTGCTATCGCCAGTAAAATAAAACCCTCTAAAAAAAAATCTCTCATCCACAGATGATGATTTAAATATTGCATCAATGTATAAACTCAACGCCTCTTTTATCGTTAACAATTCGCTAGGAAAAACAAATATGCCATCTCGTGTTAACGAAACAGAGTTGCCAGAAAATATTTCCATCCTTATTTCATTCAGTTCATTTTCAAATGAAGCAAATCCCTCATCAAGCATTCGTGGAGAATACGGAATATCAACAGAATACGGAGACGACCAACCAAGCATATTGCCACGATTCCGCACCGGAAGTTCTGAGCAAAAACTCTGAAATCCAGGAACAATATCTGTTTTGGTTACAACAATATAAACCGGCAACCGCATTCCTAAATAGTTCTGCGCAAAGTTTAATTTTCTTGCAACATACTGTGCTCTCTTCTTTATTTCTTCTATTGGCAATTTTGTTTTTCCATAAAGCTCATCTGCCGGAATAGTCAAGACTATGCCGTTTAAGGGACGAGATGGACGATACCTGGAAAGCATATTTAATACGATATTCCAGCTATCTTCATCAGCATTAAATCCAGATTTTGGAAGAAACATTGAGCCTTTTATATCAAGTACAACACCATTTTTCAAAAACCACCAGGTGCATGGTGCCTCCTCGCTTTCATCGTCGTATATTTCGTCGTGAGTAAAACCGCTCATAAGTGAAGATTTACCGGAATTCTCGGTACCGATTATCATATACCACGGCAACTTATATTTATATCCACCCCCCAGGGAAGTTTTTAAAAAGTCAAGCGCTTTAAAGAATGATTTAACGATACTATTAACCCTGATATAGCCTTTAGAAATTAGATAACTATTCAGCCATTCGCCAATTGGTAACGGTTTTGAATTATTCACATTTTCAGGAATTTCAATTTTGGATTCATCTTTCATAGCCGATGGCGGAATATCAATAACTTTCCGCGCCTTCATTTCTGCTCGCTTTATAGAAAGCAACGTAAAAATAGTCACCAGCAACATTGCGATAAATGCCACAGATAAAACTAAAGCAATGATTACAGGAAGCGAAAATCCACCTTCTCTAAGACTATTTGTCACATATTCAAAAATATTCGCTAAAAACACGGTCATATCAAGGCTCCTTGTCGCGTCTGTTCCGCTATTTTAGTTAAGATTTCACCGATATCGTCAGTAATATCCGCCCACACAAAGTATGAAATAATGATGTATGCAAAAATTACCCATAAAACACAATATGTCCAAAACTTATAATCCGGTAACTGCGAATTATCATTTTCGATATAAGTATAATCGTAACAAGATTCAATCATATGCGAACGTCCTGGAAAATATAGCCTGGCTGATTTGATATTCAACATCGAATATAGACGATCTTTATACCATCCGATATGCTTGTCTGAATTTTCAATATCACGATATCGTCCTTTGAATCCAAGGCTGAGTGCCATTAAATACAAAAACGCCATTTCTTCATTATCAAAATCAGTGACGATCTCATCAAGCATTAAAAAGAATTTATCTCCAGCGATTTCCGTTTGGAATAATTGCTTTTCGAGCAAAGAATATCTCCAAAACTTCGCACCTTCCCATTGCAAATTCAAAAATATTTCATCTGCCAAGATCGCCATAACGTACTTTACATCGGCGAAAAATTTCGGATTGATACGTGACTGTGAATGTATTGTATCAGTAACATTTTCGATGATTGCGACCAATTTTTTTTGAATACTAACAACATACCCTTCGACTTCGCTATTCTCGTTTTCAGTATTATCTTTATTATCTTTCACGGGCGCAAAAAACATACTAAGAGCTTTTTCTTTTTGTCGTAAAAGCTCGTAATAAAAAGCTTGGAAACCATGCACTAAAGCGCTTTCACTTGCCCGAAAACTCATTTATTGCCTCCTCCACGAGGTATATACAGTGTCATTTCACTAGGATGTACAGTTGTCTTGTTGCCAGGATTAAAAATATGCAAGTTTTCTTCACCTTTAATAAAGTCTTTATCTATCTCTATTTCAAATAACACGATCCCAATTCCAGGCAAAATTTTTGCTATCATATCTTGACTCAAGATACTACGCTGACATCCTTTAATGCGCTTATTTCTGACTTTTTCTAATGCAAAATCCGAAACTATAATCGCTTCGTTCATCCAAATTTCCACATCTGAAACTGAGGCGTTCTCTGCTCTAATACCGACATAAAGTTTGCCTGACACATAACTTTCGATATCTTCAGTGGACATATAGCGATAGAAAAAACGTTCCTTTTTCTTAAACGCAGAAATAGCAAATCCACGCTCTATAGAAGATAAGTAATGTTCAATCAAATTGATCACTTGATAAAGACAGGAGTCTATATCGTTATGATTATACGGTTGCATTACAGGAATTATATCGGTCGGAATTAACACCGAAACTGCACCTAAAACCCGTGATAATTCTTGATAAAGCTCATATGGTCGTATCTCATTGCTGTATACCAGTGATTCAAATCCCGGCATTATCGTTATGATTTGTTCAAGTATCCTCTTACTGTCAAAAACAGAGGCTTCAGATGCTGAATATCTCATTCTTTCCGCCAAATATACAGCCTTTTCCCTAACCGAAATCGCTAGCCTTTCACATCGTTCCCAAAGTGGAAAATGACGCTCTATAAAAAAACAAGGCGGCGTCCAGTTCTTTATCTGAAAAACTCCATCCAACCTAATTATCTTGCATAATGGAAACCCGATACAAAGTTCAGGAATATCTTCGCCAGCATATAAAAAAGCATTAGGAAACAAACGCGGGATTCGTATTTCATTTTCCTTGATGTTGTCATCCGAAACTAGATCGCCCTCTATGGAATAATACCTAGCAGGACTTCCCAAAATTGGTGAAACATCGTCTGAGCTTTCTGCTATTACAAGATAAATCGTACATTCATTTTGCCCACGTTCCATTACCGCATTTAGATTTATTTCCAGAGGTTTTAGTGAACCTTTTATTGCAGAACTATTTTTTGACGGAAAATAACTAAGAATCAATCCATCTGGAAATACGGCTTCAATTTCACGAATCCGGTATACCCCCTCGCTTAGCGCTACTGCATCTGTTCGCAAATGCCTCACACCAAAATGATTTGACGATAGCAACTTTAGTTGACTAGCTAGCACACGAAAATTCCGAAGGTCGTTTTGCTGAAAATGATGTTGTGACAACAGCATACCTTCGTGCCAATTTATATTGTATGGTATTGGAACTACTTTTTTAATGCCATTTGCCATAATCTTTTCCCTACATTGGGCGAGAATCTGAGATCGTCCAAGTCTAGTTTATAAGATTTTGGAAAAATTTGTTAAAAAATTGTTAAATATACAATTCCTCTTCAAATAACATAACCAGCTTAATTCTCAAATTCAGGCAGAAATGACACAACAACATTTATTCACTTTTCTCAGATAATATATCAATTTTTAGCTGGGCATCTTTCAGTTTTTTTTCGCAAATTTTTTTTAGTTCTGAGCCACGTTCAAATGCTTTGACCGCATCTTCCAATGGCATTCTTCCATCTTCTAATTTTTTAATAATAGCCTCAAGTTCAACAACCGCTTGCTCAAAAGTTAATTCAGACATGAGAAATCCCAAAAACGACAATTTTGTAAGATTGTACATCTAAAATGGTCTTGGATCCATGACAAAACGCTGAAGTCTTATATCTGCGGCTTTTTGACGTCTTGGCTCATTGGCTAACTTAACTTTAATCAAAATAACAAGCTCGACAATCTCATCCCCCATTCCATTAGACGATGTAATTTCACCAATGATTGGCTTGTCCTGAATCCATGGCAGTCCTGTTTTATTTTTTGAAGAACGCGATTCCATAAATCCTCCTAAAACAGCTATCTCTCCATCTTGCAATTTTAAAATTGATGTAACTTCTCTTACCTCCGTAACAGGAACTTTTGATTGCTCATAATTAGCATTAGTATTTCCATTTGCTTTCATTGCTATATCAACGGCTGGATCACTTACTTGGCTGGAAAGTCGAGTAAGAGTCGGTCTTAAAAAGAGTGTTATCGTATTATCGCTCATATCAATCGATGGTTGCACAAACATAACTAGTCCAATAGGTACTGTTTGTATATCACTTGAAACAGAAATATCCATATTGTTATTTTGAGTTGATGTATATGTTTTGTCATAATTTAAGCGAAAATATACATGATTTTGAGCCACTTTTAAAACAGCTGCTTGATTATTCATAGCTGTAATTCTTGGATTTGAAATAGTCCTTGTTGAACCAAATTCTTCAAGAAGCTGCAACACCGCCTTAATATCATCCTTCTTATTGTCTACCCCGAATGGTCTAGATGCTGTGAAACTAACAATGCCATTTTTTGCTAAAACACCAACTCCATTAGCTGAATTTGTCCCAAATTTGCTTGCGACACTAAGTCTTGAACCGACAATTCCCCAATCAATACCACGTCTATATTCATTGTTCAGTGTCACTTCAATAATTTTTGCTTCAATCAACACTTGGCTGGTTATTGATCTCTTAACTTTTTCGATATATTCTCTAACGCTACGCTGAAATTTAGAGCTCGCAAATACACTCACAATTCCAGACTGTTTATTAATTGAATATTTAAACCTATTTTCTTCATCACATCCCAACATAATTTTCAAAGCGTCATCTAGCTCTTTCCAAAAATCGCTTTTTGTTTTAACAACAACATTGCTATCAGGATTAACGTTTTTTTTCTTATCATCCTTTTCAGTAGTAGCCACCTCAGTTTCTATTGATATTTTATTTTCACTATCACGTGAAAGATTTAAGAATTGTATATCATACGTCTCGGAATAAGGATCATCAACAACGACTTTTACCACGCCATTAGTAATGGTATACCTCAAGTTTGCCATGTCACAAATAGCATCCAATATTTCTATAAACGGTTTATCATGCGCTCTAAAAATAAGTTTCGACTTAATTTGCGGCGTCATTTGAAAATTAATATTCAGTTTTTTTGCAGTCTCACAAAGGATAGAACGTACCGATACATTTTCATTCAATACCAATGAAACATTTTGTTTTAAATTATCGGGAATTTCAGAAAGCTGTTTCGGAGCAATATTTTTTGACGGAGTTTCTCGTTCATCTTCAATAGGATCCATCATCTTACGGACAACAGAACTGTCTAAATCTGAGGATGTATATTTACCTTTGACCATTTTGTCACATCCTACCAATGCGATATAGACAAGCAGCAAACTTTTCAGAAATTTCATGTGGTCTCGAAGTTAAAGGTTTCTTAATAAAATATTATTACAATCCTCTTGCCACCTGGAAATGAATTTTAGCGATGCTGATATATGACATCTTCAATTGGTTATTTCCGAAAAAGTGCCTAATGTGTGGATGTGAAATTATCCATGATTCAATTTTTTGCGTAAAATGTTTCTCAAAGGTTACCTTTATTGATTACCCTTTTTGCAAAATTTGTGGAAAAATGCTTGAAAGTTCGTATGGAAACTCTAATGATAATTTTTTATGCGATACTTGTCAAACGTATCCCAGATATTTTGATAAAGCAAGAGCATTATTTCAATATGATGACGTTTCAAAAAATGTTGTAATGAAGATTAAAAATCATGCCGATAATTTTGTTGCACACTTATGCGCTGTAATGATGTTTTCGAAATATAAAGATCTTTTCAGGCAAGCTGATTGTTTGGTTCCAGTTCCTTCACATTGGAGCAGATTTTTAAAACGAGGTTTTAATCCTGCAGATATTATAGCAATTGAATTTTCCAAAATTTCCAATTTACCAATATTTAAAATTCTAAAAAGAGCAAAGAAAACTGATTATCAAAAAGGAAAAAATATTGACGAAAGATTTAATAATGTTAAAAATGCTTTTTCTTGTTCTAAAAACACTGAATTGTCAAGAAAAACAATTATTTTAATTGATGACGTTATGACAACAGGAGCAACATTAAACGAATGTGCAAACATTTTAAAACATCACCAATGTTCAAAAATTTTTTGTTTGACGATAGCATCAACTCCATCATATAAAAAATATTTTTAATATCTTTTTTATTTTTATATTGGTTGTTGTGGATTGGGTGAAAAGAATTTTTTCACCCAATTATCAACATGTGACATACGGATTTTGGTTCATCTTATTAGTTATCAACATATTGTGGATAACTTTGTGAATATGTTAATAACTTTTTAATGTGTGTTAATAACTTTTTTATCGCAATCCATTTTGTGAATTTTTTATACTTTATCCACAATTTGTTAACAACAAATTCTCCGCATCTTGTTTAAAGATAATTCCATTATGAAGTTTGATTTTGCAGTCTTCATAAAGATTTTTAAAGTTTTCTTGCTCAGCCTGCGCATTGAGTTGTGAATGATTGTATCCCATACCGATAAGCTCTTTTAGTTTTGGAGTAATTTTTAAGATTTCCGATATAACTGTTCGTCCTACACCATTTTTTTTACGTACTAGTCGTTGCGCAATTATCGAAATAATATTTTCAGATATCAGTGAATCTGGAATTTCGAATTCTCGTAATCTTGATATAGCTCCAAAACTGTTACTAGCATGGACGGTTGTCAAGACCAAGTGTCCTGTCATAGATGCACGAATTGCCATTTGTGCTGTTTCTTTGTCTCTGATTTCTCCAATAAGAATAACATCAGGATCTTGTCGCAGTATCGAGCGAATTCCATCTGCAAAACTGATAACCCCGGGTAGAATTTCTGTTTGTCTAATGCCTGCTATTTTGTATTCTATCGGATCTTCGAGAGTCATAATATTTCTACTTTTTTTATCAATCGTTTCTATTAGAGAGTATATTGAAGTTGTTTTTCCAGACCCTGTTGGACCACAAAAAATGATCATGCCATTTGAAAATGTGCAAATTCGTTTTAGATAATCTACTTGCTCTTGTAAAAATCCAATTTTATCAATCAAAATCATAGATTTATCTTTGTTTAAAATTCTAATCACTATGTTTTCGCCGAACATTGTCGGATGAGTGGATACTCGAAAATCGATATTAAATTTTTGAAAGCTACCAGATTGAGGTCTTCTGCTTTCGGAGATGTCAAGTTTTGCCATGACCTTTATTGATATGCATATTTGCTCGAAGTTATCTATGTCTAATGTCTTATATTTTTCTAAAATTCCATCAATTCTAAACATTATTTGTAGCATTTTTTCAAATGGTGTTATGTGAATATCAGAGGCTGATAAAGAAATTGCTTTGAGAAGAATTTGTTCTATATTTAAACTTGGTTGTTCGATAAGTTCTTTAAATTTTTTCTTAATTTTTGAACGAGAAGCGATGTAGTAGAGCGTTCTAGCGTTTTTTGTTTCTTCACAAAGAGCTAAGTTATATTCTATGTTCCCTTTTGTTTCCAGATTGGTTGGAGAACTTATTGCGATTTTTATAATGCTGTCTGATATTTGAAATGGAATTGCAGCAAATTGCTCGAAAATAGAATAGTCAAATCCATCGTATTCAGAAAACTCCGAAAGATCAGTATATTGTAACCCAAAAAATTCAGATTTTAATTTAGCAATATCCTCTTCGTCATATTCGCCAGAACTGATGAGGACATCACATATGTATGATTCTTCATCAGATTTTTTCTGTGCGATTTCGTACAAGTCTTCATCAATTATGGCCTTTTTGTGAAGAAATGAAAGGAATGACACTATCCAACCAATGTGACCTTTGTTACCATTCCCATATCTCCAGCGATAGAATTAGCGAGCTGTATCATTCGCATTTCCCCAAATTCTTTTTCCATATCTTGAGAAATTTGTTGTGCGCTAGTTTCCAGAATTTCTGGTTCATCTTCTTTATATCCTTCATCTGGCGTTTGTTCGATGCCTTCATCAACATCTATTTGCTGGTCACAGTCTTCCATAGAGTCTGATGATGCGAAAGAATCTTGTGATATTGTCATAATTTGACCTGCTGGAGTTTCTGAACTGTTGTATGTTAGCAAAACACCAGTATTGTCGTTTTCATCAGATTCATCTTCAAGATTCATTTGTTGACAATATGGAACATCAACGATTATTCCATCTTGAAGAAAGAATGGATTCATTAGAATTGCTAGAAATGGTAACATTGTAAAACCTTAAAGAAAGTATCCTTGTATTAAGGCTATAAAAAAATGGTTAACGAATAGTTAACGCGCAATGAATTTTACAGGCTACGCGCTCTTAATTTTTTTTGTTAATTTCTTTGATATAAATAATATAATAAGTGAAAAAGTTGCTAAAGCCGAACTTGCAATAAATGAGTGGCGTGGTGAGTATGTATCCGCAATATAACCGGCCATAGAGCCTCCAGCCAGCAATGATAATGCACATACTAGATTAAATATGCCTATTCCGGTGCCTTTTAAATCAGCCGGAACTATGTCGATAATTTTTGCAGGGAATATACTTTGAGTTATGCCAATATACATTCCTAAACACAGAAGAGCGAATCCCATTATAAAAATATTTGCTCCAAATATAAATAGTATATCTGAAAGCAAAAAAATTATTATTCCTAGAATAAATATGTTTTCTCGACTTTTAATTTTGTCTGAGATTATTCCGGCTGGCAACGATATAAAGCTATTACCAATTTGATATATTATCATGCAGATAGGGGCAATATGCTTCGGCAATCCCAGGGCTTCTACTACATACAAAATCACTATTGATTCAGAAACCTTTGAAATCATATATGTACAGGCCACTCCTATTAGTATCCAGTATTCCGTACCGAGACTTTTTATATCGTTTATTGTTATTTTTCTATATTGGAAGCGCTTCACAACAACTGAATTTTGCTCAGTTAAGGACTTTTTATCTTTCACAAATATGGCAATCAACCATACCGCAAAAAATGATGGAATAGACGCCATCCAGAAAACGAATTGGAAATTTTCTCCTGATTGTTTGAAAAGAATTGTCGCCAAAATAGAACCCATGACAGCTCCAGAGGCAGCTAGGGATTGTCTCATACCAAAGCAAGTTGCTTTGTATTCTGCTGGTGCCCAGTCTCCCACTATGGCATCTCTGGGAGTTGATTGCAGACCGTTGCCTATACGTTCAAGAATTTTTGCGTGAAAAAGTGGCCAATAACTTGTTGCAATGGCTTCCATTGGCTTTGCAATGAATAAGAAAATTGCCCCAATCAGAAAAATCAATTTTCGGTTCATGAGAAAATCACTCATAACTCCGGAAAATATTTTCATCACGAATGAAAATGCTTCAACAGCGCCATCGAGAAGTCCAATTTTGGAGAAGTCAATATGTAGCTGTTCGTGAAGATATAGCCCGAACAAACTGAAAATCATCAGAGTTGATGTATTGATAAGAAATGATACAACTCCAACAGTTTTTATAGTTCGAGGTATTTTTGAAAATACTTTTATCATCTAATCTCTGCGGTTTATGTTTGCTAATGTAATAATCCAAAGATTGTTACACATCATAGGCGGAAATTCAAGCACTAAATAATGGAGCTTACTACCATAGGTAATTTGATGATAAAATCACACGCATAACAATTTGTGAAAAGAACTGTGGGGCATTGTTTCGATAAAAATTCTCATTGAGGAAGCGAAGTTATTAAGGTATGCTCATACAAGTAAATATTAGTAATGGTCTGTTATGTCCGATAACATATACAATTTCCATGCGGTGGAAAAGAAGTGGAAAAAGTTTTTTCAAGAATATTCACTCTCAAATGATGAGCTTAGGAAAAACAAAGATAAGCTTTATTACGTTCTTGAAATGCTTCCATATCCATCGGGAAAGTTGCATATGGGACATGTCAGGAATTACACAATAGGCGATATTGTCGCGCGCTTCAAGAAGATGCAGGGATTTTCTGTGATTCAGCCGATGGGCTGGGACAGTTTTGGTATGCCAGCTGAAAATGCAGCGATGAAAGATGGCGGGCACCCGAAACATTGGACGAATTCTAATATCGCGAGTATGAAAGCTCAATTACAATCTCTGGGATTGATGTATGACTGGGCTCGCGAAGTCAGCACGTGCTCTGAAGAATATTACTCAAAAGAGCAACAAATTTTCTTGGATTTGTATAAAAAAGGTTTGGTTTATCGCAAGAAATCATACGTAAATTGGGATCCAGTTGACCAAACCGTTCTGGCAAATGAGCAGGTAATAAATGGTCGTGGCTGGCGTTCTGGCGCCGTTGTTGAGAAGAAAATGCTGGAACAATGGTCAGTGAAGATAACAGCTTATGCTGAAGAATTACTAGAAGGATTGAGGGAGCTGGAAGGCTTTTGGCCTGACAAAGTTTTGAAAATGCAGGAAAACTGGATTGGAAAATCCAAAGGCGCATTGATAAATTTTGAACGTCTGGATAATTCGGAAAAAATACAGGTATACACAACGCGACCTGACACTTTATTTGGCGCATCGTTTATAGCTATTTCCCCAGACCATGTCATTTCGCGAGAGTTGGCTAAAAATAATACCAAAATAGCTGATTTTATAGCGGAATGTAAACAGACCGCGACAACTGAAGAAGCGCTGGAAAAAGCCGAAAAGAAAGGTATGTTTACCGGCATCTACGTCAAGCATCCGGTAAAAGAAGGCGAAAAATTGCCTGTCTATATCGCAAATTTCGTCCTGATTGATTATGGTACTGGTGCAGTGTTTGCCTGTCCAGCGCATGATGAACGCGATTATGATTTTGCAAAAAAATATAATCTTCCAATAATTCCAGTTATCGAAACTTCCGAAGATTTGCCGTATACGGGAGATGGAAAGCATATAAACTCCGAATATCTCAATGGAATGGATACAGCGCAGGCAAAATCATATATGATTAAACGTCTCGAAGAAATGAGCATTGGCAAAGGACAAGTGACATACCGTCTGCGCGATTGGTTAGTTTCGAGGCAAAGGTATTGGGGATGTCCTATTCCGATAATTCACTGTGAGCATTGTGGGGATGTTCCGGCGCCATTGCCAGTTTTGTTGCCTGATGATGTGACTTTTGATGGCAAGGGCAATCCGCTGGAAAAACATCCGACCTGGAAACACACAAAGTGTCCGATTTGTGGAAAAGATGCGTTGCGCGAAACCGATACATTAGACACGTTCTTTGAGTCGTCTTGGTATTATTTGCGATATCTTGATCCACACTGCAAAACGCCGGTGAATAAGGAAATTGCTGATATAGCTATGCCAGTGGATATTTGCATTGGGGGAGTTGAGCATGCTGTATTGCATCTGCTATACGCACGTTTCTTTATGCTTGTATTGCGCGATATGGGATATACAACTTGCGGAATACCATTTAAACGCCTATTAACACAGGGCATGGTTTGCCATAAGTCATACAAAAATTCAGATGGCGATTGGGTATATCCAGAAGATGTTTCGAAGACTGAGGATGGTCGATTGGTTGATCAAGATGGCAAAGAAGTCATTGAGTTTTCAGCTGAAAAAATGAGCAAATCAAAGAAAAATATTGTCGATCCTCAGAAAATCATAGATTCACATGGCGTTGATGCCGTGAGGTTATTCATTGTTTCAGATACTCCGCCGGAGAAGGATTTAGACTGGAATACCGATGCTCTGGATGGATGCTGGCGTTTTTTGAATCGTGTCTGGAAGGTCTTCAACAAAATCCTGGAAAAGTCTAAGGACAACACACATGGCTCTGATGACTTAATAAAAACAACACATATATACTTGAAAAAGATAACGGACAGTTACAATATAATTGCTTTGAATAAAACTGTAGCATTAGCACGCGAACTGTTTAACGAGATAGAAGCGAATCTAAACATAACATCGTCCAAGGCATTACAATTCGCTTTTGAATGCTTCATCAAAATATTTTCTCCAATAACGCCATACATATGCCATGAAATGTGGGATGTTATGAAGAAATCGAAAGCCATACGCGACGAAGAATGGGGGACAATAGATGAAAAGCTGGCATCTATTGAGACGGTGACAATAGCCGTTCAGGTTAATGGTAAACTTCGCGGCACATTCGAAATAGAGAAGGACGCAGATACTGTTGCATTAGAAGAGCACGCGTTAGTGTTGCTTGAAAAAAATATCACAAGAGAAATGTGCAAAAAGGTTATAGTCGTGAAAAACAGAATTGTAAATTTGGTTCTATAAAACTTTATGCAACATCGCTTAAGATATGCAACTTTATGCTAAACGGAGTATCATAAAGTTGCATAAAATTTTAAATTTTTGCTACCATCTATATCAAATAATATTTATCGGGCTTCCTTCTTATGAAATCACAAACAAAAGTGGCAATTCTTTTGAGCGCAACAACGATGTGTGTCGAGGCACAGACAGAATTACATGAGCAGATTGTATTTGATGCACACGCATCGAGCGATCGCATTAAGTTTGTTTCATCAAGGCAATACGACATAGCTGAAGTTAGAATAAATGATTACTTAATTCCGACGAAACTAAATCTTATTGTTCCTCCGACAATCGGCAAGGAAACAATAAAGTTCGCTCCTCAGGCTTTTTCATGGATGAATGCCCCAAACACAGATGTTGTGCTAGACTTTAGACGAGATGGTCACAAATTCTGCGAGTCACAGACAGATTGGACAAGAATGTTTTATAATTCTTGCTCACTAGTTTCTGTTAATTTTGAGGGGGTTAGTTGCAAACCATTTATCAAAAAGATGACCGGTATGTTTGAAGGATGTAGTAGGTTGAAACAAATCTTTTGGGGAGATCTTGATACAAGTAATGTTATTGCAATGGACAGCATGTTTAGGGGGTGCGAAGCCATGGAGGAAATAGATTTATCTAATTTTAAGACAACGAGAGTGGAAACAATGAATCATATGTTTAGCTCTTGCCATAAATTAAAATCATTAGATTTAAGAAAGCTTGATGCATCAAATGTAAAAGATATAAATGGAATGTTTAAAAATTGCAATGCCTTAAAATTTATAGATATGTGTCTTTTTAGACCAAGTTTGATGCAGAATATAGACCAAATGTTTATAGGGCGTGCGCATGTGACGGTTAATTATCCATTTCGAGTATATCGATAAGGTATCGTAATCGGGATTTGCAACATGGTTGCACAAAATAATAGCGTTATCTGGATTACGAAGATCTTGTGCAAATTCCTTCTAGAAATTCATATGGATACTGGTGTAAGATGATAAATGTAATGTGAGTGCTGAAGTAGCTCAGTTGGTAGAGCAACTGATTCGTAATCAGTAGGTCGGAGGTTCAACTCCTCTCTTCAGCACCAGCTTTTATTTCAGATATATCGAAAAACAGTGCATAACCTTCTAATTCACGAAATAGTTCTTTGTCTGTTCCAGATAACCAAATCGAGACATTAGGGGAACTCTGGACAAACGAGTTGATATACCTAAACAACAAATTGCGATGAGTGGTATCTAGATGGGTTATGACATCGTCCAGCAGGATAATCAAATTTCGGTTATCTGATTTTATATGTTGCAAAATGAAATCGAAAAAAATGGCAAGGATCAACATTTTTTGTTCACCAGCAGAGCATTGTTCCGCGTTTATTTGTTTTGCTTCATGAAATACAAGCCAGTCACTTCTGTTTGCTCCGAACGTTGTGGATCCTGAGAAAGCATCCTTTTGTCGTTGAGTTTTCAATTTAAGTTTGTATAGTTCATTGCAATTGCTTTTCCCTAAAATTTCCTCTTCTATTTTTCCAGACATTGTGGTACGAAATGATGGAAAATCACCATTGCGGATTTGTGATTTTTCCAATTCTGCGACTACTTGACTTCTTGTTGTCGCTATTTGTGTGCCTAGAATTGCGATTTTCTCCTCAACTATATCAAGCCATTTTGATATAGTTTCATTTGCCCCATTTTCACAAAATTGTTTCAAAATTTTCAGACGTTCTCTTGTGAGTTTTTCGTAATCTTTTAATGTGCTGTTATGTTGAGGATAAGATATATCACAAAACATATCGATGAAATCGCGTCTTTCGGATGGCGCTTGCATAAAAAGGCGATCTGTTTCATATGTCATCCAAAGCACCCGATTGTCTTTTCGAAATTCCTCCAAGTTTCTGACATTCTTGCCGTTTATTTTGTATATTCTTCTTCCGGAGTTATCGTTTTTGACGTATCCTGATGAAAATTCTCCGTTATCGGTTTCCATCGTGATGTTCCAATAGTGCGGTTGTCCTTTGTTATTTATCATGTCGTCATATCTTGCTTTCCTTAAACCATTGCTGGAGTATAGTAATGATATGCTTTCCAAGATGTTTGTTTTGCCTGTGCCATTTTGGCTATACAAAACAACTATCCGTTTATCAGAACGTAATGCCAATCTTAACGTAATATAATTTCTAAAATTATTTATTTGTAATGTTCTTAGCATAAACGTTATCGTTCTGTTCTTTCATAATGTGTTTCATTTTTCTTATGCAAAAGAATATGCTTATGATGTATAAGATAACAATCACACAAAACACCCTCCATGTATAGGCAAATGTAATACCTATTGCAAGAAAGGCGCCAATCATGAAGATTGTGAATTGAGAGCGCTTGATATGGAATTTTTTTATTGAAGGGGTAGGAATTTTTGATATGCACAGAAGTCCGGAAATTACAACATCGATTGCGCAGAAATATTCATTTTTAAAAATTTCAAGCTCGTATGCGTTGAATAAAATTATAGGGAAAAGTGCCAGTACAGCACCAGCTGGGGCTGGTACGCCGGTAAAAAATTTGCCCGAAAGAGGCGTTTTGATATTTTCGATATCATGGGTGTTAAATCGAGCTAATCTAAGACACATACATACGGCAAAAAATGCTGATATCATCCATCCAACACGATTGAGGGATGAAAGACTATAAAGATAAATTACGATGGATGGACATACTCCAAAAACAGCAAAATCAGAAAGAGAATCAAGTTCTGCCCCGAAACGACTGCATGAGTTAAATAGACGGGCTAAACGACCATCAGTCGCGTCAAAAAATGCGGCAATAACGACTGCTATGACAGCATATTCCCAGTTTGATGCTAGTGCAAATTTGACCTGCATCATGCCGAATACTAGCGCAGAAAGCGTTGCTAAATTCGGGACAATTTTCCCAACGGGAATATTTTCGAAAATTTTCTTATTTTTATTTTGCACTAGAAGGCTTTTAACCGGAATAGAAATATAAGTTCAGCCTAGCACAATTTGAGTAAGGCTGCAATCGTAACGCGCTTACTATCTCATAGCGAGTCAAATTACGTCGATAAATTTTGTAAACGTTTTGTCGGGTTTTGCTCTACTGAAGACAGCCTATAATAGGCATATTGCCTATCAACTTTTCTATCATATGGCGGTCTCTTGAAAGGAATGGGAGTACACAACATGGTGTCCAATTGACGGTTATGCGAACTCTTTGCTAAACTAGCTTCATGGGATTTATCGAAGAGAATTGCATTGAGCGCTGAAAAACAACTGTTATATTGGGGTATATTTTTAGTTTTTTTGTTTACGGGCTGTTCTTCTGTGCGCGATAGTGATGTAGACAAAAAAAAATCAGGAGCGCAAGTTGAGGATTTTCAGCGAGATGAAAAATTTGTTAGTTCAGATATAAGAAGTCTGATAGCCTCTGAAGAAAAAGCAAAAGGCATTCCAAAAGGGATTTTGAATTCTATGGCTGCGGTTGAGTCCCAGCACAGTGCATATGTGGTGAACGCTAAAAGAAAATCGCATAAATTCAAAACCAAAGCTGAAGCGGTTTCATTTATAAAAAGTACTGCAAAATCTGGAGAGAAAAATATCAGTGTAGGTTGCCTACAGCTACACTATGGTACTCATCAAAAAAATTTTGCCTCAGTTGATGATATGCTCTCTCCAAAGAACAATGTAGCCTATGCCGCTATGTTACTAAGGAGCTTGTATGACAAGTTTGGAAGTTGGGAAATCGCTATAAAAAAATATCATAGTAGCAAGGAACAATATAGCAACCTCTACTATCGCAAGGTTATGAAGGCATATGGCACTTCACGGAAACTTAGCTGAAATTTTGGCGTAATGATGCATGACGCAACAGAATTTTTTAAAGATACAAAGGCGGATACGAAACAATTGATATCTTTTGGCTTTGCTCAGGAAGGACAAAAATATCTTTATCGGCAATCGATTTTAGACGGTGTATTTATCTTATATGTTTGGGTGGATGAGGAGAGCGTATTCACGAATATCATTGATGCACAATCGAAAACGGAATATTGCTTGCATAATATACCTGGAGCGGATGGAAAATTTATAGGTAGAGTAAGAACAACATATGAACAAATTTTAAAAAATATTCGAGATAAATGTTTTTCTCCGCATGTATTTAAAACGCAAGTAGCAGAAGATGTAATCAGTTTTGTGCGGGAAAGATTTGGAGGCCAATTGGAATTTTTATGGGATAAGGCGCCTACAGCAGCGATTTTGCGACATAAAATTTCTCATAAATGGTATGCACTTTTTATGAAAATTCCTGCGCGAAAGCTGGGGATTGATGATGAGGCCTATATCGAAATACTCAATTTAAAGGTAAAATCCGCAATCATTGCTAAAATTGTTGATAAAATAAAATTTTTCCCCGCTTACCACATGAATAAACATAACTGGATAACAGTAAACCTCAATAAAATTGATGATATATCGGAAATTATACCGCTGATATCGGAAAGTTACTCATCTGTCTCATAGCTTAAAATTCATACTTTGTCGTTGGATTCCAAAAACAGAATTGCCGTATCCCGAGCATTCTTAGCGCGTTTACCTGTTCTTGAAGTTCTTGCGATTTATATTTTTTCCAATAGGCTTTTTTTAGCCAAGTAGCTGTAAAAGCTTGTATCCATGGGCGAGCCTTATTTTTTTTGTCTTTCAGCGCCTTGTTGGAATATTGCATCGCATACTGCACTATTTTCCCAGGATTTATATCAGGTTTCTTCACGCCCAATGAACCAGCCGGCCAATGGGATGGATAAATCATCGGACAAATATAATCAACTTTTTCGGCGATGCTGATATAGTTTTGTCCCAATTTTTCTGAGCTTGATGCGCTTTGTTTTAGCGATTCGGGGATAATGCAACCAAAAACATCTGCTGAAATTTTTACTCCATATGCATGAATCTTGGGAATAATAAAATCCAGAAATTCATTTATGATTTGTGTTTTACTTTTTGTTCGTAGTTCTTGACTGATTGATGTTTTCTCAAGTGATTTATACTGTGGCAACCGGATGTAATCAAACTGAATTTCATTAAACCCGAGTTTAGCGGTTGCTTCAGCTATTTCTCCTAGATATTTCCAAACTTTTTTATCATATGGGTTGATCCAGCTCATTTTTTCTTCATCCACATAAATTGTCTCGTTTTTGTTTTTGATCGCAAATTTATTATCGGTAAAACCTGATATAAACTTGTCCTTAAAAGTAACAATGCGTGCGATTGTGTAGAATCCCATAGATTGTAATTTTCTCAACAGAGGTTTTATGTTTTTTATATAAGGGGTATATTTAATTTTGGGGGCGTCCAAGTTACAAGTTATTTCTCCATCATCATTTTTTATATCTATTACAACGGCATTGATGTTCAAGTTTTTTGCTTTCCTTACTTTATTCAATATATTGTCAGATGCCCCAACGTAAATTCCACGTAATTCGAAGTTTCGGCAGTCAAGTTTTGCATGCACTAATGTGGTGATTGAGCTTAAGACAAACATTATTTTAAAAATGAATTTAAAGTGCATTATATTTCTTTGGAGTTCGGTAACTCTGTAAAGAGTGTTTCATAACCTTTTTATAAAAATCAATAAAATTTTCGGCGAGCCATGTAAGTTTTTACTTAGGGGCGGACAAGAACAGAGAGGGACTACAGAACGCATTGTTACTGAAGCAAGTTGTGTCATTTTATGTGGATTGCGAGCACTAAATAAGAATGCCGGAGGCGTCTCTATTTCGAAGAAAATATAAAAAAATTATATAAAATTTTTTGTATTTGATATCCTATTGCATAGGAAGGTTTGTATCAGGATATATCCTATGAACAAAAAAACTCAAATAGCAATTCTTATAGCAACATTGACAATGCAAGCTCAATCGATGGTCGACATAAAACCAATAACAGTAAAATTTGACGACTTTAAGACAGAATATCCATTTTTTAGATTTAAAGAAGCAAAAAGATATTCGAACGATGAATGTAGAATAGGAAAAATTTCTCTAAAGAACAATATACCTGCAAACTCAGTTGTGAATTTAGTTATTCCTGCTAGGACGAAAAAAGGATATAACGTTGTCCTAAATCAAAGAGCTTGTTCAGGATTGAACAATGAAAACATAAAAATAAACCTTTTTCTTTTCAAGAAAAGAAAGTCTCATCAACAAGGTTACGATTATGTGAAAATTGTTGGAGATAAGAGTGGATTTTTTCAAGGCTCAAGCTCATTAGTTTTAATCGATATGAGGGGGATTGATTCAAAAAATGCAAAATGCGTTAAGAAGGGCTGGAAAAAACATTCCCATCGTAACAAATATTTAATGACGAGTATGTTTGAGGGATGTACAAGAGTGAAATCGATCAGGTGGGGTAAGTTTAACGCAAGCAAAGTTACACGTATGGACTGCCTGTTTAAAGATTGCAAAAGTCTCGAAAACTTGAATTTAAATCTGTTAAATACTTCGCGAGTGAGGACTATGAGAGAAATGTTAGCTAATTGCTATCAATTAAAACATTTCGATATGAGCTTATGTAGTGTTGCAAATGTACAAAACATGGAAAAAATGTTCCTGAACTGTTATTCATTGTCGTGTGTGAATTTGAAGAATTACGATATGGGGGAAGTTCAGACTATGCAAAGTATGTTTGAAGGCTGTGAAAGTATCAAATCTATCACGCTTCCATTTTCGGATATACAAAAATTGACCACTATGCAAAGTATGTTCCAAAATTGCCAAGAACTTGAAAAGCTAGATTTTAGTGATGTAAAAATACCTTTATCAACGATGATGGCTGATTTCATCAGTGGTTGTCAAAATTTGGAGATGATATCATTTTATACAAATATGCCAAGTGAAAAATTTGTCAATGCGATAGCAGGTTGCAAAGATTGTCCAAGATTTACAGCGACACTTCACAATTTATTCATAAAGGCGGACTGATAAATAAAAACTTTAATGAAAACGGTATATAACACATAAGCGAGATATGCTGCGAGGTGTAGCTTAAATTATCAAGCGCTACACCTCGATAGATATCGAATGACAACAAAGTTCCCTATGACGGCGTATCTTAAAAAAATAAAACATTTGAGCTAAATATGGTTCGCTATAATAGCGAGCGTTTTTGATAGGACAACATATAATTCAGGAGATGGTATAATCGAATGAGAAATTCTTTAGGAAGAGCGCATTCGTGAGTTTGACAGAGATAGTTGTTCTATCTGTTCCCTTAGCAATAGTTTTGCTATCACTGGCTTTTATGCCGCTAATAGCTCCGAAATTCTGGCATAAAAATGAAGGTGCGGTATTAGCAATTGTTTCGGCAATTTCCATAATTGCGCTTTACAGTTTGTTACCCGAAGCAAATCATATTCTAAAGGATGCTCTTATTGATGACTACATCCCTTTTATAATTATGCTCTTTACGTTGTATGCCTTAAGTCATGGTATACACATAAAGCTCAGAGCCCACTCCGACACCTTGTCGAATATAGTATTTTTGGCATGTTGCAGTCTTTTTTCATCGGTGATCGGCACGACAGGCGCTTCTATGCTGTTTCTTCGACCATTCCTTGAAATGAACAAAGGACGGAATAATAAATCGCATCTTATAATCTTTTTTATATTTTTAGTATCAAATATAGGTGGATTGCTTACTCCTTTAGGTGACCCGCCTCTTCTTCTTGGATATTTGCATGGAATAGATTTTTTTTGGGAATTACGCAATCTTTTCCCATATTGGATAGGTTATCTGGTTACGTGCCTGGCTATCTTATATATCGTAGATAAAATAGCCTTAAGGAAGGAAAATGTGGAACTTGCCTTAGAACGGAGAAAATTTTCTATAAAAATTGGTGGATATCTGAATATTTGTTTAATTATTGCCACAGTTTGCGTCCTAGGTTTTGAAATCAATATTTATCTCAAAGATATCCTGCTATTGTCATTTTGCGGATTTTCGTTGTATAGAAATCGACAGATTGGTGAAAAGATTGATTTTGCCCCCTTTTGGGAAGTTGCCAGAACATTTTTAGTAATCTTTATTGTAATAGCTCCTGTGCTTTTTATTTTAAATATTCATTCAGATAGCATACATAAATACATACTTAGTATAAGCAACGGAGGAGATGGAGCAATGGTATATTTTTGGCTATGTTCACTCGCTTCGTCATTTCTTGACAATGCTCCATCATATCTTCTATTTTTTAACATGGCTGGTGGCAATCCGGAGGAATTGATGTATGTTTATCCAAAGATTTTAACTGCAATTTCGATTAGCTCTGTTGTGATGGGGTCGATGACCTATATAGGTAATGCCCCTAATATGATGGTCAAATCTATTGCTAATAGGAAAGGAATAGCAATGCCGTCATTTGTTGGGTATATGCTGTGGTCATTTGTAATAATCTTTCCGATAAGTTACATTATTGCTCATCTTTTGTAAAAAATACTTGCATATATTTTTACACAAAATAAGTGCGTATAAAAATTTTGTGCAGTGGTGTTATATATAACATTTACTGTTTTTTAATTTTTGTTTGATAGGCTTACATAGCGGGGCTATTATGACGAGAAGATTACGATGAAATTTGATTCAAAATGGCAGAGGATATTCATCAATATACCATCATTTGCGATCCTAGGGATAATAATAGATACGCTTTCTGTGATCGAAGCAAGACCCGTGTTAACTACGACGGATAAAATAAACAAAAGTATAGATGCTGCTGTAAATAAGGAACATAATTATTGGCAGAAGAAAGTAGATGACAATGAAAAAAGAATAAAAAATTTGAATGACAATCTAATAAAAGCGCAGGAGGATTCAAAAAAGCTAACTTCAGAAAAAACTTCATATGAACAAAAGGCAAAAGCAGATCTAGATAAGCTGACTAAAGAAAAGAATGACGCTGTTTCGGAACTGAATAAGGCTAAGAGCGAATTTGAAAACACGAAGAAAAATTTGTCTACTTCCATAGACAATCTTAAGAAGGAGATTGAGAAAAATACACAAGAACACGAAGCTCTAAATAAACGCCTAACAGAGACCGAGAAAGCTAAAAAAGATTCGGAGGATAAATCGAAAAAAGAATTAGAGAATACAATAAAACAATATAATTCAAAAATAAATTCGCTCAATAAAAAAATCACTCAAAAGTCTAGCCAATTGAAATCAAAAACAACACAGTTAAAAAATTTAAATTCATCTTTTGATGCCCAACGCACTAACCTATATAAGGCAGAAGCTAAGATATACAGCGATGTTGAGGTTTTAAAAGGCACAATACGAACGCTTCAGTCAGAATTGAAGGCGCTGGTTACGCAAGCTAAATTTATGGATCTTGACAGAATGCAACGCATTAAAACTATAAAGGATCAAATAGCCACTGAAACACAAAATTTCGCCGAACAAATAAGGGCGATACAGGAAGCTGACGTGCAAAATTTGCTGAGAATAGACAAATTAAATAATTTAATTCAACGACTTATAGCAAAAAATCAAAACTTGGAAAAAGCGGGAAAAGTTCTTGAAATAAGATTGATGGCCAAAATCCAGAGACTTAAAAAACGTCAGGCGCAGAGTGAACAACGGTATAAATTGCTTCAAGATGCATATGCGAGAGCAGAATCGCAAAATCTAGTTGCTATAGATCATTTAAAACAAGAACTAAGTAGTGCGGTAGTGAAAAACCGTTCTTTGTTAACATTGGCAAACCATTTAAACAAAGAGAGGCGAGCTGAAGATATTGCAGATTCAAAAATGGAAACAAATCTGCTCTTGAAAATCGAAAATCTGAAGCATGAATTGAACAAGGCTACCCAGAAAAATGAAAATCTTGTCAAAAATATCGGAATAACAACAAAATATATAAATAATCTAAAAAAAGCAGAATTAGATAATAGTGCAAAGTTACAAAATGAAATTCAATCATTAACAACCGAAATAAAAGTTGCAGGGGAAAAGTATGCAAAACTACTACAAAAATACAATGATAGCAGAAGATGGACAGTTGAAAAACTGGCGATAAAAAATAATCCTGCTGTGGTAAAACCTTCCATTTTGATGAGGGGAAATATCCCGATTGATTATAGATATAATGCCTCAGGTCAGGGGCACAATTCTCCTGAACAAGGTTATTCTAGACGAGAAGATCCCTTTGGACATTTGACTTCCGCAACTTTGCCAAGCAATGCGCAATTGAGACAATCGGAAAATGAATATACTCAATTACAGCAAAATGATAAATCAAAAGGGAATTGGCGGCTTGAAAACCTGGAGAAGAATTACGCTCAAGCAACTATTGAGCATCAACCTAAGAACTATCATCAGGCGACAAGTCATGCTCAAATCAATAATGCTCAACGAAGATATTTGCATGGACAAATCCCACAAATCCCACAAACAGGACGTCTTCTAACTAGTGGTTCTAGAGATGAGGGCGCTCCCAATCAAGCCCCCTGTCAAAAAGGCTCCAACAATCATGGCCTTAACAAGGTAAGCGATACAGTTTTCGCTCACGAAACGCAAGAAGTAGACGCGACTGATGATGAACTTGTTAAGTTTGCATTGGATACAACAGTGAAAGCCATACAAAAAATGGCAAATTATGACGAAGCAAAAATAGAGGCTTCATTAAAATTGATTGGAGCAGACGCAGAAATGCCAAAAAAAATGAGTGCAATTATGGACGTTATCAAATATAAATATAATCCCAACGTTTATAACAAAGTGATACAAGAAATTGGAAAAATTTATAATCAGGGGATTCTCAAGTAGATGACTGGCGCTTAATAACTCTCGATTGCAAGTATAAGATAGCTTCGGTCAGTTTTTCTGGCAGAGGAGGACACCCTTGAACCATAGCATCTATCGTTAAATATTCGCTAATATTCGAAATAACATCTTGAGATTCCGCATAAAGTCCACCACTAATTGCACAACTTCCCATGGCGATAACGTACTTAGGCGATAGCATTTGCTCATATAATGTCAAAAGTTGTGGTAACATTTTCTTCGTTATAGTTCCTGCAATTATCATAAGATCAGCCTGTTTTGGACTTGAACGAAACAGACAACCAAACCGATCTAGGTCAATTCGGCTTGATGCTGCGTGCATCATTTCAATTGCGCAACACGAGAGCCCACAAGAAAGCGGCCACATCGATTTTGCGCTAGCCCATCTCGCCATAGCGTCGATCTTAGTAAAAAAAATGTCAGAGAGGTTTTTCATGGCAACAATCTATCAAATTCCAGATTGGATTTTTTATTTTTTGCAAAAAATTTGCGTGGGCAGTTAATTCTTCTTTAGAGGGGACAAATTTTCGTGGTTCGTATACTTGGTGTTCGAGAATTGCAGTATCTTTTGGTTCTGTTGTTGATATGCCGCTCATTTCTCCCAAAATACTCTTCTGCACTACTGCGACCGACATATGCAAATACACCTTAGCCAAAAGTTCTGCATCTATCAATGCTCCATGTTTACTACGAGCCGATGAATCGACAGAAAATCGCCGACACAAGGCATCTAATGTAGCAGGGGAACCAGGAAATTTTTCTTTTGCCATAACGAGGGTATCGACTACATTGTCAGAATTAAGTGGATATTTCCCTGCTAGTTGTAGCTCAAAATTCAAAAATCCAATATCAAATGGCGCATTGTGAATAACTAGCCTTGAATCTCCAATGAAATCCAGAAATTCGTCAGCAATTTCATTAAATTTTTTATGACTTTGCAAAAAATCATATGTTAATCCACTGATTTCTGTGGCTTGCTCAGATAATTCTCTGCCTGGATTCACATACAGGTGTAAATTCCGACCGGTAATTCCTTTGTCAACTATTTCAACGCACCCAATTTCTACTATCCTGTCGCCGTTCGCAAATGAAAGTCCAGTCGTCTCTGTGTCTAGTGATATTTCTCGCACTACTTCTCCTTGGTTCCAGACCTTACCGTTGCATAGTCTCCGGATAGAGGATGGCATTTATCATAAATTTCTGCAATGTATTTTTTAGCGACATCTGCATATATTTGTGTCGATGAAATAGATGAATGTCCCAGTAGTTCCTGAATACCACGTAAATCGCCGCTGCTTTCCATCAAATGTGTAGCGCAACTGTGCCGAAGAGCGTGCACTGTGACCTTCCCCGAAAGTCCAAGTAATTGCCGAGACTTTTTTATCAATTTTTGCACAGCTGAAGGCGTCAATCTTCCACCGCGATTGTTTACGAATAATGCAGTGGTTTCAGAATGAGGGCAGGAGTTTAGGTAATCAAAAATCGTGTCTTTCACAATATCGAGCAGGGGAACAGAGCGAATTTTGCCGCCTTTGCCAAGAACTGCGAGCGAGTTACTTGTCATAGATATATCAGCCTTATTCAAACCAAGAGCTTCACTAACTCTCAGCCCAACGGAATATATCATGACTAACAATGCTTTATCACGCTTGATAATCCAGTCGGTTTGCTTTATCAGAGAAACTGAATCCAAAATTTCATTTATTTGCGAAATACTCAGCGGGCGTGGTAAATTTTTCCCAATTTTAGGAGCCTTCATAAGCAAAATGTCGCTATTTTGAATTTTGTCTTCTTTGATTAAAAATTTTATAAAACTTTTTAGGGCAGAAATTCCTCTAGAAATTGTTTTTGTGCATTCTTGATCATTTTTCCGGCTCAGTATCCAAGCCCTAACTTCATTTTTGCTAAGTCTTTGAAAATCATTGAGCTCACAAGCGGCGCCTTTATACTTGTTTAAGAACCGAAGCAGTTGTTTTAAGTCGGAATCATATGATTTTATGGTATTCTGAGATAAATTACGAGAATTTTTAAGATATTTTAACCATAAATTTATAAAATCATACAAATGGCTCATATAAATTTAAAACCAATTACTGTTCTTTCTATTGCCTTATAAAAATTCTATCACAGCCATTGTCCCTCCATTCTCAGAAAAATTTATAAAAAAATATTAACAGGTTAAATTTTTCTTCTCAATAAAAAAATCAAGAAAAATTTTTTTATGAGATTTTACATTTTTTTTAGATAAAAGTTGAATTTTCAGTAATTTGAGCGTTGCGCAATTTTTGAACAAAAATGTAATCATCCTAGAATGAACCGAGTTCTTTCATAAAAAATTTTATTTATTCACAAAGTTATCCACAGCTTATGTGGATTATCATCCGCAACGAGCTCTACCAGAAATTTCAAAGTTTCTCAAATGGAACTGCAGTGCGTTTTTGCGAATCTGCAACTGCCTGGTTTGTAATAAATCCATCGTGAATATTCAAGCCATTTCTGAGGTTCCGATCTTCAGTCAGTGCGCGCAGACATCCCCTATTTGCCAGTTTTTCGATAAATGGATAAGTAGCGTTGTTCAAAGCAAAAGTTGCGGTTCGGGCATATGCTCCAGGCATATTGGTAACGCAATAGTGGGTTATGCCGGAAATATTATAATATGGCTCCTCATGTGTTGTTGGACGACTAGTTTCAAAACATCCTCCTTGATCTATCGCGACATCCACGAGGACACTCCCAATTTTTATATCATTTAACATATCTTTTGAAATTAGTTTGGGGGTGGAGGCCCCCGCAACTAATGTCGCTCCGATGATTATGTCTGATGCTCCCGCATGTTTTGCAATATTGTCTTGTGTTGAAAATGCTGTTTTGACTTGTCCATAAAAATATTCAGAAATGCGCGACAAGACATATGGGCGATTATCAAACACTGTAACGTCGGCTCCTATCCCATGAGCAATAAATGCGGCATTGAATCCGACGGTGCCGCCACCCAAGATAAGGATTTTCGATGGCTGCACTCCAGCAATGCCACATGGCAAAATGCCCGAGCCACCACATTGTTTTTGCAACAGGTTTGTCGCTACAAAAATTGACATTCGGCCTGCAATAGCACTCATTGGCGCTAAAAGCGGTAATCCACCAAGATCGTCAGTAACTGTCTCATAGGCTATGCAAGTTGCGCCACTTTTCAGAAGAAGCTCAGTCAATTCAACATTCGGAGCAAGGTGTAGGTATGTAAATAACACTTGACCTGGTTTGATCAAGAGACATTCATTTTTGATAGGCTCCTTTACTTTGACAATCAGGTCTGATTTTTGCCAAATTTCATCAGCACTGCTTATAACTTTTGCTCCTGCTATGCGATACTCTGCGTCCGAAAATCCAGAACCAATTCCGGCATTTTCTTCAACAAGTACTTCATGGCCTTGAGCGACCAAACTTGCAACAAATGCTGGAATTAAACCTACGCGATGCTCGCCTACTTTTAACTCTTTGACAACTCCAACTTTCATGAGACATTCCGCTGTATATTCTCCCCTTCAATTTCAGAATAACATTTCATAGACTATCGCTAGATAGTACACTGCAGAATAACTCCTGCGAAGGTGAGAAAAAGCCCATTTAAGTTTTTTTTGCGCAAATTTTATTTTGAAATCTTAATGACTTTCTGGCACAATTATTTCTGAGGATGTTTCCTCAAGGATAGTCTCCTTCGTCTAGAGGTCTAGGACACCGCCCTCTCACGGCGACAACACGGGTTCAACTCCCGTAGGAGACGCCAATGTTTTGGGCGCCTAGCTCAGTTGGTAGAGCAACTGACTCTTAATCAGTGGGTCATAGGTTCGAATCCTATGGCGCCCACCAAATTTAGGAAAAATGAAAATCCGAACGAAAAAATTCTTGTAGTGAACGCGGGAGATGTGGTACATTACAACTGAGCCTGAAAGGTCATATAGCTCAGCGGTAGAGCACTACGTTGACATCGTAGGGGTCACAGGTTCGATCCCTGTTGTGACCACCATTATTTTTCGGGATATGCCTAAGTTATCATTTTTTATAGCATTTGTCGTGCTTGCGTTGTCTTCTGTTCTTTTTATTGGAAGCAAGCATGAGACGCATTCTATTTTCTATGTAAAATCTGATGATATATATGAAACGCTGAAAAATGACAGCTCCTTTGGTACGGCAATTGCTTTCTACGTCGTTGAACAAGTACCATTTATGAAGAAAAAAACGACTACAGGCGAGTATGAAATCAGAAAGGGGGAAAGCGTAATTTCTGTAATCAAAAAGATGCTAACAGGCAATAAGGTAAGACGCAAGATAACTATTCCTGAGGGATATACGGTTAAGCAAATAATTGAAAAATTGAACGAAAATCATATGCTTTTTGGAGATTTGAATGAAGATATACCAGAAGGGACATTGTTTCCAGATACATATTTTTACAGTTTTGGAGATACCAAAAAATCGGTAGTGCAGAAAATGCAAAGACAAATGCAGATTATTAAAACAAAATTTTTGTCGCAAAACAAAACCTCAATGTCATTAGAGGAAACTATAATCTTGGCTTCCATAATTGAGAAAGAAAGTGGAAATAGAAATGAATATACTTTGATTTCTTCAGTATTTCATAACAGGTTGGCATGCAAAATGCGATTGCAAAGCGATCCGACAGTAATATATGCCATCACTGATGGATATGGAAAAATGAACAGAAAATTAAATCACTCAGATTTGCAATTCGTGTCACCTTATAACACATACCGCAATTTTGGATTGCCGCCGTCGCCGATTTGTTGTCCTGGAGAACAGGCAATAAAAGCGGCTATGTCGCCGGATGCAACTGAATACCTTTACTTTGTTGCAAATAAAGAACATACCGCTCACATATTCTCCAAAGATTACAGTGAGCATTTGCTTGCAATAAAAAATCTACGAAGAGAATCATATTGAAGCATTAGTCTTGCCGATTTGCTTTAGTTATGGTTCTCTTCGTGTTTATGCTCCTTTGTTAGGTGGGTTATGTGTTTTTTTGAATTGATTTGTTCAGTCTTTGATAACTACAAGGATGAAAGTCCATCCAATATAAACCGCATTTCGCATTCATTGTTTGTGACAATTTGGTCACCGCGTACCATCGTGTTAAGAGAGCACCACAAGATTTCATCAGATATGACGCGGAGACTTTTATGGCATCTAATACCGATGAGCTCCGTATTTTTACTCGTTCTGGTCCATCAAATATATCTTTCATATTTTTAACATTCGCTGTGTTATAGTTCTGTATCTTCAGTTTTAGTGATACTAGAGCATCAGCGTATAGAGAAAGCGTTCAATTAAGGATGTTGTGGTTCCGCCTCTAAATTTGGACATTCCAGTTTCAAATTTCATTAATTATATTGGCAATGCATGTGCTATAATCACCGTATATTGCGATTATACAACAATACATGTTCATTTGGTCTGTTTCGCCTGTCGCGTTTTCAATTGGTAATTTGCCGGTTTATTGGTATGGCATAATTTACGCGATCGCGCTATTTTCAGCATGGGCGGTTGCGACGTGGATATTAAGAAAGCTCAGAAACAATAATATAAATGTGCCCACAAAAGAAGAGTTTGATAATTTTATGTTTTGGGCGATTATTTCGATAGTCGTGGGAGCGCGTTTAGGGCATGTTTTATTTTATGAACTGGAATATTTCTTGAAGCACCCATTGGAAATCGTTATGATACGCAATGGTGGCTTGTCGTTTCATGGCTCTGTTATAGCCCTGGCTATATACGTTTTTGCGTATGTTAGGCGTCACAAAATTTCTTGGAAAATTATGGCTGATGTTTTGGCTATTGCAGGAGCTCTTGGTGTTGGCATAGGGCGATTTGCGAATTTTATGAACCAGGAGCTGTATGGGAAAATTACTTCATCTGATATGGCTGTTATTTTCTCGCTTGTTGATAATATGCCAAGATATCCGACACAAATTATCGAGGCGTTTTTCGAAGGATTGCTGAATTTCTGGCTACTTTTTGTGATTTTCAGACTGAAAGGCGTGAAGATTATCGGCACGGGAATTACTACTGCAATTTTTTGCATTGTATACTCTTCAGCACGATTTGTTATTGAATTTTACAAAGAAGTTGAGGTGTATACCTATTTCAACACGATAGCTCTAACAATCGGACAGGTTCTTTCGATTGCATTATTTTTATTCGGAGTGTTTGTGCTATATTATAGGCGAGATAGCTCAATTTCGAACTAAGTTTTAAAATGATAGATATAAATTTTGTTAAAAAAAATCCAGGGATTTTGGATAAGGCGTTGAAAAGCAGGAATAAAGAGCCGATTGAGTCAAAAATTTTGGAATTAGACGAGCAGTCAAGAGCATCTCAAACGAGATTACAAGAATTGCAGCAGGAACGTAATAAAAACTCTGAAGCGTTCGGAAAAGCTAAGACAAAGGGTGAGGATGTCAGCGCGTTGCAACAGCGTATGGACGTGTTGAAAAAAGAAATGGCAAAGATGACAGAAATTGTCAGTAAGTCGAAAACCGAATTTATGGCGCTTTTAGCAACAATTCCCAATATTCCATTTGATGAATGTCCAATCGGTGTTGACGAAAATGCAAATGTTGAAATACGCCGCTTTGGAACGCCACGACAATTTGATTTTAAACCACTTGAACATCATGAGCTCGGAGCCAATCTTGGCATGATGGATTTCGAAAAATCCGCGCGGATTGCTGGCTCAAGGTTTGTGTTTCTATTCTCTGAGATAGCGCGTTTAGAACGCGCATTAGCGCAGTTTATGCTTGATATACACACAAGAGAAAATGGGTATACAGAAGTTTATGTCCCGTTAATACTCGAGCAAAAGGCAATGTTTGGTGTTGGACAATTGCCAAAGTTTGAGGAAGATTTGTTTAAAACGACGATAGGGAGTTATCTTATTCCGACAGCCGAAGCCTCGCTTACAAACATACATAACGGCGAAATACTGAGCGAAAAAGAGCTACCGCTTCGTTACACTGCATATACCCCTTGTTTTAGGTCAGAAGCAGGTTCTGCCGGGCGCGATACTGTTGGTATGTTGCGGCAACACCAATTTGGCAAGGTCGAATTAGTGAGCATTACAACGCCAGAGCAATCTGTTGCAGAACACGAGCGAATGACTGAGTGTGCGGAAGGAATTTTGAAAAAGCTGAATTTACCATTCAGAACCGTTGTGCTTTCGACTGGGGATATGGGCTTTTCTTCGGAAAAGACATACGACCTCGAGGTTTGGCTTCCTGGGCAAGATAAGTATCGCGAAATATCCAGTTGCTCACGATGCAATAATTTCCAAGCGCGCCGTATGAATACACGATATAAAAATGAGAAGACCGGCAAGAATGAATTTGTACATACTCTAAATGGCTCGGGGATTGCGGTTGGACGTTGCCTCATTGCTGTTATGGAAAACTACCAACAAAAAGATGGCTCGATTGAAATTCCAGAAGCGTTAATACCATATTTCGGAAAGGATAGAATTGATGCAAGAAAGTAATAGAGTTAAGTTAAGGTCATATGTTTGTGTATACCTTGTCTTGGAACGCGATGGCAAAGTTTTGCTGTCGCTTAGAGAAAATACGGGGTATGAAGACGGAAAGTGGAGCCTAGTTGCGGGACATGCCGAGGAAGGAGAAACAGCTCGTGATGCAGTGATACGCGAAGCAATGGAGGAGACAAATATCACCATAAAACCTGAAGATTTAGAATTTGCTTATGTTATGGATAGAAAAAGTCCAAATAGGCAAAACATCGATATCTTTTTCAAATGTCTGAAATACGAAGGAGAGTTGCGCAATAATGAGCCTGAAAAATGTGGTGGGCTTAAATTTTTTGATAACACAGACTTACCGGGAAACATAGTGGACTATATAAAAGTTGCACTAACAGACATAGCAAATGGGTGTTTTTTCAGAGAATATAACTAAGTGAGCAAAAGGTAATTTCAAGTTTTTCTGGTGATGTTTTGTTCCTTGATGTATAACAATGCGCTGGTGAAGGCATTTTGCTGTTTCTCCAGATGTGGCAACAAACTATCCTCGCCCTCATGGATACTATTCCAGGCACTCAGCTTGCGGTTTCAGGCTTTTATTTATTGTCCGATTTTCGATACTGCTAGATGTTTTTCCTCCATGTTTAGCACCGTGGTATTTTTGTAAATTTTGCGGAAATAACAGTTACAAATCCGACATACGTTGTTTATCAGAGAGGCTGAAATCAGTTACTTCAGCTAATTATCTACGTAACTGTATTCACTTTACCCTCTTTGTCTATTTGATAATTTACATCACCTTTGTCTGTATCTCGCAATAAATTGTTTGCACAAAGGAGTGAATTTCAGCATCCCACGTTTTGGAAATAAAGTATTCGCTTTAAGGTGATGGTTTTCGCCTATTCTGCGGAAGGAAAATAAAAGACGACTTAGCATGACTTATGATGTCATTTGGCGTCGAAGCAGAACGTGACAGCATTTCTGGAACGTCCTGGCGACAATTCACGCAGATATCATAGGTAATATTCTATAAATACAATGCTGAGCAATCGTAACATCTGCTTGACGAAAATTTTTTTTGATAAGTGAACAACGCTCGAAGGACGTGTTTGACGTATAGCCTAGTTTCTTTAATTGGGATTAGTTCCACTGTGTCTAGTGGAGCAAGATTTTTGAGATTTCGAATGCTTTTTAAATATTTTGCGACGTTTCCTTCGCCGCTGTTATAAGCAGCTGTTGCATAAATCAAATTTCCAGAATATTTTTTTAAAAGTCTGTTTAAGATAGAAGAACCTAAAGTTATATTCTTTCGTTTATTAAATAGCGAAGTTCCAGTGTAAAACTTGATGCGCTTGGCTTCATACTGCGCAGTTGCTGGCATTATTTGCATAAGACCGATTGCTCCAATTGCGCTTTTTGCGCGCACATTAAAGTTGCTTTCACATTGTATTATTGAATGCACATAGCTCAAAAAACACGGTTTGTCGTTGATTCTTTTTATATAGTTCATATCGGCTTGCTTCAAAATTTTATATACTTTCTCATTTGAAAAGTAGTGTTGCCTCTTTGAACTTTCAGAAATCAAAATATCCATTTCATCTTGCGCTACAGCTATATCCATGAGTAACATTTCTTCATTAGGATCTTCAATCTCATGTATGAGTTGCTGATAAAAATATTTCCGCATATCTTTATCATGAACTTGTCGCAAAACTTTGACTAGCTCTCGGTTGTAAAATGTAAATAATATCCCAGATGGACAAGTTTGTTCGTGAATAAATTCCTCAGATACCGTTTCGTTAGCGGATTGTCCCATAAGCGCACTTAATTGTTTTGCTGCTAGGTATCCATAAAAAGTTGAAAAATATTTGCTGGCTTTTTTGCACCAATTTATGGCGGGTATAATATCATCTTGTTTCTTGTAAACTGTTGCTAGCCAGAAGGCATTTTTGCTTATTCTAATCGAATTACAGGAATTGTCGTATGCCTTTTTAAAGTGAGCAATAGCTTTTTTTAAATTGTTTAAAAATCGAAACGCAATATAGCCAAGTAACCATTCTGCTTTTGCAATTTTTTCGTCAGGCTTTTTGGGGGGTAATTTATACATGCTCATAACCTTGTATGCTAGTTCGGGTTTTCCGCTTCGAAGCACATTGAATGCGATGTGACGACGCTGATTAAAAAAAGAAGTAGCATATTTTTCTTCATCTTTGTTTGATATCGTCAAAATTTCTGCAGCTTGTATATCCTGTTTTCTGTAAATCAAATTTTGAATGATACTACATTTTCTATTAATATCTTCGAGTTCTTTCTTTGAATATCCACCGGTTTTCTTCACTGTATGTTTTTCGAGAAAGTCAGATATAAAATCTGATATTTCATCGATGACTATATTTTTTAAAGTATCGAGTTGTTCAACTTTCATGCTTTTGATCAATTGCTTTGTTTTTTTTGCATCTTCAACGGGGGTAACATAATTTGCAAATTCTGTTTTGTATTTGTTCATAAATTTAGGCGACAGATCTTGGAACACCCAAGTTTGTTTTATATAAGTTTGCGCATACAATGGTTGTTCTTCTAAGAGGCAATTGATGTATAACTCAAGCCCCTCTTTCGTTTTGGGAGAATGCCTTTTGAACCATTTCAAAACTATATCTTTGGGAACACTGCTTTTTGCATATTTTTCAGCAACTCGCACGCTTTCGTCGAACAACGGCCAATGCGGATTGTTGTAAAAAAATAAGAAAACATTCCTAGCATTTGTCGGATTTTTAACTGCAGTTTTCCATTTTGCATATTTCGAAACAAGTTTGGAGTCATACTCCTGGGAATACAGGTTACCTAATCCCACTGTCACAATTATGAAAAATGCTAAAACAATTTTCAATTTAACTATGCACTAAAATACACGCTCTCATTTTAAGTTTTGCACCTATGTTTAAATATTTGCAACGACCTTTATCGTTTTTTTTGTTACTTGCTATGAGTTCATTGTTTCGAAGAAATCATCATTTGTTTTACTATATTTGAGTTTCTCAAGCAGGAATTCCATAGCTTCAATTGTGCCCATTGGATTGAGTATTCGACGCAGGATCCACATCTTGGACATTTTCCCCTTGTCCTTCACAAGCAATTCCTCCTTACGCGTTCCAGATCTATTAACATCTATCGCAGGGAAAACGCGCTTATCTGACAATTTTCGATCTAAGACGATTTCAGAGTTTCCTGTTCCCTTGAATTCTTCGAAGATTACGTCGTCCATTCTTGACCCAGTTTCGACAAGGGCTGTTGCTATGATTGTTAGAGAACCGCCTTCTTCGATATTTCGAGCTGCTCCGAAAAATCTTTTTGGTTTTTGAAGCGCGTTAGAGTCGACGCCTCCGGTGAGAATTTTTCCAGAAGTGGGAACAACCGTATTATAAGCGCGTGCTAGCCTAGTTATTGAATCCAGAAGAATTACGACGTCTCTTTTATGTTCGACAAGACGTTTTGCCTTTTCTACAACCATTTCGGTAACCTTCACGTGGCGTGAAGCTGGTTCATCGAATGTTGAGCTTATAACTTCCCCATGAACAGAACGTTGCATGTCTGTCACTTCTTCAGGACGCTCATCTATCAGAAGCACTATCAGATAAACATCCTTAAATTTTTCCGTAATAGATTTTGCTATTGTTTGCAACATTACTGTTTTTCCAGTGCGGGGAGGGGCAACTATAAGCGCTCGTTGCCCTTTACCGATCGGAGCGACGAGATCTATAACTCGTTGTGTAAAATTGTTATCCTTGCCGGGGTGAGCAAGCTCAAGATTCAGCATCTCGTCAGGGTAGAGAGGAGTTAAATTTTCAAATGTTGTGCGTTTCTTAATATTTGCTGCATCTTCAAAATTTACTTTTTGTATATCCAAAACTGATGAATATCTTTCGCCCTCTTTGGGGGCTCTGATTTGACACTCGACTGTATCGCCAGTTTTTAATCCAAGCTTTTTAATAAATGATGGTGCAACGTATACGTCGTCAGACCCAGGCAGGTAATTCGACTCTGCAGATCTCAAATATCCAAATCCATCCTGAAGCACTTCAAGTATTCCTGTGCTAAAGATTGGAATATCAGCTTCGGAGATTTTTTTCATTATCGAAAACACCAATTCCTGTTTTACCATGAGATGTGGATTTTCAACATTATGTTCAATTGCACATTCCAGCAAACTCGCTAAAGACTTAGACTTTAATTCTTGAAGATTCATACTTTTTTATTCCTATTTACAAAAACAGATACTATGCGTCACAAAAACGTGTTTCTAACTTTGTCTCAGAAAAATGCTTTTTATCGCGTTCGGCAACATAAAATTAATATACCGTTTTTTTGCCAAAAGTGAAATAATTTTTGAAACTTCGAAACGAAAAATGTTTTTATAGCAACGCCGGCGCCTATGCATATTTGTACGCGTGAAAATATAACATGAGAAAATAATTTGTCATTGTGAAAAGCCTGTTAAGTTTAGTCGCTATTGTGTACTACAAAAATGCATTATGCCTATCCCAAAAAAATAAAGCCAGAGAAACGCAAATTGAAAGAAGATAACTTCGGGCTGGGGCTATATAACACACCTGGAAAGTGGATTAACAAAGCAAGCTCTTAAACTTACGTTTTAGATACATCTTTACACCTCTTTAATTTAATGCCGAGATGCAATATTTTTCTGTATTGCTCCGGCATGGATTAACCAACATGTAAGCTATTGGTTTTTAGCCGATAGATTATCTATTTGGCGGTTTGCCGTTTTTTGTCCTCATATTTTCCTATTACCAATTGTCTGAGGTGTAGCCTTTCGTTGAAATTTGTGTTAGAATGTTTTGTATGTTCTCGTAGCTCAGATGGATAGAGCGTAGGATTCCTAATCCTGAGGTCGTGGGTTCAAATCCCTCCGGGAACACCAGATGTAGTTTCAGGATTGGTGCAGATTTGTACGGAATGTGTCGAACAACCCATGGTGCACTGAAGCTCAGTGTAACGGGGGTATTCCTCTAGAATTTTATGGTAAGGTGATATGTCTGTAAATATAAAGAATTTGGCTATTATAGCTCACGTTGATCATGGCAAAACAACTTTAGTTGATGCTTTATTTAAGCAAAGCGGACTGTTTCGGGATAACCAGACGATTGAGACGTGCGCAATGGATTCAAATGAGTTGGAGCGTGAGCGTGGAATAACAATATTGGCGAAGTGTACTAGTTTTAACTGGAAGGGAACCAAGTTAAACATAGTTGATACTCCTGGGCACGCAGATTTTGGAGGAGAAGTTGAGCGAATTTTGAGTATGGTTGATGGTGTTTTGGTTTTGGTTGACGCGGCAGAAGGGCCTATGCCACAAACGAAATTTGTGTTAACCAAAGCGTTGGCACTAAACCTCAATCCTATAGTTGTAATAAATAAAATAGACAAATCGGACGCCAGAGTGTCGGAAGTTTTGGATGAGGTGTTTGACTTGTTCATAGCTCTTGGTGCGAATGATACTCAGTTGGATTTCCCGATAATATACGCGTCAGGGCGTAATGGTTGGGCGGTCAAAAATCTTGAGCATGATGAGCGCAAGGATATGACGCCACTTTTGGATGCGATTATTGAGCATGTTCCAAATGCGACGACGGAAGAAGGCTCAGATTTCAAGATGCTGGTTACGTTGCTTGAGCAAGATCAATATCTCGGACGGATACTGACTGGAAAAATCCTAAGCGGTACGGCGAATATCAACGATGCAGTCCATGCCCTACGACCAGGCGCAACCGAAGAGATAGAGCGATCCAGGTTGACGAAATTGCTTGCATTTGAGGGACTGAAACGAATACCGATTGAGACGGCTCAGGCAGGCGATATTATTGCGATCGCTGGATTGGAAAAAGCGACTGTGGCAGATACTATTGCATCGGTGGAGGTTATGGAGCCTCTGAATTCATTGCCGATAGACCCGCCAACAATTTCAATGACGTTTTCAGTAAACGATTCGCCACTTGCTGGAAAAGAAGGGAAAAACCTGACGTCTAGAGTGATTGGTGACCGGCTTTTCAAGGAAGCAGAAGGCAACGTTTCCATAACGGTCAAACGGTCTGCTGAGGAGGAATCGTATGAAGTTGCGGGGCGCGGTGAATTACAACTTGGCATACTCATTGAGACGATGCGTCGTGAGGGATTTGAGTTATCTATAGGGCGACCGAAAGTGTTGTTTAAGAAAGACCCTGAGACCGGCGCGACACTGGAGCCAATAGAAGAGCTATACGTTGATTTGGATGATGAATTCACAGGCACTGTTGTTGACAAGCTCATAATGCGCAAAGGTGAAATGGTTGACATGCGCCCATCCGGCGTTGGAAAAACTAGGATAAAGTTCCTGATTCCAACACGTGGACTGATTGGGTATTACGGTGAATTTTTGACCGATACGCGTGGTTCTGGCATAATGAACCGCTCATTTCACTCATACGCTCCGCATAAAGGGGCAATAGAAGAGCGAGCTCGTGGTGTTTTGGTTTCAGTTGCTAATGGAAAAGCTGTTCCGTATGCACTGTTTTTCTTAAAAGACCGCGGTACGTTATTTGTACATCCGGGAGATCCCGTATACGAAGGCATGATAATTGGTGAGCATAGTCGCGAAAACGAGCTTGAAGTGAACCCGACGAAGGAGAAACAATTGTCGAATTGTCGAGCTGCTGGCAAGGACGAAAACATAAAGTTGCCAAATCCACGAGAGATGTCTTTGGAACAGGCAATAGCTTATATAAAGAATGACGAGCGAGTGGAAGTCACACCGAAATCGATACGATTGCGCAAGAAATATCTCGATTCAATAACTCGCAAAAAGATGAGTAGACAGCAGGAAAATCAGTAGAGAAACATTCTTGTTTCAAGTTATCGGGATGACTTAGTTCATTTTGTAGCGGGATAGATTTATAGAGTTTGCTCATTTAACTTGAATGTTTAACATGAAACACTTTCTGTTTTAAATGGCTTTTGTGCTACAATTATAAACATGATTTTGTCATTATAGGCATTTTATGAAATTTAATAAAATTTTATTGATGAGCAGCTTGTGTATAACGGGAATTGTAAATGGAACCGAGATGTCACCTGTTGCTAAACCGTCCGAAGAAGAGCAATTTGCTCAAATTCAAGATGCACTGAAAGTATTGCCGCCAATTAAACAATATTTAGCAAAAATGGGAGACGTATCAATCAGATACGAAAAAGTTTTTGAGCCGTTAAGTGAAACAGAAACTGAAAAACGCATACAAAATGCCAAGGAAAAGGCTATAAAATTCTATGCGGAAATCTTTGGAGTAAATCTTTCGGAAATCGAGAAATATGATGAAAATGTCAAGAATAAGGAGGCTGAGACACATAACAAAAATATAGAGAACAAGGAAATTGCGAAATATCTAGCCTGGGTTGCAAAGAAAACTATAGAGAACGGAAAGTATGAGTTTGCAAGGAACGAGGAAGAGCTATTTGATGGTGGGTTAGAACAAGAGCCAGATATAGATTTTAGCCAAAAATCGTCAAGTAAATATCCAGAACCAAATATGGTACCTAAGGTGTATCAAATTTATGCTAGGCCTAATGACCCATATTTTGAATCTCTGATAATTCATGAGACGGGGCATGTTTTGGAGTATGCATATCGAATATTATTGGGTATAAAAAATGCAACACGAAATTTTGAAAATTATCATATGTGCGAAGATGCTGTTTCTGTATTTTTTGAGACGCTTTATAACAGGAACAATGATTTTGCATTCTGCTTGATACGTCTGAGTGATTTCTACGGATTAAAATTTGAACAAGAATTTATCGAAAGCATCAAAAATTTAGGGGCAAGTGAAAAAAAAGACAATCCGAAATTATACGAACGAATTGAAAGTTTATCCAAAGAGGTACATGGATATCGTCCAATGGAACGCGAGAACGATCATAAAAATACAGCACTATCCGAAGAGGACCGTACAAAGAATGATAGTGAGGAAGACTACAAAGGATATATTTTTAAAAAATATCCTGAATTGCAATTTGTATACGACAGATGGGAAAAACAGGCGAAAAAATGGGGAACAACAACTTTACCGACCAGTAACAGAATATCAGATATTAACAGTGTTTCTTGGAGGCTTTGTTGTTTCTTAAAGGTCTTTTTGGGGAAAAGCTCAGAATATTTGTATGAAACAAGGAAAGATGCGATAAGTGCTTATACCGGTTATGTTCCCCATGTTTATCGAACACTAAAGTTATCAGATACCCTGAAGACAGCCGAAGATGTAGTTCAGGCTTTTGGCAGAATAGTCTGTAATGTTCCCAAAATGATGACTAAGGATGAATTGGAAGATTTTATCAAATTATTGGGACTGAAATAAATTATCCTGCTTCCCACACGCACACTGCCAAATAAGTGTTGGGGGAAGACTTTCGCCAAACAAAATACTTTGTTTCAATAACTCGAAAAGATAAACCGTTCGACGGATAAGCAGTGAAATTATCCTCGATAATATAGCTTTCTTGGGAGCTTTTTGGTAGACTGGAGCTACGGATGGGTGGTCGAGCGGTTGAAGGCACCGGTCTTGAAAACCGGCAAGGGGGCAACTCCTTCGTGGGTTCGAATCCCACCCCATCCGCCAGGAAAATTAGCTATGGATCCATTCCTCAATCGTTTTCGCAGAGAACGGTCTCGTCTCTTCTTTGACCAAGTTGTCTAAAATACCTTGTATATCCTCTGGTTTTGGATTTTTCGTGTTAATAATTTCGAATGCTCTTCCTGCATTGTGTATATATTGGTAATCAGCTGGATCAATCGGTTGCTGACCTTCTGTAATTTTGTTCAATGCTTCTTTTGTTTCATCACAAGTTTCGGTGTGCGTGCAGTCTACATAATTTAGCATTGTATCCAATGGAGAGCTCCAATCTTTTCTAACCTGCTCAATGAGTTTGTTTCTCAAACTATAATCTGTCTGTCTAATCCGTCTAAGATAGTCATGTTGTATCATCTCTCTGTATAATTCGGCTAATCTATTTTCGGTAAACAAGTGTTGTCCTAATTCTTTGCTTGCCAACAACTCGAAAAATAATGAAGCCACTTCATGGTTCATTCCTTTTACATTTTTTTTATAAATTTTATTTCCAAAACGTGGGATGGGTGAAAACCCTCGCCTTTAGGCGAACACTTCAGTATAATGGGAGGCATGACATATAGAAGAAGTTCGCATAGTGTATACGATATAGAGTATCACATAGTGTTCT
>Ga0256405_10001301_pt1 | contig 69063 bp, 58 predicted proteins | sample RumenRJG_02DNA_FD_189096 | JGI IMG/M metagenome (GOLD analysis project Ga0256405, IMG submission 189096) | Bovine rumen microbial communities from Lethbridge, Alberta, Canada - RJG_02 | ecosystem: Host-associated > Mammals > Digestive system > Stomach > Rumen | place: Canada: Alberta...
AAGCTCCAGTTGAGCGTTCCAGCATTTTTTTTGAAGAACAGCAGAAGATTTCAGTTCCGGTGTAAAAAAATCAAGTCCGGCCTCTCCTATTCCATCAAGTTTGCCAGATTCCAAAAGAGATAAGAGAAAATCAAGCTTTTTAAGCTCAGGTTTCCACGGATGAATTCCATAAGTCTTAACACAGGAAAATTTTTCCGCTGTTTTCCATTCCATTTCCGATGCACAGGATATACAACCGTTATAATTCAGAGGAATTTCATTAAGTTTTTCCTCAGCCAGATGAAAATGTGAATCAAAAATTAAAGAAAATGCTAACATCAAAAAAAATAATACCGAAAATATAAATGTAGTTCAAATAAACTTTCAGCTATTATCCATTGAGTCCACTTTATTGCGGAATATTAAGGGAGGAATTAAATATGAAGAGTTATTCACTAAAGAGTTTAGGAAACAAAAAAGACTACATCACTATAGTTTCAGAAAAAGAAGACGGATTTGTAATCCGCATTGTAAGAGATCAGGACGGTTACGAGGATATCAAGACTGACTGGCTCAGCAGGGAACTTTTTGACTGCTGCCTTAGAACAGGGTACCTTACAGAAATGGATCCTGTAGAAGCCGTTGCTGTAAGTGCTTAATTATTGTTCTGAAAATATTCAGCTGCAAGTTTTACAGCAGCTTCTATTCTGGTCTGTTTATCCTGAACAGCAGGCAGCCAGTTGATCTCTACGCCATTCTTTTCCATGAACCTGAACCAGGTTTCCTGCCTCTTAGCAAATTGGCGTATAGAGATAAAAAGTTCTTCAATCATTTTTTCCTTTGATTCAAACTTTCCTTGAAGGTACATTGCGCAGTACCTGTATTCAAGACCAAGCTTTTCAAGCCGTTCCCAAGTAACACCGCCGTCATGAAGAGATTTTACTTCATCAAGCATGCCCTCTTCAAATCGTTCTTTCAAGCGGGTTTCAATGTTCTGACGTACGAGCGCTCGGTCAAAGGTTGTTCCCATAATAAGTGGTCTAATATCCGGCCGAGGATACATCATTGCCCTAAGTTCGCTTGCACGCGGCTCCTGATGCCCCAAGTAAATCTCTATTCCTCGTATTACGCGATCACGCTCAAGAAGATCAACCTTTGTATGCAAGTCAGGCTTCATCTTAAGGTAGATTTCTCCAAGTTCTTCCAAAGATTTTGATTCAAGATTTTTTCTTAGTACAGGATCTTCGGGAACATCTACAAGTTCGTAATTACGCACAACGGCATCAAGATACATTCCCGTGCCACCAACAATAACCGGAAGTACATTTCTTTTTATAAGAGAATCAAAAACACGGTAAAAATCCTGCTGATAATGAAAAACATTATATTCAGTGCTTAAATCAACTATGTCAATCATATGATAAGGAACAGGTTTTCCGTCTGCAAAATAATCCTTTAAGTCTTTACCCGAACCTATATCCAGCCCCCGGTATGTCTGCCTTGAATCGGCTGAAATAATCTCTCCTTTAAAATGACTGGCAAGCTGAACACCTATAGCCGTTTTTCCGACAGCAGTCGGTCCCAGCAAAACAATACAGTTATATTTTCCCATAAGGCCTACATCACGCGGCAAACCGCACACTTAAGATATTCAGATTTTGGATAGCCCAAGAGCACAGGATGATCAGGACCAGCACCGCGCTTTTCAAGAATCTGTACCCTTTTGTGGCTGTCCATAGCCGCATGCATAATCATGTCGTAGAAATAGTGACTGTCAAAGAAATGAGAACATGAGCAGGTAACAAGAATTCCACCGTCATTCAAAAGGCGCATTGCGCGAAGGTTAATTTCCTTGTATCCGCCGTAAGCCTTCTGAATTGCCTTTGCGCTCTTTGTAAATGCCGGAGGATCCAGAATAATTACGTCAAATTTCTTTCCTTCTGTTTCATACTGTTTAAGAAGATCAAATACATCTGCGCAGACTGCGTTCATGACCTTAGAAGCGCCGTTAAGCTTAATGTTACGGTTTACCATTTCTACGGCTTCAGGGCTGATATCTACAGAAGTAACGGCTTTTGCCCCTGCCTTAAATGCGTTAAGCCCGAATGCGCCGGTATGAGTAAATGTATCAAGAACAGTTTTTCCGTGGCAAAAAGCAGCCGCAACACGCCTGTTATCCTTCTGATCAAGGAAATAGCCAGTTTTCTGACCGTTCGCAATATCAACGGAAAGCTTAATTCCATTTTCTACAATTGTAATGTCTGTAGAAAAAGCTCGTCCTACCCACCCGCTATTTTCGGAAAGGCCTTCCTTAAGCCTTACGTCTGCGTCGTTTCTTTCATAGATTCCATCCGGAGAACAGATTTTTTCAAGGGCAGAAATAATCTCTTTTCTGAATACATCGCAGGCCATGGCAAGAAACTGAACTACAAGAAATACGTGCCCTTTTTCGTCACAATACCGCTCACAAATAAGACCTGGAATAAAATCAGCTTCTGCAAAAATAAGTCTATATGAATCTGATTCAGAATAGTGAAGTTTTCTAATATTTACAGCATCAAGTATACGTTTTTCCCAAAACTTTGCAGTATTTTCAAATACTTTATCTGCATGCTCAGAAGAAATCAGCCTTACTGTAATTTTAGAATTTCTGTTGATAATTCCGGTACCTAAAAATCCGCCGGCCTTAGTAAAAACTTCAACTCCGGAACCGTTTTGTACCGTGCAATCACTCAATGAAGACTGAACCCATTCATCAGCTACGCTCTTTCTGTATTTAACGTGGGAAATCTCGTTGTCAAAAACCCATGGAAATCCAGTCTGAATTTCCTTTTCTTCTTTAGCATTCAAAAAAACACGTGCAAAGCATTCCATAAAAAACCTCAGGATTATTATAGTCAAAACGCAGTCTTTGAGCAATGAACATTGATTTTTAGGTTCTATCAATGTAAAATATAAGAATGACAAAGCGAAGATTTTTTTCAACTGTTTTATTTTTTTCTCTGCTGCTTGCAGCTCATTCAAAGGAAAGACCTCTCGTTTCGGATATAAATGCATTTCCAGGGAAAGGAAATTCCATCAATGTTGCATGGACGATCCCAAAAAACCCGGAACAGAAAATCCAGCGTTATTATGTGTACAGATCCTCAAGTCCGATTGGAACTTACTATGATCTTTCCAATGCCTCATTGATTGCGACAGTTGATTCTTCTACAGCTGGCTACGTTGACACTGTAAAAAACTATAATGACTATTATTACGCTGTAATTGCACAGGTAAACGGACAAAAATATGACATCATCCTTCCGTCAATAAATTCCACAGTAAACGGTGTACATCTTATAATCCCTGAAAAGGACCATTCACTATCCTATTCTCCTTCTGCAAAAGAAAAATTAATTGGACCGGATGAATTAAGAGACACTCCGCTTCCTTTCCTGAACTTTGCCGGCTATACAAAGAAAAAACCACGGCTGTTCAGTCTTGAAGTAAAGAATGCCGCAAAATCACTTGTCGGCAGCAAAAAAAAAGAAGATCCTAAATATCTGGAGATTCATGTTTTTGAAGAAGACCTTGTTTCTCCTGATGGAGGGGATGACTTTCTGCTATTTGACATTCTGAAAAATACTTTTATTCAGAAAAAATACGGAGAAGCAAGCGATCAGCTGCAGTCTCTTTTAGGAACACGATGCTCGATCAGCGTGCAAAACAGAGCCGTATTCTATCTAGGAGAATCCCAATACTACTGCAAAGATTATGAAAGTGCCGTAAAAACATTCCTTCGTGTATATGACATTTATCCAGCGCTTTCTAAGAAATGGATTGATTCAAGCCTTGATCTTCTTACCCCGATTTACAATCAATAGTCAACCGTAGACTAGTATATTGAACGGATAAGGTCTATAAATGACGGGGTTCGCCTTACTCCCAAATCTTCTGCCGTAAGCCCAGGTCTAAAATTAAGACTTGTACCGTTTGCATCTGCAGCCGGTACTCCAGGAATTCTGTTTTCTTCCTGCACACCGATATTTTGAGCAGCAGTACTTTCCTCAGATTCAGGCATAGAAATAAGAACCAGTTCATCACCTGTATTTATGCGGTCATAAAAACCACGGTATTCCAAAGTACCTTCGCTAACCTCTTCGCCAGCAAGAGTTATTGTAAGAGTTCCAAGAATATCAGAATCCCTGTAAACAACTCCACTGCCAGAACTAGCTGTTTCTATTGAATTTTTGCGTACAATGTCAAATACAGCGCCTTCAATGACATTTTCAGAACGGCCAATATCGCAAAGAAGGATGCGCCCGTCCCGGTTAAGGATATTTGCCCGAATTGGGAGACATCCTAAAATATCAGTTCGGAAACGACGAAAAACAGCTGAATATTTATTGTTTCCAGTGCTGTAAAGAGAATCCTCCCTAACTTTTGAACCCGTTCTTGCAGAATACATAGTATATTCAAGAGTAATGTCACGGACGCCTTCATCAACAGAAAGAATTATAAAATAATCCCGCCCACTCGTACGAGCCTTTTGAAATGCTTCTCCAAAACCTTTGACAGGAGCTACGTCCGTAGAAACAGCAGCCGTAATAGGACTTGCAAACATATCAGAAGCGAATTCTGCCGCAATACGGTTATTTTCAACATGAATTTGATCAACAGTTGACGGCAGATAATACAGACCAAGATTCCATCTTGTTTTATCAAGAAAGAATGGCTGTATGTTCCATTTTTTTGAAAGAGAATCCTGCAGAAGATTTTCATAAGCCTCTATCACATCACTCATTTCTGTCTTTTTAGCAATTGAAACATTTTCACCTTCTTCTCGGTTCTGCTGAACAAACAGAAGCTGATCAAGATAATTTTCATGCAGACCATTAAGCTCAAGCATTCCGGCAAAGTTCATGCGGGCTTCGCTATCAGAAGGATCAAGTTTTAAAGCCCTCTGATATTCATAAGTAATTCCAAGACTGTCATAACGACGACTGTATTCCCGCGCATTCATAACATGGAATTCAGCCCACTTCTTTCTGCGCGGATCTTCAAGAGAAACAACCCTCCCAACAAGGATTTCGAGAGCTGAACGCATTATCTCATCCTGCGGATTAATTTCAAGGCCTGTAGACCAGATAGAAATTGTTTCTGAAGTTTTTTTCTGGGACAGAAGCGCAATTCCCTTTAAATACCAGGCAATTGAATTATTCCTGTCTCTTCCAATTATAAAATCACAGAAATCTATTACATCATCAAATTCATTTTGAGCGTACCTTAATTTTGCAAGTAGTTCATAGGCCTTCACATTATTTCCATCAACTTCAACGGCAATACGGCAGTGTTTTTCAGCCTTTTTTATTTCTCCTTGCATAGAATCAATTATTGCAGCAAGAAAATGCACTTCCGATTCATCAGAATATAGCTGAAGAGCCTGATTGATACAGCGGTTAGCATTTTCTATTTTTCCAAGACGTGCTGATACGAGTGCCATACTAAGAAGAGCCTTGCGGTTTTCCGCCTGACGCTTAAGGGCTTCGTTATATTGTTTTTCAGCACCAGTTATTTTTCCATCAAAAAGATCCAGTTCAGCAAGCCCGAATCTGGCATCAACATCATTAGGGGTAATTTGAAGGATTTTTTGGAACAGTGCCCGCGCATCCTGAAATTTCCCCATCGCAATATATGTCATGCCTTTAAGGTTTAGGATTGCATTGCTGTCACGGGAATATTTTTCAGCTTCGTCAAGCTGAGTAAGAACAAGATCAAACTCCCCAAGCTGATAAGAACAAAACGCAAGATGAAACCAAGCATCGGAATATACGGGATTTTTTTGAATGGCTTCCATATAGAACTGGCTGGCCTCGTACCAGTTTTCTGCGGATTCGGCAGAAAGTCCCTTGCTGAAAAGCAACGAAGCCGTATTTTCCTCTGAAAAAAAAGGAAACAAAGAGAAAACAAAAAACAGAACAAAAAAAATAAAACTATTCTTTTTCATTATCTGATTCAACCTTTTCGGAAGACCTTCGGACAACCTTTATGACATTTATCCTGTGACCTTCCATATCTTGAACAATAAAATCAAAATCCTTCCATGAAGCCTTCTCGAATTTTACAGGAATTTTTCCGAACAAATCAAAAACAAATCCACCCAAAGAATCAAAATCTTCTGCCGGAAAATCACCTTTTATCGTATCATTAACGTCATCAAGATCAACGCGTGCATCACAAAGCCATACATTGTCCCCCACACACATTATATCTTCACGTTCATTATCAAATTCGTCCTGAATATCCCCGACGATTTCTTCAATAATATCTTCCATTGTTATAATTCCGGCAATTCCACCGTACTCATCAATTGCAATAGCAATATGAAGGTGCCGCCTTTTAAATTCCCTTAGCAGAGTATCTATACGCTTGCTTTCTGGTACAAAATATGGTTTTCGTATAATTTTTTCAAGATCAAGAGGCTTTCCATTATCAGAAGTAAAAATAAGATCCTTTACATAAAGCACACCAATTACATTGTCAATTGATTCCCGGTAAACCGGGAAACGAGAATGCCCACTTTCCTTTATTCTTGTGATAAGTTCAGATTCCTGTATGTCAGCAGAAATAAAATCAACGTCAATGCGGGGAACCATAACTTCTTTTACAGAAGTATGACTTAAATCTTCTATACCGCGGATCATTTCTTTTTTTTCTTCATTAAGAATTTTCTGCTGCTCAGGTGAAAGTTCTTCTCCTGTGCTTTCAGTTTTTTTTGACTCATTTCGTCTAAATAATGAAAATCCCATACTTTTTTCCGTTTTTGCCTTTATTCTCTTATTCTATAGAATGATTTTTTCGTCCTTCAATTCAGAAAGAACTTTTTCCTGAAGCACGAGCATTTCTCCTGCAGGAACAACACCCTTTTCAATATGCTCTTCACCGTGGTCCATTCCGTTCAAGTGCAAAAGTCCATGAACAAGAAGCCGCTTTAATTCAGAATTAACATCTACATCAAAATATTCGGCATTTTTTGGTAAAGTCTCAACACTGATTATTATATCTCCTGCACAAATCCATGAACCTTCCTCATCCTCATATTCGTCACCGTTTTCAAAAGAAAGAACATCCGTAGGATTGTTTATTCCGCGGTAAGTTTTATTCAGATCCTGAATGAACGGATCATTGCAAAAAAGAATTGAAAGTTCCTCTTTATCATACCCAAGCCTGATCAATGCATGATTTACGAAAGGCTCTACATTCGGCAACCACGACGGTTCCTCAATTCCATCTTGAACGGATATAAAAACTCTATTAGCCATGCAGTTTCACCTCATTCAATGTTTTATCACCAAGGATTGCCGATTTTTTTTCTGATTTTACAGGTTTGTCTGCTTTTTCAGCCGTTTCAGAGTTATCAGGGCTGTTTTTTACATCTGTTTTTTGAACTTCTTTTTCATCAGGATCCTTCTGGTTAGGATACTTTACGCGGTTATGATAGAAACCAACAAGGAATTTTACAAAAGACGCCTTTATTCTGTTCAAATCGCTGAACGTAAGGGCACAACAGTCAAGCTGACCATGTTCCATCTTGTCATTTATAAGCTTAGAAATAAACTTTTCAAGACGCTCTTCCGTAGGATTATCCAAAGAACGGCAGGCAGCCTCTACTGTATCGGCAAGCATTACTACACCGGCTTCCTTTGAAGAAGGAGGATTTCCAGGATACATGAAATCAATTGCGTTAACATTCGGATCAAGTTCCTTTGCCTTTGTATAGAACCAAGCCATAATGCTGTTTCCGTGATGTTCTTCAATAATATCGATTACCTGCTTAGGAAGATGCATCTGGCGTGCCATTTCAACACTTTTCTTTACATGACTTCTTAAAATTGAAGCAGACAAAGTAGGAGCTATCTTATCATGAGGATTTATACCGTCAATCTGATTTTCCGTAAAATATTCGCTCTGATCCATTTTTCCGACATCGTGGTACCATGCACCGACCTTTGCAAGAAGTCCGTTGGAACCAATTTCGCGGCACGCATTTTCTGCAAGAATTCCAACATTCATTGAATGATTGTAAGTTCCGTTTGCAGTCTGATACAGTTTTTTTAGTATCGGGGTGTTTGTATCACTAAGATCAACAAGACGGAAAATTGAAGCTGTATTAAGAATAAGTTCAACTGGTGTAAGAAGCGCAAGTGTAAGAATTCCAGAAAGGAATCCGTTAAGCGCAACGCCTACAAGAATTACAGGCAGATGAAGAAGCTGCTCGTTGAATATAACCGCAAGTATGACCACCGTAACAAGATTGAATACGGCAAGGAGAGCCGAAACAAGGATCATATCCATTCGCTTTTCTATTTTGCGTACAATTATTGAACTTGCAAGAGATGTTGACAAGGTAAAAAGGAAAGGCGCAATTTCATAACCGGCAGCATTGAATACTCCGAATGAAATTATGAAAGAAAAGAAAATTGCACTGAGCTGGCCATAAAGAATTGCATCCATAAGAATCATAAGGGAAGCAGGAATTATCACCAGCATGGTAAACGGTTCAGAAAAATACTGATGCTTTGTTCCAAATGTAATGCAGGCAAAAACAAGCACAAAGCAGATTACCTGAAACACCATTTCCCTAAGATGAATCTTACGGTTAAAGGGAACACAAGTAAAAAGGAGAACCCACATTGAGGCTAAAAGAAAAACAAACAATTCCGAATTTGCAAACTGTCTGTAATCAAGGTAAATCGGAGATTCCGCCATTTTCTGAAGCTTTGCATAGCCTTCTTCTGTAATCGGGAAACCTTTGCGGATAATCTTTTCTCCTTCCTCGATGAAGACTGGGTTCATTTCATCTGCAGGAATTGTTTTTGGAGCAAAAATAGTACGATCAGCAATCTGCCCCACTTCGAACTCTTCGATATGATACGAAGAAATTGTCTGGGTCATAGTTATGTCAAAGAAATTTATTACAGATACTGCAATAAAACCGAGTACACATAAAATAATTACAGGATAATGTTCTTTCACAAAATTCCCGACATCGTCAAAGAAAGTTTTAAACGGATTTAAATTAGAAGTTGCTCTGTTCATTTTCGTATGCCTTTACAATCTTTTTTACAAGAGGATTTCTTACGACATCCTCAGCCGTAAGACGCAGAAATCCGATTCCTTCAATCCCTTCAAGCAGTCCTGTTGCATGAACAAGGCCGGAGACAACTTTTTTTGGAAGGTCAATCTGCGTAATGTCTCCTGTAATAAAGACCTTAGAATTTTCTCCCATTCTGGTAAGGAACATTTTCATCTGCTCCTTAGTTGTATTCTGTGCTTCATCAAGAATTATAACACAGTTATTCAATGTACGCCCCCTCATATATGCAAGAGGCGCAATATCTATTATTTCAGCTTCCACAAGGCGTTTTACAGTTTCCCGCGGAAGAATCATTTCCATTGAATCATATAAAGGACGAAGATAAGGATTTATCTTGTCTTCAAGATCCCCTGGTAAAAAGCCAAGACTTTCACCAGCTTCTACTACAGGACGCGTAATAACAAGACGGGAAACCTTACGCGAGAGAACAAGCCGTAAAGCTTCTGCAACAGCGATGAAAGTTTTTCCGCTTCCTGCAGCTCCAATACAGAAAACCATATCATTGTCGCGCATTGACTGTATATAATCCGCCTGATGCTGAGTATGCGGATAGACTTTTTTGATTGCACCAGGAACAAGGATGGAGGTTGATTCCATATCTGCCCGTTTTTCCATATTAAGAACAGAAGTAATTATATCCCCTGAATCTTTAGAGCCATCGCAGACTTCATCAACAATTCTGTCTATTATGTAGCGGAACTGCTGGCGCAAAGAGACATCCTCAGTATCTACAGAAAGTTCATTTCCCCTTGTAAAAACAGGAATCCCAAGATGTTCTTCGATGAGTTTTAAATTATTGTCGTTTGTACCACAGACACAAGACAGGACATCCGTGTCCGGTACAACTATAGTATATACACTTTCCACTTGTATCTTATTGTAATCAAATAACGCAAGTTCCGCAACAATCTAAACGTTACTTAAGCTGCCATTCTCCATATTTATCAATAATTTCTGTCTTCATGGCACTCATAGGACGCCATACGATAGAAATCGATATGTAAGGATTAAAATCGTAGTATTTGTTTGTTTTTGCATTTGTTCCCGTACCGACAGTCTCTGTAACAAGCCTTGGTTCAACCTTGAAGGAAGCCGTAAAATCCCAGTCATGAAGTTCATGTGTCATAGAAAGATTAAGGGTCTTAAGCTTAAAGCCCGAAGCTTCCCGGAGAGAATCATCATCAAAGCGGAAGGAATTTAAAAGATCCTTGAAAATATTAGTTTCCCCAGGAAGATTTATTTCGTTACCGAAATAACGGTAGATTACAGAGTTCTTTACAGAAGCCGAGAATGACATAGTAAAAAATTCATTGATCTTAAGAGAAAGCGATGGTGCAAACGTAAAATAACTGCTAGTAGGCTTAAGCAGATCGGCAACAACGCTTGTATTAACGCCAACTCCCCAGGAAATTCTATTCTTCCACTTATAAAAAGTCTTTGTTCCAGAATTATATGTAAGGGAAAAATTATACGGAATAAATTCTTTTTCTGATCTCTGATGCCAGCCTACGCTGGTCACAACATTCCCGGCGTCATCCTTCACGCCGTTCCGCACGTCAGTCGATGAGTAAAAATCATAGCCATAAGTATAAGACATCTGATATGCAGCTGTAAGACCGAACCAGCTGAACGACAACTTAAGAGAATCATTGTATTCATCTTCCATGTTGATATTATAGCTTGCAGATGCAGTCATGGTATTTTTAAGAACTTTTCCAGAGACAGAAAGACTCTGCTTGAGGGGCTGCTTCTTCCATTCTTCGCTTGTTTCTGACTGACCGCTGCTGTTAGTAGTCGTAACATCTTCTTTTTTTACACCATATTCAATCTGGTATGTTGTATAGGGGAACCCAAGCCTGAAAGTACCATAATAGCTTTCCTTGAGAGGCTTAAGCGTAGTCGAAAGCGTAAAGCTCTGGGAAAACTTGTTATCCATCTGGTTGGTAGCAATCGTAAAGTCAAGCGCATTTGTTGTAATACAGTCTTCATCATCCCAGTCAATCCAATGATAATCCCACTCAGGAGAATCGTAATTTTCGTCTTTTTTTCGGGCAGCATCGTAATCGTCCGAAAGGAATTCTGTACGGATCATCTTGATTGTAGAATGCCACGTAATACCTGTATCTTTTATTACTGGTATGTATGCAAACGGTTTAAGTGAAACAGAATTGGTATTAGTAAGATCCTGTTTATGAGCAGCATAGTCAGTTTTTTTAAGAGAAACGGCCGCAGATTTTGTATACCATGCGCTTTCCGCTTCTTTTACTGTTTTTCCGTCAATTACAACAGCATCTTCATTTTCATGAATATAAGGATGCTCCTGCCATACAGGGCTGTAAGTATAAGAATTGCTCACCGTAAAGAAATTACCGCCGTAACTTATGTTATTATCTACGGTAACTGGAAGCTTAAGATTATACATAGAAGACTTTAATTCGGTCCATGAAAAATCATCCGGAGTTTTAAGATTTGAGGAAGCATAGGCAAGCTGAGTTGTAAGGGACGGCTTTACAGAATACTTCATGGAATAAGTAAATCCAGGAATTTCCGTCGTTGTACCTGAAACGGCAGCCAGGACAGGAAGAAGCGAAAGCTTAAATCCCTCTTCCTCTTTTTTTTCTTCAGAAGGTTCTTCCGCTTTTTTTCCGTCAGTTCCACCTTCTGTTTTTTCGTCTTTTTTTGACTTCTCTTCTGCATCCTGTATTTTTTTCTGCTTTTCTGCATTTGTAAGGAATTCTTCCGGTGCAATCATGCTGACCGTAAACTGATTTTTTTCTGCAGAAGATTTTTTCGAGTTTTTAGAAGAAGACAAATCTATAAGGGTTCCGCTTAGAGTTCCGGTAATCGTTGCAGGGATAATCTGAGAAGGATAATAGAATTTTCTTTCCGGGGTATATTTTACCCATTCATCCCTGTCGTTTGAGGAAGAAGATATATTTCCCGAATCAAGATAATATTTTCCTTTTGAATCTGTTTCTGTACTGCTAATTTCCATTGTAGAAAATACAAGGGAAGAGTTAAGGCTTAAAGAAAGCGTTGAAACATAAGGCTTGATAAATGCCGGAAGAGGTACTGAATAAGAACTGTTAAGTGCCCATGTAAACGAAGAAACCTCGTTTGTGGAAGACTTTGTATCATCATCATCTGTTTGAGACTGAGCAATAAGAAAACTGATCCAGTCCATAGTCTCATTACGGGAATCAAAGTGATCAGAAAAAAACGGATCTGAATAAACAGGCATTGACAGAGAAAGAGACAACGGAGTTGTCATGGAAGCCTTGAAATTTGCGCTGTACCGGAACGGCAGACTCATTCCAAGAAGGTTTGAAGAATCCATTATTTTAGAACCAGACGGAGCATAAGGACTATAATCTCCAATATCAGTATTTTTAAAAACCGTATTAGAAAATCCAAGTTTAGTTGAAAGAGAAATTTCAGAAATATACTTAGGCGGTCTGAATACACCTTCTGCACCGATCATATATCCAAGATTGGTGTAATAATCTCCGAGAAGCTTAAAATAATTTGAAGTATTACCTTTATAGTCACTGTCAAGGTTATGGAGCATAAGCCCTTCGCGTTTCTGATCCTTCAAAACAGAAGGCTTTACAAAGTTGAACAGCGCCTTAAGTTTTTCTGCACTGTCACTTGTGGAAGAACTACTTGTAGAGGAACTTGTATCCAGTGGCTTTCTTCCATAAAGGTATGCTGTAGTCTGAATAAAATAACCACGTTTTTTTTCAAAACCGAACACAGGATTAAATATAAGCTCATCTTTAGGATAATAGAACGCAGGAAGATACAGAACCGGAACAGGCCCCGTAAATACGCGCGCATTAAGAAACGCAAATTCTCCGCCCGGCAAAAGCCAGATTCGACTTGCCTTAATGCGCCAATGAGGATCTTCATCATCACAAAATGTAAGTTCACCATCCTTAAAGGCAATTGTATTTGATTCACTGCGACCAAAAATATCGCTGGCAACTATAAGAGTTGAACCGCTTGGAAGATTGAGTGCATCAGATTTTTTCTGCACTACACGTCCGTCATCAAAAATTCCTTCCAAAGTTGAAGTATTAAACATAAGTCCGCTGGCTGTAACAGTCTGTCCGCCAGAATTTTCCGTAGTCTGATCAAGAGAAACGGAGCCATCAGCGTAGATCATTTCGCTGGTACGGTCATAGCGTACGCGATCGGCAGAAATTACGTTTTTTGAGCTTCCTTTTGTAACGGAAATCTTAACATCACCAGAAAGAACAATTACGTCATTCCCAGTAGTCTTATCCTTTTCATAACGGGTACTGCGTGCATTATCAATATTTATTACAGTCTTTGTTTCTTCCGGAGAATCGCTTTCTTTCTGTTCTTCAACTTTCCTCTTTTTTTTAGATTTCTTGTCTTTTGCAGCATTATCCTTTTTTTCCGAAATTTCAGATTCAGCAGCATCAGATGAAAGCTCGGTTTCAGTTTTCGTTTCTATCTTTGCGTCATCAGACTTATTTTCTACAGAAACTATATCCTTCGTCTCTGATTTTCCATCCGCTGCATACAAAAAACCGGCAGACAGAATCAGAAGAAATGAGAAACAAATATTTTTTATAACAACGCAAAACTTTTTCATTTTATAGCTTAGAAAAAAAACAAATCCGGAGTCTATTTTTCCTGTCTGTTCTTTTCCCTTTCAATCATTTCATTTACAAACTGCCCTGTATATGAATCCGGGCATTGTGCAACTTCTTCAGGCGTTCCTTGAGCAACAACAGTTCCGCCCCTGAAACCACCTTCCGGTCCCATATCTATAAGATAATCTGCCTGGCATATAACATCCAGATTATGCTCAATCATAAGGACTGTATTCCCCTGATCTACAAGCCTTTGAATTACATTCATAAGCTGCATTACATCTGCAAAATGAAGTCCCGTTGTAGGCTCATCCATTATATACAATGTGCGTCCTGTAGAAACACGGGCAAGCTCATTTGCAAGCTTAACGCGCTGGGCTTCTCCACCTGAAAGCGTAAGAGCGCTCTGACCAAGCTGAATATAACCAAGACCAACAGATTTCAGAGTTTCCAGCTTACGCGAAATATGAGGAATTGAAACAAAGAAATCACAGGCTTCCTCTATTGTCATGTTCAGAACGTCATTTATACTCTTTCCTTTATATAATACAGAAAGAGTTTCTTTATTAAAGCGTTTTCCGTTACAGACGTCACAGGTAATAAATACATCCGGCAGGAAGTTCATTTCGATTGTGATTGTTCCGCTTCCCTGACAGTTTTCGCAGCGTCCGCCCTTTACGTTAAAGCTGAAGCGACCCTTTGTATAGCCGTTTGCCTTTGATTCCGGAAGTTCTGCAAAAAGATCCCTTATACTATCAAAAACACCTACATAAGTCGCAGGGTTACTTCTTGGAGTTCGACCGATAGGACTTTGGTCAATATTAATTACCTTGTCAATATGGCTTGTTCCGTGAACTTCTTTATATGCCCCTACAGGGTAATTTGTACGCATTATTTTATTTGAAAGGACAGGATAAAGCACATCGCTCATCAAAGTTGATTTTCCCGAGCCTGAAACACCTGTTATACAGGTAAAAGTTCCAAGCTTTACGTCTATGCTTACATTCTTTAGGTTATGCTCTGTTACACCAGAAAGGCTTAAAACATGTCCGTTTCCAACCCTGCGCTTTTCAGGAATTTTCATGCGGAGGACGCCTGCAAGATACTGACCTGTTTTACTCTGCGGTACGCGCATTACTTCTTCTGGAGTTCCGCTTGCAACTACATACCCTCCGTGAATTCCAGCCCCTGGTCCTATATCCACAAGATAGTCTGCTGTCCTTAAAGTCTGTTCATCATGTTCTACAACAATAACTGTATTCTGCTGGTCGCGCAGATATGTAAGCGTATCTATAAGCCGCTGGTTATCGCGCTGATGAAGACCAATCGAGGGCTCATCCAAAATATACATTACTCCTGTCAACGCAGAACCAATCTGAGTTGCAAGACGTATCCGCTGGGCTTCTCCACCGGAAAGGGTTTCTGCAGAACGTTCAAGCGTGAGGTAATCTAATCCTACGTCCTTCAGAAATTTCAGCCTTGATTTTATTTCCTTCATTACCTGAGAAGCAATCTTTGCTTCGTTTTCTGAAAGTTCAAGTTTATCAAAAAAATCTATTGATTCCTGAACACTTAATGCCGTAAGTTCATGAATATTTTTACCGCCTACAGTTACGCCAAGCGCTTCCGGGCGCAGCCTTTTTCCATGACAGCAAGAACATTCAGATACAGACATATATTTCTCTTCTATACGAATACGCTGGTTTTCGCCCCATGCCTCTGTATAGCGGCGCTTCATGTCTGCAATTACACCTGGCCAAGGTCTTTTATATTCGCTGTACCCTTCGCCGCTCTGCTTTTTATAAATCCAGTGAATATCCTTTTCCAGATCTCCGTTCCAGAGATAGTCATATTGTTTTTCAGAAAGCTGGTTCAGCGGCGTATCAAGAGAAAAACCTCCTTCCTTTGCGACTGCTTCAAACAGCGAATGATTCCATTCACTTTCAGGATTATAGAATGTTATTCCGCCTTCGTTAAAACTTTTTCCCGGATCAGGAATTATTTTTTTCAGATCCCATTCCATTTTCTGGCCAAGTCCGGTACATTCCGGACAGGCACCAAACGGATTATTAAAGGAGAAAAGACGCGGCTGAAGTTCAGGAATAGAAATACCGCAGTCAGGACATGCATTTTTCTGGCTGAAGAAAACTTCCTCTTCACCGGCTTCTGTTTTTTTAGTAACGATGATAATGCCCGAAGCACTTTCCAGCGCAGTTTCTACAGAATCTGCAAGGCGCTTGCGGCAGTCTGGATTCAAGATTATGCGGTCTACAATGATTTCGATTGTATGCTTTTTCTGCTTGTCCAGCTTTACGTTTTCATCAAGACTGGTCATAATTCCGTCTATACGAGCCCTTATAAAACCTGATTTTAGAGCATCTTCTAAAATCTTTGTATGTTCACCTTTTTTTCCGCGGATAACAGGAGCCAGAATCTGAATCTTTGTATTTTCCGGCCATAACATAATTGAATCAATTATCTGATCAACCGTCTGCTCTCGGATTTCCCTACCGCACTGAGGACAATGAGCGTGTCCGGCCCTTGCAAAAAGAAGTCGGTAATAATCGTAGATTTCTGTAATTGTTCCTACAGTAGAACGAGGATTTTTATTTGTAGATTTCTGTTCAATTGAAATTGCTGGAGAAAGCCCTTCTATAAGATCAACATCAGGCTTGTCCATTGTTCCCAAAAACTGACGCGCATACGAAGAAAGACTTTCCATATAGCGGCGCTGCCCTTCTGCAAAAAGCGTATCAAAAGCAAGAGAACTTTTTCCGGACCCGCTCAAGCCGGAAATTACAACAAGTTTGTTTCGCGGTATATCAAGATCAATATTCTTAAGATTATGCTCTCTGGCACCACGGATTGTAATCATTCCATTCTTTAAAATCTGTTCCACAATATTATGATTATAAAGAATTTTCACGTATACTTCAAATCCTTATTAAGCCAAACGCATTATAAAGTTTACGCATATAAAAAAGTCCGGGTGATTCCATAAAGACGAAAAGCAAGTTATTTCACTATGGCATATTCTTACTTTCCTCATGCATTCCACCCGGACTATGTAAATCAGTTCATCAAGGAACTAAACATTCAACCAATACTAAAGATTGGTGTAGCCCATAAGATACCTATCAATTTCTTTAGCACATTCCCGGCCTTCTGCGATTGCCCAAACAACAAGAGACTGACCGCGGTGCATATCACCAGCCGTAAATACCTTTTCTACATTAGTACTATAACCGTTAGGAGAAGCCAGATCCGGTGTAGGCGATCCTACAGAAGCAACTGTATTACGTTCTGTAAGCGAAACGCCGAAAGAAGCAGGTGTATAATCCTCACAGCCAAGGAATCCTGCGGCAACCAATACAAGATCAGCAGGAAGAGTCTTTTCTGTACCCGGACGCTCGCACAGAGTACGCTTTCCGTCAACATTTTTGAACTCGACTTCTACAGTCTTCACACCGCAAACTTTACCGTCTTTTGAAAGAATTTCTTTTACAGTGGTTTCATACACACGAGGATCCTTTCCAAAGAATGCAATCGATTCTTCTGCACCGTAATCAGTTTTAAGGATCTTAGGCCACTGAGGCCATGGATTGTTTTTCCCACGCTTTTCAGGAGCACAAGGCATCATTTCAATCTGTGTTACAGATGCGGCACCAAGACGGATGCTTGTTCCTGTACAGTCGTTTCCAGTATCACCACCGCCTACTACAATTACATTCTTTCCCTTTGGATCAAAAAATGTACCATCAGTAAGTCCTGAGTTCAAAAGACTTTTTGTAACAGACTTAAGAAAGTCAACGGCATACATAAAGCCTTCTGAATCAGTCCCTGAAGCAGCCAAAGGACGAGCTTTTTTTGCACCACAGCAAAGAGCAACAGCATCATAAGAATCAAGAAGTTCCTTTGCATTCACAGTCTTTCCGATATCTGCCCCAGTAACAAATTCAACACCTTCCGCCTTCATAAGGTCAATGCGCCTGTCGATTATGCGCTTTTCAAGCTTCATGTTAGGAATTCCATACATAAGAAGGCCGCCAACTCTGTCTTCCCTTTCATATACTGTTACTGAATGTCCGCGTCTGTTCAAAAGATCTGCACAGGCAAGTCCTGCTGGTCCAGAACCCACAACAGCAATCTTCTTGCCAGAACGAAGCTTTGGCACACGAGGAGTCATATATCCTGTTTCAAAAGCCTTTTCAATTATAAAAAGCTCGTTATCATGAATTGTAACCGCATTCCTTGTAGGTTCCTGTTCTCCAGAAGAACCGGAGGCTCCTCCGCAGTTACATGCTTTTTCGCAAAGAGCTGGACAAACGCGCCCCGTAAATTCTGGAAAACTTGATGTTTTCAAAAGTCTCCATGCAGCCATGTCGTACTGCCCGTTATAGAGGGCATCATTCCATTCCGGAATAAGATTATGAAGCGGACATCCAGTAACCATGCCTGCAAGTTTTATTGCTGACTGACACATCGGTACACCGCAATTCATGCATCGTGCAGCCTGAGTCTTTCTTTCCTCAGCTGGAAGAAGCGCATGAAATTCCTTAAAATCCTTAGCCCTTAATAAAGGCGGAATGCTCGCATTTTCTTTTCTGTTATATTCCAAAAATCCTGTTGGTTTTCCCATATCAAACTCCACTGAACGACAGCATAGAAAAATCTTCCCATGCTGCCATATCTAAAAATAAACTTCTAGGCCGTTATCTTACAAATCAATGACACGGTTTCTGACCTGTAGTCTCGTAGAAAGCCTCAAGAACAGCGTCATCATGAGCAAGTCCCCTTTCTTCTGCCCTGCTTATGTGAGAAAGCATATTCTGGTAGTCATTAGGAATAATTTTCTTAAAATGAGGAATATACTTATCAAAATCTTTTATAATTCTTTCACCAAGTTCAGAACCAGTTTCCTTTACATGCTTTTCTACAAGGCTTCGCACAACCTGGATGTCGTGCTCATCAGAAATCTCGGACATAGTAACAAGCTGTTTATTGAGTTTTTTGTAAAGTTCATGGTTCTTATCAAGAATATAAGCCGTACCGCCCGACATACCGGCAGCAAGATTTCTTCCTGTTTCACCAAGAATGACTACAGTTCCACCTGTCATGTATTCAAGACCATGATCGCCACAACCTTCTACAACTGCAACAGCACCAGAATTACGTACACAGAAACGTTCACCAGCTATACCGTTGATAAATGCTTCACCGCTTGTAGCACCAAACAAAGCAACGTTTCCTACGATAATGTTTTCTTCCGGTTTGTAAGTTCTTTTTTCAGGTGCTTTGACAACAATTTTTCCGCCCGAAAGTCCTTTTCCGAGATAGTCATTTGAATCACCTGAAAGCTTAAGAGTAAGCCCCTTAGGAATAAATGCACCGAATGACTGTCCGCCGCCTCCCTGTGCGTTTACAACAAACGAATCTTCTTCCAAGGAGTTTCCGAACTTTTTCTGGATTTCCGAACCAAGTATTGTACCCAGAGTCCTGTCTGTAGAAGAAACTGTAACTTCAAAAGTTCCCTTCTTACCTTTTGCAGCTTTTTCAAAAGATTTAAGAAGGATTCTTTCATCAACTGTCTTTTCAAGCTCAAAATTATACACATCAGAAGGATCAAAATGATTTTTTGTTCCTTCAGGAGCCCTGTAGCCGATAATTCTGCTTATATCAACAAGAGAAGCTCTCTGGAATCCCTGCTTATCCTTAAGCTTAAGCAAATCCGTACGTCCGCACATTTCATCAAGAGTGCGAACTCCAAGCCGAGCCATATATTCCCTAAGTTCACGTGCAATAAAGAGCATAAAGTTTTCGACATATTCTGGCTTACCAGTAAATCGCTTTCTTAATGCGCTGTTCTGAGTTGCAACACCGAAAGGACATGTATCAAGATTGCAGACACGCATCATTGCACAACCCATAGAAATAAGAGGTGCCGTAGCAAAACCAAATTCTTCTGCACCAAGTAAAGCCGCAATTGCAACATCCCGGCCGCTCATAAGCTTACCGTCAGTCTCAATTACAACACGGCTCCTTAGACCATTCTGAATAAGAGTCTGATGAGTTTCTGCAAGCCCGAGTTCCCATGGTAATCCCGCATGATGGATAGAAGAAATAGGCGCAGCACCTGTACCACCGTCATGCCCCGAGATAAGAATAACCTGAGCACCAGCCTTAGCAACACCAGCAGCAATAGTTCCAACACCTGCTTCGCTTACAAGCTTTACAGAAATACGCGCAGCACGGTTTGCATTCTTAAGGTCGTAAATAAGCTGGGCAAGATCTTCAATAGAGTAAATATCGTGGTGAGGTGGCGGCGAAATAAGAGAAACACCTGGGGTTGCGTATCTTGTCTTTGCAATCCAAGGATAAACTTTCTTTCCAGGTAAGTGACCGCCTTCACCAGGCTTTGCACCCTGCGCCATCTTAATCTGAATTTCTTTTGCACTCAAAAGGTATTCTTCCGTAACACCAAAACGACCGGATGCAACCTGCTTGATAGCAGAATTTGCGTCAGTTCCAAGGCGTTCCGGTTTTTCTCCACCTTCACCAGAGTTAGACTTTCCATGAAGATGATTCATTGCAAGTGCCATACAACGATGAGCCTCTTCAGAAATTGAGCCGTAACTCATAGCACCTGTCTTAAAACGCTTCACAATTTCTGTTTCTGATTCAACTTCTTCAAGTGGAATTCCACCGTTTTCAGGAAGGGCAAAATCTATCATAGCCCTCAACGTGTGAGGATGCGCATTGTCATCAACAAGAGCCGTATATTCCTTAAACCTGTTATAATCACCGTTTCTAGTAGCTTCCTGCAGCGCAATTATTGTTTCCGGACTGTAAAGGTGATCTTCAGCATTAGGACCGCGGCGCATTTTGTGCATACCAACAGAATCCAGGTGAGTATCAACCGCAAGTCCGAGAGGATCAAAACCCTTATTATGATGATAAATAATATCCTCTTCAATTTCCTTAAGAGTAATACCTCCGACGCGGCTTACTGTATTTGTAAAATACGGTTCGATAACTTCCTTGGAAATACCAACAGCCTCGAAAATCTGAGCAGACTGGTAAGACTGAATAGTAGAAATACCCATCTTTGCCGCAATCTTAACGATACCGTTTATAATACCCTTATTGTAATCATCAATTGCAGTGTGATAGTCCTTATCCAAAAGCTTCTGATCAATAAGTTCAGCAATACATTCATGAGCAAGATACGGATTTACGGCACGTGCACCGTAACCCAAAACCATTGCGGCCTGATGAACATCGCGTATTTCAGCTGATTCAAGGATAATGGAAATTGCAGTTCTCTTTTTTGTACGTACAAGATGCTGCTCAACAGCAGAGACTGCAAGCAGCGAAGGAATTGCAACATGGTTACTGTCAACACCGCGGTCAGAAAGAATGATTATGTTTGAACCATTCTTATATTCGCGGTCAACAGAAATCAAAAGTTCATCAAGAGCCTGTTTTAATGATCCACCCTTATAGAATAAAAGTGGAACTACAGAAACCTTGAATCCTTTTTTCTTCATGTTCTTAATTTTAAGGATATCAACACCTGTAAGAATAGGATTATTAATTTCAAGAACAGTACAATTGCTTCCTTCGCACTTAAGAAGATTACCATCAGAACCAACATAAACTGTTGTATCTGTTACAATCTTTTCTCGCAGAGAGTCAAACGGAGGATTTGTAACCTGAGCAAAAAGCTGCTTAAAGTAAGAATAAAGACTCGGATGCTTGTCGCTCATACATGCAAGCGGAGTATCAACACCCATTGCTCCAGTCGGTTCAATTCCATTCTTAGCCATAGGCAGAACCATTTCGTTTACATCTTCATAGTTCCAGCCAAAAGCCTTATAAAGCCTGTCGCGCTCTTCCTGCGAATATACAGGAATCTTTTTGTTAGGAATAGGAAGTTCAGAAAGATGAACAAGATTGGTATCAAGCCATTCACCGAACGGCTGAGCCGAAGCATACATTTTCTTGCATTCCTCATCCGAAATAATCTTTTTAGCAGCCATATCAACCAAAAGAATTCGACCAGGCTGCAGGCGTGATTTTTTAAGGATATTTTCTTCAGGAATATCAAGACAGCCAACTTCAGAAGAAAGGACAAGCATTCCGTCTTTAGTAATATAATAGCGGCTAGGTCTCAATCCATTGCGGTCAAGAGTGGCACCAAGAACATCTCCGTCAGAGAAAAGAACCGCCGCAGGACCATCCCAAGGTTCCATCATAGTAGCATAGTAATGATAGAAATCCTTTTTCTTAGAATCCATTGTTCCGTCATTTTTCCAAGGTTCTGGAATACAAATCATAACAGCAAGCGCAAGAGGAAGCCCGTTCATAACAAGGAATTCCAGCGTATTATCAAGCATTGCAGAATCAGAACCTGTAGTATCAACAGCAGGCAGAACCTTTCTGATATCCTCATCAGAAAGAACCTCAGACCTTAAAGTTTCCTCCCGGGCAAGCATCCTGTCCGCATTACCGCGGATTGTATTAATTTCACCGTTATGAGCAATGAAGCGGTTCGGATGAGCGCGCTGCCAGCTCGGCTGAGTATTAGTAGAAAAGCGAGAGTGAACAATTGCAACCGCAGAAATATATTCCTCAGACTGAAGGTCGCAATAAAAAGTCCTCAGCTGCTGAACAAGGAACATTCCCTTATAAACAATCGTCCTGCTCGAAAGCGAAGCAACATAAGTTTCCTTTGAAGAATGCTCGAACTGCCTCCTTAGAATATAAAGCCGCCTGTCAAATTCAATTCCTTTTGAAACATCAGAAGGACGTGCAATAAAACACTGCATGATGCAAGGCATGCATTCACGGGCTCTTTCTCCAAGGACAGCATCATTAACAGGAACCTTTCTCCATCCCAAAAATGAAAGCCCTTCCTTTTCACAAAGATCCTCAAACAATTTCTGACTTTTAGCCCGAACCAGTTCTTCAGAAGGGAAAAAGAACATACCCACTGCATAATCGCGCGCCTCTCCCAAGGAAATTCCCTGCGCAGACGCAACCCTGCTGAAAAAACCATGAGAAATCTGAAGAAGGATACCAACTCCGTCGCCAGTTTTTCCCGATGCATCTTTTCCAGCCCTATGCTCAAGTTTTTCAACAATCCCAAGAGCATTCTCAACAATCTGCCTTGAAGCATGACCATCGATATTAACCACAGCACCAATACCGCAGTTGTCATGCTCAAAAGCAGGCTCATACAATGTCTTTTTCATAATAACCCCTGTAGAGTAACTATTTACTCAAATTCCGTTCAGGCATAAAAAAAGGAGATGCAGACAATACGCCTAAGCATTGTCTGCATCTCCTTTGATGCTTGAATCTATACTAGTGATTCTCAATAACAATGTCAACTTTTTTTCTTTTTTTTCTCATATTGGCGCAGCAGCTTTCCAACTCGCCTTCCGGGGCCCGCTTACGCTCGGTCTTTGCGTCCAAAGTCCGCAAATCCTTTCGGAATAAAATTACAAAAAACTTTTGTAATTTTATTCCTCACCCCTCCACGCTCAGCGCAGCCTGTTCAACCGATGCATTTCACTAGTCCGGTAATGTCAGCTTTTTCCAGAACAAGCAGCTATACCTTGAACTGATCGATCTGCATTCCGATCCTGTTTATAGAATCGTTTACTTTGCCAGAAATTTCCGAAAGATGTACGCTCGTCTTGTTCATTTCTTCGGCTCCGATCGTCATTTCGTTCATACCTTCCTTTTTAAAATAAAAAAGGACTTCAGCGCAGTGAAGTCCTTTATCTTGGACGGTGAGAGGATCGAACTCCCGACATTCTGGGTGTAAACCAGACGCTCGTACCAGCTGAGCTAACCGTCCATATCGCGTTGCGATGTATGTAATATACCAAAAATCAGTATAATGTGTCAACACCACAAACACGATTTTTTCAAAAAAAACTAAATTATTTGTGACAAATCTTTGCCTGACATTCTTTGTAAATTGCAGAAGTCTGAGCTACAACGTCAGCAGGAATTTCCTTAATGTTAGGATCTCCAGCAAGGTTGTTTGCTTTAAGCCAGTCGCGTACAAACTGCTTGTCGTAGCTTGCAGGACTTCCGCCAACCTTGTACTTGCTCAAATCCCAGAAGCGGCTTGAATCCGGAGTAAGAACTTCGTCACCAAGAACAAGTTCACCGTTTTCATCAAGACCGAATTCAAATTTAGTATCAGCAATGATGATTCCGTTTTTGTAAGCGTGTTCATAGCACTTTTTGTAAACTGCAAGAGCAGCTTTTTCAATCTTAGTTCCAAGTTCTTCGCCAAGATCTTTTTTCATATATTCAAGAGTAACGTTAATGTCGTGACCTTCAGCAGCTTTTGTAGAAGGAGTTACGATTGGTTCGTCAAGTTTTTCTGCTTCCTGATAAGTCTTGTCAAAGCTGTGGCCAAGGAATGGTTCACCCTTCTTGTAAGCTTCGTACATAGAACCGAACATATATCCGCGTACGATTACTTCATAAGGAATCATCTTAAGTTTCTTAACAAGAATTGTGCGTCCTTCGTATTCCGGTTTCTGAAATTCAGCAGGCATGTCCTTAAGGTCAGAAGAAATCATATGATTCTTCACAATGTCACCTGTGTAATCAAACCAGAAATTAGAAAGTGCGTTCAAAACCTTTCCCTTGTCTGTAATAAGAGTCGGAAGGATTACATCAAATGCACTCAGGCGGTCTGTAGTAACAATGACCATTCGTCCGTCTTCAAGATCATAAACTTCGCGAACTTTTCCGCTAGCGTATTTTTTCATTTCAAAAACCTCTATAAAATTTTAAATTAGTTTCAACAGCCAAAACGAATATTAACGATTTGCTTAATTCTTTTCAACAGGAGGCATTTTTGCTCCGCAAAAACCGGGTCTTTCATGGTTCCGCTGGCGCTCATTCTGCTTTCGCAGAACGCTCCGCGCCATTACAGCCCCTTGCCCAAAAGCGTCCTATCAGATATAAAACAAAAAGAAAAACAAATGCGCCCATAACAGCACCAAGAATATCTGCACACCAGTCAAAAACCGAACATTCACGTCCCGGCGTAAAACCCTGGTGAATCTCATCGATAATTCCGTAAACACTGACAATCAGAACAGGGAGCCACACACCCCTCTTTCGCCTTATGAAGCACGCAAAAGACACCCAAAAGCAGAATCCACCGAAGCAGATAAAGTGAACAAACTTATCCGCATTCCAGAATTCCGGCATCTGCTCAATTGTCTCCTGACTAGAAAGATACCAGCTTATACCGCATATAATACATGCCGGAATCCAATATAACAGTCTTCTTACCGTATTCATTTTAGAAGAAATACCTGCTTTTCTGCCGGGTTTTTACATAGAACATTGCAAGTGCCCCAGAAGCATAAAGAACAGAAACTGCATACACCGCAATCTCCACGAAATTCAAAAGCCAGAGCGTTTCTAGAACTGCCGGTACCGCCGAAACAAAAAGAAATGAGATAAAATTGACAATATAAACTGCAGATTTTTTTTCTTGTATACCATAGAAAATATTATTCAGAAATATAGAGCAATAAAAAATCATCGAAAGGCATAAAACCGGTTTTGCAAACAAAAAGAAAAACGCGCGCAGCGCAGAACCGTCTGCGTAAATACAATATGGCATGTACACCGCAAAAAAAGCCGCTTCCAAAGGAAAAAAAGACTTTAATCTTACCGTAACATCATCCTTTGTACAGAAAAAATAAACTGCATAAAGAAAGATCATTGGAACAAAATAAAATTTAAGAAAAAAATACAGGAAATTCGGCAAAAATGCATATTCCGGAATCCTATGCATGTAAGAAAAAACCGCCGTACATGCAGAAACAAGAATTCCTATAAAGACGCCGCTCAATACAACAAGATTCACAAACCTGTTACCAGCCTTGATGCAGGTGTACAGAAGGACTACCGGAATCAGGGCAAACATAAATATTAAATACATAGTAATAACTTATCATATCATGCATTGAATTTAAAGCAAAAAAGGACTTCCTGAATGAACAGAAGCCCTTTTTTTTGCAGTATAAAAACTTCAACTTAGCAGATTTCGCAAACCCAGCCTTCAGGAGCTTTGATTTCTCCCATCTGGATACCGGTCAAAGTTTCGCGGAGTTTTCCGAGAACAGGTCCGATTGAATCCATTCCGCTTGGAACAAGGATTTCTTTATCGTGGTCAACGATTTTTCCGATTGGACTGATTACTGCAGCAGTTCCACAAAGACCAACTTCTACAAAGTCAGAAAGTTCATTCTTGTTTACCTGGCGTTCTTCAACTTCGATGTTCAAATATTCTTTTGCAACCTGAACCAAAGAACGGCGGGTAATAGAAGGAAGAATTGAATTTGATTTAGGAGTTACAAGCTTTCCGTCTTTTGTAACGAAAAGGATGTTTGCTCCACCAGTTTCTTCAATATAAGTGTGTGTTGCAGGGTCAGTGTACATATTTTCTGCAAAACCTTTTTTGTGAGCGTCAACGATGTTATGAAGGCTCATTGCATAGTTCAAACCAGCCTTGATGTCACCAGTTCCATGAGGAGCGGCACGGTCAAGGTCAGAAATACGAACTGTAATTGGCTTTACCCCACCCTTAAAATAAGGTCCAACCGGAGTTACAAGAATACGGAACTGATATTCGTCAGCAGGTTTTACACCAATTACTGCATTTGAACCAAACATATATGGACGGATATAAAGAGTTGCGCCGCTTCCAAATGGAGGAACAAAACCAACGTTTGCTTTAACAACATCTTTTACAGCCTGAATAAATCTTTCTTTTGGAAAAACCGGCATTTCAAGGCGTTCACAACTGTCCTTCATGCGGTCAGCATTTAAATCCGGGCGGAAACAAACAATCTTACCGTCTTTTGTTGTATATGCCTTAAGACCTTCAAAACAAGTCTGCGCATACTGAAGGACGCCTGCACATTCTGAAATTGTAATTTCATGCTTTTTTGTAAGTTTTCCTGCATCCCATGAACCATTTTTAAAATTAGCAACAAAACTTTTGTTTGTCTTCATGTAACCGAATGGCAAATTGCCCCAGTCAAGATTCTTCTTTCCCATTTTATTAACCTCACTTAGTCGCGCAGAATGTGCGATTACTTTTTTAGATTATCACTTACGAAATGATTTTTCAATAAAAAAGGGCATTCATTTCGAACGCCCCGTACATATTTTATTTTATTTTTCTTAAGAATGCATCTTTGTAACCGTAGGAACGGAAGCGGTTCAAAACAGTTCCATACTCATCCATTGATAACGAACCAATCAGGAACTGGTAGCCTTTTCCGTTTGAAAGCGGAACCAAAGTAATCGGATACAGCTTTCCGTACTTACCGATTGTTGCCCGGATATTATTTTCATCACCAAGCATTGCAATCTGAACGTAATACTTACCTCTTTCAAGATCAGCCATGCTCGAAACCTTGTATTTTTCAAGATCTACGCTATCAGCAGAAGCCATTTTCTTTTCAGGGACAACATACGAATCAGCAGCGTCTGCGGCAACTTCAGATTTTTCCGTTGCTTTTACCGGAGGGTTTGCACCGGCAGGAACAAGTACGATAGGTTCGTAAACTTCATCTCCAAAATCAGTTTCAGACTCAGAAGAAGCAGCAATTTCGTCATTTTTATCGGCAGGCACAGAAATATCTGATCCCTCTGTAATTTCAGAAACAACATCGTCAGATTCTTCTGGAGAATATGAATTATCATATTTTCCAATGGCATTCAAATCTTCATCAAAAGGCTCTGCAACTTTTTCATTTGTATTATCAAGTTCTGCAAGATCGTCTGCTTCTACATATTCAGAAGCAATAACATCCTCATTATCAATGATTGTGTAAGGCTTTGAATCAGCAGTTGCTGCATCAGTCTCTGCAACAACCTCCTCCGTAGGTTTAATCACAGTCACTTTTTCAGATTCTTCTGCAAAACCACCTTCATCAGAAGAGACATTCTGTTCATCAAAGGCAGAAGCCACAGTTTCTTCAGGAGACTCTTCAATCAGAGAAGATACAATATCATCTTCTTCATCTTTAACAAGCTCTGCATCTGGATCAGTTGAAGTTTTTGCAATTAATTCCTCATCAGGAATACTTTCATCTGCGACAACTTCTGTAGCTACATCAAAAGGATCTGAATCTTCATTGTTATCTGCCATGAAAGGCTTGTCTGCCTCGAGATCCTCGTCCGCATCAATTTCATCACTATATGACGAAACTTCTTCGATTGCTGAACCAATAACAGCAGTACCGGCAACAGCTTCATCAAGCTGCCCTGTACGCTTTGTAATCTTTACTACATTATTCGAATCCTTTGAAAGACCAAGTTCTGCAGCCGCCTCCGGTGAAAGGAGAATTGCAATTCCCTCTTCTGCAGGGATCGCACCGATTACAAGAATATCAACGGTCTGTTTTGTAGAAAGACTTGTTACACTGATTGAATCACCTGGCAAATAACCAAATGCACGGGCAAAAAGTCCCTGAGGAAGAACATCTTTATCTGCAACAACAGCCCTTCCGTCTAAGGACGGACTGAATGAAGTGAAAATTGTTCCGCACAATAAAACTGAACATAAAATTCCGATAAATCTTTTCATATTTTCTCCTAATCTGTCCTTAAGATCTTTTTTTCAATACTTTATTCAAGTGAACCGCAAACTCATTTGCAAATTCGCGGACATTCGCTTCGTTATCCGAAATGACTTCCCGCTCAACTTTTGAACTGCCTTCTTCAAGGACAGAACCGTTTGAAACAGAAACCACTTTCCAGCCAATTCTGCGCATATTTCCCAGACAAACCTGAGAATTTTCAACTTCAGTACCGGAAAAATAAAGTTTAATTTGAACGAATTCGTCGAACGAACCGTCAGCAGCTTCATTATATCCTTTCTGATAAAAAGACTTGTCCTGTTCATCAGACTTGGATATGCAGGCCGGTATATTCGTCACTATGTACCCGGCATCGAAGAAATAATTCAGTATTTCATCTTCGATCACCAAAGCAGACTTGCACACTTCAGACAGGCTGTCGTTATGCTGAACTACATGAAACGATAGACTGCTGGCAAAAGTTCCAGAAAGGCTGACAGCCATAAAAATCAAAGCTGTCATAAATCTTTTTATCATAGAAATCCACCTTAATAAGAATTATAAGCCGTTCATCTGAAACAACTTCTATTCTCTTTTTATTAATCGGACAGCAGAATGTTCATGTTTAGCGTTTTTTATATTTTTTCTTTATTCAATTTATGATAGAATTAAATCACGGAAATTGGAATGAACAGCATAGACAAAAAACTGTACATCATCGGAGCCGGATTTGCAGGTCAGACTATAGCCGATGATATAAAACGTAAAAAAGTATTCGGAAGCGTAGGCGCGTTCCTTGACGACGACAAAAAACTCATCGGAACTGAAATTGACGGGATTCCTGTTCTTGGCCCTATTTCAAACGTAGCTTCGCTTCTGCGCTGCCGCAAACAGGACGAAGCAATCATCGCAATTCCAAGCGCACCTGTTGAACGCATCAGGGAGATATATGAACTTTTAAAAGAATGCGGCTTTCCTCACATAAAAATTCTTCCAGGAATTTCTCAGGTCATTAACGGTTCCGCTCATCTTGTACAGACAAGGGAAATCGATCCTCTTGACATTTTAGGACGCACACCGGTTACAATTTCCTTAAAGGAAAGCCTTGCATACCTTCGCGGTAAGCGCGTTCTTATAACGGGTGCCGGAGGTTCAATCGGCTCAGAGCTTGCCCGTCAGCTTCTTAGCGGTGGTGCTGAAAGGCTTTATCTTTTCGGTCACGGTGAAAACTCTATATATCAGATAGACCGCGAACTACGTATGCTGCAATCAGAAGGCGTAGGAGAAAAAGCCACTATCGTTCCTATAATCGGGGACATGGCAGACAAGGCCTACACCGACTACATCATTGAACAGACAAAATGCGACGTCGTATTCCACTGCGCAGCATACAAGCATGTTCCGCTTATGGAAGAAAATCCTGTTGCAGCAATAAGCAACAATGTCTTTGGTACAAAAAACCTTCTTGATGCAAGTCTCAAACATTCCGTAAAAAGATTTGTCCTGATTTCAACAGATAAAGCCGTTGATCCTGCCAGCGTTTACGGCGTTTCAAAACTTATATGCGAAAAACTTGTACTGGACACAGCAAAAAAAGCAGACGTCGATAAGAAGTTTATGTTCGTCAGATTTGGAAACGTACTTGGAAGCAGAGGCTCAATTCTTCCTCTTTTTATGGAACAGATTAAAAATGGAGGACCGGTAACAATCACCTCAGAAGATATGGAACGATACTTCATGACTATACCGGAAGCATGTTCTCTGGTTCTACAGACTGGAGGAGTCGGAAAAAACGGCGAATCATACCTTCTTGATATGGGCGACCGCATAAAAATAATTGACCTTGCAAAACAGATAATAAAATTCAGCGGGCTTGAACCTTACAAAGACATTGATATAAAGATAATCGGGAAGCGCAAGGGAGAACGCTCTGTCGAACCGCTATGGCTGAATGAAGAAATGCCACAGAAAACGGAATTTCCTAAGATTCTTAAACTGAAAAATCTTGATTTTACTCCGGAACGGCTTTCCGCCTTGCTGGAAAATCTTAAGCCAATATGTCAGGCTGCTGACTCCGACGGAACCTATGATCCAGAGAAATACAGAAACAAGGAATACCTTATTAAAATACTTTGCAGTGAATTTTCTTCTTTGAAGGAATTCTACAATAAATAACCGGAGAAATATATGTCTGATGCAGATTCATTGAAAGTCCCTTTTTCAAGACCGTCAATTTCAAATGAAGAAGAAAAAGCCGTTCTGGAAGTACTGCGTTCCGGCTGGCTTACAACGGGAAAATACACACAGGAATTCGAACAATCCTTTTCTGCATTTATGAACAAAAAGCCGTATATGCTTGAAGGCCGCGAAGCGGAAGGTCTTGATACAAGAGAAGTAATAAGCCTTGCAGTAAATTCTAATACCAGCGGAATGATTCTTGCAATGGATGCATGTGGCGTAACACAGGGGACAGCGGTAATAACAACCCCATATACTTTTGTTTCTACTGCAACATGTGCCCGTCATCTTGGCGCAGACGTATATTTCGCAGATCTTGAAAAAGATTCCTACAGTATTGATCCAAAAAAAATAGAAGAAATATTGAAATCGCCAAAAGGAAAAAACGTAAAGGCAATTGTTCCCGTACATATTGCGGGTAACATGTGCAACATGAAGGAAATCTGCCGTCTTGGAAAGAAGTATGGCATAAAAGTAATTGAAGATGCAGCACATTCCTTTCCATCAGAAACCGAACTTGGGTATGGCGGCACAATCGGAGATATAGGCGTATTTTCGTTCTACGTTACAAAGACAATAACAACGGCAGAAGGCGGTATGGTCTGCACGCGAAATCCGGAACTTGCAAAAAGAATGACACAGATGCGTATGCACGGAATGGACAGATCAACATGGGACCGCTACACTTCCCCTCGCGCAAGCTGGGAATACGACATTATTGCTCCAGGATATAAATTCAATCTGCCTGACATACTTTCTGCAATCGGCGTTGAACAGCTGAAAAAAGCAGAAGATTTCTTTGAACGACGAAAAAAAATAGTTGCCCGATACAATGATTCTTTTAAAAAACTTGATTTTATTCAGCTTCCGCCTGATGGACAGGGAAACAGCTGGCACCTTTACCTTATGCGCATTGTACCGGAGAAACTTAAGATTGACCGCAATACATTTGCTTCACTAATGCAAAAATCAGGAATCGGAATCTCCATGCACTTTATTCCGCTTTTTCATTTTACATATTGGAAAGAACTATATAAAGATTTTACGCCTCAAAATTACCCGGAGGCAGAACAGAAATACTCACAGACGATAACTATTCCGCTTTGGCCGGACATGACACCAGAAATGGCAGACACTGTGATCGAAACTGTAAAAAAAACAGGAAGTGAATACCATGTCTGAAAGAAAAACTCGCAGAACAAAAAAAAGAGTATCTCGCAATTCCTACCTCTCCAAAAATTATTTCATAGACTGCAGCAAAGAAGACATGCTCTATGCCGCTCTTGTGCGTAGCCCTTTGCCATCCGGAAAGATTACGAATATTAATTTTTCTGATCTTCCGGAAGGATACTACTTTTTTTCTGCACGGGACATTCCCGGTGAAAACGAAATAGTAACAATGGATACGACTACACGCGTATTCTGCAATGAGAGGGTTCATTTTATAGGACAGCCGGTCGGAATTATATGCGGTCCAGATCTTGAAACAGCACGTAGACTTACAAAAGAAATTCAAATCACTTTTGACATTACTACGATCGAATCCGCACTTCAGGAAGCCTCAAAGAATTATCGCCATCCGGTAATAAAAATTCCTAATCAGACTTCCGCAAACGACGGAGAAATTGCGGATCTAGTTGACATGATGAACATCCTGCCGGATCTGGACGAACTTCCAACAGAAAATAAAGTATCCAGTTACACACAGCCAGGACAGATTGAAAAAGCAATGCAGAATATAAATCCTCTTGAACATCAGGAAAGAATTCTTGCGTCGCGTACTGTAAAGACAGGTTTATTCCAATATGCCGACAACCCGGATGTAATTCAGGATATGTTTTCAGAGTGTGAATTCCATGTTTCTGACAGCTGGAAACTTACGGAAAAATCTCCTGATTGGATGGAACCGAGCGGAGCATTCTGTTTTAAAGAAGGATCAAAGCTGAACGTAATAACCACTACACAATGGTCAAGCTACCTTTCTAAAAACATTGCCCGCGTACTTAATTACGATGAAGATAAAATAATCGTTCAAAAAACTCTTTCCCAATCAGAAAATAAATGCGGAATCTGGAGATGTACTACGCTTGCGGCCCAGGCCTCGCTTGCTGCAATCCTCTGCGACAGGCCTATAAAACTGATCCTTACAAGGGAAGAAGAACAGCAGTTCATGTATCCTGGCCTGAATACAACCATAAGCTACAAAACTGCCGTAACAAAAGACGGAATCATAAAGGCAATGGAAATAAAGGCTGAATGCGACGGAGGTTATGCAAATCCGTTTGCACAAGAAATTGCAGACAGAATCGCAATTGCAGCCTGCGGACTGTATAATATAGAAAATCTAAGCATAGAAGTGAACATACACTCTTCTGAGAATCCGCCGTCATCAATATATTCCGAACTGATAGACTCACAGGCATTCTTTGCATTGGAAAATCATATTCAGCAGATTTCCGAAATAACAGCGATACTCCCTGATGAACTCAGGCTTATGAATATGAGCCTGGAAGGAAAAACCTTTGCTTCTCCATATTATTTTAAGCTTTCAAAACCTGCAGAAACAATAGAAGCAATCATAAAGCAGAGTGATTTTAATAGGAAATATTCATCATTCCGCTTAAATTCTCTTTCCAACAGAAACAACAAAGGCACAACTTTCTTTTCTCTTCCAAGACGGGGAATCGGACTAAGCATTGCTTATGACGGAGCTTGCTTTTATGGCACACAGTTTCCTCTTACAGAAGAAAAAATGGAAGTAACATTGAATGAGGACGAAACCCTTATTATAAATGCAATCAGTCCGTCACAAACAAATATTGCAATATGGAAAAAAACAGCTTCTGAAGCGCTTCAAATTGATCCAGGCAATATAACGATCAATTCAGAATTTGCAGTTACAGAAGAAACATTTATGCCGGAAAGCTTCTATAATGATATAAGCATCATGACAGTTCTGTTAAAGCGTGCCTGCGAAGAAATAAACAAAAAACGAAAAACACAGCCACTGCCACTGACTTCAAAAAAAGCAGTAACCACTTCAATGAAAAATCAATGGAAGAAAGAAAAATTTTCTGGTTACCCGTTCCAGACAGCTTCCTTCGGAGCCGCTATAGTTGAAGTGGAACTAAATGCCGATACTTATCAGGGAAAAATAAACGGTATTTGGGTTGCAATCGACTGCGGAGAAATACTTTCAATAAAAGCTGCGGAAAGTTCCGTAAGGCTTGCAATTCAGCAGGAACTTGAAAGACTTGTAAAAGATACAACTGTCCCTTGCGATCAGATACGAATTTCATTTCTTGAATCAAAAAATCCTCCATGTCAGATTGGAAAACTTATTCACAACCTTGTTCCGTCCGCATTTTCATCTGCGCTCTCCCTTGCACTGTTCAGGCAGGTAAACGAACTTCCGTGCACAGAGCAGGATCTTTTTGAGCTTACAAAATATGATTCTGAACAGCACGAAGAATCATCTATTGAAAAAACAGAAAAAGAACCTGCAAAAGATTTTGAACTTCAGGAAAACTCAGAATCCTATAACGAAGAACCTGAAAATTCAGCCAGAGAAGAAAACGCAGAAAATAAATCTCAGGCATCGGATTCTAAAGAAGATACAGATTCTAATGAGGAAAGCATACAGAATAAAAAACCAGAAGGAAGTTTGAAAACCGAGGGACAGGAAGAAAAAGAAGAAACTTCAAAAGAAACGGATTCAAAGGAGGAAGGAAAATGAATTTTACTGTAACTTTAAACGGAAAAAAGCAGATTATCCAGGCCTCCCCCTCAGACAGCCTTATGGTGGTATTAAGGCGGTACAACCTTCTTTCGGTGAAATTGGGGTGTGGAAAAGGAAATTGCGGCGCCTGTACAGTTCTTTTTAACGGGAAACCAGTTCCTTCTTGCAAGATACCGATTGCAATTACAATGAATCAAGAAATAGAGACCTTGGAACATTTTTCGGCAACAGAAGCCTATCAGGATATAATGAAGGGATTTTCAAAAGCAGGAATAAAACTATGCGGTTACTGCAATGCCGGAAAGATATTTGCAGCTGCATCAGTCCTTACCGAAAAAACAAAACCAACCCGAACCTCTATCCGCGAAAGGATTTCGCATCTTTCGCCATGCTGTACAGACATTGATACGCTTATAAATGGAATTTTATATGCAGTAGAAACATACAATAAACGTATAGGAATGTAGCGCCATGAATCAAAAATCCACAAATATATTTTATGCACGAAACCTGAGCGAACTGTTCTACCAGCTTAAAACAATTGCAAATCTAAAAATCGTAGGGAGTTGCACAGCAATCTCAGAACTTCCTGAAAAAATGATTTCTACAACATTGATCCGGGAATTCAACCACATTGAAAAACACGAACGCTACATTGAATTCGGACCTGCCACAACACTTGCAGAAATTCAGGCATTGGGAGAACGGCATCTTCCAAAAATCCTTCTGGATGCAATCGAAACAATAGCAAATCCATTCGTAAGGAACATTGCCACGATAGGCGGAAATATAATGGATCCAGAACGAAAGAACACGCTCTACGCACCCTTAATGGCAATGGATACAATTCTTGAATTTAAATCACCAGCAGAAAGCAAATATATTACAATCCAGAACTACTCAAAAATTCCAGAAAACCATGTTCTTACAAATATACGAGTTCCGCTTAACGACTGGGATATAAGTATTTTCAAACGACTTGGACCAAGTCACACCATAACAGAAAGTTCAGCGAGTTTTGCTTTTCTAGTTGATTCAGAAAAGGGAATAATCACAAATATGCGCATAGCGTACTCAGGAACAATAACTTTCCGTTGCATATCCTTGGAAAACCACATGCTGGGTCTAAGACTTCCTCTAAAATCAAAAGAAATCCCGAATTATATTGACGAAGCCGAAACAGAGTTTTTCACCGCCGCAAAACAATTAAAATTCAATCCGGTTTTAAAGCAGCAGTTCCTTAACCTAGTGCGCTACTCATTCGATCAATTGACTTAAAAACATGATCCTATACTGTCTTAATTTAAAGTTTCGATTTTTAGATAAGTTTTCAGAAATATCAAAACTCAAAATAGAAGTATATAACTTTTTTACGAAATTCATTATACTACAATCATGTTTAACAGTCTGACAGGAACTATTACGGCAAAAGCACCTAAACAACTTCTCATAGAGACGAACGGCATCGAATGGGATATATGCGTGCCGGACTCATGTCTTAACAGCTTTCCAGCAGTCGGTACACAGGGAAAAGTTTATACATATCTGAATCACTATGAAAATGGCATGGATTTATACGGATTTTCAACAAATGAAGAACGGGAACTTTTCTTTGACTTGATAAAAGTTGACGGTTTAGGACCAAAAGCAGCCATAAAAATAATGAGCAGCATATCAATAAAGGAGCTTGTCGGCATTCTTGACTCAGGAGATATAAACGGACTTGAAAAAATTCCTGGAATCGGCAAAAAAACTGCTGCAAAAATGATGCTGTCTTTAAAAGGGAAACTCACGATTCCAGAATTTACACAACAGCAGCGCAAAAACAGGGAGTACGAAGCTGTTGTCGCATCACTTATAGAAATGGGTTTCGACCGCCAACAGATAGAAAAAACGCTTTCAGACGTATTGCCTCTTCTTTCAAAGGAAGAATCATTCGAGTCAAAATCTCAGACAGAAAAAGAAGATACATTGTTCAGAAAAATCCTTATGGAGATTGCAAGATGAAAATACAGCAGGAACAAAAGCTTCAGAATGACAGTTTACTTCACATCGTCCGCTCTGATATGAATTTTTCTGATTTTGACGATGAAAGCGAAAAAGGCATAAACTTGAGACCTCAACTGCTTCGGGATTTTATAGGACAGCGTAAAGTGCAGGAAAACCTGAGCATTTTTATAAATGCCGCAAAGGAGCGTCACGAACCGCTGGATCATCTTTTTCTTATTGGACCTCCTGGACTTGGAAAAACAACGCTTGCACAGATTGCGGCGCATGAACTTGGAAGTGATTTTAAGATTACCAGTGCCCCTGCCCTTGAAAAACCAAAGGATCTGGTAGGAATTCTTTCTACAATCACAGAGGGAACGGTTTTCTTTATTGACGAAATCCACCGGCTTAAACATACAATCGAAGAATTGCTTTACATTGCCATGGAAGACTACGAGCTTGACTGGGTAATCGGTCAGGGAGCAGCCGCACGAACTGTGCGAATTCCTATTCCACGTTTTACGCTCGTTGGAGCAACAACAAAAGCAGGAGCCGTAGCTAGTCCGCTTAGAAGCCGCTTTGGAATAATCCAGCGCTTTGAATACTACTCAAAAGAAGAACTCGCAGCTGTAATAATGCGTTCTGCAAAAATCCTCAATGTAAAGGTTGATCAGGATGCAGCCCTGTTGATGGGACAATGTTCAAGAGGAACGCCGCGTGTTGCAAACAGAGTCCTCCGCCGTATGCGCGATTATGCCGCAAGCATGAAAAAGGATTCGATCACCTCAGGAGTTGTCAAAGCAGGTCTTAACAGACTGGAAATAGATGCACTTGGACTAGAACACATTGACCGCGAAATTCTTCGTACCATAATAACAAATTTCAGCGGAGGTCCTGTAGGAGCAGAAACCCTTGCCATTTCCATCGGAGAAAGTCAGGACACTCTGGAAGAATACTACGAGCCTTATCTTATTCAGTGCGGACTTCTACAAAGAACACCCCGTGGAAGGATCGTTACAGAAAAAGGCTATAATCACCTTGGACTGGAATACAAAAAATCAGAGGCATCACAGCAAAATTCGCTGTTTAACTAATATTTTAAGAGAGCATTATGAAACTTACAGATTTTAATTTTGACTTACCGGAAGAACTTATTGCACAACATCCAAGCGGAATAAGAGGACAAGACAAGCTTATGCTCCTCAACCGTCATACAGGTCAAGTTGAACACCACATGATGAGCGATCTGCCGGATCTTATCAAGCCTGAAACACTGATGATTTTTAACAATTCAAAAGTAAGACGGGCCCGTTGCTACGGAATCAAAGAGACAACCGGTCGGGAACAGGAATTTATGTTCCTTAATCAGATTGACAGAAACGGAAATGTCTGGAATACAATGGTAAAAGGCGCAAAAAAACAAAAACCCGGTATGCGCTATAAATTTCCGGATGGTTCAATCGGAACAATCATTGATCATCCCGGAAATGCAGGAACAGAATTCCGTGCAATGCACTTTGATTTTACAATTACAGAAGAATGGTTTGAACACAACGGACACATTCCTCTGCCGCCGTACATAAGGCGCGAAGACACAGATGAAGACAGCGAACGCTACCAGAACGTATACGCAAAAGAAACCGGAAGCGCGGCCTGCCCTACCGCAGGACTGCACTTTACAGAAGAAATGCTTGAGCGACTGTGTCAAAAAGGCATTGAACGCGACTTTGTAACGCTTCACGTAGGCCTTGGAACATTCCTTCCCGTACGAGAAGAGAACATAGAAGATCACAAAATGCATGAGGAAGTTTTTACAATCCCACAGAGCACTGCAGACAAAATAAACCAGGCAAAAAAAGACGGCCGACCTGTCCTTGCGGTTGGAACAACTTCTGTCCGTACACTTGAATCTGCGGCAGATGAAAACGGTTTTGTAAAAGCAGGAACTTCAAGCACTCATATTTTCATGTATCCGGGATATAAGTTTAAGACAGTAGATCAGATGTTCACCAATTTTCATACTCCTGAAAGCACACTGATCATGCTTGTAAGTGCTTTTGCCGGCCGTGAAAACATACTAAACGCGTACCAAAAAGCCGTAGAAGCACGCTATAGATTCTTCAGCTACGGTGATGCAATGTTTATCCGCTAAGAAAAAACCGCAGAATGAATATGACAGATCGCTCCAGCAAGAGCATCTGCCGCATGATCTGGTGATGGTACAGTTTTCAGCTTTAACAACAGCTGAACATATTTTTCCACAAGCTCTTTCTCAGCGGCAGCAGTACCGGTAACGGCCTTTTTTATCTGATTCGGCTTATATTCAGAAACAGGGATTGCATTCTGTGCAAGACAGAGCGTAACAACACCCTTCGCCTCCGCAACAGAAATTGCGCTGGTAACATTTTTTGCAAAAAAAAGAGCTTCCATGCATGCTTCCGTAGGCTGAAATTCATCTATTACAGCCTGAAGCCTTGAATAAATGCTTAAAAGCCGCTCTGAATGAGTGCACGAACATTTTGTTTCTATTACGCCGTAACTTACCATGCGGTATTTTCCGTTACAGCAATCAATTATTCCGAATCCTGTATTTGCAAGTCCGGGATCTATTCCAAGAACGCGCCTTATCTTACCACGAGAAACTTCTGCTGATATTCTTGAACCCGGCAATTCAGAAAAATACGTATTTTCATTTTTCATAATTTCTTACAGTACAAAATAAAAAGATGTCGAAAACTAAATCTTTTCACATATGCATTTTAGCTTTTTATAAAGTGCTAAAAAAAAGCTGCCGGATAATTCCAGCAGCCTTATTCTATCAGATTATCAAGTTAAAAACCACTTAGAACTGGTAAGAAACTCCGATCTGAGCAAAACTGTTGCGTTCCCAACCGTCAAATTCACTGTCAGAATCCTTACACCAGATATAAAGACCGCTCAAATCAAGCTTCCAGTCATCTTTTACAACAAATGATATTGTCGGCATGATAAGAAGATCTCCGCGTTCAATACCGTAGATTCCCTTAAGATCAAGCTTGATTTTCTCATGGTTCCATGTGTCTGTAATGTCAACAACAATCTTATTATTTGTGTAGCATCCAGAAGGATCATAGTCTACGTCATACTGTTCATAAGATGTACGGAAGATAAAATCAATAAGAGTATATCTGTAAGTATCACTTGCACTGAACGGAGCGAATGTCTCAGAACCAATCTTATGATTGTTCAAAACATACTTACCGTTGTTCTGGATGTTAAGATTTACATTGTGAATCGGAAGATCGATATCAAAACCTGCAACCCAGCCAATACTGTTGTTATGAACCCATGGATCGTCACCGGCAATATCTTTTGTAAGGGTATAAGCAACTTCAAGACGGCTGTTCAGGCGGCCGAAAAGAATTCCAGCAGCTTCAAAACCGAATACCTGCATCTGATCATAATCAAGCTCCGGAACATCAGCTTTTGCCTGATACCCAGCAAGATAATTGTTCAACGCAGCTGTATAACCTGCAAGAGCAGCAGTAGAACCCAAACCAAGCTTATCTACAAACATCTGAGCGACAGCAGGTATACTTGCAAACTGATTGATTTTTTTTGTCATTTCAGCAGCAGCACCAGCTTCGAAAAGACTCTTAAGATTTGCAGAAGGCTGCTTGTTATGACCGTAATAGTAGCTTACACCGAGATCAACAGAACCAAGTGTAAATGTTGATCGTACACCAGCCTGACCATACTTTAACTGATGTGTATCAGGATAAAGGTCATCAGCAGAGAATGAAGAAAGCTTAGCAAGAGAAGCACCGTCATTTGCAGCGAGAGCAGCAGAAAGTCTTGCAGTAATAAGCTTTGTAACTTCTGTTGTCAGCGATTTTGTTGCTTTAGGCTGCCACACACCGCTTGAAGCAAGACGGTCAACAGTCATCATAGGAGTATAAATACCTTCAATTTTTACATTGCTGTTAGTACTATAAACAGCACGGAACATTGGTTCTGCAATGCGGCGGTCAATATAATCCGGGATGATATAGTCAGTGTAGTCGTTTGCATTGAAATTATCGATTACATGAAGCTTATCACCCTTTCCCCATACAACACGCATCTTTCCGACCTCAAACTGAGCGTTGCCTACGTAAGCACGGGCTGTAAATTCGTCAAGAATGTCCCAATTGTATTCACCAAGAGAATTACCGTCAAACTTAAGCTTAAGGTCAAGATCAGAGCTTAAGCCGGAATACGTAAAATTCAACTTTGCAGAAGGACTTGCTTCCATAGGATATTCACCGAAACTATAACGCTCCTCTTTCTGCTCGATTTTTTTGTTAATCCAATTGATCACATTCTTATTCTTACGCTGATCAACATAAGATCTGGCTGTAACTTCAACTTTTCCGCCAACTTCAACCTTTGCAGCCGGCTGTTCTTCATAGCTGTCTTCATAGCCATAATCATCAAATTCATCAGCAAATACCCCGCTTGCAAGAGCGATTGCAACAGCGGACAAAAGAAATTTCTTTGAAATATTCATAATAAATCCTTAAAAAAAGACCTCCGTATGCTCCAATTCAATAATCAGAATACGGCAGATTCCGTAGAATAAATGTTATTTTCCTGTATTAAGCCAGTTCTGTGTAAAATAGCGCTCAGAAATTGGCTTATCAAAAGTCATTTTGTCTACAGCTACACGAGTTGTACGCCCTGTAACTTTATTTTCCATTATGTTTTCGCGTCGGAGCCAATACTTCTTTCCACTTTCACTGGTAACTTCTTCATGTTTAGTTATTGAACGAAGCTTAATGAGCTTACCGTTCTTGTCATAATACTCCTCAAGTAATGGGAGATAAGAAACCTTGTCTATGTATCTGATAAGGTATGTATATTCTACATTTTTCTTCGCAACAGGAGTTTCCTTGATTTTCCACAGGCGTTCACTCTTGCCGCCAATATCCATCGTTACATTTTCGTCAAGCATTTCATAGGCATCATCTTCAAACTTTCTTACAGTCATATCGTTGTAAGTAAATTCAGAACCTACGAATGATTTAGAACGTTCTGCGTTCGCAATACGACGTGTTGTCTTTAAAGATGGAAGGAAAATCCACTTTTCATCATCTCGGCCCATTTTTTCAGCCTGAAGAATACGTGTATCCTTAACTGAAGCAGGAGAACGGAAATCAAATACAACGTGACGAAGGCTTTCCTTTTCATCTCCGATTTCATTCAAAATACGGTGTTCCAAAACAGTTCCATTCTTATCTATAATATCCATAATCAGTGTTCCGATAGAATATTCTGGACAAGGAAGAGTCTTTGATTTTTTCATGATTTCTTCTGCAGACTGAGCAGAAAGAAGATTAGTCATAAGAAAAAGACCTGCAAATATCGATAAAACCTTAATTTTTTTCATATACAATTCCTCCTCATGTGTCATAAAAAAAATTGATTTTTTTTATGATAGCACAATATTTTAATCATGCAAATATTTTTTTTGTAGAAAATTTTACAAAAATAGTGTAAAATTGGATTAATGAGGTTTGTTATGCAGAAAAAAATAAAAAAACGCGGATCCATATCGACAAAAATTGTTCTTGGTGTATTGATAGAGACTACTGTTCTTCTATTGCTTTTGGGAATAACGATTTTCTTACGGATAAAACCACTTAACAACAATACGTTCACGGAAAAGCTTTCAACCGTAATGAGGCTCACGGACTCAACCGTGTCTGCATTTCTGGAAGGTATTCAAAATTCCAATATAATGCTCGCAAATGAAGCCGTGGCTAAGAATTCAGAAGACGACATCCTTACTATATGTGAAATGGTTTCTTCTTCGAATGAATACATCCTTTCTGCAAGCGTATTGACTTTTGACGGGACAGCATATTCATATCCAGAATATTCAATGAACTATGAATTTGCAGAAAGCCAGGACTGGTGGGATGCAACCCTGAATCAGGAGGGAACACCTTATTTCTCTCCTCTTATAAAAGACGAAAATGACAATATCGTCATGCTATGTACTACAGTGCTTCCGGACGGCAGCGGTATAAGTATTCTTGAAATTGATCCTATAGCTTTTCTTACAATGCTCGGTGATGAATCTACAATGGGCGACATAACATTCATTGTTCTGGATGCAAACGCAAACATTGTTTTAAATCCATTTGACCCGCAGGTAGAACTAAAGCACTGCTCGGAACTAGACATACCTTCCCTTAAAAACTACTTTGCTGGTGCATACGGAATTTCACGCGAAACAGTAATGGGCGGTCGAAAAGCAGAAATCCGAATCCTGCCTAGTCAGAATGATTACTGTATTCTTGACTATGCGATGATTATTTCCCTTGATATCATGAATGCAAGTACGAATTCTGTCCTTTACATTCTTACAATTGCAATCATTGCCGGCATTGTTATTTCTGTATTCATTTCAATCATGCTTGGACACAGTATTTCGAAACCGTTGCTCGGCTTTATCGAAATTCTTAAGAACATTTCCGAAGGAGACGGAGATCTTACCGTAAGAATCCCTTCAAAAGCAAACAATGAGCTCGGGGCAATGGCAGAATACTTCAACCTTACTATAGAAAAGATTGCAAGCTCACTTAAATCAGTTATCAGCGAAAGCAAGGTAATGAACGAGGTAAGTTCAAACCTTTCTACAAGCATGAACACTTCTTCAACAGCCCTTGACGATATCAGCACAAAGATTTCCATCATCAAAAACAAGGTAGAAGATCAGAGTTCTTCTGTAGAAGAAACAGACGGCACCCTTAAGGAAATTGCAAAGAATATTGAAGTTCTTAACAAGGCTATTATACGTCAGGCAGAAGACGTATCTCAGTCATCTTCTGCTGTTGAACAGATGGTCCAGAATATTGCTTCTGTTACATCAATTCTTGCAAAGAACCAGGCAAACGTACAGCTTCTTACCGAATCCGCAGAAACAGGCCGTACAACCGTAACTACAACCGTAGAAATGGCAAATCGTATTGCTGCAGATTCAGAAGGCTTGCTGCAGGCGACAAAAGTCATTCAGAACATTGCCGACCAAACAAACCTCCTTGCCATGAATGCCGCAATCGAGGCAGCCCATGCAGGTGAAGCAGGAAAAGGATTTGCTGTAGTTGCCGGGGAAATCCGAAAACTTGCGGAAGATTCAAACGCACAGGGTAAAAAAATTGCAGAAGTCCTTGTAAACTTCCAGGAAGTAATCAAAGCCATGTCGGCAGACGCAAAAAACCTTCAGTCTCAGTTCGATACAATCTTCGATCATACTCAAACCGTAAGTACGCAGGAATCGGTTATCAAAAACGCAATGGACGAACAAAAAGCCGGTTCAGATCAGGTGCTAGAAGCAATGCGCTCAATCAATTCTATTACTGGAGACGTAAAAAATTCCTCTACAGTAATCGAGGCAGGTTCAAAAGAAATTCTTGTCGGTATGCAGAAGCTTGGAGAAATTACGCTTGCAATTAACACAGAGATGAACGATATTAATTCCAGCGTAGAAAACCTTAACAAAATAATGCAGAACGTCATCAATGTAACTGAAGAAAACAGCCAGAGTATTCAGCGCGTATCTGATGAAATCAGCAATTTTAAGGTGGAAGATGATTCTTCATATGCAGAATCAATGTCCAAGGATGAAGAAAATGCTGAAAATGCAAAATCCGAAATCAGACCGGCAAATGAAGATGACGATTTCTTTAATAAGATTGACTAAGCCCAGATTATAAAATCTGTGAAAAAAAAAGGCTGCATGAAAGTTTGAGATTACAGGTCATTGAAACACCTCAGCTCATTCTTTCTTGTAGCTTTTTTTATGAATTTTCTACTCGATAAATCCACGTTTCTTTAATTCTGTAAGAATCAAATCTACGATCTGTGACGGATTATAATTTGCTGTGTCTATTATCATGTCACAAAAATCATATTTATTATTATCTATCTGATATAATTTTAGGTAACGACGGCTGTCTTCGCTGTCACGCATTGCAGTAAAGTCTTTTATCTGCTGAAGGTCCCCCCCCTCCCGATTCAGAATACGTTTTGCACGGGTGTCATCGCTTGCATACAGATAAACCTTAAGATCAGCTTCTTTTAGCATCCATATTGCAAGGCGACTTCCCAAAACGCAGGATTCTGCACGAGCAAGCTCAACCTGATGATTATCTACAAAAATATCGTAACTGTCGTCTGTTTTTGCATTTTCTATTACTTGTGCGAGCGTAAGACCTTTCTCTGCAGCAAGTTGACGGAAAGTATAGTTTATAAGCTTAACACCGAGTTTTTCTGAAAGCAGCGTGCTTACGGTAGTATTGCCACAACCAGATTTTCCGCTGATTGCAATCCTTAAATCTTTCTTCAAATTCATATATCCACCTTTAGAATGTTTATAAATTTGCAGGATTCTGATATCAAAGCAATTAATTTAACGGTGGTTGAGGCTCTCGAAACCACCTGTAAGGAAATTGCTTTCACAACATTTACAGATTTCGACAAGCTCAATGACCGCACGGCATTGGATCCTGCTATTCTACATTCTTACTCTGTTCCCTGATATTTTCAAGAGAATCTTTTGCTTTTATTACCATTGCACCAACTTCAGCAAACTGATTTTTACTACCTATGGTATTAATCTCTCGGTTTGCTTCCTGGCATATAAAATCAAGTTTCTTTCCAGGAACCGGATTTTCTGTAATTTCATTGCGCATTGCCTTCAAATGACTGTGAAGGCGCACGATTTCTTCATTGATTGTGTACTTTACAAGCATTGCGGCTGTTTCTGTCATTATGCGGTTCTGGTCAGCATTATCGCCCAAAAGTTCATTGAATTTTGCAGTAATCTGATTTTTAAATGCTTCTTCCATCTTTGGTTGCCAATCCTTGAAGAAAGCAGCACATTCATCAAGCTTACTAAGTTTTTCCAATAAATCAATCTTAAGGTTTTCGCCTTCCCTAACCCTGTCTGCAACAAACTTCTGCATAGCAGAATCAAAAACCGGTTCGATCAGATTGCGGTATTTTTCAACATCGTAAGTCTTGCTAACATTCAAAACGCCCGGCTGACTTATTATAAGTGAAAGAGGAATATTATTAGAATCATATCCGCAGGCTTCGCTGACTTTTTTGATAGCTTCAAAATAAGACTTTGCAGCGGCAGAATCAGCAATAACTTCTGTATCACTTTCTAATTCCTTAATGCGGATATTAACGTCAATTTTGCCGCGCACGATTTTTTCTGTCACTTTGATCCTGAAAAAAGCTTCAAGCGGATTCAGGAACGGCGGAAGATTGATATTAAGATCTAGAAAACGTGAATTAACCGATTTAATTTCTACAGAAACAACAGCTGTCTCCGTAGATTTTTCCTCATAAGAATATCCCGTCATGCTTGTCATATTATTTCTCCAGTTCTTCTAAAATTTTCTTTCCAAGCTTCCAGTTATCACCCGCACCCATCGTTACAAAAAGATATCCGTCAGGATATTTTGTCTTATCAAGAGTAGAATCCAGCAATTCAAGGACAAAATCAGAAGCGTCAAGAATTTCTTCAAAATAATGTACATTTTTGAAATATTCCTTTGTTTTTTCAAACAAAGTATGGCCATTTATTGAAAAATCAGCGGCATTTTCACGGGCAGAAGAATAAATCTTATGCAATATAATTTCATCTGCACCAATAAAGCTGGATGCAAATTCATCTAAAAGAGCCTGAGTACGTGAATATGTATGACTCATAAAATCAACAATTATTTTTCGTCCGCTGTAAAAATCCCTGTAACCTGAAAGTGTTGTTTTTACGGCTGTAGGGTGATGACCATAATCATCAATTACGATTACGCTGTTCCCGCTCTTTGTTTTGCCACGTCCGATAATTTCACTGCGACGCTTTCCACCAGAAAAAGAAGATAGACCTTTACGAATATTATCTACATAATCAAGAGGATTTTTTCCGGCAGTACGCAAAAGTTCAGCTGCAAGGGCAACTGCAGCAACAGCATCGCGCACTTCATGCCTTCCTGGAACTGACAGCGTAAAGTCTCCTAGAGAAGAAATATTGAAACAATTTTTCTCATTTATTACAGAACCAAACGTAAGCTTATAGTCCCCGTAAGCATTTTCCCCGTACGGAATCATCTGAATGTCAGGCCGCTTTCCTGCAGCTATTTTTGCGGTTTCTACAGCACCTTTATCGTCCGCACAGTAAATCAGAGTTCCGTTCTGCGGCAGCTTAAGGATGTATTCTACAAATGCATCACGGATATCTTTATAGGTAGGATAAAAATCCTGATGATCCGGCTCTACACTGGTAAGAATAATTTTCTTTGGACAGAAAGACATAAAATGCTTCTGGTATTCGCAGGTTTCTGCAACAAAAAAATGCTTTTCCGCATTTGCACAGCCAGGAGACGTATAAGTACATGTATTTCCAAATGAATTAATTACACTTCCGGCAAGAACCTGACACGGAAGGTCAAGTTCCTTAAGGACTGTACCAGCAAGTCCAGTTGTACTGGTTTTTCCATGAACACCGCAGATACCTGCACTGTAAGCGCGTTCTGAATAAGCCCCCAAGGCCTCTGTATAAAGCAGGCACGGGACACCCTTTTTCCGAGCTTCCGCAAGATCCGGATTTTTTTCTGCATTATATGCGGATGAATAAATTACAAGCTGAACTGAATCACTTATGTTATCTTTCGAAAATGGAAGAGCTTTAAGACCAAGTTTTTCAAGGATTTCATCGGTATAAAATCTTTCTGAAACATCGCTTCCTGTAATTACTGCACCACGGTTATGCAATATTTCCACAAGGGCGGCCATTCCGGTTCCCTTGATTCCAACAAAATGAATATGAACGCCGTGCAAATCTTCCGGCAAACCAGCTTTTTTCATGCTGCTATTCTACCGCAATAAGACGACTTGTGCAATTTACTGATTAATTGTAAAATCACTGAGTATTTTGGAAAGATGTCCGAGCGGTTTAAGGTACACCCTTGGAAGGGGTGCGTGACAGAAATGCCACCGGGGGTTCGAATCCCCCTCTTTCCGAACCATACTTCCAGGGATATTTTTTTTATACATTCAGACTCAAGTAAATCTGATCGGCAAGACCAAAGCCGGCGGATTTTGTCATTTTTTCTGCATATTCATCGTAGAGCATATCTTCATACATCTGGCCGGCAAAGCCTTCTCCACCAAGCGATGATTTTGTAACAGTTTTACGCATCTGAGAGAGCATCTGCTTTACAAAGAATGATTCAAGCTCCATTGATTTTTCATAGAGCTTGCTCGTACGATCTATCGTTCTGTTTTCCGGAACGTTTCCGCTCAAGGCTGCACCGCGAGGCTTTGCAGCCTTATCTAACATGCTGGAAAAGGTACCTTCAAAACCTGTCGTAACGTCCCCGTTCAAGCGGCCTTCTTTAGCAATTGTTCCAGGCACTGAAACAGAGCCGAGGGATTTCACAAGTTCAAAATTCATAACTCACCTCTTACACAGCCCTGTTCTAGCGCTTAAGATTTACAGCTGTATTAAGCATGTTGTCCGAAGTCTGAATTGCCTTTGAATTGAACTCGTAGGCACGCTGTGCAACAATCATCTGAACCATTTCATTTACAACAGAAACGTTCGACATCTCAAGGAATTTATGCCGTGTATCACCAAAGCCTTCAAAACCAGGGCGACCGCCAAAAGCTTCGCCCGAAGCATTTGTCTGAAGAAAAAGGTTGTCTCCGTCTGCCTGAAGACCTACAGCATTTGGAAACCGGAACAACTCAAGCTGACCAACTTCCACAGGTTCGTTTCCTCCGTTTACCTTTACACTTACGCGGCCTGTCTGGGTAATATTCATTGTAGAAACATCGTAGCCTTCGGGAAGGATGATTTCTGGCTGAACACGCAGACCATTCGAAGTAACCAACTGACCGTTACAGTCAACCTTGAACGAACCGTCGCGGGTATATGCGTAGCTTCCGTCGTATTTCTGAACACGGAAAAAACCTTCTCCAACAATTGCAACATCCGTATCAACTCCGGTATTCTGGAGAGACCCCTGCTTCATGATTCGCTGTGTTGCAGCAAGCTTTACGCCACTTCCCTGCTGAATTCCTACAGGAGTAACTGTATCTTCCGTTGCTGGAGTTCCAGCAAGCTTTACATTCTGATAGATCAAGTCTTCGAATTCAACCCTCTGCTGTTTAAAACCCGTTGTATTTACGTTTGAAAGGTTGTTTGAAATTGCATCAATATTTGACTGCTGTCCGTTCATGCCTGTTGCGGCTGTCCATAAGCTTCTTACCATAATTTACCTTCCTTTATTAACGTCCGTTGAATACAGCAGTCTTGCTCCAGAGAGTTCCCATCATGCTGTCTTCGCTTGTGATTGTCTTCTGGTTTGCTTCATAAGCACGGTTTACTTCAATCATCTGAACCATTTCGTTTACTACGTTTACATTCGAAGTTTCAAGATACCCCTGAACAAAACGAGGACGTTCATTTCCTTCTGCAATATGAGCCGGACCAGAAATGTCATTATCTGAATACAGATTAGTTCCCATTTTTTTTAGGTATCTCTCATTGTCAAAGCGGACAACCTTAAAGCGGTCAATTAGTTCATTATTTTTTTCAGAATAAATCATTCCGTCTTCATTTACAGTGAACTTATCTGTTTCTGCATGGATATAACCTTTTTCACCAAGTACTGGGTAACCGTCTTTTGTAAGCAATATTCCTTCTTTTCCAAGGATGAAGTTTCCATCACGAGTATAGCGTTCGCCAAGAGGAGTCTCTACTGCAAAAAAACCTTCTCCGCCAAATGCAATGTCTGTATTTGAATCAGTCTGTCTGAATGATCCCTGTGTAAAATCAGTGTAATTTTCATTTGTTTCTACGCCAAGACCAAGTTTTCCGATTATTGGAGCAGCCTCTGCAGAACCAAAAGGTGTTTCATATACTCCGTCAAGATTCATACGGCGGAGCAAAAGTTCCGGGAAAGACTTGCTTACAGTTACATCTTTTTTATAACCGGCTGTATCTACGTTTGCAAGATTGTTAGAAATTGCGTCCAAACGGTTCTGCTGTGCATTCATTCCGCTTGCACCTGTGTACCAACCTCTTATCATGTGACCCCCAATTTTGTGAATAACGACTTCTATTATTAGTATCGGCTTTGAAAAAAACATGTTTAGAAAATTCGGGTAAAATATAGAAATCAATATGTTGAATTATCTGATTTTCGCCTTTATAATTATGTTATGGCGTTTGTTGAAAGATTTAAACCAAGAGTTATATGTCTGATTTTAGGAGGCGGAAAAGGAACCCGTCTTTATCCACTTACAAAAGAAAGGGCAAAACCTGCAGTCTCGTTCGGAGGAAAATACCGTCTTGTAGACATTCCGCTTTCAAACTGCATCAATTCGGGTTTTAAAAAAATATATCTTCTTACTCAATTCAACTCCGCCTCGCTTCACCTTCACATAACGAATTCATATAACTTTGACCGCTTTTCATCTGGATTTGTAGAAATTCTTGCCGCCGAACAGACTCTTGAAAATGACAGGTTTTACGAAGGAACTGCCGATTCGGTAAGAAAAAGCCTTCAGCACTTTAAATCGCAGAATCCGACGCACTATATTATTCTTTCAGGAGACCAACTTTATCGCATGGACTTAAGGGCATTCATGGAAAGCCATCTTCAGAGCGGTGCCGGAATTTCCATTGCCTCTACTGCAGTAAACCGACAGGATGCGAGCCGTTACGGCATAATGAAAATAGACGAAACAAACAGAATAACCGAATTCCGGGAAAAGCCTGCCCCTGACATTGATATTTCCGCTTGGAAGATTCCACAGGAAGTACAGGCAAACATTCCAGGTGCGGAAAAAGAATACCTTGCATCTATGGGAATTTATATTTTCAATGCACCCGTCCTTGAATCTCTTTTAAACAACTCCGACTCAAAAGACTTCGGAAAGGAAGTAATTCCAAATGCTGTCGGAAGCCACATCATGAATGCATATATTTTTGATGGTTACTGGGAAGACATTGGAACTATAAGATCATTTTACGATGCAAATCTTCAGCTTACAGACATTGATCCGGCATTCAATTTCTACGATGAAGCCGAACCTATATACACACACATGCGAAACCTTCCTCCGTCAAAAATAAACAGAGCCTCTATTTATGCGACCCTTACAAGCGAAGGATGCGTAATTACGGACTGTGAACTGAACAGTTCTATAATCGGTGTACGCTCATTTATTGAAAACGGAAGTATGCTGAACGGCGTTATAATGATGGGTGCAGACTACTACGAAAACAAAAAAGAAAAAGATCATAACAACAAACTGAACATTCCTCATTTAGGAATCGGACAGAACTGCACAATTGCCCGCACAATTATCGATAAAAATGCAAGAATCGGAAACAACGTAAGGATCAATGTGGACGGAAACAAATACGAAAATGGCGACCACGGAAGCTTCTATAGCGCTGACGGCATAATTGTAATACGAAAAGGTGCCATAATCCCGGACGGAACTGTAATCTAATGGGGCAGTACGATAGATTGGGTGAAATGCTCAGCGACGCCCTAAAAAACGGTTTCGAACGCTACAAACCTAGAACACATTCATCGGAAGAAGAACATTCCGCAAAACAGGATCTTGAAAACGGCGGACAAAATACATTTTTTAAGGAAAAACAATCCGTTCATGATTCAGAAGATAAAAAATCCGCCGTGAGCGGCAATTCAAAAGTTTTTACGGATAAACCTTCCCTTGATGTTCTAGGATTAAAAGCGCCGGCAACAGAAGAAAGCATAAAGGAAGCATATAGAACACTTCTAAAAAAATACCACCCGGACAGCGTACCGGATTTTCCTGAAATGCAGAAAACTGCCGCACGACGTACAAGAGAAATCGTAGAAGCATACAAAAAACTTATTAAAAACAAAGAATAATTTAAGAGTCACCAAGTTTGCGGGAAAGAGTTTTACGCTCAATACCGAGCACCTCTGCAGTCTTTGATTTATTGCCTTTGTTAGCAGCAAGATTCTGTTCTATTATTATGCGCTCGGCTTCTTCTAAAGTTATTCCCAACGGAACAATAACAGCCCCCTCTCCTCCTGCGGAACTGATTTCCGGTCCCAAATCTTCCAACCGAATCTCGTTATCATTGCACATTACGCTTGCACCTTCCAGACAATGGCGCAGCTGGCGTATATTTCCCGGCCAGTCATACTTGAACAAAGCAGATTTTGCCTTTGCATCGATCTTAAGATCCCTACCGTTTTCTGCAGAAAATTCTTTTATAAAAGCATCTATTAAAAGCGGAATATCTTCTTTCCGTTCCCTCAATGCAGGGACTTCAAGATGAACGACATTAAGCCGGTAATAAAGGTCTTCACGGAAACGGCCAGCTTTTACTTCATCTTCGAGATTTCTGTTTGTAGCCGCAACAACCCGTACATCTACTTCTATTGTTTCCTGACCGCCTACGCGTTCAAATTTCTTTTCCTGCAGAACACGCAGCAGCTTAACCTGAGTTGCAGCATTGATTTCTCCTATCTCATCCAAAAAAAGCGTACTTCCATGAGCAAGCTCAAATCGGCCTTTTTTTAGGTAATCAGCACCAGTAAATGCACCCTTTTCATGACCAAAAAGCTCACTTTCCAAAAGACTTTCGCTAAGAGCAGAACAGTTAACTATTATCATTTCCTTGTCTTTACGAGGACTTGAATTATGAATTGCACGTGCAACAAGCTCCTTTCCAACCCCGGTTTCGCCGGTTATAAGAACACTTGCCTTTGAGGGAGCCACTTTTCCGATAAGCTGATACAGACGCTGCATCTGAGAGCTTTTTCCGATCATTTCGCCCTGAGCATGCACGGTTTCAAGCTCAGAACGTAAAATCTGATGCTGAAGGCTTAATTCACGTCCTTCCAATGCACGCTTGACTATCATGTTAAGCTGATCAAGATTCAGCGGTTTTGTTAAAAAATCATAGGCACCATCACGCATTGCATTAACGGCAGAATCAATTGAACCATGTCCCGTAAGAACGATTACAGGAATTCCAGGATTTTCAACGGCAACACGACGGACAACTTCTTCACCGGAAATTCCATCCATACGGAGATCAGTTATGACAAGATCAATATCGCCTTTAGAAATATAATCAAGACCCTCTTTACCGCTGGAAGCTGTACGGACATTATAATCTTCCAGTTCAAAATTTGCGGCAAGACCATTCCTTATATTTTCTTCGTCATCGATTACAAGTATCGTAAATTTCATTCATTCACCGTCTATTTCAAAAGTTTTTTATCTGTCTGTGGCACAGGCAATATTATGGAAAAAACAGAACCTTCACCTTTGTGACTTTGAACTTGAATTTCCCCGCCGAATTCCTTGATGATCTTGTATGCCATTGTCATTCCAAGCCCCGTTCCATTAGCTTTTGTGGTAAAATACGGTTCAAAAATTCTGCTTACAGTCTCTTCATCCATACCGCAACCATTATCTCCGACCGTTATTATATATTTGTCGTCAGCTATAAAAGTTCCAAAAATCAGTTTTCCTGGCATTAAGCTGCATGAATTACCAGAATGTTCTTCGCTGCATTCAATAAACTTGCTTTTTATTGCAGCAAAACCATTCTGAGAGATATTTATAAGAACTTCGCGGAAAAGCTTTTCGTCAATCAGGATACGCTTTTTTTCTTTTACAAGATTAAGCTGGACATCAACATGAGATCTATTAAATTCAGGAGTAAAGAAATCTGCAAGACTTTCTATTATTGTATTAGGATCTCTCAAAGAAAGCTCCGCCTTTACAGGACGAACTGCAAACAAAAAATCCATTACATGTTTGTTAAGAGAATCAATTTCTTCGTTTACAACATCAAGATGATCTTCCAGGAATTTCTGATCAGGCAAAAGTCCGTCTCCTTCCCTGGCTTTTTTTATTGCACGTTGGATAAGCTGAATGTGAATGGAAATTGCACCAAGAGGATTTTTAATTTCATGAGCCATACCCGCAGCAAGATTCGTAAGGCCAGCCATATTTTCCATGCGCCGCATAAGAATATCCTGATTACGTTTTCTAGTAACATCGTCAATTTTGATTATATTTCCAGCAATTTCAGATTTTAATACAAACGACATAACCGAAACGGAAAGAAAGCGCACAGAACCATCAGAACTTGTTGTCGAAAACTCCTCGCCAACATTCGATTTTTCATCCTGTGCAGTCTTATGCAAAAAATCAGCAATTTCGCATTCATTAGTCAGATTCCATATTGGCTCGGAATCTATTCGGGTCTCATCTATTCCATTCGAAAACAAATACCGGTTTGCCGCCTTGTTTCTTTTTATGATCTTCCAGCTCTTATCAACTATTACAAGACCAGTAGAGAGAGACTCTATTATTGAATCCAGCATTGTATTTCTGCCACAAATACTCTTTACAATACGCTGAACTTCATCATCTGAAAGTTTCGGCAGCATATCAATTACGCGATTTACATAACCGTCCATTTTAATATATTCCCATGAACCTTATTAATTTTTGCTATATCACGCACAAGGATTTCCAGTGCAGAATTAACAGACTGATTGTAAACCGTAACATTGTTCCAGCAGTCCTTTACGGCTCTTGTAAGTTCATAGGCCGCCTGAGCACCGGCAGGAGAAGACATGCATTTTTTTCCGTAAGTATTCATTCCGTTCAAAAAAATCTTGAGCATTACACGTGGATCAAAATTTCCACATGCTTTTATAAGACCCGGAATCTCAGGAATGTGACCGCTTGCTATCGAAGTAAAAAATTTACCTGAATTTATCTTCAAAACTTCAGGAGAAACAGGAAGATATGTCAGAAGAAAATCGTCTATAAATCCGTTGAAATTTTCTTTATGGAATACACGGTTTATAACTTCCTGCTGCTGTTCCAATGTCCTTTCCGCAAAGGAATAAGTACGGACACGGCTAAGAATTGTTGGCATAACAGCATTTCGTCTTGAAGTTGTAAGAACGAAAACTGTATCTTCTGGCGGCTCTTCAAGAATTTTAAGAAGCGCGTTACGTACACTTTCAAGCATACGGTCAGCATTTTCTATTATTATAGTCTTTTTTCCATCAGAAGATTTTAGATGTGCCCATGCACTGGCATTCCTTATGTGAGCAATAGGAATTGAATCATACATAAAAGAAGATTCCAGTTTCTGGGTAAACTCACATAATTTTTTACACGCCTTTTCGATTTTTTCCGGCCCAGGAAGCTCATGTGGAAAATCCACCGGCTCAAGTTCCTCGTCAATGTCAGAAATTATTGCGGCAATTTTAGAAAGCTTGTCATCCCCCTGCCATAGAACAGGATTGAAACGCATAGTAAGCTTACGGATGCTTCTGATAAAAAGGAAACGAGCAGCTGCAAGGTGCTTTGCATTGTTGTAAACCGCATTCAAAAAGGTATCTGATGCCGCAAGAATCTCCGGCGTGCAGTCCTTAGGTCCTGCAATAAGAACGTTCTGAGAGACCAGAGCCTTGTTCTGCATACAAGAAGGACATTCACACAGCCAATGCCCCCTTTTTTCCCCAGTACAGGAAAGAATTCTAGCTGTTTCCAAAGCACAACTGAATTTTCCGCTTCCCTGAGGCCCGCTGAACAAAACCGCTCCCGGCAAAGAATTCTGAGAAATATCATTAATCAAAAGTTTTGTTACACTCTGGTGCAATACATTATCAAACATCAGGCATTCATCCCGTTCAAATATTTTGATGAAGAATCAACGACTCCTGAAAGCATAGCAAAAAAACGGCTTTCATTGATAATAGCTGTTACATCAAACCATGGTTGAATAACAAGAATTGTTATTATAAAGGTAACCACAACAAGACCTTCTACAACACCAAGCGCAAATCCCAGCGTACGGTCAAGCCCGCGCATTATTTCTCCGCTGAAAATTTTTGAAATAATATGCTGGATAATATTTATAACAAGAAAAACGCAGATAAAAATAAGCAAGAACGAAAGGACCTTTGAAACAATCTGATTGCTTATACTCTGACTTATATAAAAATTTAACTTTGGAGTAAAAATAATAGACAGAGCAAGCCCCCCTATTACAGAAACCTTACCAAAAAGTTCTTTTATAAAGCCCTTCGCAAGCGCGGACAGAGCGAAAATAATAACGATGATTAAAAAACAAATGTCAATCGGTGCAAAATTCATCAGTTCTCCCCAGAATAGATTTTTTCATAAAGAATCGAAGCTATTTTTTCAGCAGGCTTTTTACCTTCAGATAGGGCCGCACTTTTTTTTGCACATTCAGCCCGTTTATTTTCATCAAGAAAAACCTGAAGAGCTTCCCTCAAGTTTTCACTAGTCGCATTTTCCCTGGCAAGAACGATGGCTGCACCAGATTTTTCAAAATAAGAGGCATTGTCTTCTTGATCACCGCGAGTTCCGTTTCCGCACAAAGGAACCAGAATCATGGGCTTACCAAGAACAGATGATTCCCATATAGAATTTGCCCCCGCCCGGCTCAAAATAATATCACCAGCAGCCATTACATCCGGCATTTCCTTATATATAAACGGATACGGCTTATAATTTTGCTTTATTTCGTCAGAATCCGGCAAAGACGAACTTTGATCTTTATTTGCCGCACCAGTCTGATGTACTACAATAAAATGAGAACAAAGCCATTCCAAATTCTCATGAATAAGGGCATTTATCTGCCGTGCACCAAGACTTCCTCCCTGAACAAAAAGAACAGGCTTTTCAGGCTTTGAACCAAGCCCCAAAAACGCCCGGCCACGTTCTTCAGAAGCAGAATAGAACACAGGACGCACAGGATTTCCAGTAACAACAGCCTTCACCCTTGCCGAAGCAGAAAGATAAGAACGGGTCTCTTCATAAGATACGAATACAGAAGATGCAGAACGGCTGTTTATTTTTGTAGCAAGGCCAGGAGTAAAATCACATTCATGAGTGTAAACAGGAATCCCTAGAATTTTTGCCGCAAGACAAGGAGGAACGCTTACAAATCCGCCTTTAGAAAACAAAACAGAAGGCTTTATCTTCGCAAGAATAAAAAGAGACGCTATAAAACCTGCAAAAATGTTAAACAAATCCAAAAAATTACGGAACGAAAAATAACGCCTAAGCTTTCCACTCGGAATTCCATAAAAAACGTCTGCACTAAGTTTCCCGTCAGCATCAACATTTTTGCTCACTATATCGCGGTCCATTCCCTTGGAATTACCGATCCAATATATCTTTATATTTTTGGACTTTTCCCTGCACAGAACACGGAGTGCATCACAAACAGCAAGTCCCGGATAAATATGTCCGCCGGTTCCACCACCGGCAAATACTATCTTTTCAAAATCAGAATTTATTTTTTTCATACAGAATAATTCTATTATTCTTTATGGTATTTTTCAAGAATCGCAAGGATTTCTTTCTTTTTAAAAAGCTGTGCATACGCGTAAGCACTCATTCCCATTCCATCCTGAATGTCGGGATCTGCCCCGTTTTCTGCAAGAATCTGAACGATTTCAGTTCTGTCTGCACCTACGGCAAGTATCAGGTTCGACTGCCCTTCTTTTGAAATTGTATTAAGATCAGCTTTCTGAGAAATCAGATATTCTGCAATTTCTTTGTTTCCTTTCCAGACGGCATCCATTAAAGCTGTATAACCGCGGTCTTCACTTACAGCATTTATATCAGCTCCAAGACTGCAAAGCCATTTTACAGCAGAAAGATTTTCATAGCGACAGGCAACATTAAGAACAGGAGTTCCGTCTTTATCACGGGCATTTATATCAAGCCCGGCTGCAAGGTAGCATTCAAGAATTTCTTTTTTGCGCTCAGCCTTCTTAGGATCCTTATCAATCATAAGATATTCAGAAAAGTGATCCGCATCAAACGGAATCCCGTTTTCAAACAGATATGCAAAAGCACTTGTCTTCGTTTCTTCCCTAATTATATTCTTTGCATTCTTTTTTAAGAATGCCATAAGGTCCTTTGCGTCATCATAGAAATTACAATTTGTAAAAACAGAAAGATAATTTTCCATACGTCGCCCGGCTGCATAAACCGGAATTTTTCTTCCACAGAAAATACCAGCCAAAAAAGTTACGCTTGGATTGTCATGACTGTCCAAAACAACAACTTGAGAAATCTGCTCAACGATTTCAAAGGATGACTTCAGCTCTAGAGCATCGCTTGTAAAAGAATAAATAATCGAACCCTTAAATTTCTCATTTATAAGAGTTTTTAAGTTTTCACTTTCATTTATATCATCAGAAATAATAAGCCAATTCATATGTTAAATTATAAAATAGAAATCTCAATCGTCAATGAAAAAAAAAGGATTTTTTTTCGTTTTTTTACCTTCCGCCTGTTGACACAAATTCCCGTATTCTATATTATATAAACATCAACGCCGCAGTAGCTCAGTTGGTAGAGCGCCGGACTGAAAATCCGTATGTCGTTGGTTCGATTCCAACCTGTGGCACTTGGCTTCTAACACTGTTAGAAGCCATTTTTTTTGCCCAAATGCTTATGTCATAAGGATTTAGGCAAAGGTTGTTATAATATCCATACTGTTTGGACGATACCTTTTTTGTTGGAACTAGGATTCGTTTTCAAACGGGATATCGAATCGTCATAAAAATCGTCATAAGATTCCGTACAAGAATCGTGATGTTTTTTTGATGGTTTTGGTCTGTATTGACTTATCCTGGGGGAAAACATGAAACCTTTTTACCTTACGAAAAACGCACAGGGATATTACCGTGCGGTATTCTTTAACCAGCAGACTGGAGTTTGTGTAAAAACAAAAAGTACGCACACTAAAGACAAGATGGAAGCGATGCTTTTGGCTGCCGAATGGTATAAGAACGGTACGCCTGACGGTTATACAAATAGCCGAAAAAAAGCTGACGATGATGTTTCTGTTTCTGGTCTGAACTTGGACGGTATTGTAAAACGCCTCTCTCAAGCTGAAGCCGTCTTACTTGTTTCTCTTATTTCCCAGAAGTTTAATTTAAATACAAATATCGCTGTAGCAACGGCAGATCCGACACCGCAGGTGGCGGCTCCTGCCGTTGTGGTTGCTCCTACTCCGAGTGTTGAAGCTCCGAAGAAAAAGGTTGTTGTGGTTCACAAGAAAAATGCCCTTTCTGATTCTGGTATGATTCCGGCTGATGTTGCCGCAAAAGTTTATGAACCTTTGAATCCTGAATGCACAATGAAGCTTTGTGAATTCCTTGTGAACTTTTGGACTCCTGAAAAGTCTGAATACATACAAAACAAACGCGCACATAAAAAGACGATTGGTGATTACCACTGTAAAGAAATGCGCGGTATGGTAAACCGTTACTGGCTGCCATTCTTTGGCGAAGACTTTACTGTTGGTGAACTTACTGAACAATACCTCGAAGACTTTCTGCAGGAGCTCGCAAACTTTAGATGTCTTAAAGGTGCAACTATAAACCACGCCCGCACTTGTGGTGCAACCGGATTGAAGTGGCTTAAGAATAAAGGAATTATACACAGTAACCCGATGGCAAATGTTGAGGCATTTTCAAAGAGCGATGCAACTCCTCGCGGAATACCAGACGAAAAAGAAATTAAGGCTCTTTATGAATTGGATTGGAATAACGAAGTTATGTACCTGGCATTTAATCTGTCTGCGTTCAGCGGTTTAAGACCTGGTGAGATTTCCGGTTTACAGGTTCGAGATATTGATAGCGAAAAGGATCTGATTACAATTCGTCACAGCTGGCACCGCACAGGATTTTTGAAGAGTACAAAAACTAATTTGATTCGCAAAGTTCCGGTTGCTCACAACATTATATTAAGACTGCTTGTACAGGCTCAGCGTTGCCCAGGTGCGAACGAAGAAACTTTTGTATTCTGGTCTAAGGCAAATGATTATAAACCTTTCTTACCGCAATACTATGATGACGGATTCTTTGAAGCTCTGCACATGATTGGAATTTCGGAAGAAGAACGAAAGGAACGCAATATAGACTTTTACAGCTTGCGACATTTCTGTGCAACTTATCTTGCTAACATGACTGACATGAGAAATGTACAGGCTGTACTTGGACACACTACACCTGCAATGACAAAGCATTATGCAAACCACATGACGGATGAACACTTTGATTCTATCCGGGATATTTTCGAACAGTGCCGAATGTCGATTATACAAGCTGCGGCATAAACAGATTACCGATAATGACACCTTTGAGGCGACGGTCTTTTGACTGCCGCCTTTTTTCGTTTAACTCCGTTCGTTTGGAAAAGTTCGGAAATTGCGAACTTTTAATTTTATTTACGAATTACACATTTTACTTTCAAACTTAATAAACGCTTTTCGGATTTTTAACGGAATTATCCTTTCTCAAACAAGTTTATTATTTTCTCAAGATTAAAACGGTACAGGAAAAGAAAGCCCAGATTCTTTTTAGCTGTGTCGAGGAGTTCTATGCAAGAAAAAAGTGAAACTGCTGGAACTGAGCGGCAAGTTTTGTTTCCGGCAATTATGAGTATTGCTGAGGCAGCCAGCTACCTGACTATAAGCAAATACTTTTTGTATACGCTTGTGAAAGGCGGCTTTGTGCCTTATGCGAAGATTGGAAAACGGATTGTTTTTAGACAACAGGATTTATTTGAGTGGATTGGTAAAAACGTTATTGAGCCAGAACATTCGATGATGTGCGAGGTTGAAGATGATTTTGAAAAATGATGTTGATGTACTGGATAAGATTCAGGAGCTTTTCAGCGACTGTCTTAGAACCAGACAGTTTGGAGAGTTTTCAGTTTCCGTAACTATGTACAACGGCAAACCTGTAAAGCTTCAGAAATCTGAAAGAGAAAATCTTGTTCGGTATGAACATGAAAAAATACTTGTAGAAAAATGAGGAGGCGGAACTTTTGGGAGGACAAGTTGCTGACATACCAACCGGCAATCTTGGTGAACAGGCAGAGCCTAAATGCTGGGAAACTCGTTTAGAAGCCGAGAGTTCGAAAGCATTTAAGGCTTTCTGCATGTTCAGGAATATGGGCTACAAGAGAAGCATTAAAGCCTGTCTTGAGCTGAATGGAATTGAGCCGAAGAAGTACGGCTCCTGGGCACGTTATGCCCGGATGTTTAGCTGGAATGAAAGAGCTGCAAAGTATGATGAGTTTGTAGCCAAGGAGACTGAAAGAGAATTAATAAATGAACGTGTGGAACGCAAGAAGCGGCAGATGGAAATGCTGAATGAGTTTGACGGGATTGTGGCAAAGAGACTTAAGACTTTGAATCCTGATGACTTAAACGCTGACGGTGCTATGGATTTGCTTGAACGTTCTGCGAAGCTGGATTCGTTCATAACAGGAGCGGATAAAGATAACGATAAGCCGGTACAGGGAGAACTGGCGATTACGTTTGCGGACAGCTTTAAGGATTTGTAATGCGTGAGCTTTTTAAGCCGACGGCGGTACAGAAAAAAGCTCTGGAGCTTTTGAGCAGTTCTGCTAAACACATTCTTTTGTTTGGCGGTTCTCGTTCAGGGAAAACTACTGTTCTTGTAATGGCGGTTATTTTCAGAGCCTGCAGGTATCCGGGAAGCAGACATTTAATCTGCCGCTTTCGTGCGAAGGATGCCCGAAGTTCTGTACTGCATGAGACTTTGATTCCTTGGCTGAACAAAACGATTGGTGCAAAGAATTATAAGGCTAATGTACATGACGGACTTATAACGCTTTGGAATGGCAGCGAGATTTGGATTGGTGGACTTGGGGATAAGGAACAGGTAGACCGCATTCTTGGACATGAGTATGTGACTATCTATTTCAATGAAGTGAGCCAGATATCCTACTCTGCGATTACAACAGCTTACAGCCGTTTGGCTATGAAAGTTGAAGGTTGTAAGAACAAGTTCTTTTATGACTGTAACCCATGTAGCCCGATGCATTGGGCTTACAAAGTTTTCATTCGAAAGATTGAACCTCGGACGGATGAAAAATTAAACAAGCCGGAACTTTATGCTTCTGCCGTGTTGAATCCAATGGACAACGCGGAGAACTTAGACGAAGACTACATAACTGACATTCTAGACAACATGCCGGAAAAACAGCGGGCACGATTCCGAGATGGTCTTTGGGTAAAGCCGGAAGGCAGCGTTTACGAGAAGTTTGAAGAGTCTATGATTCTTCCTCGTGAAAAGCTACCGAAGAAGTTTGACAAGTTTACCGGCGGACAGGACTTTGGCTTACACATTGCAGCTGTAAAAGTTGGATGGCTTGGAGACAAAGTTTATATTGTGGCTGACTTTGGCGGCTTCAACATTACAACAAAAACCAGCGTTGAACAGCAGACACAAAAACACTGGTACAAAGAAAGCTTCGTTACCTACTGTGACCCAGCTGGTGGCGAAAGAATTCAGGAAGTTCCTGGTGGAGTTAAGGCGAACAACAGCGTGGATGCAGGAATTGATTACATAATTGCAAAAATCGAACGCGGACAGTTTTTCGTTTGTAAGGATTGTACCGGCGTTCTTGGTGAAATATGGGATTACTCTCGTGACGAGAATAATCAGATTGTGAAAGTAAATGACCATTACATGGATGCTATGCGGTATGCCATTTTTAGTGCGGTGACCAGTGGCGTGGTAATGGCCTAGCAGAATGCCGATAAAGTATATGGGATTATTTAACAGACGAAAACCAGAAAAGCAGCTTAGAAGTTTTTCAGAAATTAATAATGAATCTGTGGCAGAAGACTTTTCTATTCCTGAAAAGAAAACCTGTACAGATCCATATCTCCAGCATGCATGGGTATCGGTTTGTATTGATATTCTTACGCGCAATGTCGCGCGTGCTGAGTTTGAAATTTCAAAAAATGGAAAAGTTCAAAAAGATACACAGCTTGCAAAGCTCTTCCGCTATCCGAATAAGAACCTTAGCCGCTTTGACTTATGGAAACAGACATGTGCCTGGTGGAGTCTGGACGGTGAAGCATTCTGGTGGTTTGGAGAGAATTACAGCTGCGGCCTTCCTACAGAAATCTATATTTTAAATCCTAGAAAAATGCAGCATGTCGTTGATAACGGCAAAGTCACGAAATGGGTATACACGGAAGAAGGATGCGGAAGGCCCGTAGTTATTCTTCCTGATGAGATTATTCATTTTAAGGACTGGAACCCCTGGAATACTTTCCGTGGGGTTAGCCCTCTGGTAAGCCTTGGTCTGGAAGTTGAGCAGGATTTGTTAGCAGCAAAACAGAACACTGGCTTACTGAAAGAAGGAGGCGTGCCTAAAGGTCTGCTCAAGACTGACCAGGTACTGACGGAAGCCGAAGCAGAGCTGCTTGCTAGAACATGGGATAAAAAGTATGGACGCGGAATGAAAAACCGTGTTGCCGTGCTCGGTAAAGGAACGGAATATCAGCCGCTGACCTTCAGCCCTGACGTACTGAAACTTTACGACATGAAGAAATGGAACTTATATACACTACTCGCGAAGTACGGTATTCCGCCGAGAGTGGCTAATATACAGGATTCGAAAAGTTCCTTAAGCGGTACAGACACAGATTCTCAACATCGTGCCTTTTGGAATTATACACTTATCCCTCTGTTAAAAAACTTTGAAGAAGTTTTAGAGGTTCAATTATTCAGACGATTCAACCTGACTGAAACCGGAGGTTTCAATCTTGAATCGATACCTGAACTGCAGGAAAGCGAAGATGCCCAGAGCAACCGTGATATTGCTGAAATCAACGCTGGACTAAAAACAATTAATGATGTTTTGAAAAGTCGTGGACAGGACACAAAACCCTGGGGCGACATCTGGTATAGAGCTTCTTCGTTAGTACCTGAATGTTCTGAAAAAAACTAAATATAAAAGGATTTTAAATGGCAAACATAACTAACGTAGTAATCGCCTGTTTCGATGAAGAAATTAAAAAAATTACGAGGAAGGGATTTTCTTCTGTGTTTGGAGAAAATCAGATTAAGGTTTGCAGCAACATTGCAGAGCTTAACTGCTGGATTCAAGATAAGACTGACATTGCGCTTATCTTTGATAAATACTTTCTTGGCTACATGATTTCATACGAGCTGATAAGGCTGAGATTTCAGAACAAACATTTTCTTTCCTACTTTGCGGACAAGGGAGATGATGCTCACTACTTTGGTATGAGAGTTCATGAAATTGGAGCTGATGGATTTATCCCCAAAATTGAGGATGTCGAATCATTCAAGAAATGTATTTATCAGGTACAGTCTGGTGTAAAAGTATATCCTGAATCTATTACCCGGAGCTTTGAAAATGATGACTGGCTTCTTGATAAAGCCTATATCAACGAAGTTACAATTCCTGAAATGCTGATTGGAATCTACACAAGTCTTGGATGTTCTCAAAAAGAAATCAGTTACAACATTCATCTTACTACTTCCACTGTATCTGAATATACAAGACAGCTCAGAAGAAAAATCGGTTACTCAAAACCAGGTGATTGGGATTTGCTTTTCAAAAGTTTTCTAACAAATTTTACGGGAGATTTTTATGGTTGTCAAAATTGACGGTATTGAAAATAAGGAGCTTGGGTGTCGGGAAAAGCTTTTGAAGTTCCTGAAGGAAAATACGCACGGCGGAATTGTGCAGCCACAGGTTGAAGTTTTCAAGTCTATTGATGTTCAAAAAGATTCATTCCATTGGGTAATGAGTACATTTGATACTGACAGAGACTTTGAAAAGGTAGACCCTAAAGGCTGGAATCTGAAGAACTATCTGGCAAATCCTGTAATTCTTTGGAGCCATGATTATTCTATTCCGGCAATTGGATATGCGGAGAATGTGAAGGCTGATACAGTACTCGAGGGAGATATCGTATTCAACTCAAAAGAGTTTGACGAATTTGGATGGAGTATCGGAGAAAGAGTAAAAGCTGGAGCTTTGCGTTGCGGTTCTGTTGGTTTTATTGCAGAAGAAGTTGAGTTTCTTGAAGCAAAAGACCGCGACTGCGATCTGATTTTCAGAAAGCAGGAACTTTTGGAATTCAGCATTTGTTGTGTTCCGGCAAATCCTTTTGCTCAGAACAATGGAACTAAAAGGCTGGAGATTACGGAAGTTATTCAGGATGAACCGGAAGAACTTTCGTATTGGGATAAGTTGAGTAAAGGCCTGGCACGGGCATAGTTGTGCAAAAAAAAGAGAGGTTTGCTGGAACAAACCTCTCTAACGATTATCCGCCAACGACGGATTTTCGTAAATGTTCATTTGACCAAAAACTACCCAAAGGAGGTTTATTTAATGAACGAAGTAATTGTATCACTGCAGCAGAAATTAGAGAATATGAAAACTCTTGTTCCGACAGAAGCTGCAACACCGGAGCAGATTTCGAAATATTTCAATGAAAACGAAGAAATCATTGCAGGTATTTTGAAGGCTGCTGACAGTCAGACAACTGCAACAACAAGCGAGCTTGAAGGTATTAAGGATGCCGTAAAAGAGCTTCGTAATCTTATGCGCAAGGCTGACACAGAAATGAAGCCTCTCACATATCGTGATGTGTGCTATAATCTTGGAAAAGCTTTGTGCGCAGCCTGGAACAAGGATGAACAGACTTTGGGAGAACTCAAGTTCTGTCCAAATATCAGAGCTGAAAAATGGAACAATCCGAAAGACTTCTCTTGGGAAACTGGAAAAGGCTTTGTACCTTCTAAAGCTGTTCTCGGCGAGCCAATCGGAAATCTTGCCAATAACGACCAGTACCTTATCAATCCGATTTATGAAGAAACCATCATGCAGGAAGCTGCAAAGCAGTCAATGATGATGAACCTTGTTACTCACAGACCAATGAGTGGTCCATCCATCTTCATTCCTGAAAGAGACCGCGGCGGTATCGAGCTTAAATGGCTCACAAGCTATGGTCAGAAAATTGATGCAACAAAATCAAACATGCCAACAAGAACAGAGCTTAAAGCTTACACACTTGCAGGCTATGTTCCATTCTTTGACGAGTTCGGCGAGGATGTTTTTGTAGACCTTGGAAAGATGTTCCTGGAAGACTTCACCGAAGCCTACGGACAGGAGTTTGACCGCCAGTGCCTCATCGCAGACAATGACCCGTTCAAGGGCGCAATGAATATGGCACACGCAGAAAAACACGCAACATCAAGCGCAGACATTGCAAATCTTTCTTACCTCGACTTCAGAGCTGCCGAGCTTAAAGTTGAACCGGAAGAAAGAAAGTATTGTAAATGGTTTATGAACGAGACAGTTCTTAACCACATTACAAACATCAAAGACGACAACAACAATCCAATCTGGCGTAAACCTTGGGAAGGAATGCCAGGCCGCCTTGACGGTTACGACGTAATCGAATCAAGACTTCTTCCACAGTTTGCAGATATCGAAGCCGATACACCTTTTGCAATATTTATGAATCCAAAAAGAATCATTCACGGAAACCGCAAGGGAATTGAAATCAAACGCTTTGACGAAACAACTGAAAGCCTGGAATACGGCGAGCTCTTTATGCGCTTCCGCAAACGCGACGGCTTCCTCGTGACAAGACCGAAGAAGAATATGGTTATTCTTTCTACCGCTTCAGAATAATAAGCGTGACTGACGTATAGAACTAACTTCCAAAGAGCAATTTATATTGCCCTTTGGAAAGCGGGGGCGAAAATTCCAAAACCGAAGTGAAGGCAAATGCAAGGCTGGAGCGCAGCGACACCCGAAGGGCTTGGCCTTGCATTTGCCTGAACGGAGGTTATACTTGCCTGTGCCCCGCTTTTCCAGGAGAAGACATGATTCCATTCACATTTGAAGAACTTCAGAAAACACTTGAGCTTAAAGCAGATGAAATAGAAACAGACATACTCATTTTTAATGCAACTCTTTCTTATGTTGAAAACCTGCTTGGCTATCAGCTGGCAGATAAGAATTACAATGAATTGCAGACTGTAAAAGATTGCCAGGTATTTACAGACCACGAGAACATTTCTGAAATGATAAACATTATTGATATGAATACAAAGCTTCGTGTACCGCATTGTGTAATAGACGGAAGAAGAATTCTTTTTATTGATACAAAGCTTGAAGACCATGTAGTTTTTCTAAATTACAATGCAGGTTTTACTGCTACAACTCTACCAGCAGACTTAAAAGAAGTAATTGTAAAACTCTTTCTTTTGAAGAAAGCAGAGTTTATAAAACAAATCAACAATGAAGCAGAAAACAGTTTTGAAATACCTGACAGTATTCAAAAGATTATAGATATATATAGAAGGAAAACATTATAAAGTGAGAGACTTTTCACAAATCTTTAAGAGACTCTGGTATTTAATGATTCAGAAGCTGCCTGAATACATTGATAAAATCAACAAAGAAAAAAATGACGGACTTATTATAAAACCGTTTACTAATACAGAACTGATTCAGGGAAACCTAAAAATACCTTATTTTGACATCAATTTTGATGAAGCTGAACAAGGAATAAAAGATAGAATTATAGGCTACATCCGATACAAACTGACATTCGAGCTCTTTCTTGAGAAAAACTGCAAAGCCCCAATACTAGAGTTTTGCAGATATCGCGATGCAATCGAAAATATGCTGGAGGAAGACGATTTTGAGTATTGGGATCATTACAATATGAAATCTATAGGTATAAATAAGATTGAGTTAACTGTGCTTGTGGAATATTAAGCACTGAAATTTTAAAAAGGAAACTTCCGGAAACCTTGACAAAAAACTAAAAAGTGTTAAGATATTATTTATAGGGCTGGTCGAGAGACCCAGGTCCATCTACCGGCGAGGAAGTTCCTCGCCTTTTTTTTTGAGTGGGAAAAAAATTGAAAGAACTAAGCATTTTTATAGACGAATCTGGAGATTTTGGAGAATACAGCTATCATTCTCCGTACTACATCATTACTATGGTATTCCACAATCAGGATGTAGATATTCAGGAAAATATAAAGCACCTTGATACTGAACTTTCTTATCTTGGGCTTAAAAATCTTTGTATTCATACCGGACCAATTATCCGGAAAGAAGAAATTTATAAGGATATGAACGTTGTTGAACGTCGTAGAATATTCAACAAGATGATGGCTTTTATACGTTCTATTGATGTACAGTACAAATGCTTTTACATTGAAAAGAAACACATTGAAGATTCTGTTGAAGCAACCGGAAAACTTTCAAAACAGATTTCTCAGTTTATTAGAGATCATTACAATGAGTTTCTTGCTTTTGATGATGTAAAAATTTATTACGATAACGGTCAGATACAGGTAAGCCGTCTTCTTTCATCAGTGTTCAATGCTCTTTTACAAAATCCAATATTCAGAAGAGTAATGCCTACTAATTATAAATTATTCCAAGTAGCTGACTTTATTTGTACAATGGAACTTATTAATCTGAAAATTGAAAACAATGCTTTTTCTAATTCCGAACTTACATTCTTTGGTAATATGCGAGATTTAAAGCAGAACTATCTGAAAGCTCTGAAAAAGAAGGAATGGAAATAATAACTTGAATAATATGGGCACCCTTTATGGTTGACGACCCTCCAAAAATTGCGGGTCGTTATACAAAATAAAACTGAATTCATTACTGCCACTCCTCAATAAATTTAAGTATACGCTTTAAGCTATCCTGTCTTGCTTCTTCACATTCTACCGGATATCGATTATATAAATTTGCATTTCCAGGAATCTATCGGAATGGACGAGTTATGTAATTTATGCAATATAACAAAACAACATCTTTGTCTTTTGTTTCGCACATCATTACATACCCGCCCAATGGAATATATAACAAAAAAGAAAATCCAATATTCCAAAGAATTATTAATTAATTCAACAAGAACAATCGAAGACATTGCATACGAATGCGGATTCTGTACATCCAGCTATTTTTGCAAAATGTTTAAGCGCTATGAAGGCATCTCACCCACGCAATTTAAGCGCACTATAAGTAATTAAGCCACTTCCTACAATTGCAAAACGTATCTTTCCCATATATTTGTCCTCATCTATCGCAGCCCTGTCCCAATGCCTTATTCATAAACACTTCCATTACTTCTGCCCCCTCTTTGACAAAAGCTATAAATTCAGAAATATCAGCATGTACCTCTACCCACTGTGAGCCTTCAAACAATAAATTATTTTGTGTAAGTATCCAGCGTCCTTTTGGTAAATATACTTTCCTTACCATTTGTCCACGCTTACTAATCGGTGCAAACAGTATGTCCTCTCCAAACATATACTGGTCACCTGTCTTATAACATACCTCATCCTCCGGATATTCCAAAAACATAGGACGCATCACAGGTATTCCCTCCTTAGAGGCGATATCCATCTGCTTCGTAATGTAAGGAATAAGGCGATTTCTTAAATGAATCAAATCTGCCAATATGGGAAGATTCTTTTCTCCAAAGCTCCAGATTTCATTGTCACCACCTGTTGGTTCCTTGATATCTCTGGTTCTGTCAGCACCGTTTCTGCTTCCATGCAAACGCATTACAGGGCTGAAGACTCCATACTGGAACCATCGAACAATCAATTCTCTGAACTCATCACTTTCAATATCGCCAACAAAGAAAATACCAATGCCAAGAAATATACCAACACCATAAAAAAGTCCAATTGCCATATCGTACTTATTAAATTGTCGTTTCTCCTTTTTTTCATATGT